>WLWD01001165.1_pt1 | contig 118356 bp, 75 predicted proteins | sample 6712731 | NCBI WGS metagenome assembly WLWD01 (sample SAMN12718690, study PRJNA576275) | sponge metagenome | isolation source: marine sponge | host: Mycale hentscheli | place: New Zealand: South Island, Marlborough, Capsize Point | collected 2014-11-01
CATTGGTCATGATTATTATGACTTTTCAGCATTGTAGGGGGAATTTAATAGAAAATAACCTTTTCTGTATATCATCATCCCCTAGTAGACCATATGAGAGTAATACCAGCTTCAGTGACACCATTAAAGAAAGAAGATGCTTTATTGCATGTTTGGATAAATATCAAGTAAGAAATGCAAATATCTTAAATTCAGTTATTGTTCGGCTAGAATATAATTATTAAACTACTATCTTTGTTGCCACAGAAAGATATTATGAACAGAGACTTCATCAGGCCATTCCCAGTTATCAATGAGACTGCAGGTTGCTTATCTCATCTTTATGAGGTATGGAGTAGCAAGATACAAGTAATTATAATTCTGCAATTGTTTCCTATGATAATAGCAACAAATTACTGTGATATTACCGATCATAAGGTCAATCTCAGCCGAAATGATAATAATAATAATTACTATTATTAATATTATATTATTATGATTGTGGGGATGAGGGGTTAACGCTTGCCTTCTACTGCTAGGTGATCCCAGTTAGGTACGCTGCCATCAGACGACTGTGGCTGTGGCGATGCCGCTTAGCAAGATGCCAGAAATAGATTTTTATCACAAACTTGGCAATTCTGATCCACACAGAGAAACTAATTTGATTAAACCTATATTTGATCTATTTACAGGTTTATTCTTGTGTGAAGGGATTGTGTCGAGTTTAACTTCATAAATCACTGCCCATGTGTAAGTTTATATATATATGTTGTTTTAAAACTGTCAAAAAAAATCACTATAACAAATATGTAGTATCAACAAATTAAATACTATTTTAAATACATTCAACTAACATGACATATTTTGTGCTTACTAGCTTGACGGGGATTGTACAGAATGCCAAGACTGCCTGATTCCTGAGGCAAAGAGGAACATATGGACATCTCAAACCGGATGTAGAACAAATTGTTATGTAAGCCACTATATAATCTAACACCATGAATGATGATTTAAATTCAATGTCCCTTTAGATCAATTCCTGCCAGATTGGATGCAATTTTGGAGAGAAAATGTATGCATATAATAAACATCACCGCCTTCACTCTCAGCCCGAGTTTCAAAAGCTGAACCATTCTTACGGGAATGACCAGTATTTGGTCTCACTCGAGTCAACAGGCTTAACTCCAGGCAACTTTTCGACAATATTTCTATTTCAAATTACTGACACAGATAGTAGGAACGTTTCATATGTTTGGCAGGTAAATTTGCAGATGAATTTTAATGAAATTTGTAAGATGAATAACATAACTTATCCTTCTTTTGTAGCATGACTTGAGAAAGCCTCTGAATCTTTCTGGCTACTCCTGCCGTACAGTGAACGTGACATTAATTCTTATTGATAGAGAAGGTGATATCACTTTTGATGCTGTGGAAATACAAGTAGAAGGAGGTATGTTGAAGGGAACATGCTGCAAACATTTTGCTATAGCTTACGATTTCTAGTTTTAAAGCCCATTTAATTAAAATAAATAATCAGATTTCATTATAGGCGTGGTTAGTCTTAATTGATAGGTGTGGTTTTCAAAACGTATTAGGTATGTAATTTCTGTAACATTCTCATTTTCCATACTACTAACTTTTAGGATAAACCATTAAAATGACCTTTACCACATACAATAATTTGCCAAATATGTCCTGTTGTTTTTACTGTAAGTGTCTCATTGCTCTTTTACTCCATCTCTAGCATTGGGGGGGAGGGTTCTAGTTTACCCACTTTTAGAAAAAAAATTACTGTTGGCTGGAAAAACATCAGACACTTTGAATTTACCTTGTTCACATGTCAAAATTGTTAAATGGCTCTACCTTAATAGCAACAGAGTGACATTTACTGCTGGATAAACTTCTCTGCACTCAAGAAATACTTATGATCAACTATTAATGAAACAATTAAGTAACTACTTAATCTTAAATGTTCACAAAAGCTTACTGAACATTTGCAACTTTGGTTTTATAGCTACCTAAAAATTTGCAAACTGTTAAGAAAAAAATACTTCAATAATTTTGTAAAACTTATTGTCACGAATCTTACATTTCTAAAGTGATGCTTGTCGGACGGTCAGGCGTCGGTCCCCAACCAGTCACAGTAGTTACTGCCACCAGGTTCTTCTCTATCCCTCGTCGTGCCCTGAGTAGCTTAGCTATCCAGGCCCTTTCCCCAAGTAGCGAGGTTTTAAGTAAGTAATTAAATAAAACAACGACAAAAAGACTGACACAACTCAAACGGAAATTGACAAGAAAGAACAACTGACTCAGTGTGTCCTGGGCTTATATAGATGAGCCCAGGCCACACCTACTATACAATGACTAGGCACTATTTGCCCGCCTAAACCACTAAGTCCAAAGTTCACTAACGAATTAGTTCATTACGGCTACGGCCGCCTCTTCTCTTGATCTTCACCGGGGAGAGGGGTGGAGTCGTGGTCCCACATCCCCCTGGTTACATCCGAACACATCCGGCCTTTTAATCCTTCCGGACTCGATCCACTCTCCTCGACTTGATCACCTTCCTCGTGCAGCCTCGAGAATTCATCCGCGTTAGATAGAGTTTTCCCCGGCACATATTCCATCCTGCAAACTCTTTCCTGCAGTTTCAACGAGAACCGGCAAAGTCTGGGGTTCAGCTCTGAGCGCGAAGCTCCATCAATCAAGGCTAGATTTGGTTTGTGATCTGTTTTGACGATCACTTCCCGTCCGTACAGATTAATCTCAAAGTGGGAGAGAGCACTCACCACGGCTAATACCTCCCTCTCACTGGCAGAATATCGTGATTCTGCTCCTCTCAGGATTCTTGAATAGAAACCCACTGGATACTCAACTCCATCACGGACTACGTGAAGGCAACCACCCACAGACCTGGAACTGGCATCTGTGTATAAAACATAACAGTCTCCCGGCACGGGAACAATTAAAACAACATAGTTACACAAAGACTCACGAAGATGATGGAATGCTAACTCCGCCTCTCCGGTCCACCTCACCAGCTCTGGAGCCTCCTTTGTCGTCATGGGTGTCAGTACCGCCGCATCCTCCGCGAAGTGTCTGACGAATTTCCGGTAGTACCCGATGACTCCGAGGAAACTCTTAAGTTGTCTCTTTCTCTTGGGCTTCCCATAGCTAGCTAAGGCCTCCACCCTATCCCTGGGCACCCTAAGCTCTCCATTGCCAATCCAATGACCCAAGTACCTAAGACGGTTCCTTCCAAAACAACATTTCCTCTTCTTAACAGTTAAACCAGCTTCACTGAGGCACTTGAGGACCAATCTCAGTGCCTCCAGGTGTGACTCCCAGTCATCCGAGAAAACCAGGATGTCATCAATGTGGCAGCTTGCAAAAGCTCTACATTCTTCTAACACCTTATCAACTACCATCTGAAATTGCGCAGGGGCGTTCTTAAGCCCAAATGGCATCCGCCTGAACCTGAAGCGGACTTTGGACTACCAAAGGTTGTCAGGTCCCTCTGATCTTATTCAATTGCCACCTGGTGGAAGCCGGCCGTCAGGTCCAGCGTAGTCAAGACTTTGCTAGCCCCAGCCCGGTCCAGCAGTTCCTCCAGTGTGGGCATGTAATGCCTCTGGAGGGGTGTGACCTCATTGAGCCCTCTATAGTCAACACAAATCCGGATTGTGCCATCCGGCTTCCGGACTGGCACAATAGGACTGCACCAAGCGGCAGACTCTTCTGCCGGCTCAATGATTCCGCCCTGAAGCATACTCTGGAGCGCCTGCTCTACACCTTCCCTCATCTGGAAGGGAACTCTCCTTACTGGAAGGTTCACTGGTTGAGAACCTTCTACTACCTGGATGTTGCACCCACCACCAGTGTAACACCCGGGAGTATCGGAAAATGTATCCCCGAACTCCTCCAGAAGTCTATCCAACTGGACCTGGTTGAACCCTTCACACAGCTCATCCCCCAGCCCGCACTTCCTAGACAACAACTTTCTATCCTCTTCCATTTCTTCAGCTATCAGAGCCCTCAAAACCTTCCTCTCTTTATATGCCTTCATATTATTGATATGAACAACTCTACCCTTCCCTGAACCAGGCCAACTCTCTCTATAATTAACTCGGCTCAGAATTTCCTTAACACAGTAAGGTCCTTCCCAGGAACACTGAAAGGCTCCACTTCTACCCGGCGTCTTCAGCAACACCTGATTACCCACACTAAACACCCTGTCACTCCTAGTCCTATTCATTCTCTCTCTTTCTTTATCTCTCTTTCCCTTTCTTCTAGCCATATTTCTATCTTCCAACACTCCCAACCTCTCTTGCAGACTATCGACCCAATTAGATACAGCAATCCCTTTACACACATCCTCAGTCCATCCACAATACACTAGGTCTAAAGGTCCTCTCACTTTGAACCCGTAGACCAAGTCAAAAGGGGAGTAATTTGTGTCTGAATGAGGCATCTGCCTTAAGGCAAATAATGCTAGAGGCAAGATTCTCACCCAATCACATCCCTGATGGCTAGCCTTTGCAAGCATGGGCTTGAGCGACCCATGCATGCGTTCGACGACGCCGTTCCCTTGTGGGTGGTAAGGGGTAGTTGTGATTCTACCACAACCTAGGAGTTCACAGACCCGTCGAAACGTCTGGCCTGTGAATACAGAACCTTGGTCCGTCAGGACCATATCTGGTATTCCAGTTCTGGATACTACCGACACAAATGCTTCTGCCACCTCAGGAGCTGTTAAACCCTTGAGTGGCACTGCCTCGGGCCATCTGGTGGCCATGCAGGCATAAGTGAGCAAGTATTTCACCCCGCCCCTACCCTTGGGGAGGGGCCCTACCAGATCGATTGCCACCGACCTGAAAGGCTCCGAGACTACAGGCCTCTCTGCCAACTTGGCTGGCCTGTCACCAGCTTTGTTTACTCGACGACACACATCACAGGACATGACGTGGTCTACCACATCCTGAGCAAGACAAGGCCAAGTGAACAGCTTATTCATCTTGGCCCGGACCTTCTTGGAACCAAGATGTCCCCCATGCTCATGTGCTAATTTCAGCAACCTCTGTCTGTCTCCTTCCGGCACCACAATTCTGCTCACAAGTTCTCCTGCCTCATCCAATACCTCGTGTCTCAGTACTCCATCTCTTATACCATACCCTCTTAATCCACTACCTCCCAACCGCCAACAGTCAGCTAAGGTAGTATCTTCTTTCTGCTTCCTAATGAGTTCCTGCTTCTCACTCCCACCAGGTACCCTAACTGGGCACCCGAGTTCTAGGTCCTCACAGTCTGGAGGGGTAAGGATCGCTCCTTCCTCTCCAGGAGGTGTGGTCTTACTTACCACCCCTCCTTCTGCCTCCTTGGGCATCCCCCTGGTTGGGATAGAACCCGGGTCAGCTTCAGGTTTGTTCCTTCCAGTAATTCCCTCAGAAACCACTAACTCCTGTGAGTCAACTCCCGCAGTAGCAGACTCAGTGCTTGCCACAGTCCCCGCAGTGACAGTGGACTTCCTGGCCACACCCCTTCCAGTGGGTGTGGTCTTACTTGCCATGCCCCCTTTGGTGGGTGTGGCTGAACTACCTTGAGCCACACCCCTTGGGGTGGGTGTGTCCCTAGGCTTGTTAGGCTTGTGGGCTTTGGATGTGGTGTGGCCTCCGCCCCTTGGCTCGCCTGAGTTCAGACTCTTGACCCATACCTGTCAACTGTACCGAATTTGGCGGGACAGTCCCGATTTTCCTTGCTCTGTCCCGCTGTCCCGCTTACTGCTTATATTGTCCCGAATTTTTTAAGCATAAAAGGGTGGGCGTGGCCACATTACTTAACTCATTAACAAAATGCGGTAAAGGGATTTCAAGCACTGTAAGCTGCTAAATATTTTTGTTACTGAATGGCTGAGGGTGTCCAAGGAGCTCCAGGACCTTCAAAGAAGCCAAAAAGGGATGCCACTACCTTAATAACTGGCAAACTCATGGTATAAGTCGGAGTAGCAGAGGAAAAAAACTTTGGTTTTTGCAAACTTTGCGGTACTCATATAAATATTTCTCATGGGGGTGTGTCAGATGTAAGGAAACATTTAGCTACTGCTAAGCACCAACAGATGGTTCAAGCTGAGGGTGAATCTATGGATTTAAGGAAAATGATTTCTCAGTCTCCAGTTCGAGATGGTGCTACTAGAGCAGATATTTTATTTGGTATGTTTGTTGCTGAGCACAATATTTCCTATTGTTTTGAATTGGATACACCTGTTGAACTTTAAAGACTGCCAAGCATGCCACTATGGACTATAATAGAGAGCATAGATAGATCATACTTTTCTGTTTATGCTTCAATGTGTTTCTTTAATATGTCCTGATTTTTTCAATAAAATCCTGATTTTTTTCACTGTTTGTCCTGATTTTTTTTACTAGATGGTTGACAGGTATGTTGACCGCACCCGCTTCCGGAGGTGTGGTCTTACTTGTCGCACCTGTTTTCATAGGTGTGGTCTTCCCGGACCTAGCCACACCCTCATCAGTGGGTGTGGAAGGCTTGGATCTGACCTTGCCCTTTCCTGTGAGCGTGGCCCTTCTCTTCCTGGACACTCTCACAGCAGTGGGTGTGTCCTCCTGACTCCTGACTGCTCCTCCTGCAGTGGGTGGAGTCACTTGACTCTTGGTCATCACCACACCTGTACCAGGAGATGTGGTCTTACTTGCCACACCTCTGGACTCAGATATGGCTGACCCTGAACTCTGTCCGGAGCCTGCAGTGTTGCAGCTAGCAGCCCCTCCCACCTTTGGAGGCTCACTGCTCTGCAGCACATCTGCTCCCCTAGACTGACCTGCAGAGCTGCAGCTAGCAGCCCCTCCCATTTCTGGAGGCACCTGCCCTGCAGCTCATCTACGGCACCAGGTTGGCTAACACCTGGGCGTGGCTCAGTCTCCTCAAAAGAACTAAGCTTCACTTGCTGCCGGGCTCTCTCTTGTTCTCTGTGATTGGCCGCCTTCACCTTCTTTGCAGCTGCCCGGGTAACAACCTGACATTGCTGTTCACCACCAGAGGGGCATGTCTCTGCCTCTCTGGTAAGTGATGGGGAGTTCACTTCCGTGTCAGCCCCGCCCTGGACGTCTGGGGCATCACCAGACTGCCCCGCCCCTGAGGTGTCTGCCTCCAAGGCTGCGTCCAAGAACAACTGCCGTGCTGTGCTACCCTTTAATGGCACGGCGAACAGGACATTGTCATTTAACAGGTCCCTGTTCGCCACAACCACCCGGCTGACGTATTGTCTGCCTTCAAACCGGATTGGTACTCTGGCACACTGTGCCTTTACTGGTCCTCCAGCCACACCCCTTATAGTCTCATACTCTTCTAGGAGTTGACTGGCCAACACTAAGTGACCAGGAACTATAGTTATCTCTGCTCCAGTGTCAGGGATGATCTGACACTGAATCCCATTGACCTCTCCCAGCAAGGAGTTGTTATTTTGCCCTACTGCAGCCCAGTTTGCTCTCTTTGGCTGAGGTTGTCCTGGTTTTGAACTGGCCCCCTTAGAGGGTTCACCAGGTTTCTGGGACTTCCGGTCTGGGCAGTCATAAGATTTATGCCCAGGCCGGTGACAGATGTAACACTTGGGAGGTCCCCCAGGCTTGGATTCCTCCCGGCCCCATACCTGACTTGTCTCTCTCAAGAGACAGGCTGCTTCTACTAGGTCATCCATCTTCTTGATGGTCTGACCTCCCACCATGCCACACTCTGTCTGGGTTAACTCCGCACAAAACATACCCCGAGCCAAGAACAGTTTTATGTCGTTCCTGCTAGGACACAACATACTCACACGCTCTACTGTTCTGATTACTTCCTTCACTCTTTCAACCCGATCCTTACCTACCCTCCTTCTTTGAGGAAATACATCCAGCTCCAATTCTCTAAGAGAACGGCCTACCCTTTTCAGTAAGGACCCTTTTAATTCTGCATAAGTCGCACCAGCCTCTATGGCTTCTACTACAGTGTATTTCACCTTAGGGGGAAGTTTGGACAATAATACCGTCTTCCAGTGTTGTTTAGGAAGCTTCAACTCTGCTAGTTCCGCCTCTAACCCCCTGACATATTTAGATAAACACCACCCTCCTTAAATGATGGTATCTCTTTGATGGTTTCTCTCGGGCTAAGTGTAAACCGATCCATCTCCCTTTCTACTCTCCTAGGCTCCACCCGCCCCATCATACTAGTCATCGCCTGGATGAATGCTTCAAATGCTGGTGGTACCTCAGACGCACCACCCCCACCTGATACTACTCCTCCGTCTCTAGTTACACCCTCTTCCCTTACTCCTCTACCTTCCGCTCCCCTACTATCCTCTACCTCATCCTCCCTTTCCTCTATCTCATCCTCATCCTCCGTACGATCGACCACTCTGACGTCTTCATCTAGCTCTCCAAGTCTAATGTCTGTTGGAGTTGACAATCGTTGTGGCGGTTCTTCAAGAGGAGCCTTCTGATTTCGAAGTTTAGGAGGCATCCTTTGCTGGCAAGGCTTCTCGGGTCAGCGAAGCTGTACAAAAATAAATACAAATGATTAAATGGGTGAAATTAGAAAAGAAAAGAAATTCAGGCTTTTACAAGTAATTAAACACAGGCACACACACACACACAACTGCAATCAAACACGACAAGGTGATAAACAAGTGTGCCGAGAGGTGTTAACAAAGTGTTCCCAGGCATCAGTGTAGAGGTGGCCTTTCGGTGCTTCCTTGTGTTGTACTCCCTCAGAGATCTTCTAACTCCTCGAGGTAGTTGAGTTCGGCTGCGGAAGGCTGTCTAGATCCTTTGCTGCCGTAGAGTTGATGTTCGAACTCGGTTGCCGTCGGCGAGCGGCTTATCAGGCTGCTGGCTGTTTGGTCTTCTTTGGTAGTATTCGATGTATCGCGGGGCGTGGCAAGGTTTCCGTCTTCTAACACAGAATCCCACCGCTGCCACCACTTGTCGGACGGTCAGGCGTCGGTCCCCAACCAGTCACAGTAGTTACTGCCACCAGGTTCTTCTCTATCCCTCGTCGTGCCCTGAGTAGCTAAGCTATCCAGGCCCTTTCCCCAAGTAGCGAGGTTTTAAGTAAGTAATTAAATAAAACAACGACAAAAAGACTGACACAACTCAAACGGAAATTGACAAGAAAGAACAACTGACTCAGTGTGTCCTGGGCTTATATAGATGAGCCCAGGCCACACCTACTATACAATGACTAGGCACTATTTGCCCGCCTAAACTACTAAGTCCAAAGTTCACTAACGAATTAGTTCATTACGGCTACGGCCGCCTCTTCTCTTGATCTTCACCGGGGAGAGGGGAGGAGTCGTGGTCCCACAATGCTGTAAAAATAATTTTATTTTAATTCCCATTAGCTACCCCCCACCAATCCTTCCAATTTAGTGAGCTACTCAGTGACTTGATACTACCAAATGTTATGCTTTAATCACAGCCTATCAAATTTCTGAACAGCAAATGAGATTTCTCATAAATATACTGATAATATAGTAAAACCTCAATTCAAAAGCCAAATTTGATGGCAAGCTTTTTTTTACCTTGTTGAGGAATTGGCTGCTTTCACAGGTTATTTTCTGTTGTGGTATTGTGGTAAATTTGTACATTTGTTCTACGGAGGCAGGTTTCTTGTCAGAGTCCGTTTGAAGAGAGGTTCAACTGTATCGCAACACTCACTTGATTGGTGCATGTGCTCAGGCTAAATAGCTAATTTATATTAACTTGATCATTGTAGATTACTTCAAGGACGTTCTGACTAACTTCACTTGCCAGAAAAGGATTGATATTTATGAAGAGAGTTTTACACCTGAAGCGTACTTCAAGTTTAACTTGCAATGGACCATTATACCACAAGTTTCTAATATTATTAAAACCTTCAGCATTGATTACAAAGTATATGACAAGAGAACAGATGCAGTCATCATCAATAGTGCACCCACTAACTATGTAATGGTAAGTTTTCATAATTGAGGCGCATAAGGGGAATTATGCTTTTTTTTAACCGATTATACTTTTTAGCAATCATATTTTACCGATTATGTTAAAATATGTGCTCATGAAAAAATGATGGTTATTGTGAAGCATGGGTATATGTTTACAATCAAATTTAATAGTATTAATTAAGATTAGCTGAAATATCAAGAAGGAACACTTCAGTAAAGTATTGGAAACCTATAACTACTAAATGGATGGAGTAATTCCAAAGCTAAATCACTAGAAAACTTGAGAGCCTGTTTTAGCTAACAAAAGCCAGTTTGCTGCTGAATCAGTGTGGCACAGAAGCTTCCCTAGTATGCTAGCATTAGTACAGCATAATTTGACTTCTTATTACGCCAAAAATTATGCTGGCATAATTCCATCATGCCTGAATACTGGAGAGTTTGCTAAATATTAGTTCATTGCCATTTCATTGTTGGAAATCCATATTTTTAGTATTATATTTATGGTATAATAAGAATATAAATTGAGAATTCAGAGTTAGTTATTAGATATCAGAAGAAATGAATAATTTTGATACCTTTCTGGGTTCTAATGTGTAAATACCTTGTCACCTTTAACTATTCATACCATTTAAGCAAGTTCATTCAAAGTACATACATTGCTATAGTATGTCCACGTTGAGTTGGCACGACCACAAATGTGGCAAAAGAGGAATGCAATTGGCGAAACCAGAAACCAATTAAGGTCACATGACAGTATCAGCGAAAACGCGCGAAAACGTCGACGCTCACAGTAAAAATGGGGCGGGTCTAAGGTGCGCATTATTACCTTAAGTTTACTTGTTGAAATGAAAAAGAAGCTATGGCAGTTTCTTCCGTGGCTGTATTCAATATATGCTCGGTTATAACTAATCATCCGTAGTTTATCGTTTATACGAGCTTCTAGTTGTGCGCTATAACTGGCTGAAATATTAACTTGCAATGTATAATTTAAAAAAAGGTTGAAATTTAACAAGTAGATAAAATATATAGTGATTTTACTATAATTATATTCTATCTACTTGTTAAATTTCAACCTTTTTTTTAATTATACAAAAAAAATTGACACAATTAATATAATTTAATAATGACATATACAATATATATTATATAATTTTATGATAACATGAAATTGTGGTAGACACAAGCAGCAGTTGAATTTGGAGGGTGGTAAATAGCATCACCGTAACCATAGAGAACTGTACCTATATAGACATGAGGAGTAATGGACAGCTAAAGCATAAATAGTGGCATATAGAGTCTATGATGAATTGTATATCTTATTATCTTGGTCAGCAAACAAAAAATTGGCTGAATTTCTAAATAAATAGGCCCTATTTAAACAAGGTAAGAAAATCTGAGTGGACAAGCAACCCGTGATACAAATGTACCTCACATTGTAGCTTGCTCTTGTTAAGTAGCCTTGAATAGCAACAAAGTCCTGAGCCTTAAATGAACCAGAATGTCAAGCAGAAGGGTAGAAATGAAGTCACCAAACTACGACTGCTTTTTGTTTACAATTGTCTCTGAGGTACTGCGCACGTGGTTGGCCCGGTTTGAGCGCGGACTAAATCCCACCGCGTGTAGCGCGGGAAACGTGTGGTTTTATTTATTCCCATAGACTTTTCTATGGAGTTTTGGAACTGCACTTTCCCGCTGGCTAAGAAGTTTTTAAAGGGAATTTTCTGGACCGCTTCGGCACGAGCATTCGAATGGTACAAACCCCAGAAGCATAGCTACTTCCGTTCAAACGTTATTAACGGTGTTTACCGCCCAAACTCAACTTGGACATACTATAGCTTTAATGATGTTTATATATCAGTTATTAAGGTTGGTTCACATGTTTTTCTTTCATATTTTTAACTCATAGTATTAACTGTTTTTTCTTAGATGTAAAGAAATATAAGGTGAAATGTTTTTCTTTGTGATTTTCATAGAATAATTCTTTTTCTACAAGTTATACCAACTTGAGTCATCCAAGGACAGACAGTGAAGAACTTTATTTATTTGAGGTATAGTTTACTACTTCCAATTTTTACCCTCAAGCTAATGAGAATGGACACCGAAGTTATTATTGGTGAGCGAGCGTAGCGAGAGAGACACTTACAGGGGTAACACAATTGAAAATCGGGGATGTTTGTTTATTTGTATATATGTTTGGACGTATGTATGTCATTTTGTACTTTGACCCTCCGTATTTTTGTGTTCGCTCGGCGTTCGACCCCGTCCCAAACTACACTAAACAGAATCCTCAGGTTTAGCGACCATTACCTGTATCACCTTAGAAATCGAATTGTTTACCGCTTTGAATTGTTTTGCGGGTGCAGTTAAAACGCAAAAACTTATGGTAGCTCCATTTCTATTCGAGTTAGTGGCGGTGGTAAGTTAATACGCTATTTTTCACAGTTATAAGCCCTACTCAACAGCATTTACTTGAAAATTCATTGTCCACTAGACGAACCACGAAGGTAAGTCTTGCGTAGATATGCAGTTGTGTGAAGTATTGTGCATTACAACTACTATTAAGAATATCAAAAAAAAAATTAAATAACGTGACTTGATTTTATTGCTTGTTTTTCAAGTTGTGGGGAGCGGTTACTATGGCATTGAAGCCCCTTTACCACATATACTTAATTTAAAAACTCGACTTTATTTTAGTAGCTTGAGTGTTAGTTGTTAAAAATCAGTCATTTAACAATAGTGTAGTTTAAGGCTCGCTCGCCATTTGTGCTCAAGCACACCACTAGTATATAATATATATATATATATAATATTATTGCTTCAGTTGAAGATACACAGGAAGGATGGTATTGTGCAAGAAAACCCCTACACCTGCACATTGAGTGGTCAATCCCCTACTCCATCCCCAGTGCCTCTATTCGTGGTAACCAAATCTCATGTATTAGACCACGGAGTAGTAGAAGTATCTGCCAATTGGTCCCCACCTTCGGATGCCAATGGAGTGTTGGTGGGTTATAGACTGTGCTTATCAAGGCAACCACTAGAAGATGATGAGAAGCCATTGGAGTCAGACTCATCCTGTCTTAATGTTTCAGTAAGTGTGCCTATTGAAACAATTTGTTTGGAGCTATATATTATGTTCGTAGTAAATATAATGGCCTTTCTGTGGATTATAAACTCCTGACATGTACATAAACATTCAGTGTATACAACTCCATCTTTTTCTTTTTCTTGTAGAGTGATAATTTTTCTATCATTGCTAAAATGCAATCCAATGTATCATCGAATGAACATTACAGATTTATCCAAGTGAGTGAGTTATCTCATGTGTTGTGTTTGAGTACTTACAATGCTATTATCCAGATTCAGCCATTGAATGAGTATGCTGCTGGCAATTGGTCACAGAGCATTCCCGTTATGATAGCAAAAGGCAAGTCTTGGTCACTTAATTGATTTGCATTCTCTTCATACTTAATGATGTGTATCCCTGATTATTAATTAATTAAGTGATTGAATCTCATATATATACTCTTACTTACCTGCAGAATCAGAATCACAAAGAATCATCATTGGTGCTATTAGGATATGCTTAGTCAGCATATTTGTTGCACTAGTGATTCCATTTGTGTTGTATTTGACTTATCGCTACTGTGCTCACAAAAAGCAAGAGGAATGTATAGAGGTAAGTGGGTAAATGACATCTAATGATAGTGCTCTTTAGTTGAATATATATTTTAAGGAATAAAAAAATTAAGCAATGTGTTCTCTAATCCCTAACTCCACAGCTACCACATGAGGATTACCACCTTCACAATCATGATATCTGTTTCTGACAAAAACTTCTTTTTATATAATATCCCATATCATTATCTCCTTAAAAAAACAAGATAAATATTTTTACATGCACTGGTATGCATTCTTAGACCGGGACTAAATTCTTACCTTCTAATTGGCAACAGGAGTGTGATCCATGTCTTCATTTTTTGAGTTGGAAACTTCCTCTAATTACTGTTTCAAATTACCCCTTTCATTCAGTGAAATTTGAAGGCATCACTTCCCTTTCGTCCTTTGATCTTGCTTATTGAAATGAAGCAATAATTTGAGCATCCTCTCTTGGTAAAGTATTTGCCTGTACATTAATTATTCTACTATTGATTTGCTGAAGTATGTTAGATACATTTTTTCTCTAAAATTAAAACTAGCATATTGATCATTAATTTTTATTCATTTAATAACATTTTCAATTAAGGAGCGAACATCAGAAGAGACTGAGGAGTCAAGAGAGAAAGATCAAGAGAAAAGGACGTTGAACAATAATGTTGATATAGTGTTGTGCGCATAACTAGTCATCATAATAGCTCATCATAGTACTCAAGGCAACATTTTTATTATTTGTCAGCAGTTCATTGTGCTATAGTTATCATAGTTTTGTTTATTTTGTATACAATAGTTAGTTTACATACTCATCTCATTATGTTCGTCTTACATGTATCATTTTAACCAATTAGCTACATTAAGAAGTTCAGGAAATTAAACCAACTTCCCTCTTTACCACCATGATGGTGTTAAGCCGAGAGTAAACCTGGATGTCTTCATTCAACTTGTATAGCTGACAACTTTCTGTAGTATGGGAAATCAGAAATTTAATATTCAATTCACTATCTCTTGCTTACTTCTGACATAATAACAGATGTGATGCAGAAACGTGTAGTCAGAGGATTAAGATCCACTAAATTTATAGAAGGGAATTTGAGGGAGTAAGATATCCACATGCACATCAATCACTTGATTTATCTGCATCCTTTATCAATTCAGCCTATTGGCTCTTGCTAGGTATGTTCAGTTGTGTGAAAGTATTGTGCGTTACAACTACTATTAAGAATATCACAAAGAAAATTTTAAATAACGTGACTTGATTTTGTTGCTTCTTTAACTCGACTTTATTTTAGTAGCTTGAGTGTTAGTTGTTAAAATCAATCATTTAACAATAGTATAGTTTAAGGCTCGCTCGCCATTTGTGCTCAAGCTCACCACTAGTATACAATGTTCAATAGGAAATCCATCCGTAGTTTTGTGTTTGTCCGCTGTATCGTGGTTGTCCGTTTTTCGGAAGGTCCGTCGAATGAGGTCCGACTGTATAACAGTTTAGTTATAAATGAACAGTCACAAGGCCAATTGTTTCCATATAGTATTAAGAAATAGCTATTTAAATGGACAGTGTAGTAGTGTACATTTTTTATTTGATCAATTAATTTATTTATCTATTGTAACTTCACTGTAAGTTATGTCAATTTTATAAAAATAACTTGTTTAATATATTTAAGTGTGTCATGCATAAGCTGTAAAGCAATTAAAACGAATGAATAAAAAGAATGAATGAGAATGAATGAATGAATGAGAATGAATGAATGAATGAGAATGAATGAATGAATGAGAATGAATGAATGAATGAGAATGAATGAATGAATGAGAATGAATGAATGAATGAGAATGAATGAATGAATGAGAATGAATGAATGAATGAGAATGAATGAATGAGAATGAATGAATGAATGAGAATGAATGAATGAGAACGCATAAATGAATGAAGGAGAATGAACAAACACATCCATTAGATTCCATTGATATAACACCTTGGTATTGCGGTCTCAAGGGGCCTTAAAAATGCATATTTTTTAAAAATTTAGTCATAACAATTATTATTATTATCATCACGTACAAAAACGTCACATTAAAAATATATGTGACAGGCTCTGCAAAAACCAGGAATTTGGCAAAAGTGTCAAAGCTGTAAAACAGTAGAAATACTGACTGAGGTCAAATTTGCTGAATTTTTGAATTTTTCACTTATTATTAAGTATAGTAATATTGTTCTATTATTATGCCAAATTTCAAAGCTTAAAAAGTTTGTATCACATCAAGTGCACTATTGAAAGAAAAAAAATGTTTTAAACATTTTATTTCTTCTCAGCTTATATGGAAATTAGCAATACATAAAGCGTGGGATGGGAATCCCCTGTGAACAATAGCAAAGTTTTCAGGGTTTTCTGGTTACTGGAAATGTTGGTTACTACAAATCATGGAACCCTTGGTTAATTACACTCACTATTGTAGTTATTCTTACCACAATAGCAAGAAAGGAAACTATGATGTATATGCTACATATAAATTTGTGAAAATCTTTGTAAACTGGGCTTTTTCATGTAGTGTAAATTAAACAATAAATTAATAAACAAATAACAATGAAACAAGTAAACAAATGACTAAGTAATAAATAGCTAATTTTAGAAAGAAATCTTTTATTCAAATAATAGCTGTTGAACAAAGTTTAGCTATAGATGTGAACAGATGGAAACACAAGCCTCATTATTTAACGTTTGAAATTTATGACGTCATGAAATTTCAGCTACAGTCCATGTTTCATGTTCCACGAAATAGCTTATGGAAATTCCAAATTTCATGTTTTCATGAAATTTTTCAGGAATATCACATTTCATGGAATTACATTACCAGGGCATATCATATTTCATGCACATCATGAAACTAGAGTAGAATGTGAAATTTACTGTACCTGATAGTTCATTTGTATCTAACTCATAAAAGTCAAGCCAGACATTTCATATTAATTTCTGACTCGAACTGTACTCAGGAAATGCCACTTTTTTTGTAGTGTCACAAATGGGTGGTCCAGCTCTACGGAATAGGAATACTTCCGCTCTAGCGCCATCGACCACTCGTCCTTTGTCTCAGCCATTTTAGGGTGAAAAAACCCTCCTGCTCATCCTTTCGTGGGCTAGCTAAGGACTGCTATGCTATAGCCACTACAAGAAACAACGATTAAGGCCTCTGGAACCTAGAAAAGAACCTAGTCAAGTGCTCTCAATTAAAACAAATATGTATAAGTCTTCATCCTTCGCAGCAATTATCATCATAGTGTCTACCAGCATATTAGAGGAAATCTAATCGAAAATAACCCTCTCTGTATATCATCTTCTCCTAGACCGTATGAGATTAATACTACCAGCTTCAGCGGCACCCTCAAAGAAGGAAAATGCTTTGTTGCGTGCCTGGACAGATATCAAGTAAGAAACGCTTCAATTCAATAATATTTTGCAGCTAGAGGATATCATATGATTTATGTTTGTTGCTATAGAAAGATATTATGAACAGAGACTTCATCAGACCATTCCCAGTTATAAATGAGACTGCAGGTTGCTTACCTCATCTTGATAAGGTATGGATTGGTGTGAGATCCAATATGCAATCACTACTATGGAAATGTTCAGAAAGTAATATTAGCAACTAATGAGTATGCATTTACTAATCATTTCATTATTTTCAGCCGAAATATTTATCCTATTAATAGCTGTTATGATTTAAATATTACATATTGGCTGTTAAAATAGAGAAAAACTGCTACTATAAAGAAGATATATTTATTATTATAGAACATTTACATAGCAGCTATTATTGCTATTATTGTTACCATATCAAAGGAAAATGAAAGAATGTGGAGAGAAACTAAATTTGATTAAACCTATATATGATCTATTTACAGGTTTATTCTTGTGTGAAGGGATGTGTCGAGTATTACTTCACAAATCACTGCCCATGTGTAAGTTTGTATGTTGTTTTATAACTGTCAAAAAAAATCACTATAACAAGTATGTAGTATCAACAAATTAAATACTATTTTAAATACATTCAACTAACATGACACATTTTGTGCTTAATAGCTTGACGGGGATTGTACAGAATGCCAAGACTACCTGATTCCTGAGGCAAAGAGGAACATATGGACATCTCAAGCCGGATGTAGAACAAATTGTTATGTAAGCCATATTATCTAACACCATGAATGATAACTTAAATTCAATGTCCCTTTAGACAAATTTCTGCCAGATTGGATGCAATATCGGAGAGAAAATTTATGTATATAATAAACATCACCGCCTTCACTCTCAGCCCGAGTTTCAAAAGCTGAACCATTCTTACGGGAATGACCAGTATTTGGTCTCACTCATGTCAACAGGCTTAACTCCAGGCAACTTTTCGACCACATTTCTATTTCAAATTACTGACACAGATAGTAGAAACGTTTCATATAATTGGCAGGTAAATTTGCAGATGAATTTTAATAAAATTTGTAAGATGAATAACATAACTTATCCTTCTTTTGTAGCCTGACTGGAGAAAGCATCTAATTCTTTCTGTCTACTCCTGCCGTACAGTGAACGTGACATTATTTCTTATTGCTAATGATAGTGATACCACTTTTGACGCCGTGGAAATACAAGTGGGAGAAGGTAGGTAAAAGATAACTTGGTGCAACATTATTGCCGTAATGTTGCAGTTCATCAAAGATGTGCCCAACAGACGCGAGTATTTCTTATTAAACTGTTGAATTAACAATTGACGTAATCTCACATTGTAAACTAGATTTAATACCATCTACAAACAATATCTCTTAATTGGAGCTAGCAAGATGCTACTAGAGGATGTTCAGTTAAAAGAAAGTAAATGAGACTTCTTTCTGTAGCACAAAGAGTGGGATCTTTTTCATACCGCTAACTTTTTTGATATAACCTTGATAATCCTTTACCAGATATAACAGTTGGAAAAAATATTTTATTGTTGTTACTTAGCATTATTAAATTAATGGTCCATATAGATCATACATCATTCATATTATTCATCATAATGTATTCTATTACTATTTTAAATTTGTTTAGCTATATTTAGCAGATAAAAACTTCAAGGGGCTCCATAGCAAACATTAACAAGCAGACTAAAAGCCACACACACATGCAGGTTCCAATAAAGACTTCATACCATAAGTCAGTATATTTTGAAGAGCTAATACATTTGATTAATGTCCAGCCATAGCCAATCATACTTCTTAATATACTCAGTATCTCAATGTAAAGGAAGACTAACTTGCTTGTTATCTGTACTCAAGCTAACCAGATTATTTATATTCATTGATTGCAGATTATTCCAAAGCAATCCTGACTAATTTCACATGCCAGAAGGAGATTGATGTCTACAGTCAAAGTTCTCTGCCTGAAGCGTACTTTAAGTTTGACTTGCAATGGACCATCTTGCCTCAGTTTGCTGATTTGATTCAAAACTTCAGCATTGACTACAAAGTTTATGACAACAGAACCAATACAGTCATCAATGAAGCTCCCACTAGCTATGCAATGGTAGATGTCCTTATTGTCTAAAGTAATGTCAAAGTATTTTCTTAGGCATTTACAATATATTTTTGGAAATTCATGATTAAAATCGTTTATGTTTGTATTGGAAGTTATAGTTAATTATAATAGCTATAGTAATATATAGTTCATTATAATAGCTATAGTATTATATATGTGATGTATTCACCCTTAATGGCGGCCTCTCGGCTTACCCACAAGCACTACAACCCTTGACACTTCACAGTTAAGGTCTTAATTCGTCATACCACTTCGCACGTGTAACAACTCAATCGTACACAAATAACGCACACCAATAATGATACAGGAGAATCGGTTCATGGGGTATAAAACAATTGCGATAATAATGAATACGACACATACACATGCATACATACACTACACTCCTCCCCTCTAAGAGGATCCATGGACCACACAACAACACATATAATCACCATTTGGGTTCAAATCTGTCCACAGGTTTCCGCTCTCTACGAGGATATATTTTCTTAGCATCCACTGCAGGAGTCACTTTTGGTTCGTGCGATCCTGGAAGTGCTTCTACTTCTGGCAGCTCATCCGTTTTCGGGTCCACTATAACTTCCGGTGACTGTTTTGGAATGTCAACATCTGGTTCTTCCTCTGGAGGTGCTATCTCCTTAAACCGCTTCCGTACTTGATCTTGGTGACATCTGCGACTACGACCATCGTCCAACTTCACAGTACATGATACTTGACCAGTCTTCTTCTCAATAATACCAGGTAACCACTTTTCTCCTTGCAGATAGTTCCGGACCAATACTGGGTCACCTTCTTGTAGCAACCTCTGGTGAGCATGGGCATCATGTTTGCTCTTCTGCTTCATCTGTTGACTCTCCACTCTTTCAGCAGTCAGGGGTCTCAGAACATCAAGCCGAGATCTTGGTCGTCTTCCCAGTAACATTTCCGCAGGTGACACTCCAGTAGTACTTTGAGGCGTTAGTCGATACGCGTAGAGCATCTTTGCCAACCTTGACTTGACACTTCCTTCAGTGGTTTTCTTCAGACCACGCTTCACGATTTGGACGGCTCTTTCGGCGAGTCCATTCGATGCCGGATGATACGGCGCTGAGGTGACATGCCTGATGCCATTTGTTGCAAGGAAGTCCTCAAACTCAGTACTCACAAAGCAGGTGCCATTGTCTGAAACAATGGTCTCCGGCAATCCAAAACACGCAAACAGAGGTCGTAGCTCTTCTATCACTGCTGCTGATGTTGCAGATGGCGTGTTGAACGCTTCAATCCACTTGGAGTGGGCATCGATGATAACCAAGAACATTTTCCCGTTTACAGGGCCAGCATAGTCAATGTGTAACCGCGCCCAAGGGCGAGCAGGCCAACTCCAGGGATGGAGTGGAGCTCGAGCAGGAGTGGCGAGTGACATCTGACACTCTGAGCACAACTGGACTGTCGTCTCAATGTCTCCATCGAGTCCAGGCCACCATACATAAGATCTCGCAAGACTTTTCATCCGCACCATTCCAGGATATCCCTCATGTAGCTCACACAGAATTGCTTCTTGGTATGCACTAGGTATCACAACCCGGGCACCCCACAGAATGCATCCTTCAAACAGTGACAACTCCTCCCTCCTTCTAAAGAAAGGAATCAGTGACGAGTCCTTGTCCATAGTGATGGGCCAGCCTTGCTTCAGAAACTGGACCACTGGTGCGAGCATCGGATCTTTCCCAGTTTGTTCACGAATTTGTTCTGCCGAAACAGGTGAATCCAGTAGATGCTTTGACAAAAGCACTAACTCCGTAGGTTCTGTTGGTGGAGGTGCTTGGACCGGCAGTGGGAGGCGGCTCAATGCATCTGCATTAGCATGTGCATCTGTCTTTCTAAACTTCAGAACATATTCGAACATGGAGAGATACATAGACCAACGTCGGATTCTTGCAGACGCTTGAGGTGAGGTAGAGTGAGCTTCTCCCAATAATCCTAGTAAAGGTTTATGGTCTGTCACGAGCTCGAACGAACGACCAAAGACATAGGGATAAAACTTCTTTATGCCAAACACCAACGACAATCCCTCCTTTTCCAATTGGGAATAATTCTTCTCTGCTCTGTTGAGTGTCCTGGATGCATAGCCGATCGGTTTCTCTGTCCCGTCTGGAGATCGATGTGCCAACACAGCTCCAATGCCGTACGATGAGGCGTCACATGCCAGCGTTAGTGGCAGCTTCGGATCGTAGTGAACTAGCAATGACGATGAAGTTAGCAACTTCTTAGACTCGGAAAATGCTCTCTCTTGTTCTGAGGTCCACTTCCATGGAACATTCTGCTTAAGGAGCTGGTATAGTGGTGACAACTTCGTGGCCAGATCCGGCAGGAATTTCCCATAGTACGTCAGTATGCCTAGATAGGACTTCTGCTCGGTCACATTTGTAGGTGTAGGTGCAGCTTCAATAGCTTCGACCTTGTCCTTCAGAGGGTGGATACCATCTGCATCGATCTGATATCCCAAGAATGAGACTGAAGGAGCCATGAACACACACTGTTTCACTCGCAATCTAGACTCAGCCAACCGTGCAAGTACTTTATCCAAAATCCGCAAATGACTCTGCTCGTCTTCTCCCGCAATCAAAATGTCATCCAGGTAAACTACCACGTTTGGGATTCCTTGGAAGAGGTGCTCCATCTCTCTCTGAAAAATGCCAGGAGCAGAGGATATCCCATAGGGCAATCTCGTGTATCGGAATAAACCCTTACTAGTGTTGATGACCACATACTTCTTGGAATCATCCTCTAGAAGCAGCTGTTGGTAGGCGTGTCTCAGGTCTAGCTTCGTGAACAGCTTCTCTTTCCCTAGTGTTGCCAACAGATCATCAACCTTGGGTATTGGGTACCGGTCTAGCTTGGCTACGGGGTTAACAGTCACTTTGAAGTCCCCGTATCTAATTCCGTAGTTGCCTCACATTCATCAATGAGTACCTGTACCTTCAGTGGTGGGACGTGTCCGTTTAGAGAATTCACAGCATTGAGTGACTCCTCGTAGTCCACTTCGGCTTCTCCTGCCACCGTCTTAATTCCTTGGGTTGTTTCCTTCTGTTTCCGACAGACTCTCGCAATGTGTCCTTTCTTTCCGCAACATCCACAAAATTGTCCTCGAAATCTGCAAGTGATTCGTGCCTCCACATCTGTAGCAGGAGGTCTTCTAAGGAGCGTCTTCCTTCTCGACTGGCTTCTTCGGTGCTGGTAGTGATTTAGCTCTTTGGCCTCTAGCCTGAATCTTATGCACAGGCTCCTGCTTAATTGGTAGACTGTTGGATTGAGGTTTCCTGATCTCCCTCATATTCCTGTCTGCTAGCTCTGAACCTTGTGCAATGGCAATTGCACGATCATATGTCAAGTCTCTCTCTGCTAGAAGCTTTCTCTGAATGGCTTCATTGTTCACACCACAAACGATGCGATCCCTGAGCATCTCAGTGAGTTTGTCTCCATAGTTACAAAACTCAGCTAGTCGATGCAACTCTGCAACGAACGCTGCCACTGACTCTCCTGTAGACCTGGTCCTAGTGTTAAACTTGAACCGTTGCACCACCTCCGAGGGTGCCAAACTGTAGTGTGACGCTAGCGTAGCGGCAAGCTGCTCGAATGTCTTCTCGTCGGGTCGGGTGGGAGCTAGCAAACTCCTCAACAGTTTGTACGGCGCCGGACCGACAACCGTTAAAAACGTTGACCTTCTCTTGTCAGCGTTGGCTTCCCCAACGATACCGTTCGCCTTGAAGAAGTGCTCGAGACGTTCTACATACTGAGGCCATTCCTCTACTTCAGGGTCGTACTGCTCAATTTTTCCCAGGAGTCCCGCCATCCCGTCCTCGTCGCCAGTTTAATATGTGATGTATTCACCTTTAATGGCGGCCTCTCGGCCTACCCACAAGCACTACAACCCTTGACACTTCACAGTTAAGGTCTTAATTCGTCATACCACTTCGCACGTGTAACAACTCAATTGTACACAAATAATGCACACCAATAATGATACAGGAGAATCGGTTCATGGGGTATAAAACAATTGCGATAATAATGAATACAACACATACACATGCATACATACACTACAATATAGTTAATTATAATAGCTATAGTAATATATAGTTAATTATAATAGCTAAAGTAATATGTAGTTAATTATAATAGCTATAGTGATATTGGCGTGTATCGGTTCTTTCAATTCAGTATTTCTTGTCATATTGTATTAACAATGTCCTTCTTTGTGTTTGTCATAGAATAATTCTTTCTCTACGAGCTGCTATACATCCAAGGACAAACAGTTAAGAACTTTATTTATTTGAGGTATAGTTTACTACTTTCTCATAAGTAATAAATGAATTAATATGGACACAGAAGTTACTGTTTATCTTTTTTTTTCTTCAGTTGAAGATATACTGGAAGGATGGAATTGTGCAAGAAAACCCCTACACCTGTACATTGAGCGGTCAATCCCCTACTCCAGCTCCAGTGCCTCTATTCGTGGTCACCAAATCTCATGTATTAGACCACGGAGTAGTAGAAGTATCTGCCAATTGGTCCCCACCTCTGGAAGCCAATGGAGTGTTGGTGGGTTATAGACTGTGCTTATCAAGGCAACCACTAGAAGATGATGAGAAGCCATTAGAGTCAGACTCATTCTGTCTTAATGTTTCAGTAAGTATGCCTATTAACATAACTGCTTGGATGCATTAAATTTTACTTATAATTCATTATGTCCTTTTCTTTTGTTTAGAGTGAATATGTTTCTATTACGGCTAAAATGAAATCAAATAACTCATCTATTGAAGATTATAGATACCTCCAAGTAACTGATATACACAAATATTGCCTTTCAGCACTTACAATACTTTTGCTATTATCCAGATACAGCCATGGAACAAGTATTCTGCTGGCCCATGGTCTCAGGCCATTCCAGTATTGATGGAGAAAAGTAAGTCACTCAATTGGATTTGCTCTATCTACTTGCTTATTAAAACAATCTACCCCTAATGATCTTTGGTAATTTTTTATATCTTGTGTTATACTCTTACTTACCTGCAGAATCACAGGGAGTATTAATTGGTGTGATTGTAACATGCCTAGTCAGCATATTTGTGGCATTGGTGATTTCATTGATCTATTTGACTTATCGCATGAACCATGAACGCTAAGCAGAAAAGATTGAAAAAGATTTAAAGACTGTTCAAAGGCAAAACTTATGTATTTACTGACCAAGGCAATAATCACATTATTATAATTCATGTGAAAAGTTGTCTGCTTTGTGATATGCAGAAATTTTTAATTAGAAGGACTTTTTAAAACTATTAGTAGGTTCTTTCACATTTTCATAAGAAAACTTAAATTTTATGAGTAATGAATTAATTACCTCTAGTTATCAAGGATTTTCAACTCAACAAAAGAGAAACACCTTCCTTAATTTCTCCCTATTCCTCATTCCCCTTTATCATCACTGGAAAAATTTCATTTTGTTATAAAAAAAATAAAGTGAAAATGAAAATATATAGTGGCAGTTATAGAAAAAAATTGAGATATAGCTTAATTGTCTGTTTTTAAATCTATAACATCAAAATTAGAATTACATCAGGTAATGTGATCACTCGACTAAAATTTGTTTTAGCCATTCAGAAGAAACTTCTCTTAGATAATACATCTAAGTTGTGTCAAGTAGCTCAAGGACCTCTCTAGTGTTCAGTTCTTCATTAACAAGGTTATCCACACAATAACCAGCTCTACTTATATTAAACTCATTTCATCAAAATATTTAGTTCTATTGCAAATACAAATTCATAGATTAAAAAAAAATCAAATTGATGTTCAAAGTAAATTTGACATCTTAATATGTACAGGAATTTAAATATTATTCTACCAAACATATAGAAGATTGAAATCAATTGCGGACTTCAATTACTTTTTATTAATTTAATACATAAAATTTATTACATGTGATTTTGTCTGCAGATTCTTTTAATTGTTCAATTGTTTTCACCATTATTAACTGCAGCAATATTTCTCCATTTGATTTGACTTCAACTAGTTAGCATTCATCTGGTATCCAACTTGAGCTGGAAAATAGTGAAATCAATCACTTAATATTATCTTATCCTGTCTCTAATCCTAACAATAGGAAACTAGTCAGTGTATTCAACTTGGGACATTCTGACACTTTGAATTTAATTCTTGAAATTAATTTAAAACCCAAATGCATCTGTTGTTGTTGTTTTTGTTTTGTTTTTTGTTGTTATTGTTGTTGTTTTTTGTTTTTTGTTTCAGAATTCATGATTACTCCAAAGTCAAGCATTGGTGGATTAAGTACAGGGGAGATTTCTGCAATATCCGTGATCTCTTGCATCATACTAGTAATCATAACCACCTTGTGCATCATCTGCATCACCTGTTTCATTACTGTCAAGAGGCGAAGAAAGAAGTTGATGAAGATGACTGAGGTAAAATGAAGAGTTTGCAAACAACAAATAATCTTCACCGATGAGCACAGTCTCAGACCATTTGACATCCTATAACAGAAATAAAAAAGCAAGGAACTCACAAGTGATAACACTTTACAGCACTTCTAGCTTATATTCATTTTGGTATAATACAAAGGAAAGGACTATGAATTACTATTATTAGTGGATCAGATCAAGTTCAAGAGTATAATCGTCTATTTTGCTAACCTGCATTAAAGCATTTTAGTACAAATACAATGTTTTAATTTAAGTAAAGTTACTATATACTTATATCCAGATTCCTTATACATTTAAGTACCTGTATTAATCAGTATAAAATAAGAAGATAGAACTTAGGCAGAGAAGTTCTTTTTAATAATCACTACAAGTAATTAGGCACTTCTGAAATTATTGGCACCATATAATTATAATTTTTTTTTTCAGGCAACACCAAACTATATGCCGATGTTCACTGTAAGTTATGCATCTAAAGAAAATCCTCCATTCTAGGAAATGGATTCCATTGAGAACACTGCCAGTGATGAGTGGGAAATTTCCCCGTCTGATATCACTATGGATGACAAACTTGGAGAAGGAGCCTTTGGAGAAGTTTACAGGGGATTTTTGAAAGGACCTTTAACAAATGGAAGAGTTAAACCAGAATTTAGAAATGCCATCCATCTTCATGTAGCTATAAAGCTTTTAAAAGGTAAAATATACAAATTAACAAAGGTAAAATTAACTAATTTCACTATTTGAATATATAAGTTAGATTTCTGTCTCAAAAATTATTCAATCAGCTAGCAATTCATTAAAAAAATTTGTTCAATTATTTTTAAATTGAGTATGCCTTACTCACATTATTCACAGACAGTGCTCGAGGCAGTGAAAGACAAGACTTTCTGTCAGAAATGGAGATGATGAAGAAAGTGTCAGAAGGTCACAATCCTCACGTGGTGGCCATGTTGGGATGTGTCACCACACAGGAACCACTCTGTCTAGTGACTGAATTTGTACAATATGGAGATCTTCTTTCATATTTAAGAAGTAGCAGAGCAATAGTGAGTTATTGGCTAGTGAAGCTAGCAAGATAGTGTAGTTAGGAAACTATAACTGAATTTCTAGTATGAATACTGTATGAATATGCAGTGTTTTTTTCTTCTAAAACGTTTTAGGCCCAGTTTCTTCTATTACATCTGTAGATCTTAAAAAAAAAGTATTCTTAAGAAAAGGCCACAGCGAGTAGTTACTATGACAATGGGATACTTTACCAGATTTAACTTAAAAATTCAGCCTGTTTCATTTGTGAGATTTTGCTGTCTTAGAGCTGCTAGTACTATTACAAATATATTGTGCTAATTATAAAAACTTCAGGAGCCATTAGTATGCAAGAATATAGACAGGAATTTTAGTAAAAATTTTATTGAATCAATAAGATGTCTAAAGATGGCTAAAACATTAACTTTAGATGTTACGATATTGTTTTTGTTTTTATGAATAGTATTAGGTACAGATCTAGTGTTAGTAATAAATAATAAAGGTAATGCTGTGAACTATAAATGGGACGGCTACTCAATCACAATTTGAGCACAAGAACATCACTGGACATTCTAATGAAGCATATAATTAATATGATAATGATAATATTATTAGGTTATAATTATGATATTCATTATTTTTTGCGGTTCGCAGTACTTGTCAGGCAATCCAAGGGACCAAGAGGATCCATATATAAAGCTAGGGCAGCTCACGCCAGCTGAACTCCCTTCTTTCTCCTACCAGATAGCAGCAGGCATGGCTTATCTCTCTAGCATTGGGATTGTCCACAGAGACCTGGCCTGTCGCAATGTCCTGGTGGATGCTGACAAGGCACTCAAGATAACTGACTTTGGAATGTCCAGAGAAACTGAAGACATTTACGTGCAGAAGAGTAAGGGGCGTGTCCCATACAAGTGGATGGTGATAGAGTCTATAATTGCCCAGGAGTTTACCTCTGCTTCAGACGTGTGGTCTTTTGGAATAACACTCTGGGAAATAGAGACAATTGGTGAGAATTTAGCAAAAGTAAAATCAAAAGCTCTGATTATTAACATTGTTTCCATATATTTCTACCAGGTTCCCACTTATAATACATTAGATTAAAACAATTCCTATAAGCTTATTAATTAATTTTTGCAACAAAATCTATTACAATCAGCAGGAGATATAATACTAGAATTCAGTTTTGTTTATGCTCCACTCCCAAAAATTTTTAAAGTTAGTTGAAGTTTATGAGTGATGAGATTGTATAAATACGCACTTTCATACAGGTATGTACATCAAAGTAGTGTTTGTTTAAGAAAATGGGTGTGGTTAAGTACTCAAAGTTGTTTCCCACTTTCAACGAAAAATTCAGTATGTAATTTTTCACAACATGACTATACTATTGCAATAAAGAAGAATACGAGACTGCTCATAGCCATGTGCTGTGTATTGCCTTGGAGGTATTTCACTTACTGTCGGTGTTGTATAAACTGGAGGGAAACATGGGAGGGGGAGGGAGGGGAGGGAGGGAGGGAGTGAAAAAGGAAAGGAGGTGGGGAAGGAGTAACGAGAAAATTTCCCCCCTTTTTTCCGGCCCCCCCTCATTGCACCAATTACAGATAATAAGTACTCTCATTCGGAATCATCATTTTGAATTCTTTATTTTTATTCTATTCCCTGTCCTTAGTCAAAGAAAGGAAATACAATGATACAAATATAACATAATTGTACAAATACACCGTTGTTAGTAGATAAACTAAGGCTTAGGCGTTGAGGAGGAAGGGGGGGGGAAAGAGGCCTAGTGCCCCCCCCTCCCCCCCCCCTACACATGCACACCCTCTGTGTGATAGCCTTTGTTGTTGTTTTTTCTCATTCCCTGTTTTTTAATTCCATCTAAATGTTTCATGTGATTGCATTATTTCACACACGAACTCAGATACAACATAATGTTGTCATGCTGGCAAGAAAATTCAAGGCAAAGACCTTCGTTTCATTCCCTCAAGCTGAAATTCAATGACATTTTGGCCTCAAAAGGTTCAGATACTTACGTCGACTTCTACATCGACCCTAACAAGTTGTACTACAAGACCGATGATGACTCGAATGTTCCTGCCACCAGGAACTTTCTTCGTCCATCTCCAAGTTACAAAAGGAGGAGTAAGAAAATGTCTCCCAAAATGTCTCCCAATGGGTCATTCGAAGGCATCTCCATCACCAAAACAAGCCCATCCCCTCACGCAAGTCCAAGAGAGAGGCGCTTCAGTAAGAATCTCACTCCATATGTCTCTATGGATAAAGTTTCAAGCAGTCAACCTCACAATTTGAATATGAGGAGGGATGAGCGTCCCAGAAGTATGATGGTCTTAAAACCTGAACAAGATCAAGAAAAGAGGAGAAAGTCTGGTCATGACCAAGACGTACACAATGCAGAAGATGACAGATACGTTCAAGAACCTTCTCTTCTGTTTGGTGTGCCAAATGCAATGTTAGGGAATGAAAATATTGGAATCAAACATATAAACTCTGAAAGTGATGGAAAACTTCACTTTAGCTCATCCTGATAACAGTTTTGGAGCAAACAATACTAATTATGAAATTTTGACATTTGACTAAATTTGAAACAGTTCAATGTATGTATAGTGTATCCTTATTTCATAGCTAGCAGCATTTAACCAGAGTAGAGAATTTGTTTACAATATAGTGAGTAGTGTAATTGTTCTTGCATTTACTGAATATTACCAACAGTATACCTGACATTTAATATAAGTATAATTATTCTGAACACTGCATTTTTGGCAGGCATGCTATTGAGTGAAACAAAAGGGCAAAGAGAACAAGAAAATAGAAGTGAGACATATCGTTAATATTCAGTTGTTTTTAGATCAAGTACAAGATGACTAAATACTGAAACTTGTGTAGTTCAAGTATTATTTTTAAATCAGTTGTAGCCATTGACTATTATTAACAGTGATTCTTATTAAAAAAAAATGAAAAACTGACATATTTTTTCTACTTCTTTTGGCACATGTGTAACCACATGACACTGTGTGACCACATGACACTGTGTCCACATGACACACATGTGCAACCACATGACACTGTTTGAGCACATAACACATATGTTTTACATATATACACACACATGAGCATATACATAAGCTACTTATATACATGACGCATGTATATATATGCATATTGATATACCACTATGGAAAGAAGTAATAAGATGATTTAGGATAGAGGGTTGGGGTACCGGTCCAACTAGATGTATCACCCTTATTTCCCCATTTAAAGCTGATATTTTATTATTCGAATCTTCTAATTGTGCTTCTCAAAAATCACACCACATACAATAAGAAGTGGGGCTCTATTACTACCAGGTCCCCCCTGCTTCCTGTTCCATGTGTCTATAGCTCCTGATCAAAGTTCCCTTTACCAGTATTTTTTTAAATCATGGATGACCATATGTGGCACGAACTTTGTTATCCACCTTTCCCATATTATTTCCCAGGACTTAATAGTTTATTCCAGAGTCCATACCAGTACATCAATTGGAAGCAAAACCAATTATCATAGGACAAAATATGCAATTTTGACAATTATATTATATTGCTTGCACTTGATTGCATCTAAAATTCAAATCTAAGAGACAATTGCTATTAGCTAACAATTAAAAAAAATGGTTTCAGTAAAGAAAATGTTTGTAAAAATTGAAGTCTGTATTTTTATTTTTTAAACATGATATGCCTTTGCTACTTTGAACTCTTCCAATCGTATAGTTTTTGTGAAGTATCTCCCATGTGAAGTATTTCAAAGGCTTCATTGAGTCCTGGTACTCACCACATGAGTAGCTCTGTATTTCCCTTTAGAATGACTTCCTTCTCCACCACGCAAGTGGATGGAAGCCTCAGTATGCTAGCAGGTGGCAGCCAGAATGGTAAAAATTAGTTACAACCACCAGTAATCCACATACTGGACCAAATTGAGCTTTGGACAGCTGGAAATGGAAGTCTTAAAACTTCCCTCTTCCCTTCACACAGGAATAATAAAATTAATCTGTAATTTTAATTCACCAAATTGAAAAAAAAATGGTCACCTTTGATTAGTCAGACTCTATTCATAAAAAATTGTGAATTGAAGATTTGGGCAGGGTATTATTATGAAAGAATCAGAATCATAGTATTTGTGCTGCTAAGGACTAAATAATTATTTCAATAATTCAACCCTTCTCTACCTACTGAAATATAATAGCTATTTAATAATAGCATTTTTTCTCCTTCTAACAGCCAATTATTGTTAATTAAAACTTAACCCAAACTTAACTTGGGATAAGCTTTAATTATATAACAATTATTGGCTGATTATTTCAGCCAAGAATGACTAAATCATTGAATAGCTATTATTACTAAGTAATTTTAGCACCTCCCATGAAATTATCATTTTCTTGTCCAAGTTCACATTATCGGCTCACAAATGGGTGGTCCAGCTCTACGAAAGAGGAATACTTCCGCTCTTGCGCCATCACCGAAAAACGACCCTGGCTACATCCTAGTCACAGTAAACTGAAAACGGAAAGAAACCTCGAAATGCTTAACCTCAGGTTTCGACCACTCGTCCTTGCTCATCCTTTCGTGGGCGAGCTAGGGACTGCTATGCTATAGCCACTACAAGAAACAACAATTAATTTGCAAATTATAAGGCCTCTGGAACCTATAAAAAAAAGAGGAACCTAGAAAACAACCTAGTCAAGTGCTCTCAAATATGTATAAGTCTTCGTCCTTCGCAGCAATTATCATAATATTGTCTACGCAGCGTATTAGAGGAAATCTAATCGAAAATAACCCTCTCTGTATATCATCTTCTCCTAGACCGTATGAGATTAATACTACCAGCTTCAGCGGCACCCTCAAAGAAGGAAAATGCTTTGTTGCGTGCCTGGACAGATATCAAGTAAGAAACGCTTCAATTCAATAATATTTTGCAGCTAGAGGATATCATATGATTTATGTTTGTTGCTATAGAAAGATATTATGAACAGAGACTTCATCAGACCATTCCCAGTTATAAATGAGACTGCAGGTTGCTTACCTCATCTTGATAAGGTATGGATTGGTGTGAGATCCAATATGCAATCACTACAACGGAAATGTTCAGAAAGTAATAATAGCAACTAATGAGTATGCGTTACTAATTATTTCATTATTATCAGCCGAAATGTTTAAATATTACATATTGGCTGTTAAAATAGAGAAATACTGCTACTATAAGGAAGATATATTTATTATTATAGAACATTTACATAGCAGCTATTATTGCTATTATGTTACCAATTATCAAAGGAAAATGAAAGAATGTGGAGAGAAACTAAATTTGATTAAACCTATTCGATCTATTTACAGGTTCATTCTTGTGTGAAGGGATGTGTCGAGTTTAACTTCATAAGTGGCTGCCCATGTGTAAGTTTATATGTTGTTTTAAAATTTTCAAAAAAATCACTATAACAAGTATGTAGAAGTATAAACAAATTAAATACTATTTTAAATATACTCAACTAACATGACATATTTTATGCTTACTAGCTTGACGGGGATTGTACAGAATGCCGAGACTGCCTGATTCCTGAGGCAAAGAGGAACATGTGGACATCTCAAGCCGGATGTAGAACAAATTGTTATGTAAGCCACTACATTATCTAACACCATGATGAATGATGACTTAAATTTTAGAGAAATTTCTGCCAGATTGGATGCAATATCGGAGAGAAAATTTATGTATATAATAAACATCACCGCCTTCACTCTCAGCCCGAGTTTCTAAAGCTGAACCATTCTTACGGGAATGACCAGTATTTGGTCTCACTCGAGTCAACAGGCTTAACTCCAGGCAACTTTTCGACCACATTTCTATTTCAAATTACTGACACAGATAGTAGGAACGTTTCATATATTTGGCAGGTAAATTTGCAGATGAATTTTAATGAAATTTGTTTGATGAATAACATAACTTATCCTTCTTTGTAGCATGACTGGAGAAAGCCGCTGAATCTTTCTGGCTACTCCTGCCGTACAGTGAACGTGACATTAATTCTTATTGCTAACGATAGTGATATCACTTTTAACGCCGTGGAAATACAAGTGGGAGGAGGTAGGTAAAAGATAAATTGGTGTAACATTATTGCCGTAATGTTGCAGTTCATCAAAGATGTGCCCAACAGACGCGAGTATTTCTTACTAAACTGTTGACTAATTGACTTTTCTTAATTAACAATTGACGTAATCTCACATTGTAAACTTACAAACAATATCTCTTAATTGGAGCCAGCAAGATGCTACTAGAGGATGCTCAGTTAAAAGAAAGTAAATGAGACTTCTTTCTGTAGCACAAAGAGTGGGATCTTTTTCATACCGCTAACTTTTTTGATATAACCTTGATAATCCTTTACCAGATATAACAGTTGGAAAAAATATTTTATTGTTGTTACTTAGCATTATGAAAATAATTGTCCATACATCATACATCATTCATATTATTCATCATAATGTATTCTATTACTATTTTAAATTGGTTTAGCTATATTTAGCAGATAAAAACTTCAAGGGGCTCCATAGCAAACATTAACAAGCAGACTAAAAGCCACACACATGCAGGTTCCAATAAAGACTTCATACCATAAGTCAGTATATTTTGAAGAGCTAATACATTTGATTAATGTCCAGCCATAGCCAATCATACTTCTTAATATACTCAGTATCTCAATGTAAAGGAAGACTAACTTGCTTGATATCTGTACTCAAGCTAACCAGATTATTTATATTCATTGATTGCAGATTATTCCAAAGCAATCCTGACTAATTTCACATGCCAGAAGGAGATTGATGTCTACAGTCAAAGTTCTCTGCCTGAAGCGTACTTTAAGTTTGACTTGCAATGGACCATCTTGCCTCAGTTTGCTGATTTGATTCAAAACTTCAGCATTGACTACAAAGTTTATGACAACAGAACCAATACAGTCATCAATGAAGCTCCCACAAGCTATGCAATGGTAGGTGTCCTTATTGTCTAAAGTAATGTCAAAGTATTTTCTTAGGCATTTACATTTTATTTTTGGAAGTTCATGATTAAAATCGTTTATGTTTGTATTGGAAGTTATAGTTAATTATAATAGCTATAGTAATATTGGCGTGTATCAGTTCTTTCAATTCAGTATTTCTTGTCATACTGTATTAACAATGTCCTTCTTTGTGTTTGTCATAGAATAATTCTTTCTCTACGAGCTATACCACCTTGAGCCATCCAAGGACAAACAGTGAAGAACTTTATTTATTTGAGGTATAGTTTACTACTTTCTCATAAGTGATAAATGAATTAGCTAATATGGACACAAAAGTTACTGTTTATCTTCTTTTTTTTTCTTCAGTTGAAGATTTACTGGAACGATGGAATTGTGCAAGAAAAGCCCTACACCTGTACATTGAGCGGTCAATCCCCTACTCCAGCTCCAGTGCCTCTATTCATGGTCACCAAATCTCATGTATTAGACCACGGAGTAGTAGAAGTATCTGCCAATTGGTCCCCACCTCCGGAAGCCAATGGAGTGTTGGTGGGCTATAGACTGTGCTTATCAAGTCAACCACTAGAAGATGATGAGAAGCCATTGGAGTCAGACTCATTCTGTCTTAATGTTTCAGTAAGTATGCCTATTAACATAACTGCTTGGATGCATTAAATTTTACTTATAATTCATTTTTTCCTTTTCTTTTGTTTAGAGTGAATATATTTCTATTACGGCTAAAATGAAATCAAATATCTCATCTACTGAAGATTATAGATACCTCCAAGTAAGTTATATACACAAATATTGCCTTTCAGCACTTACAAAGCTTTCACTATATCATCCAGATACAGCCATGGAACAAGTATTCTGCAGGCCCATGGTCTCAGGGCATTCCAGTATCAATGGAGAAACGTAAGTCACTCAATTGGATTTGCTTTATCTACATGCTTGTTAATACAATCTACCCCTAATAATATTTGGCTATTTATTGATCTTGTGTTACACTGTTACTTACCTGCAGAATCACAGGGAATATTAATTGGTGTGATTGTAACATGCTTAGTCAGCATATTTGTGGCGGCATTGGTGATTTCATCCTGTTTGACTTATCGCTACTGTGCTCACAGAAAGCAAGTCCAATGTACAGAGGTAAGTCAGTAAATGTCATCTAGAGTAAGAAACTTATTATTATTTAAAAGCGTAACTTAATGAAAAAATTTGTTCTTTGACCAGCACTTTAGAGCTATTATTATATACAAAACTGCAGCTAAACAAATTGTGTAATAATTATTATTATACAGGCCAATATCTTACCAATGAGAGGAATAAAGTCTGTTCAAATTATTGCCTCGTTTCAACAACCACTGTATGATCAAAAGGACCAGTGGGAAGTAATGCCTTCAAATGTCACACTGGATGAAGAATTAGGACACGGGCAATTTGGAACAGTAATTAGAGGGAGATTGTTTCAAAACTCAAAAAATGGAGACTTGGATTGCATTCCTGTCGCCATCAAACTTCTAAAATGTAAGGATTTAGTACTTGACATATATGTCAATACATTACAAAGCTGCTGTATTTATTAGCTGATAATGCTGTGGGATCTGTCAAGAAGAAGTTTTTATCAGAAATAGAAATCATGAAGAAACTGAGTAAAGGTCACAATCCTCATGTGGTGGCCATGAAAGGATGTGTCACTACACAGGAGCCATTGTGTCTGATCACCGAATTGGTAGAGTTTGGAGATCTTTTATCATATCTTCGAAATATTAAAAATGTATGTTCTAAAATTAGACATGCTAGACATGAATCCAACAGCTTGGTTTTAGTCTTCATAAGTACCTAAATATTCTGTGGTAATAATATAGTGATGATCATGATTAAAATTTTATTGGAACTTAGCCCCAAATGGCACCAAGACTTGAGCATACATAATTGGTAGGGGCATTCTCATTACAACCAATACTTAGTACTAGTGCTTATTTCTTCACTGACAAATTCATCATGTAAAATATCATTTTCACACACTTTGTACATATTATTATAATTAATCTACTAAATTTCACTTGAAATAGAAAACATAAGATACTTTAATAACTGACTATTAATTATTAATTGATTGCAAATATTACAGTGTATTCCAAGCTCTTCACCAAAATTGGCGGAGGATGAGATCTTAAACTTTTCTTATCAAATTGCGGATGGAATGGAATATATTTCCAGCATGGGCATACTCCATCGAGACCTGGCTTGTCGTAATGTACTTGTCGATAGGAACAAAGTATTGAAAATCACAGACTTTGGACTTTCTCACGAGTGCAGTAATCTTGAGATTTGCAGTGATCATCAAGTGCCACTTAAATGGATGCCCCTGGAATATATTGGAAGATCAGAATTTGCCTTTCCTTCTGATGTTTGGTCATTTGGAATAGTCTTGTGGGAGATAGCTACTTTGGGTAAATATAATTGTTTTGTTTGTTTTTTATTTCAAAATATTTGTAGTTACCACATATACATAGAATAAGGTATACAATGGAGAGATAAGCTACATGGCACATTTTTATTTATTAACTAATTGTATCATTTGTTGTTGGTCTTGCTTTTCTTTTTGTGTCTGTTTTTTCATCTCTTTTGTTTCCCTATTTTTCTGTGACTAAAACTTGACATCCACGTACATACATATACTGTATTGACTTGATCAAATCCATTAAGTTTATTGCATTCAGGTTCAATTTTTTTGCATGCCTTGATCTGTTTAATTTGCTGATGAATGCATCAAGAAAACTACTAAATATGATCTTATTAACAAATTTTTATTTTGTTATACAGGAGAAACTCCGTACAAGAGGATAAAAAACAAAGACCTTCTTCTTCAGTTGACAGCAGGCTATAGACTGGAAATACCAGAGAATACATCCTCCACAATGTAAGTGCCATTTACTTTAAATAGTCCCATCACTAGGTATTCCCATAAACAAATCTCTATTTTTACTTCACTAGCCATAAATTTTGTAATATATTTAGCTTTAAATCATCTATCAATGTTATATTTTTGATATTAGATGCCAAACAATGAAATCCTGCTGGCTGGAAAATCCCTTAGAGAGGCCGACATTTCACACCCTAAAACAAAAATTCAATGACATTCTGGTGTCCAAAAATGAGTATCTATATCTACATGAAGCTGCTACTGAAACCAAAAATCATGATATTGATTTATCTGACAATGAAAATTCTCCATCTATCGATGATGTCAATGACTCTAATTTACCCAGGAGTGTTTTACCTCTAAGTGAAAAAGAAGTAATGTGTGAACGCAAGATAAGTATAAACCATTCAAAATCTCTCGGATTCTTAAATGCAGCACAACACAGCATGAGGACTAGGGACAACTGCAGACTCCATCACCTTTCAATAAATTGTGAACCAAGATACTGCTTGAGAACTCCTTAATAGCAATGTTATTTAATCTCACTATCATCTTGTCATACTGCAATTTCACTTAATAATATATACCACCTTTACAAACCTGCACTACTTGGAATAGTAATATTTTAATCAGTTAATGTAACTATTAGCACATGTGATTGTTTTGAAGCAGATTTAGGTAGCTAAAGAATTGACAAAATCCAGCATATTATGTTAGAATAAGTTCCCTATTTTTAAGTTTAAGCTATACACAATGAACTTGGCTAGCATATAGCAATTCCTGCTTAAAAATGAAGGGTATTTCCTCACTAAAAAGAGACAGAAGAAAAAGGAAATTAAATAAGATAAAAAAATATCAGTGTGGAAATGGCATACCCGTAGTCAGGGGGGGTTCGAGGGGTTCGGTCGAACCCCCTTTAGAGTGACCGGAAGTAAATATTTTAGCCACACCCCACATATTATAACTTCTGGAATTATAGTCATCTGTTCAATCGTGCTGAACCTGAGCTTGAATTATTTGCTGTTTCTGACCTAGTCTGAGTCCAAGTGACCTAATAAACATTCAGCTCCTTGGATACAAAATTTCGCTCTCATATCGGCATCAGTAAAGCTTGCTAGGTTACATCTATTCTTTATAAAGTGTAACGTAATGCACTTTTGTAAGAGTAATAGCACCGGCAGGCGTGCGATTCGATATTAATAGCACAAGCAACAGATTTTTTTCCATCAGATTAGAAAGGGAGCCGTCGGAAGTGTCTGAGAAAGTTAAAACCTCAAATATACAGATAGTGCACTATCTAGTGTAGCTACACTGTAAATGATTTAAAAAAAAACACACTGGCCTACTACTAGCGAGTGATAGCACGGGTAACCTGTTCTATTAAGGATCAGTAGCGCTCGCAAAGCTATTGAAATAGGACTCGGATTTGCCTCGTGTTATTTTAATCGCGTTGTTCGTGCAACGAATAGCACGGTTCACACACTAATAGTAGGCCAGCTTTATAAAAGCTGCACGAGACTACAGTAAGCTAAAGATCATTTACAGTGTGGCTACTATGTATAGTGCTGTCACTATCTCTGTACTTCAGGATAATTAGCTTTAACTTTTGAAAAAAACTCTGTCTAATAGGGGTATAGATTCTGCACTAAAGAATGATGTTGTCTCCAACAAGAAACTACAACTGTACATTTCCAAGGCTAGAGTTGCATGTTTGCCACTTACTCTTACTTAAGCTACCGTGACATTTCACTTTGTCCAGTGCTATTTCACTCATTTATAGCAATTTATCTAATACATTTTGAACGGGAAGTTCACACGCCGTTATAAGCTTTAGTGCACTTATCTTTCGTTTTTTTAGTATTGTAGAAGAATTAACGAGGAAACAAAAGTAGGTGTGGCTTATTGCGACTTAAAATCCGAACCCCCCCAATGCGAACCTCAGGCTACGGGCCTGAATGGAGCCAATGATTCCCACTTTGTCCAAACAATGGAAGGAAGGAAGGAAGGAATTAGGATGTTTACCTAACTACCTCACCAAAACTATTCAACCAGGTTAATAATGCTGCAGGTAAAAGTCCCGCCATCTCCCCCACCCCCATGTTGTAACAGCCACCTTAAAGATATACAATAGCATAGAATAAACCACTTAATACACTATCAGAATGATTTAGCAAAAATTTCACCCTCAGGTTTTATCTTCACTCTGCCTTGGCTCGATTGGTTAATAATGAAGCCTGTTGTGCATTGTCACACTAGACTCATTTAACAAGTATTATTTTTATCATGTATCCAGTGTTACAAGAACTTTGTCCGGGATCTGTACTCTCCCACTTTCCCAGAACTCCAGAGGTCATATTAGTAGCATGCATTAATTATAAACAGACAGAGGCACAAAGTATCTATATATATGTGTGTGTGTGTATTATATATATATATAATATTTACTTGTGTATTTATTTATTCCACCCTATAGATCTTCACAATAATAATTTTAGGTAATTTCATGCTTTTAATAGTCATAGTTTTATAGATAAGGTCCTAGTACAAACTACAGTAGTGAAGATATCTAGGGTAGAATAAACCACTTATTACACTCATCAGAGTGATATGGTAAGATATTTCACTCTCAGGCTTTATTTTCACTCTACCTCTGGCTCGTGAAAATACATTAGCCTTCGTGAAAATACATTAGCCTGCTCGTGAAATCTTTCTCCACATCACACTCTGACTCATGCAATAAGCATTATATGCATAATATATGTGTATATATAAATGTATATGACTCTGCACTCATCATATTAATTATTGTGTAGCTATTTTTCAGTGAAATTTCCCTCGTGTGAAGTACTCCACTGGCTTCATTGAGTCTGTGGTACTCATCAAAAATAGCGCTTTCCCCCCTGGTTTGGAGTACATTCCTTCCTCCCTAATAAGGACACAAAGTGGTGGAAGCCCTAGTAGTTAGCTATACTGCTATCAAATTCAATATACAGTTAGTAATCACATTCTTGGGCAATAATTGAGGTGTAGATGGTTGTATGTGGCATGCTTGAAACTTCCTTTCACACAAGAAAATATAATCCACAATTTAATTTACAAAACAAAACAGAGTCCAATGAATTCTCACTCCCACCTTTTGTGGACACTCCCAATAAATTAGTTAGCCTCCATTACAATAAGCTAACTCCACAATTACAATTTGAAAATTTAAGGGGGGGGGGGGGGCGGGCATGGCACTTGGAGCTCAATCACATCCACTCAATATATTTACTACATAAAGTTTTAATCACCATAGCATCATATGGTTGTCCGGTTGTCAAGTGATAGCTGATTAGATCCAACTATTGATGCACTTCAGCACAAATGCTAGCTAGCCCCAGGTATATGATTTTTATCCTTACGATACATGTAGTAAAGAATAGAGAACTCAGAGCTACACTTCAGCAGAAAGTTAAGAGGAACACTGCAAGAGTTTCCTAGTAGTTTCTCTACTCTAGTCTATTGGAAGCCCAAATTTAGTCATTCGCCCCTTGTGCTACAAAGTCAAGCTCAGGAGACTCCACCACTGCAATTTAATTATTAGGTGTATTATAACAAAGTATGTTTTGTTGTGGGAGCATGAAATGATTTTTTTCTATAATTGTTATATGTTTTGCTGAGATAAAAGAAACAGCAGTTGTTTATTATATCTGTGCTTGAAGTATAAAGCAGTTTCCTCCTTTTGGTGGCTTCAGCCAGTTGCAGCTTCTTTTGGCAGACCTTAGGCATGATTGAGTAACAGCAACCACACCCTGAGTAACAGTAGACCAGTAGCGTGGTTACCAAGCCTTGGGAATAGCTAGAGAATATATTTCTGGGTCAGAAGGCCAAACTGCGGGAAGTTTGAGGTTGACCGTTACCGCAGAAATGTCGGCAGAAGCAGGCATTCCCGATTCCTCCGCTGAAGCGTCTCCACTTTCGACCGACATAGCGAGTTCAGTATCAGGGCGTCGAGGTCACCACTGAAGCGAGATTGTATCACTTCTGACTAACGAATAATAATAGCGAGGACAACAAAGTCATAAACCCAGTATGACCAGTAGTGATACAGCACGTGTGTGTGGTAATGATAGTCTACAAGGGCGTTAGCTTCGGACACCGGAACATTTCAGGCATTTCGCAAGCTATTCACGTAGCTTAGGCTTGTTGTCGACCCTTTACCTCTTCGGTCGGTTATTTAAAAGAGGTAAAGGGTCGGTTACGCGTAGCTACTAGTCTGGCGTAGCCAGACCCTTTACCCAACCGCTACGCGGAGAAGGTCTGGTAACATTGGCATACCAAACTTGTTCTGCCCGAATGCGGATGTGGTTTGCCGTCGCTTGTCCCCTCAATTTGTTCTAGCGCGCGCAATAAATGTGATTAACGGCAAAAGTACGAAAATTAAAAAATTATTTGCGCAATGGCACGCACTGTAATCCGTCAACAGCGAATGTTTATAAGGCTTAGCCGAGGCAAGATGAGGTAGGTTGAAACAATTGAAGAAAGAAAAAGGTGCCAGGGGGGACTAAGGAATCAGTGAGTGTTATTGGATTAATTTTGTGACTGTTAAAATACTACTAACTAATAATTATTTAGAAATGTTGTCTTATTGCAGACATTATGCTATAAATTTTTTGAAACTATAACTCCTTGCTAGCTTCCCAGTCCTTTTTTTTTTTAATCTGAATCAATGAATTGCACTCTGGTAATGTATTTATGTTGTTTCATTGGACTAAATGGATTCCTATTCGCCTCATAAAGTTTCCTTGTTAACTAAGCATTCACTTTATAATCTAGTAATCTTTGTGGATTTTAATTTTCTTATGAGACTGAACAAATAAGTCAGCAACATAAGAACATGATAATTTAATTACTGATACTGCTTGGAAAGCTGTTTGAATGTTCAATGCTGGTATGAGTGGATAGATAGGGCATGGCCAAGAAGCTAGCAATGAAAAACCATGAGTGAGATTTATAAGGTTAAGATACTATTATTCATATTCTACTACTATGTTATTAAAAACTATTTTTCAGATGCTGTGTAAGTGGGTTTCCATGACGGTTAAATACGTCACAGGAATCCTGAGCAGCCTTCTTATAGCAAGTATGCATGTGTCAGTTTCTGCTAATAGTGGAGATGGAGACTTGCTAAGACCGGCCTGTGTTCCACCAAGCAACCCACCATATAAATACAATGTTACAGAAAACACTTTCAACCGTCTGAGGCAAGAAGGAAATTGCTTCTTTGCGTGTATAGAGAAAATAATAGTAAGTGAATAAATATGGCTTGGTAAATATAATGAGCCTCCATCACATTGTTTCTGATTGTCATTATAACTCGAGCTCATTTATGAAATACTAATAATCTAATGAATTGCAGAGGGTGAAATTTTAGAAAATGTTTTAATGATCTTAAAGATGATGGATGTAAGTATTACAGAAGAAATTTGAAACTAGGGGTGTTATTTATAGCTATGTAACAAATGTATCTAAAATATAATAGTAACTCCCAATTACAATATGACTCAATACCAACACAATATTTTACAGGCAGGAAGATACCAAGTGAATCATACATACCCTAACTGGCCATTTCTTGAAGGAGTCCACAACCCCAGTAACTGTGAACAAGGAATCTCCTCAGTAAGATATGTACAGCATATACATATATACATATATATATATATATATATATATATTATATATATATATATATATACAAGCTATCACTATCAGTTGACTTTGTGTTGGTTAGATACATGAATGTGTCAGAGGATGTCAACTCTATAGCCCCTTTCATGGTTGTATTATAGGATGTGTAAGTATTAATATTTTGCCGCTTTCATAGTTTATAAAGACTAATATCAATATCATTGTCATAGGTCATTTATTTAATATTTATCTATTATTATTACTACTACCATGCTGTGTATTATTCCTATTATTTATAGTAGTAATATTTATTATTATTACTATTATTATTATTATTATTATTATTATCATCATTATTGCTACTACTACTACTGCTACTACTAGTATTATTATTATTACTATCATTATTGTTACTATTATTATTATTATTTACTATTATTTATCATTACCAGTTATACTATTGTTCATCTTGCATTATTTAAAGAATGTACTCCTAATAAATTAGCATAGTAGATGCCTGCAAGAATGCAGTAATCGAGAATCTTGCACTAATTCCGACTCCAATGATCCATGGATGATCAATCCTTCATGTGATGTCATGTGCAATGTAAGGCTAATGAGATTCGTTAGGAGCAACTCAGTAATAATAGTATTCATATTCTTTCAATTCTTTTAGGATATTCCTTGTGCAAGAGGGTGTAACATAGGACAGATGCATTATCATATAAGACGATCAGGACATCCTATACCATTAAATTCAAACCTTGAGTTTAGACAAGAAGAAGGCATGGATGAAACTCTTTTTACTGTTGTACTTAAAAGTACATCTGTGATGTCTTCAGATTTGACAGGGTTTGTTTATAAAGTTCAGGACATGCTCAGTGGAAATGTCACATATATATGGCAGGTAAGGCAGTTTGAGAACAATATAATAAGGACCAAGTATGTCCCTTTTTCAGACTGCTTGTTTTAATTGAACTATTAATCCACCCATATTAATAGCATAATGAAATTGAGGATTTAAGATTTCTTGACAAATGAGTGTGTCCCTAATCCATTAGTAGTTGTAGTAAGTTTTTGTGAGGTAAAATTGAAAAAAAAATTAATTGAGACCAAATAAAAATGACAAACTTAAACCCATTGTATTTCATCGGTCACTTGTAAGGACTAGCACACCATCCATTTTTTATTATTCCTCAGTATTATTATTATTATTATTATTACTACTATTATTATTATTATTATTATTATTATTATTTCATGTTATATATGATATATGTTTCCTTGCAATAATTGTTTGTTCTAGCGAGATCCAAGAGAAGCTCTTAATCTAACAGGATACGAGTGTCGAAATGTTAATATTTCACTTTCTCTGGTAGACAAGAACGGATGGACTAGTTTTAGCCAACCTGTGGAACTGTACATTGAAGGAGGTAGTTTCACTAAAACATAATGCAATAACCAAGTTTTATTAATATTGCCTTGTTTTTTGTTAGTATGTGTTTATGTTTTGTTTTTGTTTGTTTGTTTTTGTTTTGTTTTGTTTTGTTTTTTTTTGTTGTTGTTTTTTCAGAAGAAGCACAGATCCCAAATCTTCCAGAAGATATTCGCATTTTTGAGAATCTAGATATGGATTTGTTTAAACATGTTATTTTAACTGTGGAATGGAGGCACCCTCAGGGTATGACTATAATAGAAAGATAATTAATAATAAATTGTACTTTACGACGAATAGTACCGTAAATTCTTATGGGATGCAGAGCTGTATAAGAGCACTTTTGTGTATAATTATGCTAATCTATTTTTGACTGTATTCTTGATTAAAGAGCAAGTCTATTTGAAATCCTACCCCAACTTCCCATGTGCCCCAACCTTATCCCCCGTCCAAAATTCTTCCCTTACATACATACACTCACACACTCAGAAAGAAAGAATGAGAGAGAAACATCACCACCTCTATCATACATTTAAAAAATCCAAATTCTTCTTTTACTACTAGATGATATTCATTTAAGAAACTATGTTGCAAATTTGAAGCCAGTTAACTGCACTTCTCATGAAGCTACGCTTGAATCCTTCCATCCCTATGATGTGAGTTCAATTTCTTATAAAATTGTCATTTTAATCTGCTGCACATTTTAATTATCAAGTTATCCTAACAACTTCTATTCTGAGTTCATATTGTATAGAGTACATTATACCCCAAAGCTTTGTTCTGAAATTAAACCAAATCATTGTGCAGCAAGTATCGAGAGATTGCTATGATGAACACTTCAAAATTGCCAAATAATTATCGTTGTAAATGCAGCAGATAGTTTTGAAATTTTAACTATGTCAATATTTTGTGAGTAGCCTTGTGTACATAAATGTTAGAATTCAACGTCAACTTTGTCAGCAGTGTTCAGAGCTAAAAGTGTATTTGAGTCTCCATTGATGGGATGCACTTACTTGATAGAGGTGAGTAGAGAAGAATGCGAGGGGGCATGCATGCAGAGGTGAAGGTAGCTGGGCAGGAAGAAAGGGTGTGAGGGGGAGGAGAGGTGGATGGAGGGGGTTGGGTATGACCACTCCACAAAATAGGTAGGCAACAGAAAATATTATACATGATTGAACTTTTTAAATGTTTTGAACTCTTGTACAAATGATATATTTACTAACTCATCCTTACTTTCTCCGGTTCATTTCCCAGTAGTGTCTACCAGCACTTTTGTCCTGTCTTGTTATTAAGTGACACACTAACTTGACACTATATGTGCTGCTTCATATAAAAGTCAAACTAAAACTAATATCCAGTGACTGGTCACAATTGAATCAGATGGTTATTACGATTATTGTACAGCATTTGCCTTTGTTTGCAGATCAGTTCAGTGGGAAGGCATGGAAACATGACAGAAACCAGGCTGTATCATGTAATGTCATTACAAGGTAATACATTGTAATAATACTAACGACAATTACTTTCCTGTTGCATAACATAATTAAGGTATCGTCCCCACACACGTGGATTTAGACTCAATTTCCCAATTGAAAATTAAAAACAATTGTGCAACCAACAATTATATTAATTTTAACAACCATTGACATAAAGATGTATATCTTAGTTAAAAATAGTTTTAAATATTTATGTTGACTTTGTGAAAATTTTTAAACAATAACAGCAGTAATTAGTAATATGCTTCCATTGTTGGTGAGATGTTCTCAGGAAGTTGAAAGTAGCAACTATAATGCAACTGATGAGGTAGTGTTACGTAGTAATTGATAGCCTGAGGCTGAAGAAATTTAATCACAGCAGCCATGATATTATTTTCAGTGTAGATATTCAAATTGATTTTTTACTTCACTACAACACGGTTCATAGCTATGGGTATCAACTTGAATGAGTATATATTAGCTTAACATAGCATAGTTTAATAGAATGTTTCTGTCCGTGGACCTTAGTTTTCATTATAGCTGAAGAAGGTACACGGACCAAAACATTTTTTAACAATAAAACTATACTATCTAATATATACTCATTCCACATCTGTATTATTGATTATAACTACTAATAGAAAATATGCACTGCTTTTTCTTGTAAACAGTCAAAATTCCTAGTTTGATTTTACATATTATATTATATATTATTATTATATATATATATATATAGGATTTCAATATTATATATATATATATAAGATAATCATCTTTCCATTTATACTTCTAATAGAAAAATGCATTGCTTTTCTTATGAACAGTCAAAATTCCTAACTGGATTTTACATAAATTTCATAAACATTATGTATATATAATATAATATATATATAAGATTATTATTTCACGCATTCTTTATCATATTTTCATTTATAGATTACTTGAGTAAGATTGTTGCCAGTTTCAACTGTGCCAAGAGAATTAATGTTAATCGTGAGACTTCTCCAATAGCATATTTTGTATTCACTATGTCCTGGAGTCTTGGAGCATACCAGAGTGATGTCAGCCGATACGCCGTGGACTATCGGATATATGACCCGGTCGTGAATCAAGAGCTGAGCACGGAGATGGATTCTACCTCATCCAGTCACTCTGCAATAGTAAGATAAGATGACATCTCTTTATTTGAGAAAATGGAAATTGTAGGATAAGGATGTGTGATAAAAAAGTGAAATATAGGAATGAAAATAAGTTCAAGTAATACTTGTTTTATAGTGTTATGCACAAGCAATATTGACCTCCATTTTTAGCTAAGTGAGAACATGCAATGTACTTGCATTACACATGTGGTTGCATTATCCCTACAATATACTGAGATCAATAATTTTAAAAATTTTAACAAACCTTTTTGTCATAGTAAATATAATACACTTGTCTGTCAGTAACGACAACAACAACAACTGACAATGATGACAACCGACCACGACGACAGTATAGGTATTCATGAATAATCTATATGGTGAGCTGGGTTGGTAAAGCATCACCAGAAGGAGTAGGTCAAGCGTGACAGTTGTGTGAATAAAGCGACGACAATGAGCTGGGTTGGTAAGGAGTCGTCAATGCCAGCAACGGTGTGTTTACTCATGAAAATTGAACCGGATTGGTAAAGAGTCATCAGTAACAATACGGTAAGAAAATTAAAAAATTAAATGAACGCGCTGATGAAACTTAAGAATGAGTGGTGAAGTGGATAAAAATATGTCAATTATTTTACATGACGACTGACAACGGTGTGTATTCAGGAATAATTCATGAGTTGGTCCCAGTTGGTAAAGCGTCGTCAAAGTGGTCTGTTACTGTGTCATCAAACTGTCTGGTAAAGTGTCATCAAAGTGGCCCAGTAAAGCATTGTCAGTAATAACGACAACAGTGGTATTTATGAATAAATAGAGCTAAGCCAGTAACGACAATGACAGTGGTGTGTGTATACATATGGGTCAAGAAAAGTAAGTGAGAAAAATAAACGGACCGATGTAATTAAACCAAGTGGTAGAAGACAATAACAATATGGATAATAATACCTTATGCTACTTCTGCAAGAGTTTGTACATCAAGCGCTACTTTGTCGTGGGGTACTTGCTAGTAATAAAATAATAATAGTAGTAGTAGTAATAGTAACAGTCAACTTTCTTCATGTATAGATGTATTTGCATGATATTTGCAGATTAGGCAATATTCAACACCATTTCTTCTGTACAGTCAACCAAGAAGTCCTGAAAACTTTTACGTTTTCAAGGTAAAACTTGATTATTACACACGATATGGCCCTTAAAATTATGTAATGACGTTTAAAAAAAAGAAATAGAATCTAACTATCCCATTATACCACAACCAAGGAGAGATATCTTATTCAAGGAGACTAAGAATAATATTGAATGTGAATGCAGCTCAGCATCATTTGGTCAGACGGTCAGAAACTACAAACTCCATTTCACTGCAACCTCAGCACCTTGTCTCCTGCTCCGTCTGAAGTTCTGAGCATCTCAGTAGAGAGGACTGAATTTGTTGGCGTCAATAAGTTACTCGTGGCTGTCAGGTGGGGGGAACCGCATGAAGTGAACGGAGTACTGTCTGTTTATCAAATATGTTTGTCTCAAGTTCCGCTGCAAGGAAACCAAATAGAGACAGAATCGGACGCCTGTATTAACGCCACTGTGAGTTTGGACTAAACAAAATAATCAACTTGGCAAATGTACCTTTAGCATGCCACCACAGTATGTGTATGCAAAGAATTTAATTACTTCTTACATAATAGTTAGCAAATTTGACCAAACATGATTTGCACGATATTACAGGGGTTCACCCTTTCTAAGAGGCTAATAGTTTAATAATATCCCTGAAGAGTCAGGTTGGTGGAAATATGATACCTCATGACAATGCAAAGAATTTTTCAGAACTAAGAATACTAACTTGCCTCTGCCAAATTCATGCTCAATATTTATGTAATACTATTTTCTATGAGCTATTTTATGGCAATGATTTATTGTGTTTATAGAGTGACATCACTTCAATTGATGGAATGTTCAACTTTAACTCCAGCAAGGACTATAACACAACAATATTGCAGGTTAGACCATTAGCTAGTGCTTTTCTTATCTGATTCTTGTTGAGTTTTGCTAATAGATTCAAGCAATCAACACTTACACTGCAGGAAACTGGTCCAGCAGTTACATCATCTTGTTGCCACAACAACATGGTAAAGTTCTATATATTGACACAATTAGATACATCAAGTCAGTAATTTATTAATCATTGTCAACTTATTGCTAAATTAGATCACTCAAGATCCTCACGCCCCTTAGCAATCAGCTTGGGAACTCTCACTACAATAATTTCTCTAGGTGTAATTGCACTCCTGGTTGCTATATTAATGATAATACGCAGAAGACGGAGAAAATACGATCTTCGATATTTTAATAATGCAGTAAGAGAAAATAATACCTTGAAACTATTATTAACTCACACTGAAACAAATTTTTTTTTTCCATTATCTTGCCTCAGGCAATCCAGATGTCAGCGATACCAAGGGCCACAAGAGAAGGCATTGGAAATGGTGGGATTCGTGAAGACAACTCATATGATCCATGGGAACTGGACCGAGCCAGCATCACTGTGGAAGATAAAGAAGACAAACTGGGCCAAGGAGCATTTGGAGTGGTGAACAAAGGCTACATTCGCGGACCTCTGTTGAACAACAAGGTCAAAGTAGAATTCCGCAATGCTTCACATATACCAGTGGCCATCAAGATGCTCAAAAGTGAGTCTTTGTCTAACAGAAAACATATCATTTTGACTGTGCAACAAAGTATTGTTTATAAAATTGAGATACTTTACCAGATCAGTTGTAGCTGAGACACAGTGCTAACATAGCTACTACTCTGTGAAAAGAATAAGGTATCTTCCTTTATTTGATAACAACACTTATTCCATTTGTTACAGATTGTGCCATAGGAAGTGAAAAGCGTGACTTTTTTATGGAGATAGAGATGATGAAGAAAGTGTCAGAAGGTCACAATCCTCACGTGGTGGCCATGTTGGGATGTGTCACCACACAGGAGCCATTCTATCTGATTACGGAATTTGTGAAACACGGTAGCCTTCTCACTTATCTTCGAAAAAAGAGAAATGTGAGATCAAAAAATTTGAACCTTGGTTCGAATAATCACAGCTATAGAAGTTGCACATGCAAGTACTATAACTATAGCTCTTTACTCTGTATAATTTATGTACGAATATCACATTAATGAATGAACACCCTTTATTATAATATTATACATTTATTGACACTTCTGCTGTCCATTGCAGCCAGTTTCAAATGAGAAGAGACTATCTCACGTGACAGGATTGTCTCCAGGAAGTATGTTAAACTTCTCTTACCAGATAGCAGATGGAATGGATTTCCTATTCAGTAAGGGTATTATACATCGAGATTTGGCTTGCCGGAATATCCTCATTGATGACGGACAAGTGCTGAAAATTATTGACTTCGGTTTATCCAGAGAGACAGAGAAGTATATGAAATCAAGTGCAGGGCTCGTGCCTTTTAAATGGATGCCTTTGGAATTCCTTGAAATGGGAGAATTTACATTTGCCTCAGATGTATGGTCATTTGGAATTGTACTGTGGGAAATTGCCACTTTGGGTAAGGTTTTTTGTTTGTTTGTTTCATGTGATTAGGTGAAAATTACACTTTGGCACAGAATGAGTCTGGAAATAGCTCCCAATGAATACAAGAAAGGAAATAGCTGACACCATCATTCCTCTCTGTCCTGAAAAAAAAAAATCTCCACATTCTTTAGAATTAAAGTAGCCCAGCAAAAATAATTAGGAACAAAATACAAATCATTTAGTAAACAAAGAAGGTATAGTTATGTGCGATGAATACAAACACAAAGTCTCAAATAGGAACATCAAAGAAGTAGCTATAATGAGTAAAGAGAGAAAGATATTGTGAAGTAATCGCTGGCTGGTTCTAGCTCAGTGGCAGAGCGCTTGCATGTTAGGCAAGTGGTCCCAGGTTTGAACCCAAGTAACAGCCAAACATTTCATTATTTTCAATTCTTGTATTGTTTAAAAAGAAGCCTGTGAAAGAGAGACAATAAGTCTAATATCAAGATAGCTATGTACACCTAACCCTAAATTTAGGGCACCCTTTAGTGCACCCATTCAGCCCACAGTAATGCTGAGAATATCAAGCTGTAGTAATAGAATAGGAACAAAGAAAAAGAGGAAAATTTCACCAGAGACTAAAATATGGGATATAGTCCATTTTGTTGCTACTAATTTTACCTTAATAGAGGCTACAACATGATGTGTTCCCTTGCTTTCTCATAGATATACCAGGACACGTAGTCTTACAATACTTGTATGTTCATGCCAGTTGACTAGTTTGCTGGTTTCTGTCAATTGATAATGAGACTTTCTGAAGTTGAAACTAAAATAAATTGATTACTCAGGTGATGACCCTTACCCAGGGATAAACAATCACGAACTCCCTGCATATCTTAAAGGAGGAGGAAGACTCAAGAAACCAGATGACACTTCTAGTGAATTGTAAGATCAACATTGATTCAGTCATTCTCAGCTGAAATAATTATAAAAAAAGAAATTTTCTCAGTTCTAGCAGCCAATTATTATGTTTAATTAACACTTAACCCGACATTTCGACCTCTTGCCGAAGTCCTCATTGACCCCTAATGCCTAAAGAGGACTTCGGCAAGAAGTCAAAACGTCAGGTGAAGTTTAAATTGAACATATTGGCTGTTAGAACTGAGAAAATTGCTATTTTTAAGTCTCCATTATTTTAATATTTCAGTTATTCATCAAAAATGAGACTTGTACCTAACATAGAACCACAGACATGAAAGCTAAGCAGAAAAGATTGAAAAAGATTTAAAGACTGTTCAAAGGCAAAACTTATATGTATTTACTGACCAAGGCAAAAATCACATTATTATAAATTGAAAGGTTTTTGAGCTGACAACTGTCAACTTTTTGAAGTTCAACAGATTGTGATGTACTTTTAGCTACCAACTGTAGTGTATGATGGTATCTGAATGCTGAACACTTACATTTCTCACCTTAAAATATAATTATCAATCCTCTGGTAGCCATTATCATTTTGAGCTAACATGATAATAAATTATTTCAGAATGATACGTGTTTTCTAATTAACTTTTTTCAGTTATGAAATCATGCTTACCTGCTGGGAAATGGATCCGTCCAAAAGACCCAAATTCAGTGCCTTGAAGCAGATCATCAGCGAGAGGATCCTTTCTCAGAGAACTACTAACGACTATGTCATGCTAAGAGAATCTTCAGCAGAAAAAGCCTCGAGTCATGATGGTGAGGAAGAGGAGCTAGAGTCAACTAGCCTGACTGAACCGAATGTTCAGAAGCTTCCCGTTCCTACGAAGGACAACACAGCAGAAAGAACTCCCTCGAGTTATGTGGATTTTCAGACATCTGCTCTATTGGAAAGAAATGGAGAATGATTTTTGCTAAAATGAGAATGGAGAAAGATACTAAAAAACAATGTGTTACTGTACCGTAGATAGATATATATATAAACAATCATAATTCTTTACGATGTATTTCTTTGATAATGTACTTGTCAATGTAATTAGCTTCCATTTTGTATTTTGTAGCTATAAGTTATAGCTATGTAATGCATTGAATGAAGTCTTTAACGACTGCTGGCTGATGTAGAGCTGAGATTGGGAATACACTGCACAGTCCTCCATCTTACCTGTAGTCTTGTGAGAAAGTGTCAGCTACATCACATGACGATCATATCCACATCAGTAGAGTAGGAAACCAACGGGGGGGGGGGGGGGGGGTGCACTAGTTACACATATTTGTGATAACTAAATACAACAGAAGGAAGCAGTAATGGTGTGCCAACTATACAATTTTAAGGACATGTTCAAATGTTTAGGTATTTGAAGCTTGTGCAATATCAAATGTGTGTTTTATTCACAAAAGACATGAAACATCCTCCGAAATAAATATGAAAAGAAAAAAGAAGTTGAATGCAGGAAAGTTAACTATTGCAAGGGGATTTAGCATCACAGTTACGTCAAATTGGATGAATTTAGCACAAAAAAAAATTGGAAATTCAAGTCATTAAAACCTCAATTATGACTCTAGCTTGCTATTGTTTTTTTGTTTTTGTTCAGAGGATGTTATATATAGGATGGAGCTATAACAATGCTTCCTCCTGTAATTGTAGCATCATAATTGAGGGGCTGGGATGACTGCAGCGCGTCTGAAGACTTGGGCTAGCTCTCCTGTTCCCTTGAGTAGATCTCGCTGCCACCAGTGGAACTCTTGGATGGCTGCCGTGCGGGCTGGTTAAGGTAAGATTGATATTAATGCACTTTAGATCAACCAACTCTTTAGCAACCAAAGTGTTCGTAGAAAAGAATTCCCAAAAGAAATAACAAAATGAATAGCTTTAAATAGTGTCTGGCTGCCTACATGAGGATGAGGTGACACAAAAGAACGATTAAATGATTCATGTTTAGGTGCTCAACACCTTGACTTGCTGTATTCTGGTTTCCATGTTCACTGTCTGGTTTCCATGGATCATTCCTTGTTACTTGTAGGGGTTGCCCCACAATAATTACAGTAGTTCTCACCACATGTTTGCTCACACAATACACACAACATTATCCCTCAACACCCATGAATATGTAGTCTTGTCTGGGAGGGGGAAGGGTGTGTGTGTGAGTGTGGGGGGTGGGGGGGGGAGGGGGGGGGAAGAGAATTAGACCTCCTCACCCAACTACACATGGGTAAAGGGTTTGGCCCCATGTGACTAACACACATAACCTCGGCCTCCGGAACCGCAGATATTTGTCTCCAGTGATGTAACTAGGATTATTTGTTGCTTACTTTCACAGCCTTATCTTATGCTCCTTGAAAAACTACAGAATTGGTAAACAATAAAATTGAAACTTGATTCTGGTGTAGAAAGGAAGCATCACAGTTGTTTATTGCAGTCTGTAATTACAAAGGCTCTTTGTTGATCACATAACGTCTTGGGAACTTCTTTGTCATAAATATTCCATGTTAGCCCAACAGTAGCAGCTTGTAGACAGACACAGCACCAACAATGGCAGCCAGTAAGAGCACAAAATGGCTGCTAGTATTAACAGCTCTCTATGTGCTCCATTGCGGCCAGCCATTCAGTGGCAATGGATTCATAGCTCTTTCTGGTGACTTGTGCAAAGTTCCCGTGTATTCTCGACCAAGCTATGAAGTGAATGCAACAGAGGACAACTTCAACTTGCTGCTATTGGAAGGAAGGTGTTACTTGAGTTGCTTGGAGTATTATGCATTGTATTACGCAGAGGTAAGTAAAGAGAAATAATAATTCAATTAAAGTTGAACTGATTGAGGATTTCATATTATAAATTAGTGTGCGAGGTGTTAATTATTATACTGGAGGTGACCAGTGTAAGAATTGTTTATTGAGAGGAATACAAATGTATAGTTTAGATAATGAGTATAAGAACTCAATAAAAGTGATCACTCATGTCATTAGCTGACGAATATTGATGGATGGACTTGTGCGGTAAAAATACGCCTCAGGGCTACATACTGCAATTGTGTACTGTGTGTATTGTAATTACAGTCGTAAGATGATGAGGATTGTGTACATACAATTAATTATTATTATCAATAATAATAATTTTGAATTATTCTCATAGTAGCTTCCGTATTTTTGTTGTTGTTCTTTCTTCTTGTTTTTTTTGTTGTTGTTTTTTGTTTTTCATTGTTGTTGTTGTTGTTTTAGGATTTATTGTACTTCAATAGATCGTCTGTCTACAGCATATGGCCCTTTGCCTTAATCACTGTTCCGTGTGAGCCCCACGATGAGGTAAAGCAAGTCAAATGAAATTTCTATTTTTGTTTAATAATTCAAGTGCAATAATTTATTTGCTATACTCATTAAAGATAAAATGATAAATAAAAATACCACAACTTGAAATTAAAATTGTAATGTTAACTATAAAGTATTTCAAAAGAGTTATACATTTTTGTGTCCAAATATATTTCAATTAGCTGATTAAGCCTGCTTAAAGTTCAAATTATGAAACTATACTACTGTTACGTCAGTATAAACTTGGGCTAGCTAGTAAAATTGATTCCCCATTCTTATATCTACATACGTGTCCATTTATGCTGTTTTATGTGTGTGAATGTATAATTAGATTCATGAGTGTACCAGAGGTTGTCGGACTTGGTTCCAGAATCCCACTTTAGATGGCCATGACTGTGTGGACTTATGTGTGAGTTTGTATTCACCTTCAATTCACACTCCAAGGCAATCCAGTACTGACCGCATGACTGTCAATCAAGTTCCTTACCTGGATAATATGTTTACAATATTTTCATTGTTCTACATTAGTGAGATAAACTGGCAACTTTACTAGGAGGTGGTCTTGATTAATCTCAATTGCAGCATGTTCTGTGCCCCTTCATTAAACCACATAATAAATAGACAATCATCAACATCTCAATAGTCCATCTTAAATACCTGGTCTACTCTGACAAAAGGCATACCTTTTAACCAGATTGGGTAATTAAAAGATGCTCTGATCGTGCTAACTGTTGCCTGGTGCAGTTTGCATAACAAAGGAAATGTGCAATTATTATCCTTTATGTTTGAATATTTGTTTGAATAACCTTAACAAGATGTATACTTATATAAAATGTGTCTCCATTCTATTTTGTGTGTCTGTCTCCCCAGATTGCTGAATGTCAATCGGAGTGTGGTAATGTGGAAGGCTGTGTTAATACAGATACCATTGATTTGTGGGTGACACAGACTAGCTGCCCAGTCATGTGTGAATATGTAAGTGATACAATACTTCAGCAAGCAGAGGAAGGAGTGATATTAATCTTTGCACGAATGTTGCACATGAAATAAGTAAAAAAATGTTATCGGTGCATAATTACCCAAATAAACCATGACTATGAAACATAAACAAATAAAAGGTCAGATAATGGTATCCCACATAGGCACATGCAAATAATGCAGCTCTGTGTACATCACCAGCTGGATTTCCATGTAAGAGATTTGCTAAATCATTGTGAAGAGGTTTGTGAGATTGTAAGACCCACTCTCTCAGGATGTATGCAATTAAATCGAATGACCAGCCGTGGTCCATTCATCCTGAGTAGTAAATGGTAGGGTGTGCAGCACATAGTCAAACGCTCGGTCTGGCATATATAAGCAGGAAGTACTGCTAGAGATAACTTAAGTTAGGTATAAAATAGACCAACAAGTTTAACAAAGAGGTGATTGTATAAATAAAGCTAAACGTGAAAAAGGATCACTAGTTCGGTAGAAATGAACTGAAAGGTGTGAATGTTTAGTTCTCTTGAGATTTGATAAGGTTAAGATAATGTAATTCTTGCTGTCTGGGAGAGCTCATCACATAATTAAGATAAAGTAGAATGCCAGTTATCCGAACTTCAAAAAACCGAACACCCAAATCTAATAGTAGCATATGCAGACACAATTAATTGCTTGACCACGCCTCTTCATTTATTGTTTGTATAGTACTGTTTCTATGTGTGCAGTTGTCTGAAACATTTCAATTATCCAAACACCTCTCAATCCCTACGTGTTCAGATAACTGACACTCTACTGTGTTGCTCTCATAAAATTCTCATTCCCTTCTTTAGTGATGGTATGAGCTGTGGTGTGATCATTCTTAGAGCTATCCATGTGAAAATGGCTGCTTTGCCCGAGAGGTGTCAAATTTCGCCACATCTCCACCTCCAAATCCTAAAGCTCCACCCACCTTAGAGGAAGGAGCTGGTGATGGCATTTTAGTGGATAAAGGAGTGTTCAAAATAAACTTAACCAAGGCTGTTTGGGACAGGAGACAAGAGAGTACTCACTTGACCGGCTTCCTTTTCAAAATTCATGACCTTACAAGCACTAATACTACCTATATTTGGCAGGTATAATTGTGAAAATAGGATTAGAATTGGTATATGTTACCAGCTTCACCCTATATATATATTATATATATATTATTTTCACCATTTGTCATCTACCAACCATTGCTTGTGTGGATGCAAGGACTCCAATTTATCCCTATGATTAAATTATCTACAGTCATTATTCATGAACCTTAGTAGAAATTGATCTATTGTATAATATATACTTGATAGAGTAACTCATGTTTTTGCTCATTTAGCACAATCCTACTATGTACTTAAACTTGACGGGTCATATTTGCCGTGAAGTTGAACTCTCCATGGCTGTGGTTAACCTTGGAGGAATATCACAGTTTTCAGAATCAGTTAGAATCTTCATTGAAGGAGGTAACTTGTTGTATTGCAAGTTTACATATAAATCACTTTATCAAAATTATTTGTTTGATTGTTATTGATAGATATTCGACAGATTCCAAATAGTGCTACCAATGTCATTTTGTGGGAGGATATTGACTCTAGGCCATCATTTTTTGAGCATGTCCAAATTGCAATCACTTGGATGGCTCCTGAAGGTGAATGACATTCATACCATATAGACTCTTCATACATCATCTAATCAAATCATCCTTACAGCTACCATTCTTCTACTGTGTAGTTACATACTTTGTTGACACAATCAGGAATGGGTTACTTTTTAAAAAAAAGAGGAGGCTATTGACTAATCTCTTTGATTTGATTAAAGAGCCGTTTATTGACTACTAATTGTTAGTTATCTTTTAAGAACTAGCTAGCTAATACTATTATTTTTATAATTATTTTGAAAATCTTGTCTGTTGACCCCTAATTTTTGAAAATATTGTTTCTATATTAGTAATCAGTTCATCTTTCCCCTTCAGATTCTACTCATTTAGAATATTTTGAGACAACCCTGGAGAGAAATTCTGCCAGTGTTTCTAGTAAAAGACGATGTGGATTCTCTGGCAAAGTCATCAAAAATATTGTCACTCTAAACGTACGGACATGATGATATTTTGGTGTTACCTATCTCTCATCCTTGAACATATCTGTTATTCTTTATTCAGGATTCAGGTGGTAGTAATTATTCATCTCACTTTCAAGCTGATGAACCTGGCTCCATTTTAATTATGGGGTGACCCTATGAAGCAAAGGTTAGACTAGGCGCTCGAGTATAGCCAGAGCTGACTCAGCAGTTCCATGAGCATATCACATTAAAATATTTGTGTTCTCTGAAATAAAATGTCTGCAGGTATTTTCCGTGGGTCTAGATGGAAACCGCTCAGTTGTAGTTACTCACACTGTGAGGTCTCTTCAAGGTAAGAAATAGTCTGTCTTCAAACTTTCCCTTCCTAAATTTAACATTAATAATCCATCAGATCTATTTATGAAATACTCCATTTGTGTAAATACAGATTTGATTGGATGAAATAAAAGTAAAAGCATTGTTAAACTGTAACTGACCATTCAAGATAATAAATATGGTGAAGGGTATATTGGTGCATTCCAGTGTTTTATAACCATCTCAATTATATTATGTTAAAAGTTAACTATGGTTGTTCTCAATGCAGTTTTAATATTATGCTAGTCAGAATAAAATACATGACAGATTTTTTATAGTTAAATATATCTCACATATCACAGAATATATGCCAAGTTTCGTGAACTTCTCTTGTGATAAAGAAATTGCTGTAGATGGAGGACAATGGCCTTTCTTTAAATTCTACTTTAACTGGGCAATCTGGCCTAGTCTAGCAGATAGACCATTTGTCAATGGCTACACCATAACATCTACTATAGTTGCTACGACTGCAAGAGAGCCAATTCTCGAAGCGGGCACTCATCCTTCCACTTTTGCAGGAATAGTAAGACCTTATATTTTAGCATTGTAATTTAACCAATAATAAGTTAAAATGCATGTAATTACCTTTGAGTTCCATATCATAATACACTGTATATAGATAAATCTTACAGATTACAGTGCTGCCTTCACGAGATATGATAATCTATATATTCCGAGAAGAGACAGTAGCCTATTCAAATTCCAGGTATTTGAACATATACTTGCAAATCTACAATTGGTGGACACAATTCTTTTTGATGAAGTTGCTCTTAGTAATATCCTAATCTTCTTTATCAACTCAGCACCTTCTTGTGTGTTTTATTAGCTAATATTGGACTGGAATGAGACAGAACTGAGGTCAGAGGTTCCCATGCATAGTTACATCTGCAGAACCAACACCACTTCTCCTGGACCAACTCAAGTACAAAACATGGAAGTGGAGGAATTTGAAAAGATGGGACTGAGCATGCTCAGAGTACGAATGACTTGGAGTCCACCTTGCCAAGCTAATGGAATTCTGCAGCTCTATAAAGTGTGCCTGTCTACTCTCCCACTTGTGGGGAATTTGGATATTTCAATGCAACTTCTTGCTCGATCTACTTGCAAGGATTATCAAGTAAGTCTACATATCTCAATTCTTGCACTGGTAGTGACCAGCAACAGAGCATAAAAACAGTAATATCTGTGTGAATATGAGGGAAAAGGTGATGGCTAGCTGTGAAGTAGCCTTGAAAGTCTAGGTTAAGTACTGTAGTAAGTTTGTCTAAATTAATCTTGCTAATTTTTCCTTCGATTACATCCCAGCTTATTAATTTGAAAGTGAAGTACACCAAACCAGTTTTAAGGTTAAGTTTGTTGTATATATTGCATTCTATTCTGTAAATTTGGCATGAGCAAATTATATTGAAAGTTACACCACATCCAATAGCAACTGATTTAAACTTCACGTTAGTTATTGCATATACAACAATACTTCTCTTCATTAAACTAACATTCTATACATCCATTAATAGCATTTACCACTGGAAAATAATTTTCTATTGTAAGTACTCCTAAACTGCTTATATAACTATTTGCTAGAAGTTGGTGCTCCAACCTAGTCAAGATATGTACTCTCCTTTCTCTATTTTTTTTTCTTTATTAGTCCAAATATAATCTTGTACTTATAGAGCAATGTAACCTCAATCAATGAAGTCCTTCATTTTGTTTTTTCAAGGAATAATAATATCTACCTTCAGGTAAGTATGGTTATAGCAAGAATTAACATTTTAATCTGGTGGTATTTCTATTTAGATTAGGGCAACGAACTCCTACACTGGAGGGTACTGGTCAGAACCTTTCAAAGTTTCTTTGGAATCAGGTAATACGGACAATTCATTGATGCTCAGTGGTAAATGCTATTAATGGATGTATAGAATGTTAGTTTAATGAAGAGAAGTATTGTTGTATATGCAATAACTAACGTGAAGTTTAAATCATACAATAATACATTGAACTATGCTTACTCACCACAAAATATATATTGCTTCATGATCTAATGCTCCACATTTTTTAATGCTTTTTTCCTGTCATTGAGGTCATCAAATGCTTGAACTAACTACAATTTTAAAATAAGTGGAAATAGTGCACTTTTAGACTACCACCAAAAGGAAATTCTGAAGACACTTAATATTATTCTGTCAAGAATAAGATTACAATATCGAAAAGATAAAACTTTTTGAAAGTTTTAGCTGGTTGTTGCAGTAAAATGGTATTCACTAATAATATATTATATACATATTTAGGGGGAACTCCTCATCCGGGAGTTGCAAATGCTGAACTGCTGCCATTGCTAAAAAGAGGGCACAGGATGGAGAAGCCTGACAACTGCAGTACTGAAGTGTAAGTTAAAGAGGAAAGGATCTATCCTAATGTCAGAAATCAATATGAAATCACTTTATTTTTCACATAAACATAACACAAAAACATACACCTTGTTGTTGTGAATAGATTATTAGGACAATCATATATTTTTTTATTTGTAGTTATGACATTATGCTAGCATGCTGGCAGGAAGATGCTTGTTGCAGACCAACTTTCAGCACACTGAAGGGAAAATTCAACCAAATTTTGCTGTCCAAAGGGTCAAGCAACTATGTGGACTTCACTGTGGACTCCAAGAAGGATTACTACAACACCGAGGATGAAGAACGAGGCAGTCACCTTATGCCATCTTCAATTGTGGCTAATAGCAACTTAACAATCCCTAATCGACGTTCTTACACTGCACAAACACTTCAAGAAGCTGTATCTCCTCTACATGGAGGATGTAGCCAAGCAAAGAACAAACCCAATTTATCTTTATCCGCCGAGAGAATACAGAAGGGTGACAGAAATCCAACCAATGAAAGGCCCTCCAGCATGTTCTTACAAGCTCACTCCAGAGCACCAGAAACTTGCCGCAGATGCGGAGCCTCCACCAACTTCACCGAGTGGTGGAAATGATCCTATGTGCAAGAGCCTAAGCTCCTCCTTCCCCATATCAGATATAGTGTCAGTGAAGAAGTTGTGAGACAAAATATGAAATCATGCGAGATGAAAGCCAATAGTGACCAAATCTAACTTTTTGTTTCTGTGATGGACTGAATGATTTTCAAATCAGCACTACATAATGAAATCGAGGGATCTACCGCCCACAGAACCTCGAGGGCTGCGGGCTGTACCGTCCCGAGCGTAACGAGGGCGACTAGCGGCCCGAGGGGTTCGACGGGCGGTAGTTCCCGAGATTTAGTTGTCTATCTGTTTTAGAACGTAGCAACTATAGCCTTAGTTACCAAATAATTTTTTCTATCCTTTGTTCTATGTTGACACTCTACGACAAAGACGGCAGAGACATTACGGAGAGGTGTCCAGTATAATTGCAGCAATTCTAAGGAGCCACGGCGCATAGAATATTTTCATGTGTTGTGCGCTCGACTCCAATGAACCGGCGAAAGTGATGGAATCAATATCACTGCGTTTTCAGCGAACTTAGTCAAAAAGAACATTCCTGCCCACCCATCTCATTACCTATTTTTCGCATTTCAGCTCAATTGGTGAGATAAAATTTACAAAACCGCTTTGTCTCTCCTAAATCTTCTTTCAACCAGTTACTCTTCCACCTTCTTCAACTCAATCATCTCTCCTTTATTTAGCTCCTCACAGTCAGCTCTCCAGTCTAGCTCCTCACCGTCAACTTTCAAGTCAAACCCCTCACAATCAGTACTCTAGCTTTGCTCTTTACAATCAATCTCCAGTCTAACTTAGCTTTTGAATCAAGATTTGGTCAACCTTTACATGATGATGAAATTTTGAAAGATGTAAGGCCATGCAAAAAGTTTGTATTTACAGTATCTGACATAGATGAACAGCTTGCGATGGATAAGGAAGGATTTTGATTACATAAGCAAAATATAACGAAAATACCATTAATGTAGTGCTTTTACATTGCAAACAACATACTAGAAGGGGTGCCTTTAATTTTCATAACTGTAGTGATATAAACATCCACAAGAATAGTACTAAAACTTTTAAAATAACATATACAACATATATAACTGTTTTTTTTTATTGTTCATTATGTTATTAGTTTCTTTCTCACTTTCTCATTTTGGTGATGATTGTATTAGTTAAGAATAATATTGTTAGTGTGCAGGGCATGGGATGAATCCATCTTATCTTTCCCATCTGACAGGAAAACGTGCAAACAACATTCTTGCACCATAGATAAAATAAAAATTCTTTAATTAATGCTTGCACCGACTCATAAACAAAAAAAAACTAATATAATACTAGAAGGGAGGATACTATTAGCCAGAAGAAGGGAGGATACTATCAGTAGTATCCTCCCTTCTGGCATTTAGTATCCTCCCTTCAGTATCCCTGTGCACTCACTTGAACAACAAGCCCTGAAAGATATATCTATTTGCTTCTAGCAAAAAAAAAGTGAAAATGGTGCCCTCGTATCCTGTCTCTAAGCTTCGATTCGTTAGCACCTTGACCACGAATCCACAAATTTTCATACCGCAGCGTTTAGACGACTGGCGGAGGGGAGGAAAGAGCTGACCTGGGCTGCTCCCTTCTTTAGGAAAATCTGGTGATAATGGAGGGACTACTAACCGTCGTTGTGGCCCTGTTTGTAGGACTGTGGGGAGGAACTCAGTCTTGCGTTGTTCCACCGTATGCTGATTCGGCATCGAGGGTGGGCTTCACGCCTCGGGACGAGCTGAGTGTTTTGCTCCTGGAAGGAAGATGCTTCTTGGCATGCCTGGATAGTGAAGCTTACGTATGACTTTAGGGATAACTTAATTCTATATTTAGATTACGCTCTGAATGAAACTAATGCTGCTAGCTGATTAGTTCCCTGATATAGCCTGTAGCTATGAGTCAATATGATTAACTAAGGTTTGTATATATATATATTAGGAGTTAAGAGATGCAAGGATAAATGTTCACACTTATGTTTTTTGGCTGATAGCTGAATCAATTTTATGAATACATGTCTTACCTTGATGAATTCATGTGAATCAGCAGGAGATTGGTATTGGCTATGGAAGTATGGTGTATACTAACATCTTCAAGCCAACAAAAGGCTGGTTATTAAGTTAAATTATCATCATAGCTATTGTATGTGGGGGAACACTGGGATCTGGTCGCGACACCGCCCTGTTAACACACCTGGAGACAGCAATAGTATGCTGCCACCAGAGTAAAGTGCCCTCCTTGTAGCTACCCGGCGAACCTTTAGCCCACCCTCAGGTTGGACAATACACTGCTTAAATATGACACACAAACTCCACCTACACTTGGCACCAAAAGTTGCATACTTCCAGTTCTGCACCAAGGCATACACACACACATACATACAACTGTTCATTAACACTTACACACGCAATGAATACATGCACACCAGGGCACTACACATACATATAGCTCTCATAGTCTCCTATCTTCATATGGGCATGCCCACATAGTATCATTACTGAATCCATATAGCTACTACTTTAGCCTCCCTTAAGGGTGCTGGCACATAGCAATGTTAATTAATTGAGCTGCCAAACCACGGAGTAGTAGCCTGTGGTTGGGCTTAAAAAACACTTGCAAATTATAGTTGGCTATCTTGCCAGCCTTACAACTCTTGGCTTTTATTCAGAGCAGAGGCTCGTGGCCTGTTATCTAATTGTGGTTGGTATGGCTAGCAGAGCAGGCACTAAGAGGAAGAAACAGCTTTCTGCAGGAAGGCAGAAGAAAAGATGCTACTCCAGTAGAGGAACCTATAGCAAAACATGATAACATTGATATTTGAACATCATACTTACAGAATACAATCTGTCAACAGTCATGTTTTGAATCATTCTAAATATTATATATACTTAATGTTTTGTTTTTAGTCTAAAATGTATTCATTTTTTCAAGGTCAGCATAAAATTACACGTTTTTTGATAAATCTGATGTACAGTCTCATCTATGACTATGATAATATTGTACAGGTCCCCGTTGGTTAGTCATGATGGAGGTGACAAAAATCTGTCTGTGCCTCCCAGCACAGGTCCGTGTGTGCCCTCCAGCGCAGGTTTGTCTGTGCCTCCCAGCACAGGTCTGTGTGTGCCCCTCAGCGCAGGTCCATCTGTGCCCCTCAGCGCAGATCTGTCTGTGCCCCTCAGCGCAGGTCCGTCTGTGCCCCCTAGCGTAGGTCCATCTGTGCTCGTCAGCGCAGATCTGTCTGTGCCCTCCAGTGCAGGTCCAACAGTGCCCCTCAGCGCAGGTCCATCTATGCCTTCTGGCTCATGTCCATTTGTACCAGCTCACGCAGTTTCCTCTAGAAAATCCAGCACTGATATTCCTGGGCTGACTGATAGTGAGTAAGGCACCACCATCTGCAAGTTTTCCTGAGGCAAAGCCGGCTAATGTTTCCGGATCAGCTGTAGCAGATGTGCATAGAATTGTGTTGAACAACAGTGAAGGTATGTTTAATTAATTTGTTATTTCATTTTGTTTGTCTTTCTTGGGATGAGAACACGTATAGCTATAAAAAATATCAAAATTTTAATCTCTCTACTGTGTGTGTGTATATATGCATCAGGGCTTCACACAAAAGGGGAGTAGCCCTGGAATTTTTCTCTCTTAATTATAATCATAGATCTATTCTTATAAATCAATTAATCAATCAATAAATATAATCGTAAAAATAAGTTAATAAAAATAATTTTTTTAATTAATTTTTTACTAACACTTATCATAGAAACAGTACTATCCAGTCTTATCATTTCTGATCAGTGGTCATTTGTACGCTGATTACGCTCGCCTGAGTAGTCTAGGTCTGCCAAGTTGCTCGAGCACTCATAGCCAAGGTGATCCAACCTCCTGGTTCCATCCCCAATCCAACTTTTTCCTCTCTGGTTCGAACCAGCCGAAACATTTCTGCTGCTGGAATTATATAAATACATTATAAATAATTAGAGTTGTAATATTAGTTCTAGGGTAACATGTATCACCTCCAATCTTTTAAAGAGTAAACGGCCACTGTCTGTTGTGTTTCCAAAATTTTTAGAGTGGATTGCAAGTAACACCACTAGAAAAAATAGGGATTCCTCACTATCCGGGTATGCAAAAGTATTACCCCCCTCTTTTTATTCATTTATTTATTTTTAATCTATGTACGTACATTAGTCTTGGTCACACAACGGATCTGCTTTTGACTTCTCCATTTTGTTTGCGGAAGTTGAACGGCATAGTGAGTTGGCAACTCTCAACTTTCCGAATAATGTCCGCTTCTATGACATGCTACCATTATTATGGAAGGTAAAAATATATTATTGCAGCCTCTAATTAATAATTTTATTTAGATGAAGAAGGACGGGGAAGAGGTGCTGCAGGGAACATCACTTGGCATGGAAAAACTCCACAAGAAAATTATTGGAGTTGATATTGAAAGTATAAGCTATAATAAGATTATTCATTTTTTTTTTTTTTTTTTTTTTATTATTATTATTATTATTATATTACCATTATTATCATTATTATTATTACTATACTACTACAATTATACTACTACTACCTACTACTACTATTACTACAAATACTATTAATAATAATAATATTATTATTATTATTATTGTACCACTATTGTTATTGTTATTGCTATTACTGTTGTTATTACCTTACTCTTCCCGATGTACTGGCACTTGAGAAAGTTTTGCTGCATCCATCACTGAGTGGCTGTTTGAAGGAACTCTCCATTCTGACTTCTCAGATGCAACTGAAGAAGTGGCAAGACTCTGTTTATCAAAGCAGCAGCACTCACCAGGTCCTTATGAAAACCCAGTGTCACACCAACACAAGCCAAGAAGCTGGTTTCAGAGGGCTTCGACTACCAGAGCCTATCGCTTCTCCACCGAACCAGCCTTACTAAGGACGACTTTCACGAGAGCCTGAAGAAGAGGGAAGTCAGGAGCAAGCCGCTCGGCGAGAAGCTGTTCAAGGCGCTCAGTTCCCTTAGAAGTCTGCAGTTCGCCGCCTTCTCCATTCCTTGTTCCCGTGTTTTGTTTATTTTTTTCCAAACCGGCTCTTCTCTGAGCCTCAACGAAAGATTTCGTTGACAACAAAATGCGCGTACACCGCCCGAAAGGGCGGGGCTGTTATGGAATAAAGTATACGTACCAATACTTTTAGCTTTTTGCAAGCTATTTCTTGCCAAAACTACAGAATGACGTTTCAGAGCCGTTCTAAATTTGGAATAGAGTTACACAAGAACTACAACAAATAAAGTTACAGAGAGAGATTACGTAATAAAGGTACACAACAGAAGTAAAGCGTCAAAGTTTGTCATGAAAGAACTACTGCAGTGCATAATTAGAAAAGTAAATTGTGAATCGGAAAAAGCTTCAGTAAATTTGTTGGTTGAGCTCCAAGGTCCGTCATTAATCTATGGGTCCGTAGAATGCTGAAACGGGCGCTGTAGCCTTGAACTGCCAACTGTAGCTCCCTCTGTAGGGTGTGAAATTGGAGGGCTCATGCCTTCCGTGTTTCTTGCCGTAGGAGTCCAATTTCAGGTAAGCTTGCTTCTGGAAGGGTTCACTTCACAGTCCGCTGTATAGAGTAGGCAGCAAAGAATAGAAAGTATATAAACTTGGGCCATAGCAACATAATTGATTTAGCTAATGAGTTTGCGTAGGCGGTGTGCCAGCACCCTTAATTAAGCAAGATAAATGATCAATTGTAATATTATGACCTTCCTAGCTATATTAGGTTAGGCCAATGTTTATACATGTAGCTAGTTACAAGGCTGGGCTGAACAATCTCAGGATCTTTCTTGGAAGTTTGTGCAAGTGTGGCTGTGCTTATGTGTTCTTATACTCTGTGGGGCAGTAATACTTGGTGGGTCAGGAGCAAAAGGGAAAACTGAAAATGGAATTTAAAGAAAGTCTTTCTAACTCAGGGGGAAAATGTTAGGTTATTTGGAAAAAAGAATCATAAACATTCTTCATATAAACTATTCAAGCTTCTCTTATAAAGATGTTACCTAAACTGAAACTTTTATACATCCCAAGGTTAATTTATAAACATGGATTTTTTTAAATTACATATTCTGTAAGACTGAAAGTATAGCTTTAGCGAATATGATAAATTTATTCACAAAAATGTATCAACTGTTTGTTTTGTAAAAAACCAAACTTCTGAAAGTGCTTATCAATAAACATGAGTAACTCAGGACTGAGCATGCTGAAAGTACAAGTTCAAAGCTACAGCAGTAATTGCTGGTTTCATCATGGGCTTGTCCTGTAGGCAGGAGAACTGAAAGCAATCATGGAAGTAAAATGATAGATAATCTTGTCTCTTGAAGATGTATTGGTACTTAAAAATTATCCCTTTGTAGCAGCAAAAGGGTACATTTATATCATCACGGGACGAATGTAGTTGTTGAAGTCAGAAATTTGTCACCATTTTGCCGCTTGTGGGTTTAGCATCGTGAAATCAATATAATCAAATAGATATCTATGTGGATTCAGGAGTGACTCCACAGTAACAGCAACGAGGAGCCCAAATATACTTAGATCAAAACTTACAAAATCTATTGAAACAAGGAATGATCAATCAATGATTTTGAGATTGTTTTATGACATGAAGAACATAAGTCAGCATGCACTTGTTCTGTGGACTGAAATGCATGTACTGGTTGGTATATTTGTACATTATCATTTTTCAATAAACTTAGTAGGGAGAAGGTAAAGGGGGAGAGTCTGGCCCCCTGGCTACTCCACTGGATTCTCCCCTTGATCATTGCTGCATGAATATTATTTGAATGATTCTTTTAAATTAATTGCATTATTAAATATACGAGCGCATTTTTTTTTAATAATTAAATTCTCAAGAAACTAAATATATATTTTTTGCTATTAATTGGCTTGTAGCAACTAAATTTTTTAAAATTATAATATAGCTATGTAACAAATGTATCTAAAATATAATAGCAACTCCCAATTACAATATGACTCAATACCAACACAATATTTTACAGGCAGGAAGATACCAAGTGAATCATACATACCCTAACTGGCCATTTCTTGAAGGAGTCCACAACCCCAGTAACTGTGAACAAGGAATCTCCTCAGTAAGATATGTACAGCATATACATATATACATATATATATATATATATTATATATATATATATATATACAAGCTATCACTATCAGTTGACTTTGTGTTGGTTAGATACATGAATGTGTCAGAGGATGTCAACTCTATAACCCCTTTCATGGTTGTATTATAGGATGTGTAAGTATTAATATTTTGCCGCTTTCATAGTTTATAAAGACTATTATCAATATCATTGTCATAGGTCATTTATTTAATATTTATCTATTATTATTACTACTACCATTGCTGTTTATTATTCCTATTATTAATAGTAGTAATATTTATTATTATTATTATTACTATTATTATTATTATTATTATTATTATTATCATCATTATTGCTACTACTACTACTACTAGTATTATTATTATTACTATCATTATTATTATTATTTACTATTATTTATCATTACCAGTTATACTATTGTTCATCTTGCATTATTTAAAGAATGTACTCCTAATCAATTAGCATAGTAGATGCCTGCAAGAATGCAGTAATCGAGAATCTTGCACTAATTCCGACTCCAATGATCCATGGATGATAAATCCTTCATGTGATGTCATGTGCAATGTAAGGCTAATGAGATTCATTAGGAGCAACTCAGTAATAATAGTATTCATATATTCTTTCAATTCTTTTAGGATATTCCTTGTGCAAGAGGGTGTAACATAGGACAGATGCATTATCATATAAGACGATCAGGACATCCTATACCATTAAATTCAAACCTTGAGTTTAGACAAGAAGAAGCCATGGATGAAACTCTTTTTACTGTTGTACTTAAAAGTACATCTGTGATGTCTTCAGATTTGACAGGGTTTGTTTATAAAGTTCAGGACATGCTCAGTGGAAATGTCACATATATATGGCAGGTAAGGCAGTTTGAGAACAATATATGTAAGGACCAAGTATGTCCCTTTTTCAGACTGCTTGTTTTAATTGAACTATTAATCCTCCCATATTAATAGCATAATGAAATTGAGGATTTAAGATTTCTTGACAAATGAGTGTGTCCCTAATCCATTAGTAGTTGTAGTAAGTTTTTGTGAGGTAAAATTGAAAAAAAAATTTATTGAGACCAAATAAAAATGACAAACTTAAACCCATTGTATTTCATCGGTCACTTGTAAGGACTAGCACACCATCCATTTTTTATTATTCCTCAGTATTATTATTATTATTATTATTATTACTACTATTATTATTATTATTATTATTATTATTATTTCATGTATATATGATATATGTTTCCTTGTAATAATTGTTTGTTCTAGCGAGATCCAAGAGAAGCTCTTAATCTAACAGGATACGAGTGTCGAAATGTTAATATTTCACTTTCTCTGGTAGACAAGAATGGATGGACTAGTTTTAGCCAACCTGTGGAACTGTACATTGAAGGAGGTAGTTTCACTAAAACATAATTGCAATAACCAAGTCTTATTAATATTGCCTTGTTTTTTGTTAGTATGTGTTTATGTTTTGTTTTTGTTTGTTTGTTTTTGTTTTGTTTCGTTTTGTTTTTTTTGTTGTTGTTTTTTCAGAAGAAGCACAGATCCCAAATCTTCCAGAAGATATTCGCATTTTTGAGAATCTAGATATGGATTTGTTTAAACATGTAATTTTAACTGTGGAATGGAGGCACCCTCAGGGTATGACAATAATAGAAAGATAATTAATAATAAATTGTACTTTACGATGAATAGTACCGTAAATTCTTATGGGATGCAGAGCTGTATAAGAGACTTTTTGTGTATAATTATGCTATTTTGACGGTATTCTTGATTAAAGAACAAGTCTATTTGAAATCCTACCCAAACTTCCCATGTGCCCCAACCTTATCCCCCCGTCCTAAATTCTTACATACATACATACACTCACACACTCAGAAAGAGAGAGGGAGAGAAACATCACCACCTCTATCATACATTTAAAAAATCCAAATTCTTCTTTTACTACTAGATGATATTCATTTAAGAAACTATGTTGCAAATTTGAAGCCAGTTAACTGCACTTCTCATGAAGCTACGCTTGAATCCTTCCATCCCTATGATGTGAGTTCAATTTCTTATAAAATTGTCATTTTAATCTGCTGCACATTTTAATTATCAAGTTATCTTAACTTCTTTTCTAAGTTCATATTGTATAGAGTACATTATACTCCAAAGCTTTGTTCAGAAATTAAACCGAATCATTGTGCAGCAAGTATCGAGAGATTGCTATGATGAACACTTCAAAATTGCCAAATAATTATCGTTCATGTATAATGCAGCGGATAGTTTTGAAATTTTAATTATGTCAATATTTTGCTTGTGTACATAAATGTTAGAATTCAACGTCAACTTTGTCAGCAGTGTTCAGAGCTAATAGTGTATTTGAGTCTCCATTGATGGGATGCACTTACTTGATAGAGGTGAGTAGAGAAGAATGCAAGGTGGCATACATGCAGAGGTGAAAGTAGCTGGGCAGGAAGGGAGGGTGTGAGGGGGAGGAGAGGTGGATGGAGGGGGTTGGGTATCACCACTCCAAAATATAGGTAGGCAAAAGAAAATATTGCACTTTTTAAATGTTTTGAACTCTTGTACAAATGATATATTTACTAACTCATCCTTACTTTCTCCGGTTCATTTCCCAGTATTGTCTACCAGCACTTTTGTCCTGTCTTGTTTATTAAGTGACACACTAACTTGACACTAAATGTGCTGCTTCATATAAAAGTCAAACTAAAACTAATATCCAGTGACTGATCACAATTGAATGAGATGGTTATTACGATTATTGTACAGCATTTGCCTTTGTTTGCAGATCAGTTCAGTGGGAAGGCATGGCAACATGACAGAAACCAGACTGTATCATGTAATGTCATTACAAGGTAATACATTGTAATAATACTAACGACAATTACTTTCCTGTTGCATAACATAATTAAGGTATCGTCCCCACACACGTGGATTCAGACACAATTTCCCAAATGAAAATTAAAAACAATTGTGCAACCAACAATTATATTAATTGTAACAACTATTGACATAAGATGTATATTTAAATGTTTTCTTAGTTTAAAAAGTTTTAAATAATTATGTTGACTTTGTGAAAATGTTTAAACAATAACAGCAGTAATTAGTAATATGCTTCCATTGTTGGTGAGATGTTCTCAGGAAATTGAAAGTAGCAACTATAATGCAGCTGATGAGGTAGTGTTACATAGTAATTGATAACCTGAGGCTGAAGAAATTTAATCACAGCAGCCATGATATTATTTTCAGTGTAGATATTCAAATTGATTTTTTACAAGCTAGTATATACTCATTCAACATCTGTATTATTGATTATAACTACTAATAGAAAAAATGCACTGCTTTTTCTTGTAAACAGTCAAAATTCCTAGTTTGATTTTACATAATATTATATTATATATTATATATATATATATATATAGGATTTCAATATTATATATATATAAGATTATCATCTTTCCATTTATACTTCTAATAGAAAAAATGCATTGCTTTTCTTATGAACAGTCAAAATTCCTAACTGGATTTTACATAAATTTCATGAACATTATGTATAGCTATATAGGATTTAAATAAAATATATATAATATACAATTATTATTTCACGCATTCTTTATCATATTTCCATTTATAGATTACATGAGTAAGATTGTTGCCAGTTTCAACTGTGCCAAGAGAATTAATGTTAATCGTGAGACTTCTCCAATAGCATATTTTGTATTCACTATGTCCTGGACTCTTGGGGCATACGAGAGTGATGTCAGCCGATACGCCGTGGACTATCGGATATATGACCCGGTCGTGAATCAAGAGCTGAGCACGGAGATGGATTCTACCTCATCCAGTCACTCTGCAATAGTAAGATAAGATGACATCTCTTTATTTGAAAAATGGAGATCGTAGGATAAGGATGTGTGATAAAAAAGTGAAATATAGGAATGAAAATAAGTTCAAGTAATACTTGTTTTATAGTGTTATGCACAAGCAATATTGACCTCAATTTTTAGCTCAGTGAGAACATGCAATGTACTTGCATTACACATGTGGTTGCATTATCCCTATGAACAATATACTGAGATCAATAATTTTAAAAATTTTAACAAACCTTTTTGTCATAGTAAATATAGTACACTTGTCTGTCAGTAACGACAACAACAACAACTGACAATGATGACAACCGACCACAACGACGGTATTCATGAATAATTTATGTGGTGAGCTGGGTTGGTAAAGCGTCACCAGAAGGAGTAGGTCAAGCGTGACAGTTGTGTGAATAAAGCGACGACAATGAGCTGGGTTGGTAAGGAGTCGTCAATGCCAGCAACGGTGTGTTTACTCATGAAAATTGAACCGGATTGGTAGCTAAACAGTCATCAGTAACAATACGGTAAGAAAATTAAAAAATTAAATGAACACGCTGATGTAACTTAAGAATGAAGTGGTGAAGTGGATAAAAATATGTCAATTATTTTACATGACGACTGACAACGGTGTGTATTCAGGAATAATTCATGAGTTGGTCCCAGTTGGTAAAGCTTTCAAAGTGGTCTGTTACTGTGTCATCAAACTGTCTGGTAAAGTGTCATCAAAGTGCCCCAGTAAAGCATTGTCAGTAATAACGACAACAGTGGTATTTATGAATAAATAGAGCTAAAGATTCTTCAGTAACGACAATGACAGTGGTGTGTGTGTACATATGGGTCAAGAAAAGTAAGTGAGAAAAATAAACGGACCGATGTAATTAAACCAAGTGGTAGAAGACAATAACAATATAGATAATAAGACCTTATGCTACTCCTGCAAGAGTTTGTACATCAAGCGCTACTTTGTCGTGGTGTACTTGCTAGTAATAAAATAATAGTAGTAGTAGTAGTAGTAACAGTCAACTTTCTTCATGTATAGATTAATTTGCATGATATTTGCAGATTAGGCAATATTCAACACCATTACTTCTGTACAGTCAACCAAGAAGTCCTGAAAACTTTTACATTTTCAAGGTAAAGCTTGATTACACATGATGTGGCCCTTAAAATTATGTAATGACGTTAAACAAAAAAAGAATAGAATCTAACTCCCCCATTATACTGCAACCAAGGAGAGATATCTTATTCAAGGAGACTAAGAATAATATTGAATGTGAATGCAGCTCAGTATCATTTGGTCAGACGGTCAGAAACTACAAACTCCATTTCGCTGCAACCTCAGCACCTTGTCTCCTGCTCCGTCTGAAGTTCTGAGCATCTCAGTAGAGAGGACTGAATTTGTTGGTGTCAATAAGTTACTCGTGGCTGTCAGGTGGGGGGAACCGCATGAAGCGAACGGAGTACTGTCTGTTTATCGAATATGTTTGTCTCAAGTTCCGCTGCAAGGAAACCAATTAGAGACAGAATCGGACGCCTGTATTAATGCCACTGTGAGTTTGGACTAAACAAAATAATCAACTTGACAAATGTACCTCTAGCATGCTACCACAGTATGTGTATGCAAAGAATTTATTTACTTTATTTACTTATTTACTTAGTTAGCAAATTTGACCAATTATTGTTGTTGTATATTTTTTTTGTAAAGCTTGATAGCACATGTAAGCAAAAAATAATAAGGTCATACAAATTATTGTATTATCAATTAGATGGTCCATTGACACTCTATCAATATTCGGTCATTTAATTGTTTTCATTGAAAATTACATTCCACTAACGTAACAATAAATATCATGGGTTAGTTTGATATTATTTCCTGGCCCAGAAAAAAATACATATGATGTCAATATGTGAGATAGCTATCTTTTTTACAATTTCTTTGCATATGCAGTGAGAAAAAATTGGTCTAATCTCATAATTATTGAATGCTTGTGATTAATTAGTCTAAATGTTTGCTTTAACAGTAACATGATTTGCAGGATATTACAGGGGCTCACCCTTTCTAAGAGGCTAATAGTTTAATAATATCCCTGAAGAGTCAGGTTGGTGGAAATATGATACCTCATGGCAATGCAAAGAAATTTTCAGAACTAAGAATACTATCTTGCCTCTGCCAAATTCATGCACACTGCTGTAGCTTAAAGTATTACATAAATATTGAGCTATTTTATGGCAATGATTTATTGTGTTTATAGAGTGACATCACTTCAATTGATGGAATGTTCAACTTTAACTCCAGTAAGGACTATAACACAACAATATTGCAGGTTAGACCATTAGCTAGTGCTTTTCTTATCTGATTCTTGTTGAGTTTTGCTAATAGATTCAAGCAATCAACACTTACACTGCTGGAAACTGGTCCAATAGTTACATCATCTTGTTGCCACAACAACATGGTAAAGTTCGATATTGACACAATTAGATGCATCAAGTCAGTCATTTATTAATCATTGTCAACTTATTGCTAAATTAGATCGCTCAAGATCCTCACGCCCCTTAGCAATCAGCTTGGGAACTCTCATTACAATAATTTCTCTAGGTGTAATTGCACTCCTGGTAGCTATATTGATAATACACAGAAGACGGAGAAAATACAATCTTCGATATTTTAATAATGCAGTAAGAGAAAATAATATCTTGAAACAATTATTAACTCACACTGAAACAAAAAAAAAATTTCCATTATCTTGCCTCAGGCAATCCAGATGTCAGCGATACCAAGGGCCACAAGAGAAGGCATTGGAAATGGTAAGATTGGTGAAGGCAACTCATATGATCCATGGGAACTGGACCCAGCCAGCATCACTGTGGAAGATAAAGAAGACAAACTGGGCCAAGGAGCATTTGGAGTGGTGAACAAAGGCTACATTCGCGGACCTCTGTTGAACAACAAGGTCAAAGTAGAATTCCGCAATGCTTCACATATACCAGTGGCCATCAAGATGCTCAAAAGTGAGTCTTTGTCTAACAGAAAACATATCATTTTGGTTAACACCTAATAGCTACAGATCAGACTGACTGTGCAACAAAGTATGGTTTATAGAATTGAGATACTTTACCAGATCAGTTGTAGCTGAGACATAGTGCTAACATAGCTACTGCTCTGTGAAAAGAATGAGATATCTCCCTTTATTTGATAACAACACTTATTCCATTTGTTGCAGATTTTGCAAAAGGAAGTGAAAAGAGAGACTTTTTTATGGAGATAGAGATGATGAAGAAAGTGTCAGAATGTCACAATCCTCACGTGGTGGCCATGTTGGGATGTGTCACCACACAGGAGCCATTCTGTCTGATTACGGAATTTGTGAAACATGGTAGCCTTCTCACTTATCTTCGAAAAAAGAGAAATGTGAGATCGAAATTTTTGAACCTTGGTTCGAATAATCACAGCTTTAGAAGTTGCACATGCAAGTACTATAACTATAGCTCTTTACTCTGTATAATTTACGAATATCACATTAATGAATAAACACACTTTATTATAATATTATACATTTATTGACACTTCTGCTGTCCATTGCAGCCAGTTTCAAATGAGAAGATACTATCTCACGTGACAGGATTGTCTCCAGGGAGTACGTTAAACTTCTCTTACCAGATAGCAGATGGAATGGATTTCCTATTCAGTAAGGGTATTATACATCGAGATTTGGCTTGCCGGAATATCCTCATTGATGACGGACAAGTGCTGAAAATTATTGGCTTCGGTTTATCCAGAGAGACAGAGAAGTATATGAAATCAAGTGCAGGGCTCGTGCCTTTTAAATGGATGCCTTTGGAATTCCTTGAAATGGGAGAATTTACCGTTGCCTCAGATGTATGGTCATTTGGAATTGTACTGTGGGAAATTGCCACTTTGGGTGAGGTTTTTGTTTGTTTGTTTGTTTGTTTGTTTGTTTGTTTCATGTGATTAGGTGAATATTACACTTTGGTACAGGATGAGTCTGGAAATAGCTCCCAATGAATACAAGAAGGGAAATAGCTGACACCATCATTCCTCTCTGTCCTGAAAAAAACTATCTCCACATTCTTTAGAATTAAAGTAGCACAGCAAAAATAATTAGGAACAAAATACAAATCATTTAGTAAACAATACACAATCAAAAGAAGGTATAGTTATGTGCGATGAATACAAACACAAAGTCTCAAATAGCGACATCAAAGAAGTAGCTAATGAGTAAAGAAGGCTGAGAAAGATACTGTGAAGTAATTGCTGGCTGGTTCTAGCTCAGTGGCAGAGCGCTTGCATGTTAGGCAAGTGGTCCCAGGTTTGAACCCAAGTAACAGCCAAACATTTCATTATTTTCAATTCTTGTATTGTTTAAAAAGAAGCCTGTGAAAGAGAGACAATAAATCTAATATCAAGATAGCTATGTACACCTAACCCTAAATTTAGGGCACCCTTTAGTGCACCATTCAGCCCACAGTAATGCTGAGAATATCAAGCTGTAGATAGAATAGGAACAAAGAAAAATAGGAAAATTTCACCAGAGACTAAAATATGGGATATAGTCCATTTTGTTGCCACTAATTACCTTACTAGAGGCTGCAACATGATGAGTTCCCTTGCTTTCTCATAGATATACCAGGACACGTAGTTTTACAATACTTGTATGTTCATGCCAGTTGACTAGTTTGCTGGTTTTCTGTCAATTGATAATGAGACTTTCTGAAGTTGAAACTAAAATAAATTGATTACTCAGGTGATGACCCTTACCCAGGGATAAACAATCACGAACTCACTGCATATCTTAAAGGAGGAGGAAGACTCAAGAAACCAGATGACACTTCTAGTGAATTGTAAGATCAACATTGATTCAGTCATTCTCAGCTGAATAATTATAAAAAAAGAAATTTTCTCAGTTCTAGCAGCCAATTATTATGTTTAATTAAAACTTAACCCGACATTTTGACCTCTCGCCGAAGTCCTCATTGACCCCTAATTCCTAAAGAGGACTTTGGCAAGAAGTCAAAACATCAGGTTAAGTTTTAAATTGAACATATTGGCTGTTAGAACTGAGAAAATTGCTATTTTTAAGTCTCCATTATTTTAATATTTCAGTTATTCATCAAAAATGAGACTTGTACCTAACATAGAACCACAGACATGAAAGCTAAGCAGAAAATATTAAAAAAGATTTAAAGACTGTTCAAAGGCAAAACTTATGTATTTACTGACCAAGGCAAAAATCACATTATTATAAATTGAAAGGTTTTTGAGCTGACAGCTGTCAACTTTTTGAAGTTCAACAGACTGTGATGTAATTTTAGCTACCAACTGAAGTGTATGATGGTATCTGAATGCTGAACACTTACATTTCTCACCTTAAAATATAATTATCTATCCTCTGGTAGCCATTATCATTTTGAGCTAACATGATAATAAATTATTTCAGAATGATACGTGTTTTCTAATTAACTTTTTTCAGTTATGAAATCATGCTTACCTGCTGGGAAATGGATCCATCCAAAAGACCCAAATTCAGTGCCTTGAAGCAGATCATCAGCGAGAGGATCCTTTCTCAGAGAACTACTAATGACTATGTCATGCTAAGAGAATCTTCAGCAGAAAAAGCCTTGAGTCATGATGGTGAGGAAGAGGAGCTAGAGTCAACTAGCCTGACTGAACCGAATGTTCAGAAGCTTCCCGTTCCCACAAAGGACAACACAGCAGAAAGAACTAATGGTAGTCCCTCGAGTTATGTGGATTTTCAGACATCTGCTCTATTGGAAAGAAATGGAGAATGATTTTTGCTAAAATGAGAATGGAGAAAGATACTAAAAAACAATGTGTTACTGTACCGTAGATAGATATATATATAAACAATCATAATTCTTTACGATGTATTTCTTTGATAATGTACTTGTCAATGTAATTAGCTTCCATTTTGTATTTTGTAGCTATAAGTTATAGCTATGTAATGCATTGAATAAAGTCTTTAACGACTGCTGGCTGATGTAGAGCTGAGATTGGGAATACACTGCACAGTCTTCCATCTTACCTGTAGTCTTGTGAGAAAGGGTCAGTATCCACATCGGTATAGTAGGAAGCCAACAGGGGGGGGGGGGGGGGGGGGGGGGGGGTGCACTAGTTATACATATTTGTGATAACTAAATACAACAGAAGGAAGCAGTAATGGTGTGCCAACTATAAATTTTTAAGGACATGTTTAAATGTTTAGGTATTTGAAGCTTGTGCAATATCAAATGTGTGTTTTATTCACAAAAGACATGAAACATCCTCCGAAATATATATGAAAAGAAAAAAGAAGTTGAATGCAGGAAAGTTAACTATTGCAAGGGGATTTAGCATCACAGTTATGTCAAATTGGATGAATTTAACAAAAAAAAATCGGAAATTCAAGTCACTAAAACCTCAATTATGACTCTAGCTTATTGTTTTTTTTGTTTTTTTTGTTCAGAGGATGGGGCTATAACAATGCTTCCTCCTGTAATTGTAGCATCATAATTGAGGGGCTGGGATGACTGCAGCTCGTCTGAAGACTTGGGCTAGCTCTCCTGTTCCCTTGAGTAGATCTCGCTGCCACCAGTGGAACTCTTAGATGGCTGCCGTGCGGGCTGGTTAAGGTAAGATTGATACTATTGTACATTAGATCAACCAACTCTTTAGCAACCAAAGTTTTCATAGAAAAGAATTCCCAAAAGAAATAACAAAATGAATAGCTTTAAATAGTGTCTGGCTGCCTACATGAGGATGAGGTGACACAAAGAACTATTAAATGATTCATGTTTAGGTGCTCAACACCTTGACTTGCCGTGTTCTTCCATGTTCACTGTCTGGTTTCCATGGATCATTCCTTGTTACTTGTAGGGGTTGCCCCACAATAATTACAGTAGTTCTCACCACATGTTTGCTCACACAATACACACAACATTATCCCTCAACACCCATGAATATGTAGTCTTGTCTGGGATGGGAAAGGGTGTGTGTGTGTGTGTGTGTGTGTGTGTGTGGGGGGGGGGGGGGGGGGGGGAAGGAGAATTAGACCTCCTCACCCAACTACACATGGGTAAAGGGTTTGGCCCCATGTGACTAACACACATAACCTCGGCCTCTGGAACCGCAGCTATTTGTCTCCAGTGATGTAACTAGGACTTACTTTCACAGCCTTATCTTATGCTCCTTGAAAAACTACAGAATTGGTAAACAATAAAATTGAAACTTGATTCTGGTGTAGAAAGGAAGCATCACAGTTGTTTATTGCAGTCTGTAATTACAAACGCTCTTTGTTGATCACATAACGTCTTGGGCACTTCTTTGTCATAAATATTCCATGTTAGCCCAACAGTAGCAGCTTGTAGACAGACACAGCACCAACAATGGCAGCCAGTAAGAGCACAAAATGGCTGCTAGTATTAACAGCTCTCTATGTGCTCCATTGCGGCCAGCCATTCAGTGGCAATGGATTCATAGCTCCTTCTGCTGACTTGTGCAAAGTTCCCGTGTATTCTCGACCAAGCTATGAAGTGAATGCAACAGAGGACAACTTCAACCTGCTGCTGTTGGAAGGAAGGTGTTACTTGGGTTGCTTGGAGTACTATGCATTGTATTATGCAGAGGTAAGTAAAGAGAAATAATAATTCTATTAAAGTTGAACTGGTTGAGGATTTCATATTATAAATTAGTGTGCGAGGTGTTAATTATTATACTGGAGGTGACCAGTGGAGAGGAATACAAATGTATACTTTAGATAATGAGTATAAGAACTCAATAAAAGTGATCTCATGTCATTAGCTGACGAATATTGATGAATGGACTTGTGTGATAAAAATACGCCTCAGAGCTACATACTGCAATTGTGTACAGTGTGTATTGTAATTACAGTCGTAAGATGATGAGGATTGTTTACATACAATTAATTATTATTATCAATAATAATAATTTTGAATTATTCTCATAGTAGCTTCCGTATTTTTGTTGTTTTTGTTCTTTCTTCTTGTTTTTTTTTGTTGTTGTTGTTGTTTTGTTTTTAATTGTTGTTGTTGTTGTTGTTGCTTTAGGATTTATTGTACTTCAATAGATCGTCTGTCTACAGCATATGGCCCTTTGCCTTAATCACTGTTCCGTGTGAGCCCCACGATGAGGTAAAGCAAGTCAAATGAAATTTCTTTTTAAATAATTCAAGTGCAATAATTTATTTGCTATACTCATTAAAGATAAAATGATAAATAAAAATACCACAACTTGAAATTAAAATTGTAATGTCTATAAAGTATTTCAAAAGAGTTATACATTTTTGTGTCCCAATATATTTCAATTAGCTGATTAAGCCTGCTTAAAGTTCAAATTATGAAACTATACTACTGTTACGTCAGTATAAACTTGGGCTAGCTAGTAAAATTGATTCCCCATTCTCATATCTACATACGTGTCCATTTATGCTGTTTTATGTGTGTGAATGTATAATTAGATTCATGAGTGTACCAGAGGTTGTCGGACTTGGTTCCAGAATCCCACTTTAAATGGCCATGACTGTGTGGACTTATGTGTGAGTTTGTATTCACCTTCAATTCACACTCCAAGGCAATCCAGTACTGACCGCAGGACTGTCAATCAAGTTCCTTACCTGGATAATATGTTTACAATATTTTCATTGTTCTACATTAGTGAGATAAACTGGCAACTTTACTAGGAGGTGGTCTTGATTAATCTCAATTGCAGCATGTTCTGTGCCCCTTCATTAAACTACATAATAAATAGACAATCATCAACATCTCAATAGTCCATCTTAGATACCTGGTCTACTCTGACAAAAGGCATACCTTTTAACCAGATTGGGTAATTAAAAGATGCTCTGATCGTGTTAACTGTTGCCTGGTGCAGTTTAAATGCATAACAAAGGAAATGTGCAATTATTATCCTTTATGTTTGAATATTTGTTTGAATAACCTTAACAAGATGTATACTTATATAAAATTTGTCTCCATTCTATTTTGTGTGTCTGTCTCCCCAGATTGCTGAATGTCAATCGGAGTGTGGCAATGTGGAAGGCTGTGTTAATACAGATACCATTGATTTGTGGGTGACACAGACCAGCTGCCCAGTCATGTGTGAATATGTAAGTGATACAATACTTCAGCAAGCAGAGGAAGGAGTGATATTAATCTTTGCACGAATGTTGCACATGACATAAGTAAAAAAATGTTATCGGTGCATAATTACCCAAATAAACCATGACTGTGAAACATAAACAAATAAAAGGTCAGATAATGGTATCCCACATAGGCACATGCAAATAATGCAGCTCTGTGTACATCACCAGCTGAATTTCCATGTAAGAGGTTTGCTAAATCATTGTGAAGAGGTTTGTGAGATTGTAAGACCCACTCTCTCAGGATGTATGCAATTAAATCGAATGACCAGCTGTAGTCCATTCATCCTGAGCATTAAATGGTAGGGTGTGCAGCACATAGTCAAACGCTCGGTCTGGCATATATAAGCAGGAAGTACTGCTAGGGATAACTTAAGTTAGGTATAAAATAGACCAACATTAAGTTTAACAAAGAGGTGATTGTGTAAATAAAGCTAAACATGAAAAAAGATCACTAGTTCGGTAGGAATGAACTGAAAGGTGTGAATGTTTAGTTCTCTTGAAATTTGATAAGGTTAAGATAATGTAATTCTTGCTGTCTGGGAGAGCTCATCACATATTAAGATACAGTAGAATGCCAGTTATCCGAACTTCAAAAAACTGAACACCCAAATCTAATAGTATATGCAGACACAATCAATGGCTTGACCACGCCTCTTCATTTAGTGTTTGTATAGTACTGTTTCTATGTGTGCAGTTGTCTGAAACATTTCAATTATCCAAACACCTCTCAGTGCCTACGTGTTCAGATAACTGATACTCTACTGTGTTGCTCTCATAAAATTCTCATTCCCTTCTTTAATGATGGTATGAGCTGTGGTGTGATCATTCTTAGAGCTATCCATGTGAAGATGGCTGCTTTTCCCGAGAGATGTCAAATTTCGCCACATCTCCACCTCCAAATCCTAGAGCCCCACCCACCTTAGAGGAAGGAGCTGGTGATGGCATTTTAGTGGATAAAGGAGTGTTCAAAATCAACTTAACCAAGGCTGTTGGGGACAGGAGACAAGAAGAGAGTACTCACTTGACCGGCTTCCTTTTCAAAATTCATGACCTTACAAGCACTAATACTACCTATATTTGGCAGGTATAATTGTGAAAATAGGATTAGAATTGGTATATGTTACCAGCTTCACCCTATATATACATATAATATATATTTATATATTATTATTATATATTTATGTATTATATGTATTATATTTATTATGTACTGAACAGGGCCTAACACATAGCCACATAGGAAATGCATTAAAGTAAACATGATGTGGCTTAAGGCAATAGTTTCCCATATCACCTGTGTTCAAAGTTATTGCGTGGGGTTATCACATCCCCCCCAGGTTATACAAGTGTGCATTGCACAAGAAACTCGTTACAATGGCATTCAAGAATGAGCAGTACATAATAAATGTTTTATTCATTGGATGCCACAGAATATCACTCATCTGGTTGGCTGTATTTACGCTCGTGCCTGCGACACTCGTGAGCCAACAGACTCGTGATATTCTCCTGTATCAAATAAATAATATATATATATATATATATATATTATATTATTTTCACCATTTGTCATCTACCAACCATTGCTTGCAAGAACTCCAATTTATCCCTATGATTAAATTATCTACAGTCATTATTCATGAACCTTAGTAGAAATTGATCGATTGTATAATATATACTTGATAGAGTAACTCATGTTTTTGCTCATTTAGCACAATCCTACTATGTACTTAAACTTGATGGGTCATATTTGCCGTGAAGTTGAACTCTCCATGGCTGTGGTTAACCTTGGAGGAATATCACAGTTTTCAGAATCAGTTAGAATCTTCATTGAAGGAGGTAACTTGTTGTATTGCAAGTTTACATATAAATCACTTTATCAAAATTATGTTTGATTGTTATTGATAGATGTTCGACAGATTCCAAATAGTGCCACCAATGTCATTTTGTGGGAGGATATTGACTCTAGGCCATCATTTTTTGAGCATGTCCAAATTGCAATCACTTGGATGGCTCCTGAAGGTGAATGACATCCATAACATATAAACTCTTCATGCATCATCTAATCAAATCATCCTTACAGCTACCATTCTTCTACTATGTAGCTAGTTATATACTTTGTTTACACAATCATGAATGGGTTACTTTTTAAAAGTAAGAGGAGGCTATTGACTAATCTCTTTGATTGGATTAAAGAGCCATTTATTGACTACTAATTGTTAGTTATCTTTTAAGAACTAGTTAGCTAATACCATTAATTTTATAATTATTTTGAAAATCTTGTCTGTTGACCCCTAATTTTTGAAAATATTGTTTCTATATTAGTAATCAGTTCATTTTTCCCCTTCAGATTCTACTCATTTAGAATATTTTGAGACAACCCTGGAGAGAAATTCTGCCAGTGTTTCTAGTGAAAGAAGATGTGGATTCTCTGGCAAAGTCATCAAAAATATTGTCACTCTAAACGTACGGACATGAAGATATTTTGGTATTACCTATCTCTCATCCTTGAACATATCTGTTATTCTTTATTCAGGATTCAGGTGGTAGTAATTATTCATCTCACTTTCAAGCTGATAAACCTGGCTCCATTTTAATTATGGGGTGCCCCTACGAAGCAAAGGTTAGAGTAGGTGCTCGAGTATAGCCAGAGCTGACTTAGCAGTTCCATGAGTATATCACATTAAAATATTTGTGTTCTCTGAAATAAAATGTCTGCAGGTATTTTCCGTGGGTCTAGATGGCAACCGCTCAGTCGTAGTTACTCACACTGTGAGGTCTCTTCAAGGTAAGAAATAGTCTGTCTTCAAACTTTCCCTTCCTAAATTTAACATTAATAATCTATCAGATCTGTTTATGAAGGAAAAATACTCTATTTGTGTAAATACAGATTTGATAGGATGAAAAGAAAGTAAAAGCACTGTTAAACTGTAACTGACCCTTCAAGATAATAAATATGGTGAAGGGTATATTGGTGCATTCCAGTGTTTTATAACCATCTCAATTATATTATGTTAAAAGTTAACTATGGTTATTCTCATTGCAGTTTTAATATCATGCTAGTCAGAATAAAATACATGACAGATTTTTTATAGCTAAATATATCTCACATATCACAGAATATATACCAAGTTTCGTGAACTTCTCTTGTGATAAAGAAATTGCTGTAGATGGAGGACAATGGCCTTTCTTTAAATTCTACTTTAACTGGACAATCTGGCCTAGTCTAGCAGATAGACCATTTGTCAATGGCTACACCATAACATCTACTATAGTAGCTACGACTGCAAGAGAGCCAATTCTCGAAGCGGGCACTCATCCTTCCACTTTTGCAGGAATAGTAAGATCTTATATTTTAGCATTGTAATTTAACCAATAATAAGTTAAAATGCATGTAATTACCTTTGAGTTCCATATCATAATACACTGTATATAGATAAATCTTACAGATTACAGTGCTGCCTTCACGAGATATGATAATCTATATATTCCGAGAAGAGACAGTAGCCTATTCAAATTCCAGGTATTTGAACATATACTTGCAAATCTACAATTGGTGGACACAATTCTTTTTGATGAAGTTGCTCTTAGTAATATCCTAATCTTCTTTATCAACTCAGCACCTTCTTGTGTGTTTTATTAGCTAATATTGGACTGGAATGAGACAGAACTGAGGTCAGAGGTTCCCATGCATAGTTACATCTGCAGAACCAACACCACTTCTCCTGGACCAACTCAAGTACAAAACATGGAAGTGGAGGAATTTGAAAAGATGGGACTGAGCATGCTCAGAGTACGAATGACTTGGAGTCCACCTCGCCAAGCTAATGGAATTCTGCAGCTCTATAAAGTGTGCCTGTCTACTCTCCCACTTGTGGGGAATTTGGATATTTCAATACAACTTCTTGCTCGATCTACTTGCAAGGATTATCAAGTAAGTCTACATATCTCAATTCTTGCACTGGTAGTGACCAGCAACAGAGCATAAAAACAGTAATATCTGTGTGAATATGAGGGAAAAGGTGATGGCTAGCTGTGAAGTAGCCTTGAAAGTCTAGGTTAAGTACTGTAGTAAGTTTGTCTAAATTAATCTTGCTAATTTTTCCTTCGATTACATCCCAGCTTATTAATTTGAAAGTGAAGTACACCAAACCAGTTTTAAGGTTAAGTTTGTTGTATATATTGCATTCTATTCTGTAAATTTGGCATGAGCAAATTATATTGAAAGTTACACCAAATTAAATAGCAACTGATTTAAACTTCACGTTAGTTATTGCATATACAACAATACTTCTCTTCATTAAACTAACATTCTATACATCCATTAATAGCATTTACCACTGGAAAATAATTTTCTATTGTAAGTACTCCTAAACTGCTTATACAACTATTTTGCTAGAAGTTGGTGCTCCAACCTAGTCAAGTTATGTACTCTCCTTTCTCTATTTTTTTTTCTTTATTAGTCCAAATATAATATTGTACTTATAGAGCAATGTAACCTCAATCAATGAAGTCCTTCATTTTGTTTTTTCAAGGGATAATAATATCTACCTTCAGGTAAGTATGGTTATAGCAAGAATTAACATTTTAATCTGGTGGTATTTCTATTTAGATTAGGGCAACCAACTCCTACACTGGAGGGTACTGGTCAGAACCTTTCAAAGTTTCTTTGGAATCAGGTAATACAGACAATTCATTGATCCTTTTGTCTTTGTTTGTGTTAAATATGAATTAAAATAATACATTGAACTATGCTTACTCAACACAAAATATATATTGCTTCATAATCTAATGCTCCACATTTTTTAATGCTTTTTTCCTGTCATTGAGGTCATCAAATACTTGAACTAACTACAATTAAAGGTTGCTCATACTGTTCAGTCACTTCAACAGAAGATGCCTCATTTATTTCTTGGCAGTACTTGACATTTAACTAAAGCTTAGTCTTAATGGATATTGCTATTATTTTATCTCAATTACTTACCACTGCTCATGAAACTACACATACTCTAATGATAGAGTACAACTATATTCTATAATTGTAGCTATTGCCTTATATTATATACAATGCACTTGGAACATGTAATGTGGCCACAGAAAGTATTCACTAAATGCCCTTTCTGTGAATTGCTCAACTCTATTTCAAACTAAACCAAACATAACTTTGTTGTACTTTTAGCTAGTCATCATAGAAATGCAAATACTGAATATTATTGTTGCTTGAAATATTTTCAAATTTTTTTTGTTTCAACAAATTGCAGTGTTGATTTGATCATCAATTATGAAGTTAATATAATGTCTTACCACAACTCTTGTGTTACAGAAATCATTAGTGAAACCGAATCTACTCAAGTGAAGTCATATTTAAGCACTCCACTGGGATCTGTCAGGATTCAAAGAGATGCAATAGTTGGCATCGCGATGGGTGTAACTGTCTTCACTATTTCAGTGGTCATCACGTGTGTCTTTATAGCTACTTGCATTGGAACAGTCAGGAAGAGGAAAAGGCTGATGAGGCTTACTCAGGTAATGGAAGAAACTTTCCATGGAGCTGATGAGTCGAAGAACATAAGATAATCAATTTTAACTTAGTGACAGTGGCTACCACTGCAAGCAAAAGCAGTATCACTAACCTACCTGGTTATGCCAAGTCTGGTAATTTGAATGGTTTGTACCTCAATATTCACTGACTTCATACTATTGGTGATCTTGCCTATACTGATATTGAAACTTAAAATGGTGCTTAGACAAGTCTCATCTACTCCTCTGCTGATATGCTTGTTTTGCTTCATTACAATGTGAAAATGCTTTTTATATTATTACAGACACATTTATATATCCATACTACTAATTATATGAGGACATAATCACAGTTTTTTTTCATAGCAATCTTTTTTCACAATATAATCTCTATGGTGATTGCTAGACCACACCCAACTTTGTCCCTCTGGTTGGAATCTACTTCTCCCACCGGGACTCTTCTCAAGACCGTCAAGATGATGCCAATGACATCAACATGGAGGATGAGTGGGAAGTGTCTCCATCTTCAGTCACCATTGAGGACCCTCTAGGGGAAGGTGCATTTGGTGAAGTCTACAAAGGATTGTTGAAAGGACCCCTTACCAACTCAAAGTTGAAGCCCGCATATCGTAACATGGTCATTGTTTCTGTAGCTATTAAACTTCTGAAAGGTAAACATAACTTAAAGAAGCCAGTAAAAAATATACCATTTCTGTAATTAATTATAAGACACTGCTGAAGGCAGTGAGCGTCAAGACTTCTTGTCGGAGATAGAGATGATGAAGAAAGTGTCAGAAGGTCACAATCCTCACGTGGTGGCCATGTTGGGATGTGTCACCACACAGGAGCCACTCTGTCTCCTCACTGAACTAGTCCAGTTTGGAGATCTTCTCTCCTACTTCAGGAGCAACAGGAAAATTGTATGTAACAAAAACGTTATTTGTATCATTATCAGTATTCATAAGAAGCTATATAAACTGTGTTCTATTATTCAATCACTGGATAAAATAAATCTCTAAATTTTAATTTTATTGTCTTCATAGTTATAGTATATGATGTCTTTCTATTTGAATTATAAAATATTTAACCAATAAAATGTTTGTTTCACTCCTCTTAGTATATTACTGGTAGCAGTGCAAGAGAAGAAGATCCATATTCAAGTCTTGGTCAACTTTCTCCAACTGACCTCCCTTCTTTCTCCTACCAGATAGCAGCAGGCATGGCTTATCTCTCTAGCATTGGGATTGTCCACAGAGACCTGGCCTGTCGCAATGTCCTGGTGGATGCTGACAAGGCACTCAAGATAACTGACTTTGGAATGTCCAGAGAAACTGAAGACATTTACGTGCAGAAGAGTAAGGGGCGTGTCCCATACAAGTGGATGGCGATAGAGTCTATAATTGCCCGAGAGTTTACTTCAGCTTCAGACGTGTGGTCGTATGGTATTGTACTATGGGAGATAGGAACTATTGGTAAGTTATTTGCACTTATTTTTACGGTAATTTTAAAATAAGTGGAAATAGTGCAATTTTAGACTACCACCAAAAGGAAATTCTGAAGACACTAAATATTATTCTGTCAAGAATAAGATTACAAAATCGAAAAGATAAAACTTTTTTAAAGTTTTAGCTGGTTGTTGCAGTAAAATGGTATTCACTAATAATATATTATATACATATTTAGGGGGAACTCCTTATCCGGGAGTTGCAAATGCTGAACTGCTGCCATTGCTAAAAAGAGGGCACAGGATGGAGAAGCCTGACAACTGCAGTACTGAAGTGTAAGTTAAAGAGGAAAGGATCTATCCTAATGTCAGAAATCAATATGAAATCACTTTATTTTTCACATAAACATAACACAAAAACATACACCTTGTTGTTGTTGTTTTGTCTGTGAAATAGTCTTGAATAGATTATTAGGACAATCATATATTTTTTATTTGTAGTTATGACATTATGCTAGCATGCTGGCAGGAAGATGCTGGTTGCAGACCAACTTTCAGCACACTGAAGGGAAAATTCAACCAAATTTTGCTGTCCAAAGGGTCAAGCAACTATGTGGACTTCACTGTGGACCCCAAGAAGGATTACTACAACACCGAGGATGAAGAACGAGGCAGTCACCTTATGCCATCTTCAGTTGTGGCTAATAGCAACTTAACAATCCCTAATCAACGTTCTTACACTGCACAAACACTTCAAGAAGCTGTATCTCCTCTACATGGAGGATGTGGCCAAGCAAAGAACAAACCCAATTTATCTTTATCCGCCGAGAGAATACAGAAGGGTGACAGAAATCCAACCAATGAAAGGCCCTCCAGCATGTTCTTACAAGCTCACTCCAGAGCACCAGAAACTTGCCGCAGATCTGCGGAGCCTCCACCAACTTCACCGAGTGGTGGAAATGATCGCTATGTGCGAGAGCCTAAGCTCCTCCTTCCCCATATCAGATATAGTGTCAGTGAAGAAGTTGTGAGACAAAATATGGAATCATGCGAGATGAAAGCCAATAGTGACCAAATCTGACTTTTTGTTTCTGTGATGGACTGAATGATTTTCAAATCAGCACTACTAAATGATATGACATTCAATTTCAAGAGAGAAACTTTTAATCAAGCAATTGTGTCAGCTATTCATCATTGTAAATGGACATGTTCTTATATTGTGTTCAGTAGATGTATATTAAGAGAGAAATTTAGCAAGTATGGCAGATGACATGACAGAACTTAAAGGTGTCATTTCACACTTGAGGAATGAGTGCCTGACAGTGACACAAAATATTGAGCTGGTTAAAAATATTTGGCTAGCTTCCAAAAGGTTAAAAATATTTGGCTAGCTTCCAAAAGGTGTACAACATAGTGTATCTTCAATGGTGTACCTGCACTTGCACACACATATAAACATGTGCACACATTCACACATATACACACTCACAAAATAAACTATTTTCCTAAAGAGATATCTATTTGCTATTTCTTTGCCATTTTAATCACACTCTTGAAAGAGCTGTTTCCTTGACAAGAAAAGTCATTTTCATATTATTGCTAGCTTGCTACCATTTTGAATTCCACCAAGCCCTGCAAGAATGGTTCTAGACTGACAACTAGCCGACTATGGGTCATTGAGATAATTTCAATATTGGGTGGTTGTTTTTACATATGCACGCCCACATAACGATAGTAAAAAAAAAAAGTGAAAATGACGCCCCCGTATCCTGTCTCTAAGCTTCGATTCGTTATAGCACCTTGACCACGAATCCACAAATTTTCATACCGCAGCGTTTAGACGACTGGCGGAGTAGGGGGAGGAGAGAGCTGACCTGGGCTGCTCCCTTCTTTAGGAAAATCTGGTGATAATGGAGGGACTACTAACCGTCGTTGTGGCCCTGGTTGTCGGACTGTGGGGAGAAACTCAGTCTTGCGTTGTTCCACCGTATGCTGATTCGGCGTCGAGGGTGCGCTTCATGCCTCAGGACGAGTTGAGTGTTTTGCTCCTAGAAGGAAGATGCTTCTTGGCATGCCTGGATAGTCATCCTGAAGCTTACGTATGACTTTAGGGAATTCTATATTTAGACTATGCTCTGAATGAAACTAATGCTAGCTGATTAGTTCCCTGATATAGCCTGTAGCTATGTTACTAGTCAATATGATCAAGGTTTGTATATATATATACTAGTGGTGTGCTTGAGCACAAATGGCGAGCGAGCCTTAAACTACACTATTGTTAAATGATTGATTTTAACAACTAACACTCAAGCTACTAAAATAAAGTCGAGTTTTAAAATTATGTATGTGGTAAAGGGGTTTCAATGCCATAGTAACCGCTCCCCGCAACTGTTTGAATTGAAAAAGAAGCAACAAAATCAAGTCACGTTATTTAAAATTTTATTTGTGATATTCTTAATAGTAGTTGTAACGCACAATACTTTCACACAACTGAACATACCTACGCAAGACTTACCTTCGTGATTCGTCTAGAGGACAATGCATTTTCAAGTAAACAATGTTGAGTAGGGCTTATAACTGTGACAAATAGCGAATTAACTTACCACCGCCACTAACTCGAATAGAAATGGAGCTCCCATAAGTTTTTGAGTTTTAACTGCACCCGCAAAACAATTCAAAGCCGTAAACAATTCAATTTCTAAGGCGATACGGGTAATGGTCGCTAGACCCGAGGATTCTGTTTAGTGAAGATTGGGACGGGGTCGAACGCGGAGCGAACACAAAAATACGGAGGGTCAAAGTACAAAATGACATACATACGTCCAAACATATATATAAATAAATAAATAAACAAACATCCCCGATTTTCGATTGTGTTACCCCTGTAAGTGTCTCGCTCGCTACGCTCGCTCGCCAATTAGGAGTTAGGACATGCAAGGATAAATGTTCTCACTTATGTTTTTAGGCTGATAGCTGAATCAATTTTATGAATACATTAACGTCTACTAAATTGTATTATTAGCATATACATTAGTATAATCATAATTACCTTGATATATACTTTTATGGCACTTACATTAACTTTATGTGGCACTAGTGATTGCTTACCTTGATGAATTCATATGAATCAGCAGGAGATTGGTATTGGCTATGGAAGTATAGTGTATACTAACATCTTCAAACCAACAAAAGGCTGATTATTAAGTTAAATTATCATCATAGCTAAGTATCATTACTGGATCCCACTTTAGCCTCCCTTAATTAAGCAAGATAAATGATCAATTGTAATATTATGACCTTCCTAGCTATATACATTTCTGTGAGTAAATTTGTCATATTCGCTAAAGCTATACTTTCAGTCTTACAGAATATATAATTTTTAAAAAACCATGTTTATAAATTAACCTTGGGATGTATAAAAGTTTCAGTTTAGGTAACATCTTTATAAGAGAAGCTTGAATAGTTTATATGAAGAATGTTTATGATTCTTTTTTCCAAATAACCTAACATTTTCCCCCTGAGTTGGAAAGACTTTCTTTAAATTCCATTTTCAGTTTTCCCTTTTGCTCCTGACCCACCAAGTATTACTGCCCCACAGAGTATAAGAACATATAAGCACAGCCACACTTGCACAAACTTCCAAGAAAGATCCTGAGATTGTTCAGCCCAGCCTTGTAGCTGCATGTATAAACATTGGCCTAACCTAACTAACTGTTTGTTTTGTAAAAAACCAAACTTCTGAAAGTGCTTATCAATAAACATGAGTAACTCAGGACTGAGCATGCTGAAAGTACAAGTTCAAAGCTACAGCAGTAATTGCTGGTTTCATCATGGGCTTGTCTTGTAGGCAGGAGAACTGAAAGCAATCATGGAAGTAAAATGATAAATAATCTTGTCTCTTGAAGATGTATTGGTACTTAAAAATTATCCCTTTGTAGCAGCAAAAGGGTACATTTATATCATCACGGGATGAATGTAGTTGTTGAAGTCAGAAATTTGTCACCATTTTACCGCTTGTGGGTTTAGCATCGTGAAATCAATATAATCAAATAGATATCTATGTGGATTCAGGAGTGACTCCACAGTAACAGCAAAGAGGAGCCCAAATATACATAGATCAAAACTTAGCAAAATCTATTGAAACAAGGAATGATTGAATATGTTTTAATGACATGAAGAACATAAGTCAGCATGCACTTGTTCTGTGGACTGAAATGCATGTACTGGTTGGTATGTTTGTACATTATCATTTTTCAATAAACTTAGTAGAGAGAAGGTAAAGGGGGAGAGTCTGGCCCCCTCGGCTACTCCACTGGATTCTCCCCTTGATCATTGCATGAGTATTATTTGAATGATTCTTTTAAATTAATTGCATTATTAAATATATGAGCGCATTTTTTTTAAATAATTAAATTCTCAAGAAACTAAATATAATTTTTTTGCTATTAATTGGCTTATAGCAACTAAATTGTTTATTGATGTGCTCATTACAAGAATAAATGATATATTGAATGTGTAATATCAAATTCTGGGTAAATTGTTAAATGTGCTCTAATTTTTTATCATCAGGTTTTTTTTTGTTTGTTGTTAATGCTGAAGCACACCACTCGTTGTAGGTAGCTCTGGTGTCTGCACCTTGATAACAGTTACTCCTGTAATTAATGTGTTGTATTAGAATCGGCAACTCACATATCCAGTATGGCCTTATGCTAATCTAAAAGACAACTGTAAACGCCATAAGGAAGTAAGTTACATTGGAATTATTCTATTATTATTGTAGCTACAACTAATGCTAATATTACAGGCCTATACACCGGAGGGGGAGGGGGGGGGGGGGAGTTGAAAAAAAAAAAACCTTGGGGGGGGGGGGGGGGGTTAGTTGAAAAGAAAAAAAAAAAAACCTTTGAAATTAATGATATTCATAGTAGTATCATTTAGCTACTCCACATAATTCCTAAGTAATTTATTTGGTAGCCGCTTGGTTTGCAATGAACTCCAGTGAACTATGCACCCTGAGCAAGGGTCAATGCTCTGGCGTTTGACTATGAAAATGACATTGTGTTTGTAAAGTGTTTCTAGCTTTTAGAACAAAGAATGGAGAATACATATTCATATACTCTGTAATTTTTGTTTCAATCAAATTGAAGAACTTCCCTGCTTTATGCGTAGTGCGGAAAAGGACTCTCATGTGAACCTCCATTTTCAAAATCCTATGTACAAGCCTATACTATTGACTGTATTTATCATAAAGAAATAAAAATCAAATATACTTTGGAAATACTACCCATATACCCATATAAAATAAAGTAACACTAAAATGTGCTAATTCCAATGCATAGTAGTATCTTCATCTCTACATCTTTATCCATGCTACCTGGGTTATCCAATCCCTCTTTGTGTGTGAATGAAGATCCACGAATGCACGAGAGGCTGCTCCCTGTGGCTCAATCAGACATCACAGCAAAGAACCAGCCGAGAATATTGCTCCAGGCAATGTGTGAGTAGCTATTTATAGAATAACTTGTTTTATGATTCATCTTTAAAGACACCTAAAACAATTGTATATTCTTCAGTCTACTTCAAGTGCTGCTAATATAACATTTTAAAGAAAAAGGTTGTTTCTTATGTGGTTAATTTCAGCTATACAATATTTACCTATTTGCTTTAGATGCTAATGTTTAATGTGAACATCTTGAAATTAGATTTGAGATTATGCTCTAAGCAGATTGGGTAATGTCCTAATTGCCATGAACTGTCTAATACATTTCAGTGAGTTTTGCACACTATAGATTATTGTATATAATTCGGGATTAAATCCTATTCTCTTAATATTAACATCCCTTATATAACTGATTAATTCATGAGATTAAGTGTTCTTTTTATTCTTTTTCTTTATCAGTTCGACCACTGTAGACGTGAATGTAACGGAGCAGGAAAATGTTCCAATGAACCATTTGACCAATGGCTGACAAAAGAAAACTGCATCTTGAAATGTGTAAGGATTGGTAATTAATACAGATCATTAGAGATATTAATTATAATTATGCAGAATGTGTATTCATTGTGCTTTGCAACATATATAATATTTTATATCAAACCATTCATTAACCAATATACTACACATATACTGCCATTTTCATGCCGTATTAAACTTCTGCCATACATTGGCAACTTACCAGGTCCATAAATAACTATACCAAATTAGAAGATTCCATTTCGAATACAACTTAGTGGGTAGCTCAGTGGAAATATGCTGTTAAAAACAATATTATGCATTCATGTGTTACAAACTGTACTTGTAAGATTTAATGCTTAGTATGATAACATAATGGAGGAACTGGAGAAAGTACAGATAGTATGTTGTAAAATTAGTTGTCATATATGTGTGTGAAACCATAGCAATTATATAGTCACATATGAATGTGTACTTTCTTTAAATAAGATTCCAGCTGTCTTCACAATTGTTCTAGTAAGGTAAGCTGAACAAAGTTAGTACATTCACTTTTTTTACTACGGATGACTGTATTTCTTCTAGCTTGATTGAAGTTGACATTTATTTTCTGTTGAAATGTTAAAGCAAAAGTGTATTCATGTGTTTAAAGGTCACTGGGGCCATTATATGATTACTCTTTAGGTACCTGTAGGCCACACTACAATACCTGAAACTTTCTTTTCTTAAAACAATGGTATTCAGAAGTAAGCCCTTAAACCATTCAAGTCTACCCCAAGACTAGCCAGCTCTGATAGTATAAATTTCTCATCCAAATGGCAATAATTGTATCAGCACTAAACACTGTGTTTGAACATATTCTGGTTTAACAACGGACATAATGTCATTCTTTACAATTTATTATGTATAACAGCAATCTTTGTATACATATTTATATAACACTTAAAACTTCCCAAGCTTTGCACTTCTTACTGACGGTAATTAGTATTTAAGTTGAGAATGACTGAAAAAAAAAATTACTATAAGAAAATCTTAAGCCATCATTCCATATAATATGACAGTATTAACTAAATCATGGTACATAGGTACCAGCAAACCATCAATACTACATGACTATAATAGAGTACTATGTTTAGTATTTTATAACCATATATAGTCGTGCATGGTTTGCATATACTTACTATGCAATGTGAGTTTAATATGTTGTTTGATTAGCCTCTTCTTCTAATCCTATAACAACATCTCATTTGGTCCAATTATTCAAATGTGAGGTTTTAAATGTAATGCAAAATTTTATGTCAAATATTTTACTTTTATATTCTCCTTTGATATATCTAATTACACTTCACTTTGTCTTTTAACTATTCCTTGTGAATTATTCTCGTTGTCCTTGCTCCAGGATATGCAGCACTGTGACCATGGCTGCCGCATTGCTGATGAGATTGTGGGAGTTCCATTTCTCATGGAGACAGGTAAATCTTGAGGCTATGCGTATACAACTGAAACTGTGTTGGATCTAAAGTATATACTAATGCTAAACTTAGTAAATGAATATTTAGCATTATCGACTATATTGCTTAGGTTATCCTGAAGAATATATAGGGTTTTCCCCTGAAGTTTAATTCCTATTTTGCTCCCATATAATGAGCCCATATTTTAGCAACATCCAAAATGATATGCTCATTGTATTTTAAACTAGCTAAGACTACGGGTAATAGATAATGAAACTACTTTGAAGGTGTGATTTACCGAGAATGTAAACTTTTTCTTTTTTCAAAAGATGGATGTCAATATTGTAATGTAAAAGAAAATGGCAGCTACGTGAGAATTAGAGAACTATTTAAAACAAAAGCAGTCAAAATCCAACTGCTACATGATACTCCAGTCCTTATTCGTAGTAGTAGTAGTAGTAGTAGTAGTAGTAGTAGTAGTAGTAGTAGTAGTAGTGGTGGTGGTGGTGGTGGTGGTGGTGGTGGTAGTAGTAGTATTTATAATATCGTTACTTTCACTTCAGACTTCAAATAGAGCATATTTTATTAATTAATCAAATTACTTTATTAATTAAATGAATGACATAGTGAGTGTTATCCTGTTAGATTTCATGTGTGCTAAGGGTTTAAAATATTCAATACAATGCAATGTTCGTGGACGTATCCTGACATGTACATACAAATAGCACATCAGTTGACTCCATTAAAACTTCCATCTTGAGAACACAGCATGTATAGTTACACTCTACACAGAGTACCTGCCAGACAGTGCAATGTCACCATATACACTGTAAGTACAGAAAGGTGTCAGCCAGGGAGTAAGGCTGCCGCAACATCATGTTGTTATTAGCTAGCACGTGTACATACCACAACACTTGTAGCACGTGCTAGACATGCAGCTCAAAGTCAGCGTACAAAAGTTTCAGAATATGCTATATTATCATTATTCCCGAAAATCATTTGTAGGATTTATTACTATTTATCTCAGCTACCAACTCCACAAACTTGGAGTGGCCTGATTTATCTATCCTCTTATGTGTGTATTTGTACCATAACAGTAGTGATTCTGTATTGACTGCATATTTTGTTGCATTGAAATAGTCTAACATAATTCCTAACAGCTAATTGATATTGAAACATTTCTCATTTATTCATTTAGTGATATACAGTCAGAACTGGAATGACCATGAATTTTATTCAATCATTCATTCATTAAATATTCTATACTAGATAGCAGAGGTGGGAGTGGCGATGGATCATTGCCCTTACTCTTGCCTTCCTCCTCACCTTTGCCCCCTCAGTCTCCTCCGGTGTTTGCTGTCCAAACTCCCGAAGAGCCGACCGATCCAACTGGTCTCTACACAATCAACTATCAAAACTCAGCTCCCTCCCCAAATTTCGCATCATCAACTAATGCCTCAGAGCTGCCAATCCATGCTGCACTTATTAAATTTGAGGACCTAAACAACAACACAGTCAATTACTACTGGCAGGTATGTTAAGTGAAATTATTAAGTGCATAATTAGTTGTCAGCTAGCTGTAATGATAATATTTTTGCTTAAGAAGAATTAAAATTTTTAGGTAAAGGGGTTTTGCAGATGGTGACAACCACATAGTAACTAGAGTGTAATTCTTTTTTCTTAATGAATGGCAACATTCTGTCCATGGTGGGTTAAACAAGTAAATGAAGAGAAATGGCAGTATGATAGCTTTTAGTTAAATCTCAATTTGACCTTTCTGGTTCGTACAAAATTAGATTAAGCTAGGCTGAAGATTTTGTTCCGAAAAATAGGAATTATGTTCTTATGCTGCAAGTGAGCACTCAATTATTTTATATCATCTTCACAAGCAATAACAAGTCAAGATGGACTAGTGTTTCCCATTTTAAATAATCTTCCTATCCTCCTGCCCTCATTCAGTCAGTCACCTGTGAATGTAGAAAGCCTTCATCCTTTCATAGCAGAGAAATATCCCGCAATTTACATAGTACTACTTCAAGCTGACCTTTATAACAATATCATTCTACATTGTGCTAAAAAGTAGTATAATATTGTTAGCTTATAACAATCGAATAATGATATCTTTGTTCTCGTGTATCAACATTTATAGCTATGCATATGAATAGTATACGACGTTTCGACAGTCATATTACGAAAATTAAAGTGAAATTAAAATGAAAGTGGAATATTTTTCACTGCACAGTCAGCACATTTCAAAAGGCGGGATATGAAAACTGATGTGTACCATACTCTAACAACATTACAAACTCATTAAAAAAAACATGCACCTACATCATCTATCCTGTCACGGCAGGTTTTGATCACTTGGCTCACTGTGCACGTAACTTGTGTCATTAGACAAACTTGCAAGGATCCATCTCTCTCACTCATGCCAGCTGCCACTACCTTGCAGTGTCCTTCGCGGTGTTGAATCAACACGGGATATCACCGTACTCAGAGCCTCAGATGCTGTCAGTAGTGGGAGGTGAGTCTTGTGCTATATATATTACACTTTAATAGGCTACAGTTTGATCGTAACCGTATAATATGATAAAAGATTTTACAAATACATTCATTTATACATAATTATTGCAAACAAAGACATTAGACTATGAATGTGGCAGCTATTACTGGCTGAAATACTCTGCAAAGAAGTCAAAAATCTGGTTATGTTCTAATTACATATAATTGGCTGCTAACACGGAATGATATTGGTGTAAGTGTTTAACTATTGAACTGTATGTATTATACAGATGATCGGGGAGCCCGCATACCTAACCCCGCCCGGAACTTGAACATTTCTGTCACTGAGGACATGCGAGTTGGATTCTTTGGACACATGGTGATAAATATGACCTGGGAAAACCCCTCAAGTAAGCTCTCAAACCTCGTTTATTTTTTTTTACATGTTACACTGTTTAAAAAAAGGATGTTTGGAAATTTTATCTTTGTGTTACATAGAAGGTAACTACTGTCTCCAAGGAAGATATGGTTGTTTAATTTTGGTCTACAAGCTATCTATTATCCAGTCATTCTTGGCTGAAATAATTATAATAGTAAATTTTCTCATTCTAACAGCCAATATTGTTAATTATAATAATTAGCAACATTGGCTGTTAAAACAAGAAAATTTGCAATTAAGCTATCTGTTATAAATCTTTTTTTGGTGTTTTGGTGTGAAAATAATAAGGCCATGAAGTAGTGCTTAGAGGAAGCGTCACTCTATACACCGTACAAGATGTTATTTAAATATCCTTTTTTTAAACATTGTTATTGTATTGAATTCATATCTACTACTGTTATGTATAAGAGTGAGATCTTCACCACTGTTCTGGAAATATTACTTTCTTTGTTCTATTCTTCAGACACCCTATACTTGGACTATTATCAAATTTTGCTGAAGCATACAGACTCAAGATATCCTGGTCAAATAGAGATAAACCAAATACCCTCAGTAAGTATATATATATATATATAATATATATGTATATTTAATATAGAGTAGAGGTAATGGTAACAAGAACTGCTATATAACTACTATTCTATGTGAACATTTTAATGTTCAAATTTACTTAACAAATTTGTTATGATAATTTTGGCTGTTTTATTTACGTGACAAACACACCATTGGTATTATTGCCAAACATTTTCAAAACACCAAGTCACTAGGGCCAGCTCAAACAATAGTTTGAGCTGTCAGCAAGATCAGCATTCCAGCTGCTCACTGATCATGGAGGTCCCCATGATGTACAAATTGCTAAAGATTAAGCTTCACTGGTTTGTCATGCAACTGTTTGATTTGAAGTGTCTAAATAGGAATCAGCCCAGAAAGTGATGAATTCTGTCATTTGTGATCAATTTGTAGCTACTCTGGCTTGAAATGCACCCACTGTGTTCCAAGACATTGCTGTAAAAACTTTCAATGACCTCCCAAATTCTAGGAATATTAATTACTTGGATGGCTCTTTTAAAAGGGACAAATTTTGCTTTCAATCTGTTGCAATTGTTTATAAGAGAAAATGGAAATTCTTTCAGTAATGGCACACTTAGCTAGAATGTTTAGGATTGTTTCTGTTTATTTATTTTATTTTTTTTACTGTTGCATTCATTCAATACTAGACATCAGGTGAGAATTTCCTCTCAATTAGAACACACAATATGTCGTCCATGCAAATTGTCATTCTGCGCCACTACATCGTCCGGGTACGTTCAAGATATTTCATTCCCATTCCAAACAATAAACATTTTCATTCCAAATTCAGATTGTGTCAGTTGGAAGAGACGACAATCAGACTCTGGGACCCAAATCCATCATTACTCAAGATTCAGGTAAGGAGCCTCAAAGTAAGAAATCATCAGCTAATTTGGCAGACTTCAGCTGGAAGTTTTATTGTCAGTTTAAGTTTTGAAAAGTATACATAACTATTATTTCCGCTGAGAATGAAAAAGTATTAACGGAAATAGCAGCATAACATATTTTCTCACAATTAAATGTCATTTCTATTCCTGTATATACTGCATGGTTTCAGTTTTTACTTCTACAATAACGGACTTTACCTGTGACAGAGAACTGGTCAATGGCTACTTTAACTTCAGACTTCTATGGACCATTCCACTACATTGGGCAGCCACGACGGACGCTATCTATGAGTTTAGGATCACTCCAACTATTGTATATGTGGACAGTCCTCGAGATCGCCGAACATACGCGACATTTGATGTCACCTTCCAGGTACCATGTGAATAGTCTAGTGAACCAGCCATTCTCCATGCGTAAAGGATGTGCCACAGGAGAAGGAGAAATGTCTGGTAACTTTAGCGGGTTTTTTGTGAAATTGTCCTGGAATGTTGGGACGACCAATTAAAGCGACCACAGTTACATAAACGCCACTCTTGTGTGTCGACCGCATTTACTCAACTCCACACTTACTGCACTTTATTTCGCGATGTTGTGCTCAGTAGATATCACGCAGGTCTATAACGTCACAAAAAACGAAGTTAATTGCTTTCCAGCATTTCATGGAATCCTGGCAAAAGTTACCAGACATTCTCCCAGAACGGCTGGTTAAACAAGACTACCATGTGAATAGAATTCTAGTTACTAAGTCTGTATTTTGTATACAAACAAAATCTATTGACTTAGTCTGCATCTTATATACGCAAGCTTAATAGAAATCCAGTTACTTACTTAGTTTGTATCTTCTATACACCTGTATAATTCAGGGGAGGCAGAAGGAGCAAGGGTACCCGCCCCCTTTCCAACGAAGTATAAATGTACCAATCAATGCAGACAATTCAGTCCATAGTACAACTTGCATGCTGACTTCTGCTCTTCATCCATAAATTGATGTCCAACTCATTTATAATTCATCATTAATATTTCCATAAATTTCGTATGTTTTGATCTGATTATAATTGGACCTCTCCCTGTTGTTAACACTGTATCTGCCTCTGATCATAATAGTGATCTAGTTCCTTAGTTCTGTATTTCTATGCTAGTCTGTATCTTCCATATGCCTACATATCTTAGCTGTTATGTCCTATGTGCATGCATAAGAAGTTAGTTAACTTGGCTTGTATCTACAAGCAATAATGCTTTCAAAATGTCATTGGTCATCACATGGTAGTGATTGAGTATCTGTTAAATCTACTTACATGCCAGTGTCAACAAGTATGTTTGCATATACCTCTTAAATCTACTTGGTAATTGTTGACATAAGCTATAGACTTTGTGAGTTGTTAATAGAATTGTTAGTCTTTAAAATTTTAATAGTAGTACAATTTATTACACTATCACAACCTGGAATATATAGTCATGTATATGTAACCTGTTTGTCCATAGCTGTGCTCATTAGTGATATTAAAATTTATATACCGCAAATTTTCTTAGTTCTAACTGTCAATATATATTTATATAACACTTATACTAATTTCAGCCAAGAGTGACTGAATTATTGAAAATTGGTATTGCTAAACTTATTTCATTGTAGAACACTAAAACTAACTATGAATGGAGCTTATATAGAAAAGAAGACTTCTTCTTACCCCAGAGTGGCACAGACCGGGAATACAAAATACAGGTTAAGCATATGTATGTGTTTAGAAATCAATTTAGTCCTGTACAAACAACTAGCTATACTGATTGAAGTTGCCATATAATCGAAAGAGAATATACAGCAGTTCAAATACCTCACAAGAATACTGGATGAGCATGTAAAGTTGTCTGAACTGGAGTGTTTTAGTTTGTATCAAGTGTGAAAGTCCGTTTTAAAGCCTAAAAAATGGCACTCAAATTCATAATTTTTTTATCAGCCTTCTTTTACTCATTAGATGTATTCCCTCTCTTCCACAGGCTGAAAATAAAATTTACATTGGTCTGTTGAGAGCATAAACCATTATTAATACAGAATTGAATATTTGGTTACTTGTTGGTTGCCGTAGCTCTGTGGCAGAGCGCTTGTGCGTTAAACCAAATAGTCCTGGGTTCAAACCCTTGGTGACAGCCAAATATTTTCTAATTCTGTATTGTTTATAAAGTCGCCTGTGAAAGATAGAGAATATCTAATAAGCCTTCAAGTTGCTTAATCTGAACTAATAACTTATTAAATAAGTTTGGACAAAGACACTTGTGGGGCTCATAATGTCCCACTAATAAATACTTGGATTTTTACTGGTGTACAATACAGAAAACCAGAACCTTCCCACTAATATTATTCATTATTGGTTTCCACAGATGTATGTTGACTGGAATATCAACAATGCTCTCAGGCTCTCACTGGGGCACCTAGAAGTGTCCTGCACACTCCCCAAGCAATCTCCCGCTCCCGATCTAGTGACAGATGTTCATATCAAGTCTGTAAAGTTTGAAGGGAGTTTTCTATCAGTTAGCGTAGATTGGAAGAAACCAAATGTGAGCAATGGAGTCCTCACGATGTATCAAGTGTGTTTCAGTTCTAACAAAGACACAAGCAGTCCGCCATCCTTCTGCACGGATGTTAATGTAAGAAGAAAGGTTTCTTCTTTTTTTCTGTTTTGCTTAATTGATTGCTCTCATATTACAAGTAAAAAATATTAATGTGTTTGTATTAAGTCTAAATAGTATAGCTATTAATTCAAGCTGTCTAAATGCCATCGTGCATTCACTAATAATTCATCGGCTGGGTGTGGTTGGTTAAGCAGCGTCATTAACAGAATGGGTAAAGCATCATCACATTCAGTAGAAAGTGTTTACAATGAGGAAACATCCACTATTGTACATAACTAAAAGCGGGTGAAAATTGAAACTTGAGAGTTTTAAAGGAAGGCAAAAAGTTCACAAACCAAAGTCCACAATCATGGATTGTAGAAAAGTAAGACTGAGAAAAATGAAAGATAGACAGAGGAGGATAAGGGAATCCATGACTCAAGAAGAAAGAGCAGAAGAGAAGAAAAGAGGGGACAAAAACTGAGAGGGCAGGAAGAAAGATAGCAAGAGAGGAGACTGTAGAAGATCATAATCTTGTGTTACTGCATTCCTAATTCGATACATCAAGTGCTACTAGCTGTGTGGCTAGATACTTGCAAGTATTGCATATTAATGCAGCTGCTCATGAGGGAGCATTTCATTAGCTATTTATAGTAACTTAAAGTGAAATTTAGTATCATCAGTTACATCCAAAATAACGTCGCAAATAAACTTGCACCGCTTTCAAAACAAGACATTCTCTCTACAATAGCTGTTTCTTCAAAACCTCACCCCTTTCCTCTAGCATTTACTCAAATTTAAACTTTAAACTGTTCCCAGACCCAAATATGTATATAGGGTACAGTGTCCTCTCAGCCAATTCACTCACATAAATTGGGCCTAGTATTTTTATGTATACAGAACTAACGGGTCTGTTGGTTATGACAGTGAAAGTATATTCCTCTAAAACTGAAGATTGTAAAATCTGCAACGCTACTATAGGAACACTCTATTAGAGAAACATTTATGAATGGAACCTTTTTTATTTGCCACTTGTTTGAAAGAAAAAAGTATCAGCAATGTATGTTTAATTAAAACTTGCAACCCTATACTCCAGACTAAATGATAGCAAGTGTCAATAACTCTTTACCAATAGCTTTTATTAGAGCACACTTCTTTAGAAGTTTGATATTCATGTATGGAGCAGCTACAGTATGTTTAGAAAATAGTTTCAGATCAATATAATTAGCTAGGCTTCTTCCTTCTCTCTGTGTTCATGAAACCGTCCTAGCTAATAGTCAAACTGAGCTTTAAAGTTAACTGAGAACTGGTGGTAGCTAGTAGTTACTTCACAGGTAGCTTCTGTGTACATCAGGAAATGAATCTTTAACAAGTTTCGATCCGCCGAAGTCAGCTTCTCTACTGACAAACAAGCTTACAGCTGGCTATGTAACTTTACCACCTGCAAAACAAGTAGCCATGACATAAGATGTGACAATTTAGAAGGATAACATTCCAACTCGCTTCTAGCTGTGAGACTTGTACATTCACTTTGCATTGACAATAACTGACATGCCATTGAAGGATAAAATATAGAGCAACAAGAACTCTTCAAATAAGAGCTCTTTGCACATACTATATGTAATAGCTACTAACTTATAATGCTGATAGCCTGTCATTACCTTACTTATAATGCTGATAGCCTGTCATTACCTTACTTATAATGCTGATAGCCTGTCATTACCTTACTTATAATGCTGATAGCCTGTCATTACCTTACTTATAATGCTGATAGCCTGTCATTGCCTTACTTATAATGCTGATAGCCTGTCATTACCTTACTTAAGCTTGTCCCTTTCGTCTTGTTTTTTGTTGTTGTTGTTTTTAATGCCGTACGTATTACTGTCTATTCTTGGTGACCGTTATATTTTTTCTTTGTTTTGTTTTGTTTTGTTTTTCTAGGCCACTTTCACATCCGCACAAGTTCGAAGCTTCTACCCTGGTGACTGTCTCAACTTATGGGCAAGTTTCTAGTCAGAAATAAAGGCCATCTTTATCACGCATTTTATGTTACAGATACGTTCTAGAAACGAGTATGTGTATGGAAACTGGAGTGGACCACATCTACTAAACGGTATATATAATATTGGGAGAGTTGATATGAACCCTTTACCAACTAGCAATCTTAAATGAAACCCTTTACCATATTGTACAGGGGGTCAAATTTTCAAGATTGCTCTAGTGTGGTAATATCATGAACAGGCTAAGTATCACGCTGACAAACATTTATTGAAGCTTGTTATTGTTGTTCTTTTTTCTTTTCTTTTTCTATCAATTCAGTATAAGCATTTTTAACTCTTGTATATGATTTATGTAGGTTGTTTTTTGTTTTTTTTATCCATTTATTTATTCTTTGTTTATCTGTTGTTTATTTATTTGTTCCAGGGACGTGTCCTGTCGTCCAGGTCCAATCAATGGACTCAATAGAGTCCAAGTCCTCTGAGGCTGTCACTACTGCCGTTGTTGCATCCATACTAAGCCTCATAGTGGTCGGAGGATGTCTGACTGTCTGCATCGTCTTTGTGGGTGTGGTCTTGAGAGTACGAAACCGTCGAAGAAAATTCTATCGACAGACAGAAGTACGCAAAGCAAAGGGATCGGTGCTTAAGAATGTTTTAAACATGTAGACCAATCCAATCTATCTTGGCTACAGAAACTGCTTTCTTGTTTCCAATCTATCCTTTCTTTGTATAATTCCTTTCTTGCTGAGATTCCATTCTGTTTTGTTGAAATAGACGAGTTCTTGGAGGAGGTAAGTCAACTTGCACACTTTCTACTTCTCCATCAAACTTAATGTCCGTTCAAACTTCATCAATTATCATTTATTTCTGCCTTTTTTTTTTTTTAATAAATTTTGTTTGCATCATAGGTATGAAATTTTAGAACGGTTTTATATTATTTGTACTTCAGAGAACGTCGTTTGTTACTATGTCCATTCTTACCTAAAACTGTAGCAATCTAATTAATCCATCACAACTTTAATAATCCGATACTTATTAATTACTCATAAATATTAATATGCTGTTTTCTTTGGTCAAGTCTTGTTAGCTTGTTGTTGTTGTTGTTGTTGTTATCTATTTCATTGCGTATAGTATTCTTTGTTGTTTGTTATTCAAGCAATTCCAACTTCCTGTTTATCTGAAGCTCTTTGCTGATTAATGCCTACTAGCTATAGCAATTAGATTCAATTTTTCAAACTTTCACATAATAAGTATTGAAATGTAATTGAGATGCTATGTGATGTGAGGTCTAGAGGAATGCAGGATGCAATGTTTTGAGTTCAGATTCGAAATTGTTTTCTTCATGAATGACTTTAACTCCTAAAAAGGTTCTTTATGCTTTATTAATAGTAAATACTGTTCTTTGAATTTATTTGATTGTTGTTGTTGTTGTTGTTTTCAACTTTATTTGTTTGTTTAATTGCTTGTCTGATATTTTAAGTACAGATGTACAGGAGGAATTTTGAGGTTATTGAGATGACTTGGTTGTTTAACAAATACTTGTAGTAGTTTAATATCATGAATGTTTGGTAAGTGGTCATCTTAACCATTTCCTGACACGGGTATGACTAAGACTAAATAAAATAGTTATCAATTTTTTGTTGTTGGTATAATAGCGGCAATTTCAACATTAATTTTTTGCTGTTGTTTTTTCATCATTGTGTTGTTATATATTAATTGTGTTGTTTTTTTTTTTATTGTTGTTGTTTTTCTGTTGTTCCTTTAAGGCTGAGACTTTATTCTCAGTGAACCCACTGCTGAGTCAGCGTCCTCTCCTGAGCTCTCCCTTGACGCCCATGGACCTGGTTGTGGTTGACGAGTGGGAGGTGTCCCCCAGCGAGATCATCGTGGACAAGTCTCTCGGAGAAGGAGCATTCGGTGAAGTGTACAAAGGAGTGCTGAAGGGACCCATCCAGTGCAGTCGCGTGCGGCCATGTTTCAAGAATGCTGTGTCACTTGAAGTAGCTATTAAACTGCTAAAGTGTGAGTGCAGGTTGTAATTTAAAATTTAATTTCTTAATTTCATATGTGATCAGATAATTTTCTTTGCTGGAGTAGTTAGGCAAGAAGTGGATTATACATGTATGTAATTGTGTCCCATAATTATGCAATAAATTATAGTGAAAGGTTGTGTGTGTGTGTGTGTGTGTGTGTGTGTGTGTGTGCATGTGTGTGTGCATACATGTGTGTGTGTGTGTGTATGTATGTGTGTGAATTAGTGAGAGTAAGGTACAATGCCACAGGTCAACAGCATGCTAACATAATATGCTCTTCATTCATAAATTAATATTTAAAATATCCTATACAATCAATTGTGAGTTTTGACCTAAATATATTTGGGCCCCTCCCTGTTATAAGCGCTGGATCCGCCCCTTGATGACTTACATCTCGACTGGAAGTATTACATACCACTTTGGCAATGACCTGCATTATCATATAGAAGGATTCAGAAAATGCAATTAGTAAAGAGTTTATTTCTCTCTTGCCTTAATACGAGTGAGTCCACTGCCCGAGGATAATGTGAGGAGCTAGTGGTTTGCAGAATCAACACAGTAGTTATAACATCACAGGGATACCAATTAGCCATCACAATGTCCAGCAAAGATGCCCTCCCCAACTTGCAAAATGTGAAGTTAAAAGTTTAATTTGACTTGTGTTATAAGCCATGTCCCCACAGTGCATGCATAGGAAGCAAATTGGATCACAAAAGGTTCCCAAAAGTAATATTTAATTACATCCTTTATGGCACATTTAGGTAGCCAAATTAACATCTCATTGAAAATACTTTTTTTATAGGAATTTAATTATCGCTGTTAATCACATTGAAGCTGCATTGAAGCTTAAGGATCTCTTGTTTGGTTGCACTCTGTTGTCATAGAGATGACAAGCTGGCAAGGGGGTGGGAGTACAAGTTGGATATACTAATATGTCCTAATCTCATGGTGAAAAAAGGGTTTTTATGAGAGAGAGAGAGAGAGACAGAGAGAGAGAGAGACAGAGAGAGAGAGACAGAGAGAGAGAGAGACTGAGAGAGAGAGAGAGACAGACAGAGAGAGAGAGGGGGAGGGAGGAGAGACTATTGTTCAGAGATCATTCATTAGTGAATTTTGTGAAGTGTCCTGAGGGAATTTGGAAACTGTATTGTATACTTACTGAGTTTACTATGAGAATATTATGGAACTTCCCAAGATCTGTATAATATGCTGTGCAGTGGCGACCTGAACAATGTCATTGTTTGTGTTTGTTTTGTTTTGTTTTTGTTAGAAACAAGCACACAAATACCCACTGCCTTATAAGCTGCACAATAAGAGGAAAAACAATGAGAATGAGTTTTGGTAGTTTGTTAATGGAAGACGATTCTTCACTGTAGTCAATTAAATACACTGGCTATTTATCCACTGTTTGAAGCCAATTATAAGCTCACTTCTATTAAGCACAAATCAATCTATAGCTACATCAGCCTGGTAAAGTTGAAAATAAACTCATAAAGAATTTCTACAAGTGTTGACTTGCCTAGCTAGTCAACTCATTGTAAATGTATTGGTAGTTTTTGTTTGTTATAGTTAGTTTGTATTTTACTTGTTAACAAAATGCATTCCCATATATAATACAGAGTTAGTACAGACTTAAACCATTAATTAACTATCACGTATGGCACTAGACCTGGTACAGCTATCACGTACGGCACTAGACCTGGTACAGCTATCATGTATGGCACTAGACCTGGTACAGCTATCACGTATGGCGCTAGACCTGGTACAGCTATCACGTACGGCACTAGACCTGGTACAGCTATCATGTATGGCACTAGACCTGGTACAGCTATCACGTACGGCACTAGACCTGGTACAGCTATCATGTATGGCGCTAGACCTGGTACAGCTATCACGTACGGCACTAGACCTGGTACAGCTATCATGTATGGCACTAGACCTGGTACAGCTATCACGTATGGCACTAGACCTGGTACAGCTATCACATATGGCACTAGACCTGGTACAGCTATCACGTACAGCGCTAGACCTGGTACAGCTATCACGTACGGCACTAGACCTGGTACAGCTATCACGTACGGCACTAGACCTGGTACAGCTATCACGTACGGCACTAGACCTGGTACAGCTATCACGTACGGCACTAGACCTGGTACAGCTATCACGTATGGCACTAGACCTGGTCAGCTATCACGTACGGCACTAGACCTGGTACAGCTATCATGTATGGCACTAGACCTGGTACAGCTATCACGTATGGCGCTAGACCTGGTACAGCTATCACGTACGGCACTAGGCACTAGACCTGGCCTGGTACAGCTATCACATACGGCACTAGACCTGGTACAGCTATCACGTATGGCACTAGACCTGGTACAGCTATCACGTATGGCACTAGTATGGCCTGGTACAGCTATCACGTATGGCACTAGACCAGGTACAGCTATCACGTATGGCACTAGACCTGGTACAGCTATCACGTATGGCGCTAGACCTGGTACAGCTATCACGTATGGCACTAGACCTGGTACAGCTATCACGTATGGCACTAGACCTGGTACAGCTATCACGTATGGCACTAGACCTGGTACAGCTATCACGTATGGCACTAGACCTGGTACAGCTATCATGTATGGCACTAGACCTGGTACAGCTATCACGTATGGCACTAGACCTGGTACAGCTATCACGTACGGCACTAGACCTGGTACAGCTATCACGTATGGCACTAGACCTGGTACAGCTATCACGTATGGCACTAGACCTGGTACAGCTATCACGTATGGCACTAGACCTGGTACAGCTATCACGTATGGCACTAGACCTGGTACAGCTATCATGTATGGCACTAGACCTGGTACAGCTATCACGTATGGCACTAGACCTGGTACAGCTATCACGTATGGCACTAGACCTGGTACAGCTATCACGTATGGCACTAGACCTGGTACAGCTATCACGTATGGCACTAGACCTGGTACAGCTATTACGTATGGTGCTAGACCTGGTACAGCTATCACGTATGGCACTAGACCTGGTACAGCTATCACGTATGGCACTAGACCTGGTATAGCTATCATATATAGCACTAGACCTGGTCAGCTATCACGTATGACACTAGACCTGGTACAGCTATCACGTATGGCACTAGACCTGGTACAGCTATTACGTATGGCGCTAGACCTGGTACAGCTATCACGTATGGCACTAGACCTGGTACAGCTATCACGTATGGCACTAGACCTGGTCAGCTATCACGTATGGCACTAGACCTGGTACAGCTATCACGTATGGCACTAGACCTGGTACAGCTATCACGTACGGCACTAGACCTGGTACAGCTATCACGTATGGCACTAGACCTGGTACAGCTATCACACTAGTACAGCTATCACGTATGGCACTAGACCTGGTACAGCTATCACACTAGACCTAGCTATCACGTATGGCACTAGACCTGGTACAGCTATCACGTATGGCACTAGACCTGGTACAGCTATCATATATAGCACTAGACCTGGTACAGCTATCACGTATGGCACTAGACCTGGTACAGCTATCATATATAGCACTAGACCTGGTACAGCTATCACGTATGGCGCTAGACCTGGTACAGCTATCACGTATGGCGCTAGACCTGGTACAGCTATCACGTATGGCGCTAGACCTAGTACAGCTATCATGTATGGCACTAGACCTGGTACAGCTATCACGTATGGCACTAGACCTGGTACAACTATCATATATAGCACTAGACCTGGTACAGCTATCACGTATGGCACTAGACCTGGTACAGCTATCATGTATGGCACTAGACCTGGTACAGCTATCACGTATGGCGCTAGACCTGGTACAGCTATCACGTATGGCACTAGACCTGGTACAGCTATCACGTATGGCGCTAGACCTGGTACAGCTATCACGTATGGCACTAGACCTGGTCAGCTATCACGTACGGCACTAGACCTGGTACAGCTATCACGTATGGCACTAGACCTGGTACAGCTATCACGTATGGCACTAGACCTGGTATAGCTATCATGTATAGCACTAGACCTGGTACAGCTATCACGTATGGCACTAGACCTGGTACAGCTATCATATATAGCACTAGACCTGGTACAGCTATCACGTATGGCACTAGACCTGGTACAGCTATCATATATAGCACTAGACCTGGTACAGCTATCACGTATGGCACTAGACCTGGTACAGCTATCATGTATGGCACTAGACCTGGTACAGCTATAGCACAGACCTTAGAAGTGAAGAACTAGGTGACTGACAATTCATTATCAACATCTAAAATTAATGATCTCATTTTTTGGGAGACTTTTTTCAGCCTAAATCGAACAAAAATCAATAATTTATTATAAAAGTTCTGTAAAAATGTAATGCTAAAGCCAAAATAAACTAGGTGGTGGGAAGCTGAATGTATTCATAGCGGCAGTCTAAAGCTGGTTATCTGATGCAATAGATTTTCACTTTCGCTAGCTAATTTATTCCTTTGGATATGCTTTGGGTAAATTTAACAAACAGCTGATTATTCCTCATGTCAGTTTCATATCTGTAAAGCTAAACAATGCGAAGGTATGACAAGGAAAACAGTTAATAGGAATATTGTAAATACAAACAATTTAAGGAAAAATTAGTAACATTTGAAGTGGCATTTACTGTATTTTGTAAATTTTACAGCTAAAAGTTTAAGTCGAGAATAATAGAATCATAGATTATGTTTTTATATTAACACCATTACACAGTAGTTATGTTTCATCAATTAATCATCTGCTCCGTGTGTTCCCGTGCATGTGTTTGTGTGTGTGTTTGTGTGTGTGTTCATGTGTATGTGTGTGTGTGTGTGTATGTGTTTGTGTGTGTGTGTTTGTGTGTGTGTGTGTGTTCATGTGTATGTGTGTGTGTGTGTGTGTGTGTGTGTGTGTTGTACAGCTTCTTCCAAAGGCAGTGAGCGTCAAGACTTCTTGTCAGAGATAGAGATGATGAAGAAAGTGTCAGAAGGTCACAATCCTCACGTGGTGGCCATGTTGGGATGTGTCACCACACAGGAGCCACTCTGTCTCCTCACAGAGTTCGTTCAATTTGGAGATCTTCTCTCTTACCTCAGAAGCAGCAATAAAATGGTGAACGAATGAAAGAGAGATAAATCTATTAATTTTAATTTAAAAAAATTCATGTTTTTTTAGAAAAACATAACACCAAGTATAATAAAATTTTAATTTAGGAAGTAAATTTCCATTTATTGTATAGAATATCTCTGATAGACTTCGTTCATGCTGTAATGAGTGTAGCTGGGAATAAATGCACCTCAATGCCTCTGACTTTAGCAGCCGAGCTCTAGGCTCTGAGCTAGATTCTACCATTTTATTACATGATAACTAAGCACGTACTGTAGCATGTCCTTTGATCTATGTCGCTTGGGTAACATAAACATGTTAGGAGGTGGTATAATATTACGTGGGTGGACAGAGAAATTCAATACGATGGATGAATCAGACCAAATGCCAGGATTTATACCTGTTGTTGTTGGTTGTTAATTATAATGTGAATTTATTTATTACTACTGATAGAAATATACATAGAAGGCAATGTTACTCCTTGTTTGTTTGTGTGTTTGTTTGTGTGTTTGTTTTCTGCAGTGTACAGGACTCCTCCTACCTGGGGGGCAGAACCCGTATCTGAAGCTAGGTGAACTTTCACCCGGCGACCTTCTATCATTTGCCTACCAGATTGCTTCTGGAATGGTACACTATTGATACTTACACACACACACACATACATACATACATACATACATGTAGTCCCCTCCCCCAACCCTTAGGCAAATCTTGCCCCCCCCCCCCCCCTCCTCCCTCACCTCGTTTAATCTCACCTGCACCCAGCATGGTTGTCTATGGGAAAAAGCAACAAACTTGAAAATTATTTGACTTTCTGAGTTCATACATAAAGCATTTCTTAAAAAAAAACATACCCTGTCCCTACACACGCACTAACCTTTGAAAGTTTTCCCCGTTTATAGGCTAGTCCGAGGTCCGTCAGCATGGAAAATTTAAAATACATTTGCGTCAATACATATTATGTCAATATGTACATATGCAGCTAGCAAGGGAGTTTAGAGGAAGAATAGGGCGGAGGAAGGGGGGCGGGGCGGTTGACACTGAAGTATATATAGCTTACAGCTGTACTCATAAAGTTGCAAAAAGATGAGGTTTTGACGGGCCTGTAGAATGATAATATTCACACTGCCCAATAGTGAAGTGGTTAAGGAGCTATTTGTGCTTCATGGTACCGAATTATTTCTCCTGATATAAAACACAAAATGTACTTATTTATAGCGAAGTTTTCATCGGACTATATTTCTGTAGGAATATTTGTCGAGTATAGGCGTGGTCCATCGAGATTTAGCGTGCCGGAACATCCTGGTGGACTCTGGTAAAGTGCTGAGGATCACTGACTTTGGTATGTCCAGGGAGACTGATGAAATATATGTACAAAAGAGTAAGGGGCGTGTCCCCTTCAAGTGGATGGCACTGGAGTCTGTGATTGCGAGGGAATACACTTCAGCTTCTGACGTCTGGTCGTACGGGATTGTGCTCTGGGAGATCGGCACTCTAGGTAGGTGGGTGTGGCTTAATCGCATGTAATCTGTGTCAATGATATGACTTGATTCATTGTTACTATTTTTTTTTTTTTTTTAGTGTTATTATTATTATTATTATTATTATTATTATTATTGTTACTAATAGCAAGTGCCCTGCCACACAGTGGCTCTTGATGTACTACTATTGCAAGTGAGGAGTGCCTGGTGTGAGGTGTAGCTATTTATCCATCCTCATCATGCATCCTCTACCACTTGCTTTAGTTATGTCAGTCCACTTTTTTTTTCGCTTACTTTTCTTGACCCATATAATAACCATTTTCCTTTTTTATGACTAATATTTTGTTATTATTATATATTAATAATAATAATAATAATAATAACAACAATAATAATAATGATAATAATGATAATGATAATAATAATAATAATAATAATAATAATAATAATTATAAAACAGCAATGTATTTTGTATGAATGTTTATGTCACAAACCCTGACAAGATCTTCAGGGTATTGTAGACATCTTTTAAGCCAAAAATATGAACTACTGTTAGTAGTTGTGGCTACAAGTTGACTACACACTCAATCCTTAAAGACATGAGTGAAATACCTCAGTCGTGTTGTGACCCTGAGTTAATTGCTTTCTTTTAGGATGTGCACTAGTCTATAAATATCAGATCATATAGTTAGTTCTCTCGTCTCTGATGATTACTAGAGATTCGTAAACCAATAGACCACACCCAGTCCATATTTAGGAGCTAGACTATAAATGAGAAAGATTTGTTTTTTTTGTTTTTTTTTGTTTGTTTTTTTGGCTGTAAGGTAATTTATAAGATATGAGAGCAGGTGTAAGACTAAGAGAAGAAAAAATCAGATTAAATGATTTCCTTGAGAGTTTCACATTAAAATATGTTAACATAGTTTATATCACTACCAGTACAATTAGGCAGTATGTATTGGGGATACCCTTTACCTGTTTCTTCGTCATCAAGGTGCTGTACCATATCCGAGCATCAGGAATGAGGACCTTCTGCCGCTGCTCACAAGAGGATACCGGATGGACAAGCCTGACAATTGCTCGTCTGAAATGTGAGAATAGATCAGGGGGTCAGGAAACAGTTGGTAGATTGGAGTGGGGGGAGGGGGTGTGGTGGGAGGGGGTGTGGTGGGAGGAGAGAGTAGATTGACAGGAAGGGGAAGTTGTAATTAATTATGTAACACTAGCTAGCTGTTTTATGTGTATTACTATTATTATTACTACTACTACAAAGGATACAATATTAAAATTAATTAGTTAATATACATTTTAAGTAGCAAAAACAATAGGTTTTTGTAGAGTGGAAATTCATATTTTTTGCTGTATGTCTAATTCATGATGAAATGTGTCATGAGAAATTTTACTGGACCATTTTAACAATTCTTATATATGCACTAACTGTCACATGACATGCCGTACAGTCATTCTGAATGATTTGCTAGTATTATTGATTCAGAAACATCTTATCACCTAAAACTGCACATGTGTCATAATATCATCAGCTATTACACCAGCAGAAGGAATTATCCTACACTGTCTAATATAATTATATCACTTCCCATCCCCAGAACTGTGAAAAACTAAACACTGCCTGGAATCTCGTGGATAACTTAATCAAGAAATATCCATTTAACAACCATTGCTATAGATTATTTACTACTGCTGCCTAACAAAGCACCAGTTGCGAAGTAAACTCCCAGGAGGCTTAGCTACTAAGCTAGGGCGCAATTGTTGCAATTTCCATTTTTTTGAGCAGAAAAAATTATCCTTTGAAACTGTTTATTTTCTAGCTACATTCCTTACAATATAGCTAATGCCCTATATCCCATGCTATCAAATGGTTAGCTTAGACATATTATCAGGAAATCAAGCCTTCATTATGCAAACAGCTGGAATGCTTCTCTTTGAACTAGTGTTGAGACTTATCCTCCGTAAGAAGGGCCGACATTCTTGTAGTAGTCATAGATTGTAGGATTATGTGATATATTTGTCAGTCGCCATTTTAGTCAATCATCCCTCGCCATGCCAATAAATAACTTCAAAGACGTCCTACCTTCTCGTAGTGTCGCCAAGATAGGTCACACCTACCGAAATATTCGTTTGAAGAACTAAGTATTTAAGTTAGCTCAAATGTTTTATATTGTGCAATATTCACGAGCGCTCAAAGCATTCCAGCATTTCAGTGTTTATTGTTTATTATTGTTGTTTATTTGTTTATTGTTGTTGTTTATTTGTTTATTATTGTTGTTTATTTGTTTATTATTGTTGTTTATTTGTTTATTGTTGTTGTTTATTTGTTTTTTAACTCGTATCTATTCAAGCATATTTTACCAAATGATATGTAAAATATAAAAAATATTTAAAATGTATCAATATTTAGAAAATACATTTACTGAATTCTAGACTGCATATATTTAATGTTTCACTATAAGACTTCCACCTGTGGTTGGTGTAAAATTTTAACCTTACCTGCAGTAATTAATTTGACTGTCAATATTTTAAGTGCTAAACTTGTTTGATAGTTACACGAGTGCTATACACTCACATTCTCCCAGCAACTCATCAACTTTTGTCAGCTACTGAACAGTATTTTCCTGTTAAATTAATTTAGCAATAAGCTTTACGTATAGTCTCATGCTTTGTGTAATTCCCTACAAAAGTAACTGAGCTCAAGAATTTGATCAATACTCTGAAGAGAAAATATTTGAACTACAATTGTTCTACTCAACAACAATTTTTAACAATCAAATCAAATAGCTACTTCTTAAAAGAGTCCATTTATTTTTTCTATTTCCTAATTCTACGTATTTTCAACTTCTAATTTTTTTTATCTTCTACAAGTTAGCTCCAATGGCAAGTATGAATTGATAAATTGGCAGAAAGGGCAGGATAAAACAATCTTTGAAAAACAAAATTTTGAAAGGCTCTTGAGAGTTAGACTGTAGCAGAGGACCTCTTAACAGTATAAACTATATAGAAATGCTAGTTTCCCGTTGGTTGTCATGGCTCGAGTCCTAAAGAGTTTTGTGCATTAAGCAAGTGGTCTTAGATTTCATCCTCGGAGTAATAGCCAATTTTTCTATTGAGTTAAGTAGCTATTTTAAAATATATTTTTAAATGTGATTTGCTTACTAATTGATATTTATTTTAACATTTTAACTTTCTAGCTATTAATTCAAACGTTTCGGCTCCATTGTAATGATATTATTTATTACGAAAGTTTAAAATGTTAATATTTTTGGGTAGTAATGGATCTTTATGATATTGTGCTGTTGTTCATATTCTTGCAGCTACGACATCATGCTGTCCTGTTGGAATGAGAGTCCGCTACAGAGGCCACCCTTTACCAAGCTCCGAGCTACCATCGACTCCATGCTTCTGGCAGACAGCAAAGGAGACTACCTGGACTTCAGCCAGGACGTTTTGCTCACCAGACCCTTCCGCCACAGCCAGTTTGTAGACGTCAGCGACAGAACATCCATTTGCACATCGTCACCACTTCATTTTCCCGACGTACATCAAACGCCGGTGGGCGTGTGCCAAGAGGAGGGGTGCACGGAGCTTCCGGAGAGCACATTCAAACTCTTGCTGAACACGACTCTAGACCAGCTGGATGGAGAGTGCACTTTGACCCAGTCTTCTTCGGGTCAGTCCATATTCCTGGGCAAGGATTCTGTCTCCCCAGAGCACAACGGCAGGAGTCACACGTCGAGCAAGAACAAGTTGAACGCGCAGCAAACTCTGTCTCAGCAAGAACAGTCTCCCAAGTCATACCACTCTCCATCGAGGTTCTTGACCGTCGATCAAAGGTCGCTAGACACACATTCGAACTGCAGCCGACTGTCGTTCCTCAGCAACCAAACCAGAGAAGAAGAAGAAGCGGAGCAGGTTGGAGGAGGGACTCTATGCAGCTCAGATAGACCTCGGCCGATGAGTTTGTTTCTGTCGAGGGAAAGAGATCGGGTCAAAGTTGAGTCTTCAGATCGCTACGTCAAGGAGCCTACCAAGATGATGAACCTGAACGTCACCACGGATACGGGAGTGTTCGGAGGAATGGTGAATGGGAGAACAAGTGGAACCGGCAGTGGAGAGATGGGCGTGGCCAGCAGAAGAGTGGGTGCGGTCAGCAGAGGAGTGGGCATGGCCAGTGCAGAAACCGGTGGAGAAAACAGTCGAAGTAACTGTGATGTAATTGGAGGGAATGGACCACTTAGTGGGGGAGGAAGTAGGAGCGAGGTGACAACTGCTATTAACAAAGGAAGGGAGGAAGATAGAGTGAGACCACAAGAAGACGTGAGGGAAGATGTTTTGGAATTCTTAATCCCAGATCAGGACTACGGTCGGCATTTTAGGAGACATAGTGATGGTATGTTAGGCACAAATAGAGACGGTTACGTGACTATTCTGGAACTGCAGCCGATACCGGTGGACCCGTACCAGAGCAATGCCCCGCCCACTGAACTGGACCTACCAGAAATACAGATCACCATAACGGAAGACCTTTGAGTCAGCCCTCACATGCACACACACACACACAAATATCAGTGCTAGACTTATATATATTGTTGTTCATTTTTGTTGTCTATATTAATTGTATTTTTTAATGCTATATTATTATATATATATATATATATATATAGGATATTTACATTTGCATGAAATATTCCAGGTGACATATGGTATTCAGCAAGTGAAGAGAGAAGGCTAGATGATGGCAGTGGGTGGGTGAACAGCTGGGGAGAGAGCATTTTGAATAGAGTGAGAAACGGAGTTCTCATGTATGCTTCATTGGCACTTATTCAATTACTTATCACCTATTTCAACACTTGTCTGGCATCAGTGAGTTCTGTAGGTTGTTCAACTAATATTGGAATAAGATGTAATTATCCAGTCATTCTCGGCTGAAATAGTTATAATAATTGCAAGTTAAGTTTTAATAGGCTGTTAAAACGAGAAAAATTTGCAAATTGATATAATTAAAGAACAAGAACGTTTATATAGTATCTGTTGAAGAATGAACCTAAACTATTTGATCCAGTTGGATCTTCATCAGCTGGACAATGAAATACTGAAAAATAAATAATTAATATTGTTACTATTTAGCTATTGTTGTTGCCATCACAATCGTTGTCTTAGTGAAGGACTTATATGAGTTGATTCTTATTAGCTAATATGTTGGATGCAATTCAGAGGAGAGAAGAGCTAATGCTATAGCTATAGACATTTCCTGATGACTGCAGTGTTTGAAATAGCTCTGCTCAGTTGCAAACCTAAAAACAAATAGCTAATAAAATATTTCCGAAGTGGTTGTTTTTTTTTTAGTGAAATGTTCCACTATCTGGTGGTCCAGTATCAGTTCTACTGTAAAAACAGGTTGTCAATCCAACATTCAATTGGTCACTACACATTTTCACGTACACACACACTAGCTACATACAGTAGAGGTGGAAGGAAGGAAAAGGGGAAGAGGGGGGTGGGTGGGTGGGGAGGGAGGGAGGGGGGGGGGG
>WLWD01000979.1_pt1 | contig 118351 bp, 93 predicted proteins | sample 6712731 | NCBI WGS metagenome assembly WLWD01 (sample SAMN12718690, study PRJNA576275) | sponge metagenome | isolation source: marine sponge | host: Mycale hentscheli | place: New Zealand: South Island, Marlborough, Capsize Point | collected 2014-11-01
CTGGTATAAACTTCCAGATGTTTGAGACGATGTGTTCACGTATAAGACATTTTCCCCTGAAAAATGAAATGGTAACCATGATCTTAATACAGAATTATATGAAGGATTTATAATATTACCACCAACTGTACGATAGCCAGCATCCACTGGATTCCATAGTTCATTGAAATGTGAAGCATTTGAAAAGTCTCCTGTGTATCCTTCTAATAAATTACTATTTCCTGAGGATTCTAAATATGAACAGGAAAAAAAGTACACAATCTTCTAATGACATCTGAAATACCACACATACCAACAACTTTAATGCGGACAGATGTTTCGATTCTTGGTGCTGTACCATTGGCCCAAATCTCGCCCACACAGGTAATTAAAGACATCATTGGAGCAGTGGCATGAGTTTGATAATAAACAGAGTTAATCATCCCAATCTGAAGACTATCCGAGTTAATGTCTCCTTGCATTGTTAGATCGTACTGATAATACAGTTGGCTTCCTGGAAATGGTTGGCACAGAAGGTTGATGTTTCTTCCTCTATTTGCCAGAATTGAAACATTTGAAGGGAGAACAATGTCTATAAGATAAAATAAGGATAAATATAGCTTGTAAATAAATTAAAAAATTAGCGATATATATATATATATATATATATATATATATAAAGTATTGGCTTACCAGAAATTAAAACAGTAGCACAAAAGGTGGAGATAAAACTGCTATCATTGCTCCTACGTAGCTGACAGCAGTAGAAGCCAGATGATGTCACAGTGATAAAGTTTGTATTGTTGTTCCCAGAGGACTCCAGATCATTCAGATTCTTCGTCCACCTGATGACAAAGTCTTGCAGCTCTTCACTGCTAACATTGGCACAAGACAGCGTCCTTCTCCTGATAATGTAATCATCATCCATCAATTGGTACAGAGCAGACGTGACTGCCCCCTCATTTCTATCTAATAGTTGTTTGTTTGAACACGTGTGCACATAATTACAAATAAATTACACGTGTATCAGAGCCTATCACATTGGGATGTTTCAATAATAAAATAACAATGTCACAGAAAATTTAAAATATAGTGCCTACTACCTATTAACAATTATCAAACATCATTAGTTCGCCAGTAACAAATATGGCAGTCCTACCCTAATAACTGTACTGTGGTCTACTTTCCTTAATTTTATAATTAATTTAAAATGTCAAAACTAAGGATACCCTTTATAGGAAACGATAAAGAGCTGGAGTTGAATAAGTTGTAGCCTGGAATATGAATCCACTAGCGTGGCCTCAAAAAAAATTCACTCAAAATATTTGTTGTTGTTGTTTTTTCAGCAGAAGTGACAACTACAAAATGCGATGATTTACTCATTCTAGTGAACAAAAACTATAATCTACTTCTGACTGACAAAACTTGCCAATGTTTAAACCATGTAAAGTAAATTTTGTGCAAGTATTAGTTTTTGAAGGTAAATATATTATATTGCATCTTTGAGCACTTACTTGATACTACAGTTATACTATATGTAGAATTTGGACTGTCTCCACACTGGAATTCTTCAGAAAAATCTTCTTGAGTCACATTTTTAATTATTATAGACCCTGTGATATTTACTATCACATATTTATCATTGCTTTCCACTTCACTCTGCAATTTAAGGTAAGAGAACAACAAAAATTCAAAAATTGCAAAAAACAACAACAACAACAACAAAAAAGCACAGAAAAGAAGGGAGAATTGGAGAATTGGAAAGTGATGTAGCTAAATTCTCAATAAAACATACTCCATTATAGCTCCATATCGAGTTTTCCGATGCAATGCACGGCAGCTCCACATGGGACCCCTCCAATACAGAGTACTCAAACTCAGGTGGAACTGAAATTATTTCTCCATCAGTAGCTTCATCATCAACTATGGTGAGAAAAACAAGTGATTATTCTATAGTTAGCTTTCCTGGAAATTCACATTTATATTTTAGCATCACACATAGCTAGCTACATAGAAGACGGTCACTTGCACCAAAATAAATATACAATCTGGTAGCATAATTATGTTTGATCCACAGCATAATTGCATTCAGACTTTGGATGAATTTCATTTTACATAACTTTTTATAGCTAGTTTATGTCAAAAACTTAAAAATGATAACAGCAAATTTGGATAGAATTGTTGATAGCTGTCTAGTCATGCAAAAGTTAGGAAGACTTTTTTATTTAGCACGATGGTGATAATAAATGCATAAGATTTGATAGACATTCAGGTAGCCAGCTAAGTGCTGAAAGTTGTAAAATATGGAAGTCCATGGAAAAGTGCTAATTCATAGATGAGAAAGTGCAAGATAAGCAACAACTGGGTGCATTAATTGTTACAATCAAAATAATTCCAAATGATATGTCATAAGCCTGTTGTAAATAATCACTTTGTTAGCTAGCTATATGAGAAGATGACAACTGTAAGCCTAACCAGGAAGTGACTGCAGTGAAAATTAAAGTAACTTGACAAGGATTCCTGGTGCAAAGCTCTTACTGAATTATGTTTTAACATCATTGTATCCTATGTTATAACAATTTCATAAAATGGGTTTACAGTAGCTACAAATTATACAGCGCTAATTTCACTTGTCAAATGTATTTTTTTCCACCAATCAGTTCTAATGTAGAAAATTTAGCAGAATAATAAAGAGCACAGAATTTGGTAATGAAACATTTTCCATCTTAATTATTTTGAAGAACAAATAAAGAAGAGCGGAAACTTACCAGCTATCAGTAGAAAATCCTTTTCCTGGTAATTGCCTAGAGTTCCTGCAGTGCAAGTGTACCATCCTTGGTATTCCTCTCTCATAATGGATATGGTCAGTACTCCTTTGACAGAACTAACTTCACCACCTCTTTGTAGAGGAATGTTGTTGTGTAGCCAAGCCACGCTGCCGCCCATATCACCGGCTGTGCAATTCAGGGTAAATCGCTCCCCAACATTGACCCTCAGACTCCGATCGCTGGGAGAATTTAGCTCTAGTTATAGAGGGAAAGCGCGGCTTTACTTTATAGTAAGCTAGTATAAGGCTACTTACCAGCCACCCTCCCAGTGCGAAATAAGTACGAGAGAAGCCCAACCAGAAGAAACTTCATCTCCGTCCGATTGCGAGTAAGCTTCTCCCACGGCGGAATAAAATGCGCCCGAATATCAAATTACCCATTTTTTCCACGCCCCCTCATTTCAGAATATTTGATATGCTTTATATTCCCAGTACATTTCAAATTTATTAAAGGGTACATACAAACTAAAAATCAACAAATGAGCTAAGAAACGGACATGATTAGTTGTATAGAATAGAAAAGATTTTGAAAAATACAGCACACACAAACACACAGTAACGATCAAGGAAGAGAGAAGTTTTCTGGTGAGGAGAAGTCAAGAAGATAATCTATAGTTGGTCTTTTCTTAGGTTCCTTTACTAAACATGACTACATAAAACACATTTAATGATTAGAACATAGCTAATGCACAACAAAATGTTTATCATGTAGTGGCAATTAATTGTTAGCTTGCAATCTTTTTATGAAAACAGTTTGATTATAATCAATCCTAGATTAATTACTTATTATTATTGCTTGTGTTAATTAAAGCTTAAGTCTGGCATAACAAAATGGCTGAATTTGTTTAGTTTGATTTTCTAGCCTTGTTTCACAAAGTGAAATGCATCATTCAGTTACTATAGTACAAGTACGTATAGCTAACAAATACACAATTACTTTGTTCCCCGAGTAGCAGTAGCTTCTGTAACAACTTAATGACCTCATTTCTGACAAAAAGCACTCAGTTACACTTGAAAAATAATACTAAAAAAAAAAAAAAAAAAAATACTAATAAAATAAAATAAAGGGTTTTCAATGCAGCTAAAAAAATAAAAAAATAAAAAAAAATGGGGGCAAATCTGCTAGAACCATACTTCCCTTAAATTGATAACACAAGGACTAATTGATAATTTAAGAGCAAACATTATCCCAAGTGTGTTCTCTTAGCTAAGCTACAACTACAAACAGTAATCTTGTTAATGGTCACCATAGCCGACGCTAGATGCTCGTGTTGGAATGCCCACTACGATTAGAAGCAGCAAAAGTCACAGGGGCAAGAATAAGCACAGGTGTCAGTGGAAGGAGAAACACAGGTGTCAGTGGAAGGAGAAGCACAGGTGTCAGTGGAAGGAGAAGCACTAAAAGTAAACATCTGCACACCAGCACTTGCTAATAGCATTGATTGAGATTCATTTATAGACTGCCTCTGTTATTCATCATGTGTTTTATCATGTAATTGTTTGGTGCAGCTATTTCTCACTTATAACTACCCAATCATCTTGAGAGTACTTGAGCTCTGTGCCCATACTATATACTGTATATTGGTAACATTGTGTCTGGGTGTAAGTGTTCCTTGCAATCATATCCTTACATCATCTAATCGGCTGGTACAATAAGAGTAACTCAAGACCACAGAAACCCTTACAAGACCTATCATGTCAAACCCACTACTGCATGTCAGAACTGGATGTATTAAAGCTATGAAGAGCTATCCTTAAAATCCTCTCCCACATTACAAAATAATTAAAAATCCCCCCTCACATTGACACAATACATGCTACCATCCAGCTGTAAAAATGAGGTTATTACCTTGATGACCTCTACCAACTTGGAATAGCATGAAGGCATCTGTGGATAAGCCACACTAGTGGAGCAGTTGACGATAGCCTGCCATTTCTTCATCTTGTTCTTGATGTGGTCGAAAGGAGTCTTTTTGTAGACCATCTGGTACAAGATGCACCCCAGGGACCAAATATCACTAGGTTTACCCACCTAAACAGCAAGACAAGAGCAGCAAGTATAGTGGACAGAGAGCTGGCTCAACTACATTGAGAGGTACAAATTCTCACAAGTGCTATAAGTGAAAGAAACAGGCAGCTTTACAGATTTTGTTGGCAAAACTTGATCAAAATAGGTAGCAAAAAAAATAATAATAGCTAATAATAATAAAATACAAAAAAAAAAAAAAAAAAAAAAAAAAAAAAAGAACTAAACAAACAAACAAACAATTAGCACCATGCTGGCACAATGAGGTAATTTTTGTGAGTGACACGCATGAGTACTGGTCATACAGTGAAGAAAGCACTACTTCTTCACTGTTTCTGCTGCTCCAGAAAAAGTTTTTCCTTAAACATGTTCTTTTGGATACGTTCAAATTCTAACGTAGAAATTATGTAGAAGCTAGTTATATTTTCACAGAATGATGATTATAAATGGGAAGGAACAAAGCAAAACATGTCAAGTTTTAGAGCAAAATAGATCGACTTTGGGACCATGCCAAATAACAAAATTGGTAAAAAAAATTCTGGCAGAATTCAGAAAGCCCTACGTAAGTTTATAATATCACAGAGGTGGGCGGGTAACTTTGAAAACTGCAACTGCAAAAAACTAGTTTATATCTTTACACTATACTAACAGTAACGAGGACAAACTACTCCTTCTAACCCTTCCTAACCTCACACCTTGTAAAGGTCATTGTCCCCGGTGGCCTCGATCGTCTCAGGAGCCATGTAGTTGAGCGTACCACAGCGCACATCCCTCTCAATGCTCGTGTGCTCCGCCTCTATCCTCGCCGATATGCCAAAGTCGATCAAACGCAAGTTGCAGCCTTTGCAGACAAAGTTCTCCGGCTTGAGGTCATTGTGAATGATACCTTGATCATGGATAACCTGATGCACGCACACACACACACACATGCATACACACACATGCATGCACACACACAATATCAAGAATTCCCCACTGTAACATGACCAGTGTTGTATTAAGCAGTCAAAACCAAACCGGATAAATTCCCACTGTTGACCTAATGAATTTGGAGGAGTGACTCTACTCTATATGGGGGAATATTAGTGGCCATATCCACTTACTTCCTGGTAAAAGTCATTCATAACAGTGACATACATGCACACAATAGCTCCTCATAATTTGTGACTTAATAGAAAGAGTCCTATTTAAACATGTTATAATTAAGCTTGAAGATGTATCATAACGTTCAGTCATATTATATAATCTAAAGTTGGCAATTCGTCCCATGAATTTGAACCACGCTCATGCTATTAAAGGTGGGAAATTTTGTATACCCACTGTCCTCAGCAGAGAAATAGGTGCGTCTCATAGATTACGACTTGGACTTATCATAACGGTCCAGTTTGCCATCAATTCTCTGTGTGTATTCCTGCCAGCAATGGTTATGTCCTAAAGTCATATTAACTGAAAGCATGTATTAGTAACTGCATCAAAGTACATGTACTAGTTTTGTAGCTACTAATATAGCATAATCACAAGGAAGGGTTTCCTACAGAGGAAGTTTCAAATTAAAAGAATTTCAAAATTCTAATGGAATTTTTGCTATGGTTCCATGGGACAATTGATCGCATCACTGGACAATTCTCAAAATTGACAGCAATTGATGTTTTTCAGCAATTTCATGTAATTTGCTGATTACCTTACCACACTACACTAAACCAGTGTCAGTAGTGCTTGCTTACAACTATGTAAGCAATGTAGACCCATCATGTGTTAAGGTGGGACATTTTGTATCCTTCACCTTCTTAGTATAACTCCACACGTTACCTTTGAGATAACGTCGGGAAATAGTGAGGCTCATAGAATATGGACTTGCACTTAGGGTTCAGAACTATTGCTTGAAATATTAAAATGTGAATTTTAACCCACACCTTTCATAACTAAATACAACTTAACAATCAATGTACATCTATTGCTTTAACTACAACTGACTAGGATAAGTAACAGCCAAAAACACAAATCTTTTAGTTGCTTTTCATAGACTGTTACCCTTGGCTGTCTCAGTCCGTTCATGTAAGCTATTAAAAATTAAATGTTGGAATCTATGTACATAATAATAATAATAATAATTCTTGTGTGTTATACTAACTACAACGATGTGTGTATTCATGAAAAATTCATTAGCTGAGGCGGGTTGGTAAAGCGTTGCCACAAACTGAACGGGTAAGGTGTTGTCAAAAACTGAATGGGTAAAGCATCATCACACTCAGTAGAAGGCGATAAGGAAATGATGACTTTTGTAGCTAAAAGCAGGTGAAATTGGTGAAGAAAGGATGGCGGAAGTTTATAAAGGGAGGGCAATAGTTTCACAAGCTTAAGTCCACACTTATGGATAGAAGGACAGAAAGACTGAGAAACAGGAGAGATGACAAAGGAGGAGAAGGGAATCCATGACTCAAGAAGAAGAAAAACCTGAAGAGAGGAAAGGAGGAGGATGAGAAAAGCTGAGATGGTTCAGGAAGAAAGAGATCAGGAGAAGAAAACTGATGAACTAAACCAAGTGGTAGAAGATAATAGCAGTGCAGGGTTTATTCAGGGGGAGGGGGGGGGCAAGGGGGGGGGGGGGGGGCTAAAGGCCCCCCCCCCCCCCCGGGTTTTGTTTTGCCCCCTGTTACTACAGCATCTGTAGAGAGAAGCTTTTCACATATGAAAAATATCAAGTCCCGGCTACGGAACAGGCTGTCTGAATTTAGCTTGTCACATTTAATGAGGATATCTTCAGAATCTCCTGAACAATTGTCAGACAATGAATTAGAACAAATTATTGATGTTTGGAACAGAAAACATAGAAGAATATCAGTATAATTAATTAACCTGTATTTTGTCTTTCTCACAAATCAATACTGATTCAGTGATTTCTCCAATTTTGATTTCATAACTATACACTCATACTCCAAGGGGCATTGTTAGACAGATACTTGCAAGTGGATAGCGTCTGTAATTTTTCCATTCTGTGATTGCTTCATCAGACACAATGGCTTCTTTGTCACATTCTAAACCAGCTAAGGTGATAGCATTCTTTGCTACTCCAAAGTGGGCAATCAATTTGTTTAGAAGAGCTTCACCGTAGGTTTTAATGTCAGGTGAGGTAATACTGGGTACTTTCTTTGGATCAAAAATAGAAAAGGCTGAAACAATGTCCTGTGAGACAAATCTACTTGAAATATTGGCTTTAAGATTCGACACAAAAGGTTTGCCAGTTAATCGAAGGAATCCAAGTGCATCTGTAGCGGATACATTGACTTCAATAGTTGATAATTCTTCACGAGCGTCTTGAAGTTGTAGAATCCAGTTGGCTGCAGGTTCCATCGCTTCATCGAGAACGTGCAATGTATTATCAACCAAAGTAGAGATGCCAGAAAGATCAAGACACACAGATTGCAGTACTCTACTCAGTCCTGCAGTCTGTGGTAGAACTTCGTCAAGCAGAAAAATGGCATAAATAGTAGATGGCTTAGATAGTATTTTAACCTAAATTGATGTGTATTAAACAAATAACAATGGGACAGTAGTTAAAGAATGGGGGAAATGTTGTAGGCAAAAAAATAGACAATGTTAGGCATTGAAATAAGATTAACTTGGTATTGTTGCTGTGCTGTAGTAAAATCTGGGCACTCCTTAGTCAAAATACATCAAAGTTGACATTACAAATGAATATAATAATTAATAATTGCCCCCCCTTCAAGTCAAAGCCATGCCCATTTGCCCCCCCCCCTCCCCTTGGGAAAAACTCTGAAATAAACCCTGGCAGTGGATGTGCTACTGCAAAACTTAGTACATCAAGCGCCACTGTGTGGTGGGGACTTGCCAATATATTATCATTGTTGTATGCCTTGAAGGTTTGAAACATAAAGAATGAAAAGTGCATGCGAATACAACAACATATTTCATATCTTAATAACCTGTTGTAATCAATTCTAAGCTCAAACTTATACATTGGTATAAACTGAGAAAAAATGCTATTTCAGCCGAGAATGACTGAATAATTAGTAATATGTAAATAAAGTTTTAATTGTGCAATATTAAAAATGCAGTAGTGTTAAAATTAAAGACAAAGATACTAATGCATACCTTCACTATCCGCAACATCTCATTCCACAACTGCCAAATAGCTACTGCAGGGTTCACTGCCTGCTGCAAGTAACCGGTCTTAATGAGGCTGTTCAGATCACTGTCTGCACACTCCAACAAGATGTACAGAATGTGAGCTTCTTTGTCCCAGGAGCTAACAAACACACACACAGACAGACACACACACATACACACACACACAGACAGACAGACACACACACACACACACACAGGTGAAAACCTCCCAAGTCTACACACATCAGTATCTTTCCCTAACACTTCTGAGACAGATGGTAAAGATTCGAAGTAGTCTAGAAAATTTCACTAATCTCTAACTCTCCGGTCGTGGTTACACTTGATAGGGGCTGGCTACACGGTAAATTGCCGCTGTGCTACGTGTATAATATACAGCATTATCCCATCTGTGTACGTCGAACTGATAAACACCTTCAGGCACACACCTCAGATTAGCAGTGCTCACCATGATTGCTGGTGACATGAAGGAAACTGTGCACGAGGCACGCACGCACACACGCATGCAACAGGAATGCCAGCCACCATGGCTTATCACTGGTTCTTCTCACTTGCAAATCAAGATATGAGGCACTGGCTCTAATTCAATTAATAACACACAGCGTAGCCAACTCTGATAACTCATTCCGCAGTGCGTGCAGACTGGCTGCCCCACCACAGCACCAGCCATTACATCACATGTACTGATACCTCTTTCTGTGCTACAAGTACAGTCCTTCTGTGTGGGATTGAAGTAGTGTGAGTAGGCGTGGCACTTTTAAATGCCGTATGATGTGGAGGTTGCACATGTCTGCTAGAGAAGTGCCTTAAGGCTATGTTGGGTAGAAGGATATCCCACCCCATGCACAGGATAGTTTCAAGCTCTCAAGGGGGCAGACTACACGCACACACATACACAACCAGTACATACACTGAAGAGACTGGTTCTATATTCCCCACCCCCCTCCCTGATCAGTGGTGAAGTATATACTCTCAAGTGGAATGTAGAGAATTCCTATACCTCACCAAAACTTTGCAGACTAGCACTGATTCACACACACACACACACACACACACACACACACACACACACATCCAACTATTTCTAGCTGTTTCATAGGGAACTGTAAACCTGCCTTATATCACATGACTCCTCCCACGTCACATGACTTCTCCCATGACTTCTCCTACCCTCAGTGCAATAGCATCTTCACACATACTCACTAATCATGAAGCCGAATGATTTCTTGCTTTCCCTGCAGCTGCCGGAGGAGCTGCACTTCCTTAAGGAAGGACTGCTGAATGATGGGATCCAAGTGACGCATGTACACTTCCTTTAGAGCAAACACTTCGTTAGTCTCCGATAACACTTGAAATATCTGAAAGAAAAAAATCATATCATTGATTCAGTCATTCTCGGCTGAAATAATTATAATAACAGCAAATTTTTCTTGTTCTAACAGCCAATATTATTGATTAAAACTTAACCCGACGTTTCGACTTCTTCTCTTCAGGGGTCAAGAATGAAGTCTTGCCAAGATTGTTTAGCTTACTAACAGTATTGGCTGTTAGAAGGAGAAAAATTTGCTATTATTATAAAATCCTATCATTGGTTGAGATTTGTCTATTAGGGTGATGAAGAATTATCACATCAAAATCCAAACCAAAAAAAGTTTCAAAAAAGTCATATTACATGCTATTGTTAAACCCCAACCGAAACATTGATTGCCCTTAGGCTTGTGAGCCAGATGCTCCACCCCCTTCTTACCGCCCTCAGGGAGAAAGCGGGTCTGGACACATTTGCAGTACTTCCTGCTTCTATGCAATGGATGACAAATGCACTGGCGGAATATAGTCAATGATGAGCATGTGTGACACAAGTGGGTGTGGAGTCAAGTGGTACAGTAAAGGGTCTGATCAAGCTAAACATCTTTGCAAGACTTCATTCGGCACTTTGACGAAACCACCACTTAACTGATTGACCTACTCTGAAGTGTTGCACCACTCAATTATAGTTGGTAAAGGGTCTGCCCACACGAGAATAGATTGCACATGGGTATATTCGCCAAAGCAACGAGCACACTCCAACACCCCCTCCTCAAGTAAAGGAATCCTTAGCCAGTACGAACCCACACACGTACGAACCTTACTTGAACCTCCTCCTCCAATGGCTTTTAATTTCTTGAGTCTTCTCTGCCCTCTGGAATTCTTCATGATGACCTCTTCCACTAACTGCTCCGTTGCAAGCTGGAAATGTTCAGGTTTGAGTTCCCTTTCATCTCCGCCATCACAGACGTCCTGACTCTCCCTTGTGTTGGCAACTTTCCTGCAGTCATTAGGCTGGGTGGATGCCTTGGTGCACTGATGTAGAGATGCCTCCTGCATGACCCTACCCAGGGGCTGTTTCTCCCGCTGCGCATTGGAGGGCGTGTACGTGTGACTGCCCGAGTGTGCCGAGGCAGAACTTACCTCGAGTCTCTGTCTATCCGAGTAACAAGACGCGTGGACAGTGGAACTGCGTTTCTTTGAGGAGAGAGAAGCAGTAAGTGTCGATGTAGAAACATTATCAAGCCTTTGCTCGTTCACAGAAATAGGATTATTCACCTTGGTGCCACTCGTCGAGTCAAAGTGATGTTCCATCTTCATTGAATGCTGATTGCATTCTGCAGCTTCCCCACTAAACATTGTACCTTTCCCATCTCCAGTAACCTCGTGACCCTGCTTGCCACTGATGTTGTGATCCCGCTTGGTAGAGTGGAAACTCTGCTGTTGCTGCTGCAGATGTCGGTGATGGTGTGTACTGCCTTGGTGGTGATGAGGAGGAGGAGGAGCAGGAGGATGGTGTGCATGATTAAGAACAGTGCTGCATTGTTGCTGGTTCTGTGAATGGGGATGAGATGAGTTTGTGGCTGTGTAGGCGGTGGAATGGCTGGACAGGGTGTGGTCATTGGATAGATTATTCTGATGCTGTTGTCTTTGTGGTTGCTGATCGGGAACGTGTCTATGCTCCACAGAATTAGAAAGTGAGTAGACACGTCTGTTGTTGCTGTGAGGAGCGAGCGCCACGCCTACTTCTGAAACCTCATCAAATTGTCGACTATGTGCCAAGTCGGTGGCCCCATGCCCGACTGATGAGAGTTCATTGTCCACATGTGGGTGGTGGTGATGATGATGACTATGACCATGCACTGTTGAGCCTGTGTTCTGCTGCGACCAATCCTGTCTGGTAGCACCGGTTGTGTTGTCAGTGTACCCTGCCTTCTTACTGCCCCCATGTGCACTAGTGCTCGAGTGTTCTTGCTGGTGTTTAGACTGGACATGTTCAGTGAACGCGTAATTCATTTTGGCAGCTAATGCCGGCTGGTGCAAGCAAGAAGTATGCGCTTTACCAATTTTTGCTATATTATTGTCAGCATCAAGAGTTTTTCCTGAATGCAAATGCTTTGAATCTTGAGTATCAAGATCTTCGCTTGGAAAATAGGTTTTAGAAAGAGGCATTGAAACAGCAACTTGTCGGCCCACTATTTGAACTTCTGAAGAAGGCTTTGTAACAGTGTGAGTACTTGAATGAGCTGGTACACGAGAGTTAGGTTTTGGAGGTCTCCCACAAACCTTGACCGCACTTCTGTTTACACCACTAACTGTTGGGGGTGACCTGTCTTCTACAGAATCACCTGTGCTAGGAGAGGGTCCCTGAAATTGGAAATTAATGCTCTTCAATGGAACAGTGCTCACACTACATCTCTCAGGGTCAAAATTTTCTTTTTCAACAACATTGGTGTAAGGCTTGGAAACAGTTTCTTTGTGTTCGCCTCCAACTATTTCGTCATCGTGGTCGTCATCTTCTTCACCGCTCACTCGCCTGGGAAGACTGAGCCCTTTGATCCAACGTCCACCACCAGAATTGACGAGAGAGCTTTTCTTCGCTCTGAGCATACTAATATCTCTCCACCCTCAGCGATGCAGCGATTCGATTCTTACCGAACCAACCGCGCTTTTTTTTTTTTTCAAATTACATGACACTTCTTACTTCCTGTTAGCGCACGCGCATTTACTATAATTTTGTTTTGCGGTGTTGTTTGCCAGGGAGCTACTAATGGCCGCACTGAAGAAGGAAAATAGTATACATCAGCACAGCATGAACGTAAGTGACCAAGAATGTACGAAAATAATTCGAGTCGTGCAGGAGGATTTGGCGTTTCAAAAGAAACTAGCTGGGTCAGCATATAACTAGCTATGATAATATTTACATCATAATTTATATTGCTCTTCTATACTGTAGTTTTAATCCGTCTAATCATTGTGTGTGTGGAAAAAAGTATATATGCCATCTTTCAAAACAAATTGCAAAAAGATGCTCCAACTGTAATTCATTTCTTTGCAAAAGATGCTCCAGAAATTCACAGGATGATCCAGTTTGCATAAATTGCTCTCCCTCAAAAAAAAATTGAAAATATTCTGCTTGAGGTCATCAAGTTGAGTCTAAAAGGTAATTTATTGTGAAAAGTTCTGATTGAATTGGCTAATTATTGTCTACTTAAACTATTCTTCTTACTGGAAAGTAGAAAAAGAAGATCCTCAATTTAAAATTGTATGGAAAAAGGTAAATTCACATACAATACGTATTACAAAATAAGACTAGACATTCAATTAAATAATTTTTTGGGTTGCAACCAGCCTTGAACATTTTTGACTAGCTATATGGTGCATATGTTGGGATAAAGTCATTGTCTTGTCTTTATGTCCTAGAGAGACATCTTGTTCTGCTTCAAAGTTCAACAGCAACGGTTACGTCAAAGCCCAAGTCAAACTGCCTGCATCATCTCCTAATATCAAGACTCATGCTGCTCTGGCACAGGTCGATTATTATCCAACTGGCAACATTGGTTCAGATGATCAGTCTTACAGTATTAACCTGAACTGACCAAACAAAATGGACAAACAACAACAACAACAACAACAACTGAAAAGGCAAAACAGAGGACCCTTTGGATTGGAGAAAGCAAAAACACGTGGAAAGAGGACGAAGAATATCATGAGATAATGAAACATATTTTAGTATCAGTGGTCTTCTATTATTATGCCCATTTCGTAATGTGTAAATAGCTATGTATATTTTACCTACATGTGCTTTGCTATACAAAATGATCACTCCTATATTCTATTATTTATTATGAGCTGGTTTGCATGCATCTTTGAAAAGATAAAAGCCTGACCCTAATCTAGTATATATAATCTGACCAATAGGATAGTGTGCAGTTCAATATACATATGCTGTACAGCTGGCCCATCCAAAGTGATCACTGGAAGGGAAGGGAGGGGGGGGGGGGGGGGGGGGGGGGGGAGGGGAGTAAGTAAATTGCATGAAATTATTATGGGTTAAATGCTGTAATTTTGGCTTCAGAATAATTTTGGCTTCAGACCAAAGGGGAACATCTGAAATTTTTTGGTGGAAATCTGGGAACTTTTGTGGGAGTGTATGAAATCGCTTGGTCTCCCTGATGTATAATATTCCACACTTTAGAAAAATATAGCTATTTCCTCAAAAACAGCTAAAACCACAGAAATATTTCCTGCTCAACAGCCAATAAATTGTTCGTCTCTGGGCCAGATAATTTAATAGAAAGAGAGCAGCGGCGGAATACTCTGACGTGTTTGTTCGTTGCTATATTTTCTAGCGTGGCTAGTGAATATTTTCCCTATTTGAAACAAGAAATTCCTCCAGCGGACATTCAAACGCTTTCTACCCAAGAACCTATTGTACTGAGCGCGCTATTTTAGACTTACCCAAGTAGTAATCCGAACTATTCGAGATCTTGACTGCCTAGCTAGTGTGTGTGCGCGTGTGTAGATAGGCAGTTAAAGATGGCGGAGAATCATTCCAGCAAGGACGAAACGGACCGGTGGTAAGAGAAGTAGCTACTATTACAGTGTATATCCCAGCATGGGAGGGGGGGGGGGGGGGGGGGGGGGGGGGGACTAAAGAGTGTATTAAGTGGTGCTAGCTATAGCTATTATTATTATCGTTATTGCATTTTCTTTTCAGTTGTTTCTTCAAGTTTGAAAAGTGTGCCTGTAAGAATAGTCGCTATTGTTGCATCTCTAAGCTGGGAGTAGACAGATGCCATTACTGCCAAAAGATCTTGTGCAAGAAATGTTCAACACAAATCAAAAAAGGCTTACTAATCTGCAGTAAGTTTAATGGTTGTACTTATTATTCTTCATTTTATGTGTAGATGATAAACCAGATTTACTCACTAGAGTGGACCGGCAATAGTTCACCCCTTTGAATTAAGTTGTCTCTGACATGATCTGAATGTGTTGCAGGACACAATTAGAGGTCTTACAAACTTGTGGAGTTCATTTTCTATTCAAATTAGTTACAATGGTGAAGTTAATGTGCTGTCTGCCCTAAGTAACAGTGTTTTTCTGGAAAATCCATAGTCCACATAGTCAAGTCACAAAGAGAATGTGAAGTACATTTTGTATTGGTAATCCTGTGAGCGTGCTCACAATTTGTTCTAAAACACACCACTAGTTTATATATAGAGTTATTACCACCCATTAATTCTATCTATGTTTAGAGCACCCTTCTTGTTGTGGTGGAAAAGACCAACCAAAGCAAAAGTCTATTGATGAGGTAAGTCATGAAGTACTATGGAATTATTAGTAACTAGCAAGTACCCCGCCACACATAGTGGCGCTTGACATATTGCAAAGTAAGAATGTAGTAGCACAAGTTATCTTGCTCAGTTATCATTCTCTACCATTGGTTAAGGTTACATAAATTTCCCTCCCCTACTCTCTTTTTTCTAAGCTATCTGAGCTTTTCTTCTACCCCACCTCTCCTATCTTCAGCTCTACTTCTTGAGTCATGGAACCCCCTTTTCCTATCTATCACTCCTGCTTCTGAATTTCTGTCCTACTTTGAGAAACGTTTGTCTTCTATTTCGTACTTTAGCCTTTCTTTTGAACACTAACCCCCGCCCGCTTTTAGTTGTAATTAATCGCTCGCCTTTTTGCCTTCTCTTCCCTTCCATTGTTAACCTACACCCCTTACCTCGCTGACTCCATCCACTTTTCAGTTATGATTAATCGCCTTTTACCTTCTCTTCCGTAATTTGCCGTGACAATACTTTACCTACCTTAAGACGACGATGCTTTACCGAACCGTACGCTCATGAAATACACACACCGTCATCATCGTCGTCGTCGTTACTGACACACAAGCGTATTATTATATAGATATATGACTTATCCAACAAACTATTCAATTTATCTCAATGCCTTGGATTTGACACAAATACTTGTACTATTATTAGTAGAGCAATTTTTATAAAAATATTTATTGGCAAGAATCCTGCCTCTTCTGAGATTTAAATAAACATCTTTGCCAGTGCTCATCACACATGATCAGCATTCTGGAAGCTGACTGGTGTCCCAATTAATTTTAAGTCATCTCAATTAGAAGTTCTTCCTTGATCTTTACTTCATGATTTTATTACAACTAGCTATAGTCAAACCTTGTTTATCCAGGCAACATGGACAAAGGGGTTCCCCCCCTAAATACCTGTATCTTCAAATAAGTTATTTATATTTTATATTGTTAATACAGACAATAAATTACCAACTGCTAACTTTAGAATACCCTTTACCATGCACACTTTAAAAAAATCGGCCTATCTTTAGTAGTCGAGCAATATTTGTTGGGAATTACTGGTTATTTAAATAGTTAGAAGAAAGGCTAAATAGCTACTACAGAAGCTACTGCTACTCTGGAAATTAAAGTAATTCCATATTTTTTAGCTGAACTCAATAGTCAACAGCTACATATGTGTACATTTAGAAACAAATGGACCTTCCTAAACCTTTTACATTAACTTCAGACAAACTAAATGGAATGTAGTCGCTTTGTTATTTTTGCATTTATAATGGAAAAAAAGACATAACTTTTATCAAATTTTAAATTTGATTTGTTGTCTACAATGACTGGCTCTCCATTTTGTGCTGAAGCACATCACTAGTATATAATTGCCATATTATTATATATTTATAAAACTATGTCATTTTCATCAGTAATAAGTTCATCAGTACATAGAAAAGTATGGTTCTACTGTCTAGTCATACTAGTCTGTCCAGTTGGCACTACTATAAACATGGTATATGAGGAAAGGAATGCACCTTGTACAAAACTAGAAGCAGTTAAATCATGTGAATCTAGAGCAATGATGTGTGAGAATGTCAACAATGCGTGTAAAAAAGGGGCAGTTATGTGAATGTACATTAGTGATGTGTAGAGTCTAGAAGATTACTCCTTTTTTTCTTTTTCTTTTTTTTGCTGTTGAATACCGTTCATTCTTCAGGTGGATGTCCCTACTAAAATAGCAGAGCAATTAGAAGATAAAGGTTCTGATCGCACCACTGTGCCTCCACAGGTGTCTGTTACAGAAGAACCACTCACTTCATCCAAACAAAACTCAAGTCTACTTTTGAAGCATGAAGATATGCAAGCATCTGGTGTATCACTAACTCAAACAACTGTCAGGGCTAGTTCAGAGCATGAAGTAGTCCAATATTCTGTTACAGAATCACTTGGTGAATCTACTACCGACAGTCTAAACAGATCTCCCAGCCCAGTACTAGAAAGATCTTCTAATCTAGTTCTGAGCAGACCTCCTAATTTAAAACTGAACAAATCTCCCAATCCAGGACTGAACACCCACATAGCTCCATCATCTGCACCTCCAACAGATACTTCTGATGTAACCAAATTGAAATTGTCTGTCGAGTCACTGAATGAATTGAGAACAGAGAATGAGATGTCACTTTCTGCGGATAGGCCTAGCCTGGAACCACAATTTCAAATAGCCTTGCCTATATCAAAAAGCCATGAAGCATTACAATTGCAGCATTCAGACCTCTCCTCCAGTCTATCCATAGACTCTAATGCAAATGTAACCTCAAGTGATGAAGTAGTGAATTTAGCCAAAAAGAAGGATGGTACTGTTTCAAAACTGAAGCAACAGTCTAATTCCATGTCTACTTCACTCCCAGAGCTAACAGAAAAACACAAGCAGATATCTAAAGTCATAAATGCTGAATCTTCAATGTCACTTCAATCTACAGAGTGTGAGATAGGAATGGCTACAGACCAAACACACTCTGTCTCTTCTGTATTGAGTGACAGTAGTTCAGCACTCAGTAGCGCACTTAAAGCACTGCCTGATCCTCAAGATAGTCTATTGGAAATGAAAGCAACAGAAGAAGACCAGAGTGGTACAACAGAAATACATCTTGAACCCTCTAAACTTACTCCACGAAAGAAGAGACCAATTGTTGAGACTTTACCAAATAAAAAAGAAAGTAAGAAACCTGAAAAGAAGAAAATAAATTTTTTTAAAGGGCTGATTGGTAGAGGGAAGAAAAAAGAACATTTGAAAGAACATCCACCTGGTCAAGCAAGAGTGAGTTTTACTATTTATCAAGCTCATTACACTTTATTTATGTAGTTGTACAAAATACAACATTTCATAAATGTTGAAAAAAAATTTAGGGATGCTCTAAAAAGTATGGAAACAAGGTAAGCCAAAGTGTTAATTCAAAAGATGAGCATTATAAAACTTGCCCAAATTGAGAATGGTGATACTACAGCCCTAATTCACTGCCTTGCCATTTGTCAACTTCAAAAGTTTAGAACTTTCCATTTTTCAACTTCAAAAGTTCAGAACTTTCCATTTGTCAACTTCTAAAGTTCTGAAAGTTGTCAAAGTTGTTTTTCAAACATTTATGAAATTTTTTTAGTTGAACTTAGTTTGACTTTTGTCCTTCTTGATACCCAACTTTTTGAGAAATCCTAAAAAAATTTACATTTCTAAATGTTTATTTTATTTTTTGTTATATTTTAAAATTTATTTTTAAGGCAGTGATTTAGGGGTGTAGAATCACCATTCTCAATTTGGGCAAATTTTATAATGCTCATCTTTCAAATTAACACTTTGGCTTTAACATTCCTTGTTTCTATATTAGTTAGACCAACTTTATATTTTTTTCAAACATTTATGAAATTTTCCCACTTTTTTTACAGTCTTTGCCATAAAGTGATTTACTATATATATGCATTGGGTTATATATTATGTGTGTATGTGTGTGTGCATTTGTTATATATATGTGTGTGTGTGTGTGTGTGTGTGTGTGTGTGTGTGTGCGTGCGTGTTGTCAAGTACTGACAAACATTAATGTATTTGTATGTGCTAAAAATACTGACAATCTATTTGTGTCTTCATTCATTCAGGTTGATTACTTTGAAAAGATTGATGAATTAGAAGATAAAGATTCTGATCATTTTTCGGAGCGCCCTGCAGAGTATGATCAAAAAATGGCTGCATCGCTAACTGAAACAACTGTCAGGTCTAGTTCAGAGCATGAAGTAGTCAATTATTCTATTACAGAATCACTTGATAAATCTGCCACAGACAGTCAGGAGTCTGTATCTACAGGCAAAGAACAGATATCCCATGTATCTCCATCATCTGCACTCTTCTCAGACACTCCTGGTGCAGCTGAATTGAAATTGTCTGTTGAGTCGCTGCATGAATCGAGAACAGAGAATGAGATGTCAGTTTCCGCAGATAGGCCTAACCTGGAACCAAAATTTCAAGCCTTGCCTACATCAAAGAGACATGAAACATTACAAGTCCAGCATTCAGACCTCTCTTCCAGTCCATCGATAGACTCAAAAGTAAATGTAACCTCAAGTGATGAAGTAGTAGATCTAGTCAAGAAGAGAGACAGTTCTATTTCAAAGCAGATGCTAGTTTCTTTTATTCCCTTGTCTAGTTCACTTCCTAAGCTGAGAGAAATTTCTGTGTCTACTTCACTTCCAGATCTGAGAGAAAAATATGACATGATGCCTAAACTTACCAGTGCCAAGTCTTTAGAGTACAAGATATACTGGTCTCAAGTTCAGCTACCAAAAACTCCTACAAAGGATTTACTTGAATCATCCCCAGAGTGCGAGATCTTGAAATCTCCGGAACATACACTTGTCCCGGTGTTTAGTCACACCATAATGACTCCGCAACATGAGCAGAACAAAATGCCTTCAAGCCTTTTAAGTCGTGCAGAACGCATTTTAAGTGGTTCCAGTACAAGAATTAGTGCAAGTAGTACAAATGATGAACAGTCCAATTCTACTGATAGCCTACTGGAATCAACAGAAGAAGTTGGGGGCAATACTATTGAAGTACAATTCGAACCTGTTGAAAAAAGTCCACAAAAGAAACAAGAAAAGGAAGGTGCAGAGTATGCAAAGGGGAATAAAAAGAAGCGAGGACTTTTTAAAGGGCGCACTACTGGCAGGGAAACAGAGAAGCAGTCAGAGCAACACCAATCACATCCATATGAAGTATGTTCGAATAGGATAATTCTGGGTAGCTTAAACAAGTATAACTGTGGAGGGGATACATCTTTTAAATGTTGAACACTTGACATTATGAACTACCTAGCTACATAAGTACAAGCGACTATACCTAGTAATGGATATGCTAATTGACTGATGCTGACAAATTTAATGGCTTTTCAGTAGTCATTACAATTAATATTTTTAAGATTTTTACACGGATTTATAGTACATAACCAAATGCTAGCATAGCCACACCTATAGTTTAGTTGTTCCTGCTTTGTTCACAAATCGTGAAACTCGAACCACATGGTTCTTAAAATGATATGAAACAGGTGGTGTAAACCCTCAGCACAACTATTTTGTATGTAATATAAAATAATGCATTCAAGCAATTTTACAGGTAAATAAGAAAAGCTAACTGACTCAAGTCTTTACCAAATAGTTGATATATGTAATCATATGCTTGAACTGATACTACCCATATATATAGTGTCTCAATAGCTTTGCTTTCTTGACATACAGTATGTGATAGTTAAGTGGGTTTAGCTCAGTGCTAATTAATATTGAGACAAGCCAGCTTGAGGAGTTTGTACATTTGCATTTACATATAATAAGTTAAATGAAAGCTACTATTGCATCATCAGATAGTTACTTTTTGAATTGAACTTAAATTTTCTATTTTCTTTACAGGGCAACTCTAAAGAAGGTTATCTCACAAAGCTTGGCTTCCGTCGCAAGGTAGAGTTATACCCTCTTATCTTTTACCTGGTCAGTTCTTGTTTTAATTACTTATGAACTCTCAGAATTGGAAGAAGAGATGGTTTGTCCTATATCAGGATGAGTTGAAGTATTTTACCCACTATGGAGACAAGGAGCCTCTGAAGACTATCAAATTAGCTGACGTGGAGCAGGTGGAGATGGATGGCTCCATTGGCAAGCCTAATTGCCTCAAGTGAGTGAGAGAGAAAGATGGAAGACAATGGTAGTAGAAGTTTCAAAAGTAACCTTTTCTGTTTGTTGGAAAACAGTTTAAGATGTAACTCTTGGCATGTCACTGATGGTGTGATGTGTGTGTTTGTTGTTCTTTAGATTGGTAACAAACCAGCGGACATTTTATATGTACGCCTCTAGTGAAGTAGAGGCTATTGAGTGGCTGCAGACACTGAACTGGCAGGTAATTACATCTTGTGATGTCCAGAATTACACTGCCAGGGCTCTTACATTACTAAATGCTGCTATTCTCTGTTTGCATTTTATAGTTACATTGATTAGACTCCTTCCCCTGTGTAGTGGTTAGGTAGAGGGTCATGTTAGCAAGACCAGTCAATGTGTAGCTCCATAGGTGTGATACGTTATTTTATTCTCAAGGAGATGGGTGTGTGCTGTGAAGAGGTGTGGCAGATGGGTTAGTCAATATAATAAAGCCTGAATGAGTATATTTTAGCTTAACATAGCATAGAGAAAAAGAATGTTTCAGTCCATGGACCTTCTTTAGAAGGTCCACTAACCGAAACATTCTTTAACAATTAAACTATGCTATGTTAAGCTAATATATACTCATTCAGGTTGATACTCATAGCAATGAACCTCTATGATATAATAAAGCCATTATGAGTAAACAAGTCAAGTGCCAGAATGCACGTAAAATGTTGACTGTGCATCTACAAGTGTATCGATAAGATTTTTAGTTCCTTTGCCCCAATTATTAGGTCAGTAAGAAATGGCTGGATCGTTCACAGAGTTAATATTGTATTAATTCGTTTTGTCAGAACCAGATTTAAATATAGGTTAATGTCCACTACAAGTATTTATGTATGCAACCACCTCTACCAATGGCCAGGTTGCTATCAATGTTTTGTTGTTGTTGTTGTTGTTATTTTTGTTTTTTTTTAATTCGTTTTGTCAGAACCAGATTTAAATATAGGTTAATGTCCACTAGCTACAAGTATTTATGTATGCAACCACCTCTACCAATGGCCAGGTTGCTATCGATGTTTTTGTTTTTTGTTGTTGTTGTTGTTTTTTATTTGTATATAGGAAAAGGGGGTTCCATGCACACTTTAAAAAAATCGGCCTATATTTAGAACTAGAAGCAGTTAAATCATGTGAATCTAGAGCAATGATGTGTGAGAATGTCAACAATGCGTGTAAAAAAGGGGCAGTTATGTGAATGTACATTAGTGATGTGTAGAGTCTAGAAGATTACTCCTTTTTTTTCTTTTTCTTTTTTTTTGCTGTTGAATACCGTTCACTCTTCAGGTGGATGTCCCTACTAAAATAGCAGAGCAATTAGAAGATAAAGGTTCTGATCGCACCACTGTGCCTCCACAGGTGTCTGTTACAGAAGAACCACTCACTTCATCCAAACAAAACTCAAGTCTACTTTTGAAGCATGAAGATATGCAAGCATCTGGTGTATCACTAACTCAAACAACTGTCAGGGCTAGTTCAGAGCATGAAGTAGTCCAATATTCTGTTACAGAATCACTTGGTGAATCTACTACCGACAGTCTAAACAGATCTCCCAGCCCAGTACTAGAAAGATCTTCTAATCTAGTTCTGAGCAGACCTCCTAATTTAAAACTGAACAAATCTCCCAATCCAGGACTGAACACCCACATAGCTCCATCATCTGCACCTCCAACAGATACTTCTGATGTAACCAAATTGAAATTGTCTGTCGAGTCACTGAATGAATTGAGAACAGAGAATGAGATGTCACTTTCTGCGGATAGGCCTAGCCTGGAACCACAATTTCAAATAGCCTTGCCTATATCAAAAAGCCATGAAGCATTACAATTGCAGCATTCAGACCTCTCCTCCAGTCTATCCATAGACTCTAATGCAAATGTAACCTCAAGTGATGAAGTAGTGAATTTAGCCAAAAAGAAGGATGGTACTGTTTCAAAACTGAAGCAACAGTCTAATTCCATGTCTACTTCACTCCCAGAGCTAACAGAAAAACACAAGCAGATATCTAAAGTCATAAATGCTGAATCTTCAATGTCACTTCAATCTACAGAGTGTGAGATAGGAATGGCTACAGACCAAACACACTCTGTCTCTTCTGTATTGAGTGACAGTAGTTCAGCACTCAGTAGCGCACTTAAAGCACTGCCTGATCCTCAAGATAGTCTATTGGAAATGAAAGCAACAGAAGAAGACCAGAGTGGTACAACAGAAATACATCTTGAACCCTCTGAACTTACTCCACGAAAGAAGAGACCAATTGTTGAGACTTTACCAAATAAAAAAGAAAGTAAGAAACCTGAAAAGAAGAAACGAAATTTTTTTAAAGGGCTGACTGGTAGAGGGAAGAAAAAAGAACATTTGAAAGAACATCCACCTGGTCAAGCAAGAGTGAGTTTTACTATTTATCAAGCTCATTACACTTTATTTATGTAGTTGTACAAAATACAACATTTCATAAATGTTGAAAAATTTTTAGGGATGCTCTAAAAAGTATGGAAACAAGGTAAGCCAAAGTGTTAATTCAAAAGATGAGCATTATATAACTTGCCCAAATTGAGAATGGTGATACTACAACCCTAATTCACTGCCTTGCCATTTGTCAACTTCAAAAGTTTAGAACTTTCCATTTTTCAACTTCAAAAGTTCAGAACTTTCCATTTGTCAACTTCTAAAGTTCTGAAAGTTGTCAAAGTTGTTTTTCAAACATTTATGAAATTTTTTTAGTTGAACTTAGTTTGACTTTTGTCCTTCTTGATACCCAATTTTTTGAGAAATCCTAAAAAATTTTACATTTCTAAATGTTTATTTTATTTTTTGTTATATTTAAAAAAAAGTTATTTATTTTTAAGGCAGTGATTTAGGGGTGTAGAATCACCATTCTCAATTTGGGCATATTTTATAATGCTCATCTTTCAAATTAACACTTTGGCTTTAACATTCCTTGTTTCTATATTTGTTAGACCAACTTTATATTTTTTTCAAACATTTATGAAATTTTCCCACTTTTACAGTCTTTGCCATAAAGTGATTTACTGTATATATGCATTGGGTTATATATTATGTGTGTATGTGTGTGTGCATTTGTTATATATATGTGTGTGTGTGTGTGTGTGTGTGTGTGTGTGTGTGTGTGTGTGTGTGTGTGTGTGCGTGCGTGTTGTCAAGTACTGACAAACATTAATGTATTTGTATATGCTAAAAATACTGACAATCTATTTGTGTCTTCATTCATTCAGGTTGATTACTTTGAAAAGATTGATGAATTAGAAGATAAAGATTCTGATCATTTTTCGGAGCGCCCTGCAGAGTATGATCAAAATATGGCTGCATCGCTAACTGAAACAACTGTCAGGTCTAGTTCAAAGCATGAAGTAGTCAATTATTCTATTACAGAATCACTTGATAAATCTGCCACAGACAGTCAGGAGTCTGTATCTACAGGCAAAGAACAGATATCCCATGTATCTCCATCATCTGCACTCTTCTCAGACACTCCTGGTGCAGCTGAATTGAAATTGTCTGTTGAGTCGCTGCATGAATCGAGAACAGAGAATGAGATGTCAGTTTCCGCAGATAGGCCTAACCTGGAACCAAAATTTCAAGCCTTGCCTACATCAAAGAGACATGAAACATTACAATTCCAGCATTCAGACCTCTCTTCCAGTCCATCGATAGACTCAAAAGTAAATGTAACCTCAAGTGATGAAGTAGTATATTTTTCTGATCTAGTCAAGAAGAGAGACAGTTCTATTTCAAAGCAGATGCTAGTTTCTTTTATTCCCTTGTCTAGTTCACTTCCTAAGCTGAGAGAAATTTCTGTGTCTACTTCACTTCCAGATCTGAGAGAAAAATATGACATGATGCCTAAACTTACCAGTGCCAAGTCTTTAGAGTACAAGATATACTGGTCTCAAGTTCAGCTACCAAAAACTCCTACAAAGGATTTACTTGAATCATCCCCAGAGTGCGAGATCTTGAAATCTCCGGAACATACACTTGTCCCGGTGTTTAGTCACACCATAATGACTCCGCAACATGTGCAGAACAAAATGCCTTCAAGCCTTTTAAGTCGTGCAGAACACATTTTAAGTGGTTCCAGTACAAGAATTAGTGCAAGTAGTACAAATGATGAACAGTCCAATTCTACTGATAGCCTACTGGAATCAACAGAAGAAGTTGGGGGCAATACTATTGAAGTACAATTCGAACCCGTTGAAAAAAGTCCACAAAAGAAACAAGAAAAGGAAGGTGCAGAGTATGCAAAGGGGAAGAAAAAGAAGCGAGGACTTTTTAAAGGGCACACTACTGGGAGGAAAACAGAGAAGCAGTCAGAGCAACACCAATCACATCCATATGAAGTATGTTCGAATAGGATAATTCTGGGTAGCTTAAACAAGTATAACTGTGGAGGGGATACATCTTTTAAATGTTGAACACTTGACATTATGAACTACCTAGCTACATAAGTACAAGCGACTATACCTAGTAATGGATATGCTAATTGACTGATGCTGACAAATTTAATGGCTTTTCAGTAGTCATTACAATTAATATTTTTAAGATTTTTACACGGATTTATAGTACATAACCAAGTGCTAGCATAGCCACACCTTAGTTTAGTTGTTCCTGCTTTGTTCACAAATCGTGAAACTCGAACCACATGGTTCTTAAAATGATATGAAACAGGTGGTGTAAACCCTCAGCACAACTATTTTGTATGTAATATAAAATAATGCATTCAAGCAATTTTACAGGTAAATAAGAAAAGCTAGCTGACTCAAGTCTTTACCAAATAGTTGCTATATGTAATCATATGCTTGAACTGATACTACCCATATATATAGTGTCTCAATAGCTTTGCTTTCTTGACATACAGTATGTGATAGTTAAGTGGGTTTAGCTCAGTGCTAATTAATATTGAGACAAGCCAGCTTGAGGAGTTTGTACATTTGCATTTACATATAATAAGTTAAATGAAAGCTACTATTGCATCATCAGATAGTTACTTTTTGAATTGAACTTAAATTTTCTATTTTCTTTACAGGGCACTAAAGAAGGTTATCTCACAAAGCTTGGCTTCCGTCGCAAGGTAGAGTTATACCCTCTTATCTTTTACCTGATCAGTTCTTGTTTTAATTACTTATGAACTCTCAGAATTGGAAGAAGAGATGGTTTGTCCTATATCAGGATGAGTTGAAGTATTTTACCCACTATGGAGACAAGGAGCCTCTGAAGACTATCAAATTAGCTGACGTGGAGCAGGTGGAGATGGATGGCTCCATTGGCAAGCCTAATTGCCTCAAGTGAGTGAGAGAGAAAGATGGAAGACAATGGTAGTAGAAGTTTCAAAAGTAACCTTTAAAACAGTTTAAGATGTAACTCTTGGCATGTCACTGATGGTGTGATGTGTGTGTTTGCTGTTCTTTAGATTGGTAACAAACCAGCGGACATTTTATATGTACGCCTCTAGTGAAGTAGAAGCTATTGAGTGGCTGCAGACACTGAACTGGCAGGTAATTACATCTTGTGATGTCCAGAATTACACTGCCAGGGCTCTTACATTACTAAATGCTGCTATTCTCTGTTTGCATTTTATAGTTACATTGATTAGACTCCTTCCCCTGTGTAGTGGTTAGGTAGAGGGTCATGTTAGCAAGACCAGTCAATGTGTAGCTCCATAGGTGTGATACGTTATTTTATTCTCAAGGAGATGGGTGTGTGCTGTGAAGAGTTGTGGCAGATGGGTTAGTCAATATAATAAAGCCTGAATGAGTATATTTTAGCTTAACATAGCATAGAGAAAAAGAATGTTTCAGTCCATGGACCTTCTTTAGAAGGTCCACTAACCGAAACATTCTTTAACAATTAAACTATGCTATGTTAAGCTAATATATACTCATTCAGGTTGATACTCATAGCAATGAACCTCTATGATATAATAAAGCCATTATGAGTAAACAAGTCAAGTGCCAGAATGCACGTAAAATGTTGACTGTGCATCTACAAGTGTATCGATAAGATTTTTAGTTCCTTTGCCCCAATTATTAGGTCAGTAAGAAATGGCTGGATCGTTCACAGAGTTAATATTGTATTAATTCGTTTTGTCAGAACCAGATTTAAATATAGGTTAATGTCCACTACAAGTATTTATGTATGCAACCACCTCTACCAATGGCCAGGTTGCTATCAATGTTTTGTTGTTGTTGTTGTTGTTTTTTTTTGTTTTTTTTAATTCGTTTTGTCAGAACCAGATTTAAATATAGGTTAATGTCCATTACAAGTATTTATGTATGCAACCACCTCTACCAATGGCCAGGTTGCTATCGATGTTTTTGTTTTTTGTTGTTGTTGTTGTTTTTTATTTGTGTACAACTTAATTTGTGTACTAGCTATTTCCTACATCTAGTAGTAGTACAGCACAAGGACATGATGGAGAATCCAAGAAAACAATGGTAAGTACTTGTAAGTGGCAGCTTAACTTAACCACTCCTCTCACACTTTTTATACTCGAGCATCTATAATATCCTTAAGTGCCTTATTCTGTTTATATAGACCACCCAGGAGTTGCCAGTCACTGATGAAGTGTCAGTTGCATTTGAGACAACAGAAAAAGAGGAAAAGGAAGTGTGAGGGAATAACTGAGACATAAAAAATATATTCTATATAATGTTATTATAATATTGTTACAACAATAATTTTTTTCGCACTAGTTAAATTTCTATTGTAATAGTTGAATATATAGCATTCAATTTGAGCACACAAAATATTGTTGATTTGTAAATGAAGTTCGGATATTTAAGTTCATAAGGGCAAAAAATGTTGCTGCTCTTCTTCATTCCTCTCTGAGTGAGAAATACATTTACTTAGGCGTGAGGCTACAATGCAGGGTAGTTATTATTTGTATGTGTTTTTGTGGTTTTACAGAATTATTACAAATGTTAATGTTTAATATGTTGCTTTGATGGAGTGTACATTGAGGAGATATAGTTATATATTAGCGTGCGACATTCCTACCACAAACAAATTATTCATTGCACTTTTTAGTTATTTTTAAAGTCATAATATATTGAGCAAAACTATAATAGTAACAATATTAATGATAATAATAACAACAACAATAATTATAAATAGCTAATAAATTATCATTGTTATATTATTATTTTTTATTTTTTTTTATCATTACTAGCAGTACCCCGCCAAACTGCAGCAGTTGATATACTAATTTTGCAAATTAGGAATGCAGTAGCATAAGGTATTTATATCCATTGCTATTATCCTCAACCACTTGGTCTAGTTACATCAGTCCACTGTCATTTCACTTACTTTTATTTATTCATGAATACACACACATATGCTTGCTCTCTTTCTTCCTGGATCATCTCAGCTCTTCTTAGCCTTCATCCTCCTCCTTCTCCTTTCTTAACTCTTTCTTTTGTCTATCTTTCATGTTCTCAGTCTTTCTGTTCTTCTATCCATATTTATGGACAAGGCTTTGTGAAACTATTGTCTTTCTTTAAAACTTATGTATGCCATCACAAAAAAGATAAAGGTATCTATTTTCTCTTGTCAACAATAGAGCGGATAGAACTTAATGCTTTCCCCATTCAGGTAATGATGATGCTTTACCAACTCTGTTCACCTCGTGAATTATTCATGAATACACGCACTGTCGTTGGTTAGCATCATTGTCATTGTTACTGACATATAAGCATATTATTACACAGATTATTATAACCATTATTATTATTATTATTATTATTATCATCATCACCATCATCATCATCATCATCATCATTATTAAAGAAGTTCTTATAAGTACAATTACATATCATCCAATAATTGCTATTAAAATGGTCTCAGAGAGCAAGCCACATTTCTGGTGGACCATCTTGATGGAGTGATTTCACTGTTCGTCATGGTGACCGTGAATAAAACATCTTCATTACTTTTCGCACTTCCATCTCTTCCACAATGACTGCTTACAAAGTTTTCCTTGCTGGGTTCATTGGGCAGGGCATACCTGACGAAATTAGAAACGAAGCATGGGCAGTTATACACGTAAGGGCCCTTCTGCTCGGTTGTGAAAGTGGTAGCTTGGGTGGGAGGCTCGTATGTGCTGCTCTTCAAAATGGAGGCTGTCAGATGGAGAACTGGTAATGCTACAGGTACTTGCTTGGGAGGTATCTCTTGGAAGTCTGCATTAGCCAGCCTCTCGTAGGCACAGCCCCACACGTATGCACCGTACACAAACAACTCTCCCTCAGGCGGAGGGTCACGAATCTAATGGAAATATAACATACAAATCTCACAATGACAATATTTCCTATGCCAACAGAACAGGTACATTTCAGTCTTATCTCTTGAATTCCATTCTTTCAACACACACTAGCTAGCTGGAATATATAGCTAGCATAATCCTTACATGATCTTTATCTCGATTGGTGAGTTCTGCATGAAAGACCAGCTGCTCAGCAGTTCCATGTTTCTCCCATGTAGACCGAATTATGGCCTAATTAAATGGAAAAACATTATAATATATATATATTCGATTTCTTTTATCTTCATAAAAAGTAGCTAGTGTGAGAAACAAACCTGCTGCATGATGTTGAGGAATCCTGCTGGATTAAAGAACGCTCCTAGCCAGTAAGTTGCCATTTTAGCCAGTCCCCCGTACATCACTCTGTCCAGAAACGTGTATCTCAAAAGTAAATCTTGGAGCCAGTCTTTCAGGGGCCATGAGGGAGGAGGGGCTGAAGGTCCTACAGCTTCCTGCCATGACTGGGGTACAGTAGAGTTCAATAGTCCGAGAGCTACGTCTACCAGATGGGGGGATCGTTGAAGAATGTCTCCCGGTGCAGTGGGAGAGATGACCACTATGATGTCCTGTTGATGTTGTTATAATGATTATATAGAAATAACAAACTGTGCTTGTGAATATTATAGTTTGTGTTACCTTCAAGCTATCTTGAATAAACTGACAGCACTGGATCATGTGATTTATTTCAGACTTTATAAACAGTCCAAATGGAGTGTCCGTACCATGCTTCTTTAGTCGCTCACTGACCAGATCCTAGTAAATAAAAACCACAGCAAATCCAGTCATTCAGCCAACCAACCAGCTGTTAACTAATTAGTGAATCTACTCATTCAATACATGGCTTACAATCTCAACTCACTTTTTTCCAAATAGGGGGAAATCGTTCCAGAATCTTGTCTATATTGTAATTCAGTGGGAGTCGCTTCAGTAGAGATGGGCTACCTGACAATGTCTCCAAGACTTGATTTGGTAGATGGGATAGCTGAACTTCACTGAGGTTGGGTGTCAAACTGATAAAAGACGGCAACTTTTCTAGAACAATGTGAGTTTTTTGACTTCTATAAATGGCTCTTCCCATCCCTGGCTGCTCCTTGCCAGTGCTTGTGACAGACGTCACACTACCATGGTGGTTTAAAATGGAGTCTCTCTTCTCCAGAGGTGGAACTATTCTTGGAATGATGTTTTGTTCCAAATAGCTGTAAATGTGAGACATGCTTGAAAACTGATAGTCCATCCAACCCAGTTTTACCTATACATAGACAATTACATAGATAGTTGTGAAACGATTAAAACAATACACGAGCATACAAAACCAAAAACAACAACAACAACAACAACAACAACAACTATCTTACAATGGGAGAGAAGTAAAGGCCACAGAGTTCAGCTGTCAGTACCAGAGGAGGAGAAGCAGACTCCACTGCTTGTACCAGCGCGCTCATTTTAGTAAAAGGTACAAAGAATGATTGTGGGATATGATAGCGGCCTATCTCACGCTTGGGTCCACCTGTGTGCATCCAGTGATCAACCAAAGATGACAGCACATTCAAGCTGGTCGCATCTACGATGGCTGAACCATAGAGCACCTGAACAATGATTAATGAGACAAGGCTGGAATCAATCATGCACCATAATAAATAGTCTATTACATGAAATTTTGAACTACTGACAAATTTTATAAGTTTATTCAACTCTTGGTATTGGTTTCTAAACCAAATTATGCCTATAAACCAGTTTCGTTTCATTCACTATTAGTTACCTCTGCAATCATGTATCGTATGCCACTCCAGGAAACTGGCTTTGAGTTATTGGAAGGACCTTCAAGAGTCATGAAATCATTTACCATGTTCTTCACAGCTTCCTATTATTGTACAATCAACACACAATCACACCACAAACACATCACACATAGATTTTATAGCTATGGAACTCACAAGGAAGTTTGAAAAAGACCAGTTGAACTCTTGCAGTAAAGAATACTGATAAATATGTCTCCTTAGACACAGTGTTGCATGAAGCATGGCCATACAGTGTAGTCCAGGCAACCATTCCACTCTACCGCTAGCTGAGAGGATATCAGCTGGGATGTTGCTGAGGCAGTAAAGGAAAGAACTGTACAGAGACAATGGAGGGTCGAGAACTAGTTTGTTAGCAACATTGAGAAGGGGAATGGGGACAGATGTACAGTCTCCATGTATGGACACCCAAATCTTCCACTTCTGTCTAGGAGGTAATCTTTCTAGCCACCCAGGGAGGTTTGATAGAAGGTTTGGGCAAGACTGGACATTGTGAAGGAGAACCCAATAACTATCTTTACAGGCGGACTCTATGGAAGCTTTGGCAGAGGCTATTTCTTCCTTCCCTGTACCATGGAGGTAGCAAACTTCAAGAGGGACCTATATCAAAACAAAATGTATCGATGTCTCAATTTCATTGGTCCCTGGCTTGCAGGCATGCGCACATAGAATGTCAAATGAGAAATATTGTGCAATATTTTGCAATAAAAAACTATAATTTTGGCAAATATTTGCATACATGACATGTTCCATTTCATAGCCATGGAAGTAGTTTCAATAACTATTTAAGATATCAGTGTGAGATATTTGATATGTCCAAGTGGTCCACAATCCAATGACTGTATTGTAAGCATAAAAGATATTGGTGATGTAAAATTAAATTGGAGGAAGATTGGTAAGTTCACATGCTTAAAAGTGAATACTTCAATTAAATCTTAAAAAACGAATAATTCCAGTATCGTGCAATGAGCTATAAGTTGAAAGATGAATTGAAAAACTGCAACTATTAATAGCAAGTCATTACTTTGTTCAGACACTAAATAAAACATTTAATCTGCCTGACCTCCATTGATTGTGCACATCGCTGAAGTTTGGTTATAGCCATATATGGATCTTCCCTGAACAGTATGACTGGAACCTCAGTTGGTTTCAAGCTCTTTGCCACACGAGACACTTCTACTACTGAACTGATCCTGCGATGCTTGGAACTGGGCTCCAGTACTGTGTACACAAATGTCTCCATGCATTGAGACACCCTCTCTGGCCTCATAGCCCCTAGAATGAGTAACTGCTGCATTGGAAGTAGCCTAGCCACCACACAACAATAACACATTCATGAAATATATTCATCATCATTACAAAGTTAATGCTGCTATGGCAAAATCTACTAGGCCAACCTCTACTTTGAACAGTTTTAATGTATCTGCATGTGTAACAATAATTTACAAGTTGTAAATTGGTATTATCTTTGAACCTATAATCAGAATGCTGTATGCATTGAAATTTGAACTACCGATTGCTACCCTTGGCATTAATTAATCACTTTGCATGCTCTAAATCAGTCTATTTAATTGCTTCAGCTAACTACTAATTTCTTACTTGCAAAATAATGAGTACATGTATCACAATAAATTATTCAAAAGAAAGTTACTTGCTTTAGCAAGGGCGTATAATGATTGGTTTCTTAAAGAGAGGATTACTTTGACCAGAAGAAGCGCAAAACCAAACTCACTTGTGTCCTAAAGTTTCATTTAGATTGATAACCTCAGGGGCTACACCTTCTCCAATGGTTCTCCAAACAGCATCTTTACCATCTTTTCCAAACTTGTCTAAAATAGGATGGATCCAAGAAAATCGAGAGGCAAGAAGCTGCAAGTAAGGAGGAAAAAAACATCATTTCAAATAGGCCATGATAGAAGGTCCACAGAACAAAAATCATTCATAATCTTTTTGAAACTGTAATAAAAATGTTCAACAACACATGCATTTATAACTATAATATATAATAAATGAACATAATAATCTTAGAAATGATAACTATAACTAGTGGTGCGCTCGAATAGCGCAAATGCATGGCGAGCGAGTAAATATAATATGAGTATAGGTAAAGATGATTTGTGAAGGAAATCGCTTAATAATTGCAATGATTAGGCATGAAGAGTTAACAATAACAAAATTACCTGAATAAACTTCGAAAGCAGTGGCAAAAAAGCGCAGCTTGACAAAGACTTAACAATTGTTTCAAGAAGAGAGTAGCTATAAACTTTTTGGTTGAAACAAAGTTGCGTAAGGCAGTGCAGCAGGATTCTCTGTGCTCGTTAATTGAAAAATACTGGAACTGTGAACGCTTTACCTAACTTACGTAATTAGAAGCGCGGGCGAAATTTTTTGACGTACGCATACATACCTACATATATATATATATATATATATATATCTGAAATCTCAATTGAACACGACTGAGAGTCAGCTTCGCTCGCTTCGCTCACTCGCTGAATTATAATTTACAACACATGCATCTATAAACTATAGTGTTCTATAATACGTACCAAAAGCATCTGCCATTGAGAGTCCGACATCCAATCAAAGGGTTTCCTCCCAACTTGGAGAACTGGTCCACTAACTCCTTCAGTTGAAGTGCCACCAAATGCAGTCAATCCTTTCACAACAAATTTGTGACCCATGGAGGGAGCAATGAGAAACTGCTGTTCTTCTTTAGTAGCTCTTCCTAGATGTATCTCAAGCTGAAAAATAATTTACTATCATAATTATTCATTTGTGATGTTGGATGAAGTATAGGAATAACTGACCTCTCCAGACAGCAAGAAGGAAAACAAATGTCTGTCCTTTTCAAAGTATCCCTTCACAAAATAGTTGTAGATTGCACGCGTCATTTTCATTTTAATGTCTTCCCCAACTATTCGGCTATTGATGAAACAATAAATAACTACAATAAACTACTATATCAGCTATAAATCCACCACTCAATAAATGACTACAATAAACTATTATATCAACAACAAATCTACCACTTAATAAATAACAACAATAAATAGAGATCAGCAATAAATCCACCCTCATAGAAAGAAAATACAAGAAACGACTGATAGCAGACAATAAAGACCACCACGCAAGAAAGAAACTACCCAAAAAAAAAGAAACGACAGAGCAGCGAGAAAGCCAACGGAAGGAAAGAACAAACAAGGAAACTACGAGAGCAACAAGAAAGCGATCAATATCAATGAAATAACTTACAATTAACGAGATATAAGCAATAAATCCACCCAAGACAAGAAAGAACGACAATAAGTGAAAATACTATTCACAATAAATTCTACCACATCAATTAAATATTACAATTAAACTACTATATCAGCATAAATCCCCACCACTCAATAAATAACTACAATAAACTACTATATCAGCTATAAATCCACCACTTAATAAATAACTACAATAAACTACTATATCAGCAATAAATCCACCACTCAATAAATAACTACAATAAACTACTATATCAGCTATAAATCCACCACTCAATAAATAACTACAATAAACTACTATATCAGCAATAAATCCACCACTCAATAAAGAACGACAAGAACCGACGAGAGAAGCAAAGAAAGGAACCACGCAAGAAAAACGAACAAGAAAGACGAGAGCAAGCAAGAAAGGCCACCACGAAAGAAAGAACGACAAGAAACGAACGAGAGCAGCGAGCAAGCCACCACGAAGAAAGAACAAAAAAACGGACGAGAGCAACAAAGAAAGCGTACCACGTCAAGAAAAGAACGAAAAGGAACGGTACGAGAGCAGCAAGAAAAGCAACCACGCAAGAAAGAAAAGACAAGCAAACGGGACGAGCGGCAACAAGAAAGCGAACACGCAAGCGAAAGATGCGACAATAAACGACTGAGCAGCACGTAAAGCCACCACGCAATGAAAGAACGACAAGAAACGAACGATATCAAACACGAAAGCGACCACTCAATAATAACTACAATAAAACTACGATAGCTAGCTGAGAAAATCCACCACTGAAGAACTAACACAATAAACTACTATATCAACAATAAATCCACCACTCAATAAATAACTACAATAAACTACTATATCAGCTATAAATCCACCACTCAATAAATAACTACAATAAACTACTATATCAACAATAAATCCACCACTTAATAAATAACTACAATAAACTACTATATCAACAATAAATCCACCACTCAATAAATAACTACAATAAACGACGATAATGAAACAAACAGCCACCACGGAGAAAGAACGACAAGTAAACTATAATCAACATAAAATCCACCATCAATAAATAACTACCAATAAACTACTTAGCAGCTTATAAATCACCACTAAGAAAAAGAAACAACAACTAAAAACTGTACTATATCAACAATAATCCACCACTTAATAAAATAACAACAATAATACTTCTATCAACAATAAATCCCAATCCATAAATAACTACCAATAAACTACTATTCAGCTAGAAATCCCCACTCAAGTAAATAACTACAATAAAAAACTACGTATATCAGCTCTAAATCCACCACGTAATAACGAACAAACGATAAACGACGATATCAGCAATCACAATAAATCCACCACGTCAATAAATCACTAACAAGTAAACTACTATATCAGACAAGAAAGACACCACGCAATAGAAAGAACGAAAAGAAACGAGCGAGCAGCAATAAATCCACCACTCAATAAATAACTACAATAAACTACTATATCAGCAATAAATCCACCACTCAATAAATAACTACAATAAACTACTATATCAGCAATAAATGCACCACTCAATAAATAACTACAATAAACTACTATATCAGCAATAAATCCACCACTCAATAAATAACTACAATAAACTACTATATCAGCTATAAATCCACCACTTAATAAATAACAACAATAAACTACTATATCAGCAATAAATGCACCACTCAATAAATAACTACAATAAACTACTATATCAGCAATAAATCCACCACTCAATAAATAACTACAATAAACTACTATATCAGCTATAAATCCACCACTTAATAAATAACAACAATAAACTACTATATCAGCAATAAATCCACCACTCAATAAATAACTACAATAAACTACTATATCAGCAATAAATCCACCACTCAATAAATAACTACAATAAACTACTATATCAGCAATAAATGCACCACTCAATAAATAACAACAATAAACTACTATATCAGCAATAAATCCACCACTTAATAAATAACAACAATAAACAGCAACAAATAATCTCCAGTTCTGTTGTTAAGTCATTTACAGCAAACAACACTTACTCACCTTCCCATTTGCTCAATATAGTTGAGGAAGACAGTAAGCATGGTATTGTAGGAGACTCTGTAAGCAGGCAAGATGGCTCCCATGACCCAAACAGTATTCATGATCACACCAGCTTGGGATGCTAGGCTCTGCAAGTGACTCAAATGGTTCCTGTTGATAGTGCCGTAAATCAACTCTGCCTTGGAACAGCTAATGTTTATAGAGGCATGGAGAGAAACAGAACAAGAATGAATAAACACAGTGTTTGTAATAATGTATACATTAATTCACTAATTATTTCAATGTCAGCAGAATTCTACTGCTTGCTCAGTGATATTACTGGCAATGAAATGTACATCAATTAGCACAAAATTCATGGTTAGTTTTTGGTTTTGTTCTGAAAAAAGAATAGTCAGAAGAAATACTTACTTTTCCAAGGCATCTTCATAGGTTTTGTTCAAAGATAGAATGTTCTTAGTGATTGGAGATTCCTCCACATTGGTACCTTCATGCTCCATCAGCAGTTCAAGAAGAGCCTTCTCCGCCTCCTCTAGCTTCACTGTCTGGCTATATATCTCCTTCCTCAGTAATTCCCTGTTTTGCGAGATCTTCTCAGTGTGTAGACACAGGAAAGAGTCTAGAATAGACTGCTGAATGCCATAAACCTCAGGGAAAAAGTTCACTATGCTGACTAGATAAGCAACCTCGGGAGTAATATCAGAGATAACTTCAGAAGATAGCATGACTAAGTCAAACTTTGGGCTACAATCGACTTCTACATCATCAATCTACAATAAAGCAACAATCTTAACATATTCCACATGATCCTCAATTTAAATCCTTTACCATAACTTTTACTGGATGACTAGCTCTGAGTATCTGCTTGCGACACTGCAGAACATCCCACAGGCTCAAATTCTTACAAATTTCAGATGTGCACACGTTGGAAATTATTAGCATTGATCCCATTTCCATGGCTTTCACAAGTGTCTCTTTAATATCTCCATTCTTGTGAGCACACACACACACACACACACACACACAAATAGCAACATTATTTCACAATTTCTTGATTGTTTAGACTTGACAGACCTGATAATTAGCAACTATCACTTCTTCTTTTTTTCTTTTTCTTAACCACATTTCTGCCATGCCCAGTGAGTCCAGTATAAGAGGCCAAGTCTTGGAATAAGGATACGCCAATATGGCTGCATTCTGAAGACTGCTGGAGTCCTGAGGAAGACCTTCCATCACTAGATGATGTAAAGATGCCTACAATTTTAGAAAGAGATATATTTTTGGTGATATTCTTGTTCAAGCTCACAATGAAGACCATTGCAATATTGTATGTAATTCGTGCATTGTATTTAGCTGAACTAAAACATAAAAGCTCAGCTTTGAATATGGCAGTATTGGATTTGTAAAAGCACACTCTGTTTTTGTATAAGTTTGAAAGGAGACTGATGTGTTAAATCAATGTTAAAGTGAAGGTTGTGCATTGTCACAAACATTTTCTGGCCATTTTAGTAGACAAATCATAAAGTTGCACTAGTCAGCTTATCTACACCACTTTCACTGCTTAACACGTGCTGGATTATGATTAAACTCATGGAGTGAATTCAAACATATTCTTTGCTCAAAAGTGTCCCACAATTAATTAAATTATTTATGGCAAAAAAAAAAAAAAAGAACTTGAAATGTTTTAGTTTGCCAAGCATTTACATGTTAGATCTCGACCATTAAGTTAGTTGAGTCTACTACACATACAGCTATGATTATGTTCAAATTCATTGACTCACTTTTCCCAGCATAAACAATGGGTATTCCTCTAGCCTCAAACTGCTTTCACCAGAGGAATCAAAGCCTTGTAACTTGCACACTGTCTGGAGTTTCTGGAAGAAGGTATGACGGACATTTGTCTTCAGTGGTCCACAGTAGGATGTAACTGCAGCAGCGACAATGCACTTGGCTGCCAATGTCTTCACACTGGGAATCAAGTCCAACTTTTGCTGCCAGTTAGTCTGCCTCTCTTTCAGACTGTTGGACATGTCAATTATGGTATAGTAATGGTATAGATTCAGATACACATGTATAAATAAAATTAATTACTTCATATTAATATAGTTGGGGGAAGGGAAATCTTAAAATTACAAATGTGAGATAAACGATAGTATTTCTCACCTATCTAACCGAAAATGATGAGGTGTGCACATCACACCATATTTTGGTGTGACTATTGTTAATTTGGTGTGAACTACACACCTTTGGTTTACAGTGTAGTATTTCTCACCTGTCTAACAGAAAGTTAGCTGATTTGAGATGCTCGGACAGCTGTTGACATATTTGAGCAAGAGAATACTTCTCCTTGACCACCTCATCATACTGCTCTTGCAGCTGATTGAGTTCGGTCTGTAAGACTTGCAAAGTCTCCTGGTCTCCTTCTGTCTCTTCTAAAACATCTTCTAGCACAGGAGGAGCCATAGACTTGTGCAAGAGCAAGCTAGCCTCCTGTAGCTTTCCAGTAGAGCTGGATTCACTCTGCAAAGAAGTTTCTATTTCTTGCAACTCCAACTGAGCCCTAAAAACAACATAAAAATCATAGAATGCTTCCTCGTGAATAATTAAAGTCACTCTACCTTGACAGTTTTTCTGATGCTATCTTGTAAGGCTTGAATGAGTCAGTATATTGAACAATAGCCACAGCAAAGGCACACATGAATCCAGCCGCCTCTGCAGCATAGCGAGCCATTGAGACAGTTATCAAACTCTCCTTGCCTTTACTCTTCTCGTCAGCTTTGTCCGTGCTGACATTCGTGTCAGAAATAGGGACATTTCTACCCGGCACAGCTAGTCTCGAAAGAATTAGGTTTGATGCATCCGTGGAAAGGCCATCTTCCCACTTCAAATTGTTCATCATATCCATAAACTTTTGGGAGTCTCCCATTGCCAACAGTATGGAGTTCCACTGCTCCTTTTCCATCTTGGCAGTGATAGATGCAGATGGTCCAGTCTTCTTTCTCTTGACTGTGAAGGTGGCTAAATGCCCAGGAGTGCCACTAGAGCTGCTTTCATCACTGGCCGACTGGCTGTGCTCACCCACTCCAGAACCATACTGGTTCAGGAGGGTTAGCATGAGTTCCATAATAGTGCCGACCAAGTGAGGGGGACTGTTGATCCGCTTAACCTCGTCTATGGTATTACGGTCAATCTTGTCATGCCAGTGCTGGGCCTCTTCCTTGGCCTTGCTCATGAGCTTTGAGGCGTCTTCCTGTTCCTTCTCTGCTGCCCTGACTCGATCCTGGGCCTTTTGTAGCAGGCCTTCCAATCGGGATGCCCTCTTGTCCAAACATAGTGCCAGCAGCTCATCTTCATCATCTGTTTCCATCAGCTTTCTTTCCAGATCATTCACCATCTGCATGGCACTGTAAACACTAGAGCTCTCTCCCATAACTGCCTTCAACTTCTCTACTTGGCATGATTTGGAGATCAATGATTCTAAAAGTGTCTCCACTGACTTACTAGCTTCTTCATGATTCCGTTTCAGCTCTTTGTAAGTAGACTTCATTTGGACCACCTCTTCATGAGTGCTTTGTAAAGTAGTGAGGGCTTTAGTAAGTTTTGATCTATCTGACTGTAACTCTGTGTACTTGTTATGAAAAATTTCACAGAAATATTCCAAAAATCTAACAAGAGTTTTTGGTCCTACGTAAGGTATTTCTAAACCACTTGAATTATGCAAGGTAGAATTTAATTGAAAGAGTTTCTCCATAATTATTTCAAAAGTAGTTGGCTTGGTTGCGTTTGAATGGCTTGGAGAGCTAGTGAATTGGTAAGAAGCTGTTTGAGAATCACCAATTTGGGAGATTTGGGATATTTTGTCAGGATAAAGTCCAGCCTGAACCAGCTGCCCAGTCTGCTGCATTGCAAAGCTATGAATAGCCAACAGGCAATGCACAAGGGGAACCCTATGGAAAATTATGGATAAAATCTTCTGAGTCATACAATTGATTGTGTATCCATGTTAACTTGCCTTAAAGATTCATCAATTTCTTCTATATGAGGATTACCAGCAAAAAAGTAGTCTGCAGAATTTAGTAGCGCTTCACTTGTCCAGTCACAAGTCCAAACGATGTTACAACCCTCTAGAAGTCCTTTATAGTCACTAGACAGAAATATATATAGACCATTTTTTAAAAGTATACAGATGAATATCATTTGGAATAATTGATTTTAATTTTAAAATTTAAAACAATTTATTCAATCTTGGAATTTATTTGTTTCTTTCACTCAAATATTAAGTCGGTGCAAAATGGGCAAGAAACACATCAAGTTCTATGCAACATCCACTATTTATTAGTGATATTGCCTCACACCATTACACTCACTGAGCATCTTCTCCAAGTAAAGGTGAGTTAGGAGTTAAACAAAATATAAAGCGAATATTTCTGAACACTTTGGCAACGAAGTACTGCATAGGGTCTGTGTCTTCAGTTGGAAAATCTCTTCTTATCGAAGGAACCAAAGCCTAACATTATTACATAAAGCCAGCAGATAAATACCTGTGGCTGTGAGAGACACACTATTAGTGAGTTGGTTACCTGGAGCAACCCTTCCAGCTCGTCATTGGTGAACAAGTTTGGGAGTTCTCCACATGAAACAATACTGTTTAGCTCCTGTAATATCTTGGGATCTTTTAGATCTTTTTCCTAAAGCAGTTAAAGGTAGATAATAAATATTAGCTACTACATACCATGCAATAATATTGCTAAGGTAAACTTAAAATTTGTATACTGCTTGTGCCAGTTCTTAGTGAATTTTCAAAATTAAGCCCTTCAATCTTTCTATAACTCAAGATACTGCCCCCAAAAATCAATCTGTTGAGATATAATCGAATGCCCTGTATAATCAATATACCTCCAGTATAATTCCCACAGGCTTTCCCCCAAGGCCTGCTTGTCTTAACAGTGCCTTCATACTCTCCTTGAAGCCTGCTACACTGGTGATGTCCAAGCTCTGGTGGTCATATCCAGCCAAGAAGAGAGCCAGCAGAGTCAGGCTTGTCAGCTGTTGGCCTAATGCTCCCACAATAATCGTGTAACCTCTGCAGAACAACAGCAATAAAAACATTTAATAGAAAAACTATTTTACTAGAATTTACTTTGAAAATGTAAAGGAGCGGTGAAGTTGGACCAGATAGTGCAGGTTGTTGGTGGACAAATCAAGGTCATAATTGCTACCCTTTTCTTCTTTGTATCTCCTCATGTGCTGAGAGACACTAACTTTGAGCTCGTTCCATCCTTTCAAGCTATACAAATTCACCTGAAGAGATACCAAATATATATCACTGCACAATGTTGCAATTTCAATTTTGTGACTCACTTGTGGCAATGTATTCAAAGAAAATGAACAAGAAGGTAGGACTGCATTTCCTTGCTTTATTTCAGGTGAAAAAGCAGACAACACAAACGACTCCATATAATTTCTTAGTGGTTCTTCAGTTGTTCTGCCTTCCTGTTCAAGTATCTGCACAGCAGAACAGTTTAGTTACCAAACACAAATTAAAGATTTTGCTAAAATCAACAGTATAGACAAAGTAACATACTTTACTATAGCCTATTCTTTCAATAGTTTTGAACATCCAGTCTCTATCACTGGCCCGGCATACTCCATCTGTGAAAGCTCTTTTAGCTTCAAAAATCCAGCAAAGATGTAGTTTATCCAAAAAGCCTTCACTTGTACACTGACAAATGCCCTATAAATGATGGCAAAGCAAATTATAAAACATCATTATACCTGCAACAATTACAAAAACATACACACACACACACACATGTATATATAATATAATTATATTTATTTTTTAGCTGTTTGTTCCTAAATGATTGCAATGCTTATTCCCTGAAAATCTGTTGAACAATTAACAGCGGCTTGCTTAAACTCATCATGTCATTGTATAGATACAATAATTCAAAGTGTGTTAAGCAGGCGGTATCGGGTTCGATTCCCAGTGGCGACCAAATATTTTTAATTCTGTAGTTTAAAAAAGCCTGTGAAAGAGAGAGAATACATCTAAAAATATTTTATCACCAAACGATTATAAATACAATTGTGATAATAATAATATTATTTCTTTGAACTTATTGCAGCATTAACTTCAATTTAATCAAGACGTTTCGATCCCGTAGGATCTTCATCCGTTGAACAAAGAAATAACTGAAAATTGAATTTGAAAGTTTTCAATTTTCCTGAAACCACTCCAGAACCTTCTCCTGGATATCTATTAGCCAATCATCAGCCACTTGCCATATTAGTTGGGGTTTTTTAAAGGTGGAATAGATTGAATAAATTGGTGACACTTGAAATGAAATTCAGCTGATGATGTGCAATTGCCAATTCCATTTTTGTTTGCTGAACTAGCTCAATCACCTGTATCACACTATGCCCTATAGTACTTCAAAACATTTTTTTTCTTATCCCAACAATGAACTTATGTGTAGTACAAGTTTAAAATAGGAAAAAGAAGAAGTTCCAATGATCAATAACTCATGAAATGTATCTAAGAAATACACCTTAGTAGGTAAGCACATTCACTCACCTGAAAAACTGATACCAACTGTTTGATAGAAAAGAAATAGTGTTGCCTCCCTGGAGTATCGCACACATGCAACGTTTCCTTCACATTGGCATACAATTCAAGAGAAGCTTCCAAGAGAGTCTGGAGTTCTCTGCCGTTGATTTCACAACAGTAAGCCTTGACAAGTCCACTGAGCTGTTGAGAAACTATCACTCTCCTGGTAGACTCAGTTAGCTCCGGAAGGTGGACGACGGTCATGTGCCTTCTCAGGCGTGGGCTAATTACAGCCTCAGATGTGCCACTAACACTGGCAAAGAGGACAAAGTCCTCAATGACTGAATATTCGTTTCTCTTTTGGAGATTGTAAACGCCTCTGAGATCTGCCAGCTGCCGGAGATACTCATGTGAGAGGCACGATGATGACTCCGGCGTCTTCCTGAGGGGAAGGTGAAGGTCGTCTATAAAGCATTCCAAAGTCTTGCCATTTTTTGGTCCATAGGTGTAGCCTTATGAGACAAAAGATACATTAAAGTTGAAACAGACTCACACTTTCTCTACCTTACCTTGCCTGTGATGAAAATTTACTTTTATAAAATCATATATCACATCCGATTTACTGTTGCCATTGAGGACAATCTGTTTGAGCACCTCGTTGCCTCCCAAAGGTGGGTGGACTGTGGAGGAACAATAACCGTGAATGAAGCATTTATTACAGAACCCAACCTCACTAATCAGGTTACCTCTGCCTTGGAGGAAGTGTCTGAAAATGGTAGTCTTGCCACAGCCATGTGGGCCTACTATAAGTGTGTGTCTCTGTGATGCCAGAGCAAGTTCCAACAGAATTTCAACTCGGTTCTAGATTTGAATTAAGTTATGTGTGATATCTCACTGAAGTGCGAGGGTTACAAGTAAATGATCTACTTATGTATCACTTTCCCTCCTTTGTTAACCATGAAGTCTTAATTATATCAGCATATATTTTACATAATATTGACTTACTCCACTTAACTATTTTGGGCAAAAACTACTAATTCTCTGGCATAAAATTATTTTAAATATAAATAAATAGGACTAAATTTTGTTTCAGTGACACTACACTTCCTTATAAAAATGGTAACTCAAAATACCTGGAACAATTTTTGGAGCTTGGAGTTGATAATCATGACCATTAAAATTAAATAGGTGAAGTTCTCCTTTATTATAATACTGGCATGGATTGAACACTATGTATTATTATTATACTCACAGTATCCACTGTGTTGACATACACAGAACCAAGCATATCCACATGCAACTCCGGATCAAGTGGAAGTCTACATATTGAGAGAAAAAACACATACCAAATACGCATCTTTTATGAGCACAAGCATCCATCCATGCACTGGATCCAGTCACTCACCTGGACTGCCAGACATCCCATTCCCCAGACTCATCCACATAGTAGTCAAACACGGAAAGCTGAGAGTCATCGTCCGGCAAACTGTTTGTCAGAGTCTTTAGTAATTGGCTGAAGCTCAGCTGCTCTTTCTTTCCCACTAAACCTCCTCCATAGGTCCATATCACGCTGAAGAGAAGCAAGCGCTCTATGTGGACTTCACTGAAAACTTCAGCAGTTTCACTGTAAGTCTACAGAAAGAAAAACAAGTTTGTTTATGAGTGACTTCAAATTAGGCTTATTGGGTAATTTCTCAATAGGAAGAAAATAGTGCCCATCAAGTTAAAGCAAGGAAGTGACTTAGTAAGCTCGAGCTCGGAAAATTAAAAGGACATAAATACAGGTTGCATAAATGCTAATAAATTATAGTAGTTTATAGCCAGAGTAAAAAAAACACAGATCTTTGATAAGTCATAATGAATGGAACTATAATCTAGGAGGTAGTGTTAGATATTGAAGAATACTAATAAAGGAGAACTAGAGAAAGTTTTCAATTTAATTCTTTTGGACAAACACACTTAGTAGTTCACTATCTGAAGACAAGAGGAATTACTCGTGGAATACTGTGTTATATGGCATGATAAGCATGATAGGTGATTTATTGAATCTTACTTTTGAGTTGTTATATACCTCAAATAACTTTTAGTAAACATAGAAAACAGTTTATACCTACCAATCAAAGTGAGAAAATATTTGCTTACATACATCTGTGTAATTCATACCTTGAGTAGGGTAGAGAGAGTAGCTAGGCAGCTCTCAAGAAGTGCTACTTCACTGAACAGGTTTTGTTTTCTGAACACAAAGAGAAAACACTGCCAATATTTCAATTATGCTTTGAATTGATTCTTACCCCACTTTAATGACAATGTAATCAACAACTTGATCCATAATCTTTTCAAAATACTTCATTAATGTCTGTGCTTCTCTATTGCTCCTGTTCCTTAGCCATGCTTTGACAATGGTTCTCCATCCCAAAACATCAGGACCAAAATATACAATCCCCTGGTAAAAAAGGAAATAGACAGCAATACTGGCAAATACACTTGTTACATTCATATTCATGAGGCCAACGTAATAAGAATGTGTCGTATCAATTCTGTTTAGTGATCAAACAACAACAACAACAACAAAAACAGCATCTTACTGCATTCATCAGTGCTGCAGGTGCTGCATGATCCAGGCTGTCAGTCTCTGATATCAGTTTAAAGGCAGATTCATTCATAACTAGACGCTCGCCATTACTCAAAGTAAGGAATCTATCTTTGTCGAGGAGTTCCACAATGTATTCTACCCAAGATGACCTCAAGGAACCATCAACACAAAGCCAAGTCACAGATTGAGTAGCCTAAAGTCACACATGAGCAGAGCGGAAATACTTTACGTAAAATTGAAGCTTTTCGCATTCTACTATTACCTGATGAGCTTTTTTGAAGATACTAGTAAAGATACCGTCTTCCCAGTCACCATTGTTGGGGTTTACCCATCCAAAGAGCTCAGAAAGGTCATCCAGTGCATTGGGATACATCTTACTCAGTTTTATAGAAGCCTCATTTTTTGCATCCGCATTCAAGATTGAAATGAGAGTGTTCAGTGCAGTACTTTTCCCCGTAGCTGGTTGTCCCACCAAAATCATTGCTATGCCGAGAGATTATGAATAGTATTAAATAACTTGTAAATTTAACAACAGAATGGTTTTCTTACCATGCCTAAGCTGGGCCATTGCACTTAACTGTTCCATTTTGAACAACCATGATGATGATGGTTCAAGGCCAGCTTTCTTGGTTTCCAACTTAACTTTCTCCAAGAATCCCTTCAATTGCAATTAAAAAGAATACCGAATTATGTTTGGATTGTGAAAGGCAGAAAGAGGACTCCAGCATAATTGAAGCAGTATGTATGTATTCACGTCTCCATAGTTTATGCAAGTAACTTACTGGTAAAGACGTCTGAGGGCAGATGGAATGCTGTATGCCGATGCTCTCTGCCTCAAGACTCCCACAAAATACCTCTTTGACCATCCCTGTAAAAATGGCTAGCTCCTATATTTGATATAGAAAATGGACATGATAACTGTGGTCAATTGCCTCAATGAAGATAAATAAAGCAACAAAATAATACAACTTTGCTGTTCATTTAAACCACTGCTACTTCATGCTAATATAATACAATGCAAAATTGTTTAATGCCTAAAGACGTCTTAAAGCTTTACCTGTGCTGGAAAGCCAGCTCCAATGATATTTAGAGCCACTTGTGCAATGACTCCATGTTCCTTGAGCACAGAACCTGCAGTAGTAGCCACACTTGAATGCCCATACTTTGATTTCTTTCTTTGCACCAGGGTTTGCTGGCCTCCTTCAGGGGCTGCAACTAGTGATGTATGCTCTGGGCTAGGCTTTGAGTTTGTGCTTCCTGACACAAGTGCATATCTTGAGGACTGCCAAGTCTGACTGGCCACTTTCAGGACATGACACATGGTAGTAAGGCTGAAAGCAGCCTGGGGGCACTTGTGTGACCTGTATCAAAGCACAAAAACAAAAAGTGAATGTTGACTTAAATTGTAGCTGAATCCTATAGGGTACTCAGAAAGTACTCTGATAGGGTACTCAGAAGGTACTCTTATAATGTACTCTGAAGGTACTCCAATAGGGTACTCAGATAAGGTAATCAGATAAAGTACTTCGATAGGGTACTCAGATGATTAAAAAAAAAAAGCTATTGTTAAACAAAATGTCCAATACTTCAATGTCTAATAATATTCTGACCTAGATTGATAAGCACAACATCTACAATATTGCAGTATTTCACCCCCAGCAATAACATACAGCTGCTCTTTTGCCATGTTCTGTAGAGTAACAAGTTTGTTGGTGATAGCCTTAGGCCCCTTAATTCCCAAAGTCGTGCTATAGCTTCGAATAACTGTGGAAGGATCTGGCACAGGGAAAGAAAAGGTTCGAATTCTTGGAGCCAGTGATGGGGGAGGGTTCCAAGGAGCAGTTCGAGGAGAATAGCTACTGGTTAGAAAAATGGAGAGTCCAGGTTTGATTGCAACCTACAAATGAATACAAATACATCAAACTCTGTCACACACACACACACACACACACACACACACACACACACACACACACACTGGGACATGCCCTCATAAGACACTTTACCTCACTCTTGGACGGCAAAGCACATAGCATTGCTTTAGTTTGCAAGGCATTTCCAATGATCTGCATCATTTGTGAGAGGACTGAGAGAGTGGACGGAGATAGATTGTCCACATTAGAGAAGCAGCCCCACCCTCCTCCTCTGATGAGTCCCTCCATCGTCCTGAGGATGCAGGAGCCACGCATGTGAGGCAGACAGTACAAGGAGAGCACATTTCTCCCACATACTTGACCGATTGCCTAGCAGAGAGGTCATAGAGCATTAGACCTTAAAGCATTAGTAAAATAATAAATAAATTACCTCCACTAGATCCTTCTTTGTTGCTCCAACTGGACCAGTCAGCAAACTACCAGCAAATGATGACTATACATAAATATAAATTAATAAATTAAACATGTTAATTATATAAGAAAAAATAGATAAATAATTCACACTTTACAATAGAATTTTTATTGCTCTCAGCATATTACAATCCCAGATATAGAAATATAGTTAAAGATTACTTTTAACTACAACTTCATTTTTCACACACCTGGGTGAATGAGATTATGTAGTTGTTGGCTCGAGTTTCAAACAGAGGTAAGCTCTGGGTATAGCACAGAAACTCAAACCCATACTCAATTTCCTTTTTTAAGCAGGTCACAACAATTGTCTTTTGTTCTTCTGCTTTGAACAGCTCTAAGGTAGTAGACTTGCGAACGAGTCTTTTGCCCTTCACCACAGGGGTAGCGGATCTCGGCACTTCCTTAGTCAGTGACTTCAGTTCTGGCTTCAAGAATCGCTGCCACTCAAAGTCTTCGATATCCTTCAACTTTCTGCGACAGAGATCTTCAAGCATGTCTCTCAGCCACATGGAAAACTAGAAAACACAATTTAAAATTATTGCTTCCCGAGAAAAAAACAACATAAAACACTATTATAGGTATGCCTTTCTATAGGAAAAATAAAAATCCAATTTTAGATATTGCCTTTCTTATTCTAGCACAACCAATACCAACACGTACTCAGGCTTGCAAGCGATTTAACAAAAAAACAAAAACAACCAACACTAAGACTTACTGCTACAAGTGATTCAACTGATGCCCTCTTTTGGCATGTGAGTATTTCATCCGTAGACTTCCAACTATTGCGAGCCAGAAGGGCCACAAGCTTGTTCACAGCATTGGACAGGAATTTGTTCCTTGCCCCGGGAAGTGCCCGGCGATCGTAGCGACACTGCATCAGAGCGCTCTCGCACTCCTTGCACCAAAAGAAGTAGAGAGCCATGATGGCAACTTGCGAGACTTGAGACTGAGCCACTTCCTCCAAGGAGAGAGAACCGTGGACGAGTGATGAAGTCATGATTTCACGCAAGGTGAATTGAATGGATTTTAAAAGGTCAGTTGACCACTGCTCCACACCTTGTGACAGAGGGACCTGTGATTTTCCCAAACAACATTAGTATCTGATTCATGACTCATTAAATGGTAAAATTCAAACCTGCTTTCATTGGTAATTAAGGTAGCAAGGATGAAATATAATAATGATTCATTTAGCTTGGTGCAAAATAACATAAAAAATATATAAAGAAGTAGAGAAATTTCAATGAGAAAGTTTGTATGTAATGGTGCATCTGCAAACACCATGCACTAATCAAAGTCAGCTAGGTGATATGGCTATACACAGCATTTGTTGAGCACTGTTGCTGTTATTGTTAATGTGCTACTGGTGCTGCTATACCACCACCACCATTGCTGTACAGGTTTGTAGCAACTGATGCAGCGAGAGTTCACACCTCTTGTGCTAAGATATAAGTGTGCAGAACTCACATTGTGGGCGAGGTTTAGTTGCTCCCCATCTCTGGATTCTACAGCAGTGATTTCTGAAGCTGTGCTTGAAGCCGTCAGCAAGTTGGAAATGGAGCCAAACACAGAGACTAGGTATGGTTTAATGGAGGCCACTGACCTGGAGTTGCTCAGAATGCTCAGTAAAGTGTCGTCTGACACAGAAAAGAACCTCGGAAATGCCTGCAAGTAAATAGTTTATTTACTAACAGTTTTGCCTATAATAATAATGATGAAGATAATGACGATGATGATGATGATGATGATGATGATAACAACATAATAATAATAGTAATAGTAATAATAATAATACTAATAATAATAATAATTACCACCATCATCAGACTACTGAGTGCAAAAAGCAACACAATAAAATGACTTGCATGCTCTTCCACTTAATGCTTACACATTGTTATATGTATATATATATATATATATATATATATATATATATATATTATATATATACACACATCTATATACATCTATATAATAAGGCTTACTTCTCTCTTGGTTTGTAAATAAGTGCTCAGTGACTTCTTGCAAAATTCTAGCTCTTGGCTGATGGCAGACAGAACATCTGCCTGAGTTCCCTCTCCAGGTTTACAGCATGCCAAGATGTTCTTGGTGTCGGAAGCCTTTTTCATCAACTTGATCCAGCGCTTGTGAATAGATGCAAACTTGATTGCTTCTTCCTGGAACTCTGAGGCTGTCCCAGGAGTGTTAAACACTGCTTCTAGATTGTTCCACAATTTTTGGACAAACAGCCACTGCATATATAAAACATAAGCCAATGTGAGCATATACTAATTGCAGTAGTATGATACAGTGTTGAAATTAAGCTATTTTGTTTCAATAAATTAAAACTCTTTCCTGTAAATGACATAAGAAACATACAAGCTGACTTATCTGAATTAATTGGCAACCCTGGTAGTTTCTATTCTCTCAACTCACCTGCTGCAAAATATCTGCCAGAGAAGATAATTTAGCTGCCCACTGTATTGCTTCTTCTCTGAGCGGTTGAATGTACTTGGACATTAACATGGTTGCAAGTTCAATCTCAGCATGCTCCAACTTTTCCAGGAGTGAGTGGGTGTGGTCAAGGGCTAGTGTTACCATGCCATACCCCCGGTACTGTTGGAATACTAGTGTTTGTTCGCTCCACTCCTCCTCTATGGAATAAAGTTTCTCTTCTAATCGAAGTTCGTTCTGGGCACAGTTGACAATGTCTTGGATGGTTTGTACGTAGCTAATATACATGTTTAAAAAACAACAACTTGTGTTACACAATGATACGATTAGTTATTTATACACTCAGTACAAGTAAATGTAACAAACTTCACTCACTCATTTGTTTGTAAGTTCACTCATTTTTGTATTTCTCAATCTTCCTATTCTAATAATTGGAACTAAGATTAAAATGACAAAAAAGAACACAATGTTCGTGCATGACTCTTTAAGGCATCATATACTGTAAACAGGCTTGAATTGTTTTTGTGATTACAGGTAAGTAAAAATGACCATTAGAAGAAAGTTATCCCATCAATTCCGTACAAAAAAAGCCCAGCATTAACTCACTGCAACAGGTTGCTATCGAGTAAGTGAGCCATTCTGAAGACAGTTCCTTCTAATTGGAAAGTACAGTTCACTACAGTCATGACTTGCAACCAGTGTCGGTTTCTGATCTCTTTGGAGTGAAGCTGCATGAGCAGGGGAAAGATATCCATGTACTGTCGTATTTCTTTTTCCAGATTCTGAGCTGCCTCCCATTCTCGTTGTTCAATAGGTAGTAAGTTGTAGGCTTCCCAAAAATGTTGAACCTTGTCAATAAAAGATAAATAAATATTTGAAGAATTATATCATATAGATAAAAATGTAAGTTATTATTATTATTAATTATTATTATTACTATTATTATTATTACTATTCAATCAAATTATGATATCAGTATTTCAAATGCCAATAAGCTACTCATAATAAGTTAAATAACATGACTCCTCCTAGCATCTGCTAAAGTGTTGCACTTAATTATAAGCCTTTTCCTTTTGAACATTACTATGCCAGCAATACCATTCCCATACAAACTGTTAAGCAAAAGGAATATATAGTTTGTTATAATAGAAAGGCATCCTTCAGGTCACATACTTCAGCTTGTGCAGCAATCAAGTCCACATTACTCCATAGTTCTTGTCGAAGCCTGTAAATATAAGAATAGTGACTATTATTGCACATGCATGAATAGCTCAATCTTCTCACCTGTTGTTGAATGCCAGGAATTGCTGGTAGTTATCATACAGAGACCTGAGATAGGACAGATCTGTCTCCGTTCGTTCGAGTTCTGGATACGGTTTACATGGAATATTCAACAAAATCTGCACTGAATCCAATAGTTCTCTCTTTGCCTTAAGCTCTTCACATTTGTCAAGGAAAGACCCTACAATCCCCATAAAATCACGTAATGTTATATCTTTTCTGCCCCACCTCAGTTATTAATCCAGTTTAGCATACCTAGACGTTCTACAGCAATATTTGGACGAAGACCCGGGACAAGTGGGCCCTCAGAATCAAAACTATTCCTGAAACGTATTGTTTCAACTCCAAAGCTTTTGACCTGCTTATCTACTTCACTTTCATAGTCTTGCCTCTTTTCACAGAGCAGCACGTGCTTGACCACGTCAGCTTTGTTTGTGAGGGTTTCCCATTGAGCACGAAGTCCATCCACCTTTTTTACTTCAATACGAGGCAGATACTGATCAATTTCCCTGAATAGTGATAAAATAAAAGAAAATATAGACATTCTTGGCAACAGCAGATTATATAAATCAATGCAGTAAGATAGCAAAAGGTGGGAGGGGAAGATGGGTGGGGGAGGGTGGAAAAGGATGACATGCAGTAAAATAAGCATAAGGAAAATAAGTATACTTTTTGTAATTTTATTCACCACACAATCACTCTAGCAGGACCCAGTAATTTAAATTCCACTTATATAACCAAAAATACAAGGTCTAACCTAAGAGTCGCATACTGCTGCTCAACTGGTAAGAACTTTTCATCAACAATGTGCTGCAAGTCAGAGATGTTTTGAAGCAGTAGCAATACATCTCTAAGCTTTTCCAAGCTCTCCCCAACTGGCTCTTGTAGTTGAGCCAACATCTCATTGTGCTCATCAACAAGACCCTCCAATACTTTCTACATCAGAAAATATAACAAACAACAGAAACAAATAAAGAAAACACAAACACAAAATAAAGAAAGCATAAACAACAATAGGAACGAAACAAGCAAGCAATATTGCTAGTATATAAAAATTTGTCACACTATAAACGACATACCTTGGCTTTTTTGTGTATATAGTCATAAAATTCGACCTTCCATGACACTGCTAACGCCTTAAGTGTATTTTTTGCAGGCTTAGTAGACAGCTGAAGAGCTCCCACTGTAAAGATCTCAGGGATGTCCTCAATCTGCCTCTCCATGTCGATAAACCCTCTGACATGAGACAGACAGAGATCCTCGTCAGGTTCTTCCTGGAGGAACATCTTGTATGCAGCATGCAAGTCTTCCTTCCACACAAAGTCATAGAAATGTAATGACTGGAGGCAACTCTTCACACTGGGTGTGGCATCTGAGATATTATAAATAACTTCATCAACTTCACTCGATCAGCAAATAAAGCAGATCCTACCTTGAACAGTCTGAGAAATGGCTGACTTCCTGTTTTGGATGACTCCGTTAACTTCCAGTAGATCATATACAGATTTGCCGGCTCCTGGTCCCAACCACCACTTTATCTTCTTCAGCACTCCCAAAAGAGAGGCGGATACATCTGACAAGTGAGTCTCAACTTCATCAAGACTGGGGCAGACAATGACGTCTGGGATAGAGAACTTGATGTTCACCATGAGCTTCAGTAGGTGACCATCACTGTGTAATGAGCTATGGATATTAAAAACAATAAAATAATAACAATAGATAATTACAAACTAAAAGCTAATAAATTGTTGAAATTATATTGAATCTATCACTAACCTTTCTGACAATGTTGATCGCAAGAAGTTAAGTTTGTCCTGCATTGCTTCATTATCCTGTTTGAGTAATTCCACAAGTGACTCTGCCATATCGGGAAAGTCATCAGGAACATCAAATCGCACAACTCGATTACTAGCCTTTACTAAGTCAGATTTCTGATCATCCGCTTCTTCTAAGTCAAGACTTGATCCATTGACACTTATCAACCATGAGCTCTGCAAGCAGCTGCTGTACTTCTCGTGCGACACCAGGACCATTGTTTGCACAATGTCCAAGGTAGTTTCACAGAAATGCAGCATGGCTTTCTCCACAGCTGGGTCCAGGTCTCCCATGCTGTCTTGTAGCACTGGAGTGCCAGCCATCACTATAGTTCCAGCACTCTGTGAGTGCTTCATAGAATACCTGGACATATCTCGTGTGGAACCCTGAGGTGTGCTCTTATTTGAAATGCTGATGCTCTTGCTGGAAGTGGAGATGTTCTTATTGGATAAACCAGTACCAGCTTGATGGGTGCTGTGCTTGTTGCTTCCGCTGCTGCTTTGCCTTGACGGAGAGTTTGGGATCTTGTTTGAAGGTGGCTTTTTTCTGTGGTGTGCTTGCGTCAGTGAGAGAATGTCCAAAAGAGCTTCATGAATTGTAGAAATGTGAGCTAAAATTTTGTTGGACTTCTCAATTATAGAAGACAGCATAATTTCCGTAAATTCTTGCAAATTCTGTAAAAAGAAAAAAGATATCTATGGCTTAAGAGTTGATGCTGTTAATATTCAGATAGCTGGTGTTTGTCTTGCATGTCACTGAACAAAAAAACAAACCTTCAATAGTTAATCAAATTTATTTGGTCTTGCTTGCTAAAAATTTTCTCTTTTTGTCACCCTTTTGCAAACAAATAGAGAGGCTAATTCACTCACCCATGTTCTTGACATTGCCAAAGAAGTATCAAAGAGAGACATTTTCTTCAAGGCATTCATGCTGCCATAGACATCCTTCTGGAGCAGTGAATTCACCTTGGCAGCCAGTCCTGCAAGCACACTCACACTGGTCTGGGCTTTGTGCAAGAAAGCATCAATGTTCATGGTGTTCCAAGTAAGGGTAGTCCAGCCAGGCAAGAGGCTTCGTACCACAGTGTCGATGTGAGGGGTCATAAGAGGAAGAATATACGGGTCGATACTGTCCTTTATGGAGTGAAACTCTTGCAGCAAGTAATCAAGCTCCTGCTTGAACTTTTTAACATGAGCCTCCTAATCATTGTAAGTAAGCAATATATGGATACAAATTGTACTTCTACCAATTTCACACTTGAAATATCAATACATAAACATAATTATTTGTTCATATCATACAAATATGTACCTGAGTAAGAGTGGTGTAAACTGATTCTGGGACATGGATATTTTGTCTGAGCAAACCTTTACACTCTGCAAATAGTTCCAATAATCTATTTTAAAAATGACAAAAATAAACACTTGAAGCAATAATTGGAAATATTTACTTTTGGATGCAATTGACTCTGATGACTGCGGTATTGACACTCCCCTCCTGTACCAGCAAAGGAGCTTTCAGTACCGACTGACCCACTTCAATGGAGGCTTTCCAGCGACTCAACCACAAGCTTTCGTACCTCAGCAGAGCTGTGGCCAGCCTGTTGTGCAACCTGCATATCTCCATGGATTCCTGCGTAAATAATGTCTAGTAGTATACCCATGCTACAAAGTTGTGTATTGAAGTTACCATAGATTGCATGACCACAGGACTCTTTCTGAAAGTTTCCATGGGTTTTTGTACTTTTGAGAGCAAATGCCTGGACCACTGGACAGCCGTAGTAACAGGAGGTGCCCCGCGACTAGTGTTTGGACAGCTCTAATATATATATATATATATATATATATATATATATATTTGTGTGTGTGATACTTATTTAGGAGTAAATAATTATTATTTTTACCTTATCTCTTTCATAGATTTTTTGAATGTCTTCTAGCTCCAGGCCATATCTGATGAATGTTGTTAGCATGCATTTGTCTAAAGCCATTTTCACAGTGTGACGTGAAGAGACAATGGAGAAGCAAGACACTATGTCCAGTGCCTTATCTGTAGGAATTGCTTGGGAGAAAAGTGCCTAGAAGAAGTAAATGACATAATTATAATATAAATTCATTATATTAGTGTTGGTGGGCCATAAGAAATTAACAAGTTCTTTCAAATCAATACAAACAATTTTCCGGCTCATTCTATTACTCTAATATACTATTGTTCTGTAGTGACCTGTACTTCTTTATTTAATCATCATCATTCACCTTCAAGTATGAAGAAATATTGCTATCTAGCTGGTGGACACCATTGGAATAGTTTCCATAAGCCTGATCAAAAATAACAGCCTCACTCCTGTTTCTCCCCACAGCAAATACATCCGCCACTCCATTCTTGCAATCCACCTCCAATTGGGTCTTGATGTTTCTGAGGTTATGTTGCACCATGATGCCTACACTGTTTGTATGACTCTCTGATGGGGTCCAAAGTGTATTTCTCTTGCTTTGCTGTGAAGCCAAAGAAGCTTGGGTGGAAGTGTAAGCAGTTGAGCTACCTTTAGTCACCTCAGGGTTTGGATTAAGACCTGCATTAGAAGAAAAGAGCAACATTTCTGATATTTGGATCATTCAAATATAAATAATTATAACCTAAGGTTCCACTATCTGAGTTGTACACCCAGCTTTCTTCCTTCAGAACAGACATTGGTCCAGGATGATTAACAGCAAACTGCAGTGGCACATTTACTGGCTTTCCATCATCCTTATCAATGCAGCTGTAGTTTCCATCTTTAAACATATCCAAACAATCCTCAGTAGCAAGAGAAGAGCTAGATGCATTTTCAGCACCACTTTTGACACTTTCAGCCCCATGGCACACTGCTTGCATGTCACTCTGGTTAAAACTTTGATTCAGTGAAGACTCGTTTTCATCGCCTTCTTCACTAGAGCTGTACGGAAGTAGAAAAGCCCAGAGACCAGAGAAGCGTGGCAAACCTCTCAGCCTGTTATCTTCTACAAGCTTCATGTACTGTGCCAGTGTGTCAGTGATCTCCAAAACTTTAGAGATTAATGAAGTCATCTCTGCCATGTCATGCAAAATGCTATCAGATGCCTGGCTAAGAAGCTCTGATGGGGCACTGCTGGACAGGCTGCTAGCATTGGCTAGCTTGAGTGTACTGGATGCACCTCTCTTATTGCTTGGTATGGACATTCGCTTGGTCAACAAAGAAGGGGCAGCCAAATTGGATGAATTTACTGTAAAGTACGAGCTTCTTGTTTGTGACACAAAGCTCTTGAATGCTTCACTTAGTTCTAAGTAAGACTGAAGCTTCAATAGAAATGTATCTCCTCTTGACTTTGTTCTGATCTCTGTGTTCCCCTGCCCTAACTTGAATGCAATTGCGTCAGATACAGTAGACCAAAAGTTATCAACTCCATCATTGTAGCAGAACGTCTCCAAGTTTGACACGCATACTCTAATTAGAGTGTTACACAGCTAAAGAAAATATATAGACAAAAATTTATATATATATATATAATAAACACATACATATAATATAATATTAGATAAGATATCTTATTGATCTGTTGATCGTTTTGAAATTGGGGGACTAAATATCAATACCAGTAATGAAGAACACACACACATTTGTGGGTGGGGCTATTTGATTACTAAACTTCCTAAACCTTCTCTGCTCTCTTTTCCAACCCATTTTATTTCCAGAAATATTTATTAGTAATTGACTTAAAAGCTTATTTGCTAAACATTACACACAAATTAGGGGAAAACTTTGCTCTTGATTAACTCGAGTCACTCACCTTGGTAAGAAGTCCATTCAGAAATCCTGAGCGAGCAAACACCTTGGACATGCCCTCCTTCTGTCTCATAGCAATAGCAATGGAGGGCAAAACCTTAGTTGCTATCTGACAAGGAGATGGAGGCGATCTGGAATCTAGGGCTTCCAAGTGAGGAGAGAAGACCTCAAAATAATGAAGGTGGTCTCGAGTGCTGTTCAAAGCCTCTGTGACTCTATATAAAATACCACATACAATTCTTTGTTACAGTACTTAAAGGATGAAATCAATAAATATTGTACGCAAAGGAAGCTTGAGAAACAAGGATAATAAAAACATCACAATAATTAATAATATAAGTTCTGGCAACGAAATGCTAAATAAGCCACCACATGATATTGAATACTCTATTCTTAATGTGTTCCTCCTTAGTACAAAACTAGTTAGAAATAATGTGACTCTAGATAGTAGAAAGTAGAGATGAGATATTCATAGTATATTGAAGCAATCAGTCTATTAATTATGAGTATTGACTACCAATAACAAAAAAAAACGAGAAAAAACAAACAAACAAAAAAACAAAAAAAACAAAAAAACATGGGCTCTGAGATGTTATTCACACGTACATATCTAAATCAGAATTTTACTAACTCTTACTGAATGTCTATGGCCTTCCATTTCTTTGTTAGTCTGGATTTTAGAGTAAATAAAGCTGTGACGACTTTCCTGCATTCCTTGGATTTGAGCTGGTCAGACAATGAAGTCACCATAGTGTATTTACGCTGCCACTTTCTTTGCTCAGACACTAGGCTTCCATACGGGTCTTCTAACCTGAAAAACAGAAATCTGATTAATCTGATGTTAATAATAACAACAACAGCAACAACTACAACAACAACAACAATAATGACAATAACAATAACAATAAAAATAACAATAACAATAATAATAATAATAATATTAATGATAATGATAATAAATAAAATGTTAGTTGTCTAGATTTTGTAACACTTCAAAAAAACGTGTTATTTAAATAAAGTGTAAACTGACACCCAGCCCGTTTACTGACAAAAACTGCATAATTACTTTGTGCCATATCTTCCAAACTCTCCTCGATCTTCTTATCAAACTCACCTCTCATCCATAATCTCCATCATTAAACCTTCAATTGAAGAACACCAATCAGCTGCAATGTTGTCAACTTCTTTCAGAACAGCTTCTGGCCCTCTGCCCCCAAGCCCACCTCCACTGCTGATACCTGTAGCTGCTGGTCCTCCTCCATGGCTATGGGTCAATTCATCCAAAAGAGCCTTTGATGGCAGCCGAAGGACTGGCCTCTTCATTTGAACTTCAGTGGCCACTCCAGACAATACATTTGAAAATTTGGATAAACTCTGAAGAAAACTCGCCACAGACTCTTCAGAGCATTGACCCCAGTCCACCTGAGACTGCAGAATGGGGAGGTAAGCCTCTGTCAGTAACATAGCCAAGCTGGACAACAGTGATTGCCTAATCTCTCCACAATACAACTCCTTTTCCATCATGGAGAACTCGATCTCGCTATCCATGTTCTTTCTCAGTACGTAGAGACAGACGCAGCCGTGGGCTATGACGTCCTTCGTTAATCTTGATGTAACATGAAGAGTGCGCGAAAGGCTGGCCATAGAATCTTCACAATCAGGACTACTAAGCATCTCTGGAGAGTTCAAAGCCCTTGGAGGAGCTGCACTGCAATAGAAAAATAATTTGCAAGGGTCCCCTGGGGACAGAAACTTGTTGATTATGTCTCCCACTTCTGATTCTGACAAAAAGTCTTCTAGTAGTGTAGGGTTATCATAGCCACCAAAGTGGAAGGTCTCCTGTAGTTTGGCAGCAAACCACCAATGTCTCTCATCCATAACTGCTGTTAATCCTTAGTACAGCTTCTCTCCTTTAGAAAGTATGAGCTTCAACTCGTTAATTACCAGCCACACTGCGCGGTAGTCCCGCTCAGTTAATACTGTTGCTATGGTTACTTCAGCACTTGTAAACGAGTGCGCCATTATTAGAATCATTTTTCTCACACTTGTGGAGTTCATTTTGAAGATTTGCATCGCTGCTTTAAATCGAGAATGGACAGAGCGGTTCTCAACCAATCTCAACCTCAGATGAATTCGGACGGGATGGGGGTGATGGCCCAGCAACGACAGCAGCACGGTAAGAGCACGATCTCCGTGCAGTCTTCTGGAGAAGTGCGCGTTCCACCTGACGTTCTTTACTTTACGGTCACCATTAAGAACAGTAAAGAGAGCCTGGAGGAAGCTCAGACTAGCGTCAAGAGGAGGACTGACTACATAGCCCAAGTGGCTAGGAAAAACGGAGTCAAAGGTCCTAACATAGCATTCTCCACTGATGTCACTCAAGGTGTACCAGAAGGGGGCAGTGCAGGCATTGGTGGTAGCAGCCCATATCCCATTAGTGGAGGACCCAGGCCAGGGTTGGCCACTGTCCATACAGAGGTCACTGTGAGCTGTGATAATGTGGTCAAGTGTGAGACCATCAGAAACACCTTGATAGAGAAACTGGACAACTCTGTAGAGATATCTTCAGTCCACTTCATGCATTCGGTAGAAGCCAAGGAAAAAGCTAGGTGAGGCAAATTAACACTTAATTGAGGTGTGAACATTTCTTATGTGACAATGGTGTGGGTTTTTAACACCAAACGTCACTTTGTGCCGTCCTGTTTGATGTGTCCATAACTTGTCAAATTTATGACCTTCCAGTTGAACATGCTGTCATGCGTGCAGTGTACCAACTGTTTCATTGTTGTTTCAGAACTATGGCACTGTATAGTATTCATGCAGAGTGCCAGTCACAGAACATCGGTAAAGCAAAGAAGCGTGTTAAGTAACAAACCCCCCATTACCAACCACTAGCCTCTCATAGAGTACATACTCCTAGAAGATAGTAAGTTGTATGAATCCCACAGCACTTGGTTAGGTCACACTCCTAATGTGGTAAATTTTGTAGTGACCAGATTTAAAACCTCAAGTGTGACCTTTTATTTTCCTCGACCTTAATCCCTCCCCTGTCCCCCCCCCCCCCCCCCCCTCCCCCCTCCCTCTTATTATGTTCTTCCAGGCAAGAAGCATTTAAGCGTGCAGTGACTAGTGCCAAGGCAAAGGCTGAGTGCATTGTCCAGACAGTCGGCATACAGCTGGGGCCAGCCATTGAGGTAAAGGAGATTCAGCAGGATTGTGTGCAAGGGTCTGCTACAGAACAAGTGTTGGAGCTAGACGGTGCTGTTCAGCCAGCTGGACTACACCAAAGACACGTCAGCTCTTCCCTGGTCTTCCTTTCAGATGTCTCAGTCTGTTTTGAGACTCAGCCGGCCAGAATCTGCAATCACAAGAAATGTCGCAAGCATTGACAAATTCATACATTCTTTTAAGTCATTTCATTCAAAAAAATTTTTTTTTAACCCATGTGATTAAATAATTGTTACAAACTGGAGCTATACATTAAAATCATAATAATAGATTAACTCCTGTCATGAGAGCAGCATGAAAGTTATTTGGTTTAAAAATGAAAAGGGAAAAAAGCAACATAATAAACAAATAAAAAGGGGAAATAATCTGATACTGTGCTCAAATAGACAGAGTGGAGGGAGGGATTTAAAGACCAGTGATATAATTAGTTTCTTCCACAGCATTTTCGCTCCGATGACTGATATCTTCTGTCTCGCTCCAATGATACAGTACTGTCATAAGAATTGTCTCTATAAGCCCCCTTCTTTCCCGCACCCAATAAAGGCTCTCCTCTCTTGACCCCATCCCAGCCATCTTCAACTTTGATTTCTCCACTATTAACCATCTGCAAAATCCTGCCAGATAACCTCTGAAAGGTTTCTTCCACGTTGTGACCAGATTTGGCAGAAGTTTCAATGTAATCCATGTTGTGACTTTTGGCAAACTGTAGCCCCTCCTCTTTGGTCACTTGTCTCTGCCTAGACTGATCATCCTTGTTACCTACCAGAACAAAGACGGGTTTGTGGGGTTCAGCATACTTCATGACCTCTTCATACCAGTCATCTAAGCTTGCAAAAGACTCCCTGTTTGTTATATCAAAGACAAGAAGACCTCCTACTGCATTTCTGTAATAAGCCTTGACAATAGCCCTGAACCTGTCTTGACCAGCCGTGTCCCACAGCTGCAGTTTGATCGAATGTCCATTCACTTTGATCATCTTGGCATGGAAGTCCACGCCCACCGTCAGGCTGATGTCTGGAAAGTATTCGCCTTCTTTGAACTGCCTTAGCAAGCTAGACTTACCTACGGTGCTCTGACCGATCATAATGAGTCTGAACTGATACAAATAATTACCGTCTGCCATTTTCTCTTAGGTTATGTTACTTCAAGCCGCGTGAAAATTTTTGCTCAGCCCCACCGCCTTTAGCGCGTCACCCGCAGCTAGCTTGCTGATGCTGACGACAACGAGATTCACAGCTCAGCATTGTACATGCAGTGTGCGATTGGTGTGGTCGTCAAGTGGAATAACATTGTACTGAAATTATCACATGATATTACTATTGTCTCGTGATTAAAATAAACCTCACCCACCTCCACCCCCACACCGGGACACTCAGATCAGATCTAGCATATAAAATTGACCATCCGATCCATATCCAGGCGTTGCATTTTTGCACTGCGAACCGTTCCTTTCTTCTTGGAGGGAAGATCTGGGATAAACCTATCGTGTAGACTATGGATAACCACACGGAAAATGCTGATGGGGAGGAGTATTTCGAAGACGACGAGATGTGCGGTGAGCGAGATGTCACCCAGAAGTACTTCTCAGGTCTCTTAAGTAGAGACAAAGAGGAGAGACTCAAGTTTCTGTCCAACTTTTCCAAGTGCGTGAAGTCCTGGGTGGCTAAACCGGAAGATCCAGCAGTTCAAAAAATGCTGAAATCTCATTTGCTCACTGCTCTGCGTATGTCTGTCACTGCTCCATATGAGGACACCAGGGAGCACTTGAGTGGTCTCCTTCACGAAGTCCAGGTGAGTGGAGTGGAGCAGGTGGACTTCATGAACTAAACTAGTGGAATTGTGATAGGTTATTTCCTTCCTATTAAGGAGTCTTGCCAAAGTTAATGTTTTAGTTTTGTTTTGTTTTTCCTTTGGGCACCACTCAATGGCCGTTGTAGTATGTCCAGTGACTATTCAGTATCTGAATGCACTGAACTCAATAGCAGCAAGGACTCGAGAATATGTTGGTTCATAATTATATTCTATTCAGGCTTCACTGCTAATTTTTTTCATATACATTGAGTGTGTACAGATAGCCATTGTGAAAGTGAAAGAAGCATACACAATAGAATGAAGGAAGCAATGTAATATTGCTTTAACTAGTAACTAGATTTAATGCTTACGTATGTCCTCCTATATTGACATTATGGATCTTGTAAATAGTTTTTGATGACATATTTCAGTCATCTTTACCGAGAATGCAGTATGAGTGAATGAATCTAACACTTCTGGCATTTATTCTCTGTTTGCTTAGGCTTGGCCCTAGCATAGTTTGTGGTGAACTATTTATCTTGTCTCTGTTTGGAATGTTATAACTGTATAACTGTCAGTCGACACTTGGTGGACGTAGTGTTACTCTATTATCATTATTATTGTTATTGCAGGAGCTAGGTTACGAAATCCCCAGACCCGCCTTTAGTGGACCTTCATCATTCATCCCTAAAGATGAGGTAATTTTATGAGGTCACTTTTTTATTTATAAATATTTCATTTCTTTGTTTGCAGACTATTTGTTATGAAAGCAACAAAGAAGTTCATCGAGCGGCCTTGGTAAGGATCATCACTAGCGTGTAGTCATTATTGTCGTTCGTGTTATGCATACTGAGGTACAGAGCGATTGTGAAAGGCAGTGGTTAGTTTGCTCAGTTGAGAACTGGTGTTGTGTGTTTTGAGTCTGGAAATCTGTTACCTTTACAACAGTCACTGGACCATAGTGGTACAGTGCTCCTTTTTTCCAATTGGCACCACTTAGCTACGTAAACCTCTATCGGGGGACACTGGGGTAACTGGAGATTACTGGTCCCTGTGTCCATATTGTTTTGTTCAACCTGTTCCCCATCCAGGCCCAAGTTCAGTCGCACTATGAGGACACATTCCTGGATGACGGCAGACTATCCAACATGACCCAGTTGCTTGGCTACCACCCAAGCTATCTCTCACTCTTTCTCAAAACCCATCACTTCCTCATGCACGGAGATGGGCCACTCCCACTTCCCATTCGCAACTACATAGCCATTCTGGTGAGTGTCTGGACAAGACAGATCCCTACAAACTCGTTGTGCAATAATGCAGGGGCTCAACTTACTACTATTCATAATTGCACGAGATTATTGTGTTACCAGAATTCCAGAAAGTTTTTTAAAAACATTTATTGCACATTTTCTATTTACAGGCTGCAAGTAGGCACAAATGCTCTTATCTGGTGAGTAGAACTTCTTGTTGTTATTATTATTATTATTATTATTGTTATTATTATTATGAGTGGTCAATGGTTACTGTCAGATATAAACATACATTCCATGTATTTAACTGGGCGCACCAAGTTGTGGCCAGTGTGGCTGATGCAATAACCTCAAGGTTGTAGCACGTGCCTCACTGCCATGTGTTGACAGCACCCCTGACATACCCACAACACACCTCCAACACGCCCTCAGAGAAACCAACCATTAGCTTCCAAAATATGCATGTATATTGCCATTGGCTTACTGGAAGTTTATGTGTTGTGATATTCTCTCTCTCTCTCTTTCTTCACACCCCCCCCCCCCCCCCCCCCCCCCCCCCCCCCCCCCTCCCCCCAGTTGTGTATAAAGAATGATACAAGGACAGGCAGACTGTACATAGTTAGCTTAGCTGGAGTTTATGCTGTGTTACATCCATTGTGCTATCTGACTTGCATATTATTCCCCAGTGTACTGTATAGTAAGTGAATATTGTTGAGTGGTGGGCTCAGAGTATTCATGGTTTTGAGTTGTACTATGTGTATGTCTGCCATGTTTGTGCGCTTACAAATATACAAACACAACCTCACTTTTGTTTCAGTAGTTATGACACATATAATCCTATATTTCTCTGATTATCTGGGGGAAGGGAGGAAATGTCACCAGACAAGTTGAAAGCTTTTCCAGATAGCACTATCTGTCACTCGGCTTATTCTGCTGATGTGTCTGTCTCATTGTTCAGTTACACCTTTATAGGCTTGCACATTTTACAGGTTAGAACAAAACGACTTTATTTTCACTTTATAACACGACTGACTCACACATTGTTGGGTTGGTTGATCTGGTTAGGCCCTATTAAACGTGGTTGAGTTTAGATGTCTGCAAGAAAATAGGAAAACAATAACAACAACAACAGCAAGCCCATCTCTACATATATATATATACTGTATTTGGTACTAAGTTATTTATGGCTGGTTTGCCAAAGCCTGAATATGGTCACAGTTGCAGAGCGGTTCAGTTACCAGTACAAGGTCACTAAGGTCATCCAGATAAAGTTTGGAATGTTGTGGCTAGTCTGCTAGTTCTGTAAAACTTGTGGTATTTCGAATATGGGATAGCTAGCTACTACATACTGAGCAAGGACTATAGAGATATTTTACTATAGAGATGTTTTCACTGGCTAAGATTAGCAATCACAATCATTCACACAATGATGAGTCAGAAATGTTATTGTAGTTACTGTCCATCCAACTACTATGTATATATAATTACATATATATACTTTGCTAGTAGATCTTTTAGGACTTGTTATATGACTCCTGTTAGTGTACACCTGCGGAGTTGACATTTGAAGGTTAAATCAACACAAATGAGGAAGGGTTGTGTTGGAACTTTAGAATCAGAACTGAAATATTGATGTTTGAATTATTGAGTAGGTACTGTACCATGTGGATGGAGAGTGGGAGGAGTTTGAATAATTAAAATTTTAGTATGGTCATCATGTGGTAATCATATGCTAGAGATGCACTTATTGAGTGAATGGCATTGGTGTGTATGGTGTGTGTGTGTGTGTGTGTGTGTGTGTGTGTATATGGTGAGTAGTTGCCTTGGCTCAGGGTTCAAGCCCCACTCAGGTAATTTTTCCATGTGCGTCCTACAGCCCCACCAGTCCATCCAGCTGTGATTGGGTACCTGGCATTTGCTAGGGTGCAAATTCAAGGCCTTTTCTCATGAAACAGCAATGGTCCAGGTGGGACTTCCTGGGTGCTGTGAGGAAAGGCCTGTTCTCTTGCAGTTCCATGGCTCACTGTGCCTGCTTCGTGCACAGGCATCCTGGCTCTGCCAGGTGCGTGTGACCCACTAGTGGCAGCAAGAGAATTTACATTTGCATTTTTTGTGTAAACCTGCGTGTGTGTGTGTGTGTGTGTTGCTGTCCATAGGTGACTCTGCAGGAGGCAGAGTTTGAGAAGAACATGGGTGACACCAAATGGCTTAAAGGAATTGAGTATTTGCCCACCAAAATACGGAATCTGCTCTACTTCAACAAGGTTCTGGCTCACCAGCCGTGGTTCATCAACACGGACCAAGTCAAGGTGAGCAGCTGGTTCTTTAAAAGGTTCTAGCTAGAGTACTTACTATCTGTTCAGACTGAAACCATTCATGCAGGCTATCTTTAAAAACAAAACAAAAAAACAACAACTAGACTTTAGGGGTCCAATGCAATGTCACCATGAAAGTCATAATAGTTTTTTAAGGGGGTGGGGGGAGCACTTCTAATAGCTTTAAAAAAAATCCCTGCTCATAAATCTACACCTTGAGTTGAGTCCATTTTTTTACAATTATCTTGCCAATTGGAGGGGAAGACTCCAGATCATTGACGGAATGGTTGGCAGACGAAGCCTTAAAATATAATCATATCGAGATACTCTTCTAAAACCGTACTTTGGTACCGGATGATGTACAACTTTTAGGTTTGTACTGGAAGTGAAAGTCTTGGAAAAGTTCAACATGTATCTGACCTTACTTCCTAATGTTATTGTGTAATTTTTTTTTATTGTTTCGGTAAGGTGGGGCTTCCCTATTAATATGGGTGTGTTTATATCTGACTTGATGATTAATAATGTCTGCAAGTTGCTGTATTAAATATCTATTGAGTATTGTTATGGTTTCTTTTAACTCAGAATCTGCTAGTTGGACGAGACAGTTGGTCCATGTCTGAATTAGTGCATGCCATAGCAATCATGGCCCATTACCATTCACTGGCAGGATTCTGTCTCGGATGTGGTGTCAACCCGGAGATAGACACGCCTGTGGGACACATTGACCCCTGCAGAAATGGAGACACGCCCTCAGGAATGCACAATGCTGCCTTCACCAACCCTGCACTGGGTATCGGCAGGCGGACTCCGTCTGATTCTGAATCTGAGACCTTGTCTCCCACAGCTCGCTCTCCTTCGGCACTTGACGAGTCACCTGATCAGAAGAACATGACCAAGTCTCTGGTTCAACACTTTATACAGAGTGGGTGGACACACACACACACACACACACACACACACACACACACACAGGGTTGTTACTTGTAGGGGAATTCAATGTTTCTATAGGCTATCTTTATTACCTCTGTCAGTGTTTGTATCACTAAGCATTCCTTCCTTTCACGATTGATGAACGCGTACATGTGAAGGAATTGGAAGACTGTGCGTGTGTGTGTGTATGTGTACTAGAGCATGACACAGGAAGGGTGTGGCTTTAATGGCGTCAATCACCTTGTCACACCTTACAAGTGTGACATAGTTATGGCGTTCTTGCAGCCATCAGTTGGTCACTAGAGGAATTAGACTCACACCATGTGACATCAAAATTACTTTAAAAAGCGGGAGTCGGGCAGAATACTTTGGACCCTAGTATATCCGACATTTGGAGAGAGCTAATGGAACAATCCCAGCTACTATGATGTTCTTTGGCTTTTGAGCCCAATTTGTACAATGATCACAATGCTGAAGCCTTATACAGGCATGTCAGCGAGTATCAGTTATTGTATGTGTGTGTATGCGTGTGTATGTTCAGGTACGAGCGACCCTGACGGCCAGCCCAGTAGATCACTGATGGAGACGCTAACTCGCATGGAGAACGAGGGTTCATCCAGCGATGAAGAGAATGCAGAGCAGAACAACATCATGTTTGAGAAAACTGCATCGTCAGCAGGATGTAAGCGGGTGATGGGGATGTGCAGCATCATTGGGTTTGTTTTAAGATCAGTGATGTGATCCCAAACTTAATGGAAGGATCAGAATTAGGACACCAACATACTTTTTACGATGCTTTAGATGATGCGTTAATAATGATGGGTTTTAAAAACAAATTAAAAACCTGCAGATATACGTAATATAATTCATTCAATAATTCTGAGAACTTTCTGGTTATAATACTAGCATAAATCATTAAACTTTCTGGTTGCACCCCTCCTCTCTCTCTCTCTCCATGAAATCTTGTATGTATTTGTGTTTCTTTTGCTGCTGTTCCATGTGTTCTGAATGTGCCACGCCCACCAGTAATGAGAGACAAGCCTCCCGCCCCAGTACCGGTACCCACTCCAGTTAATCTGTCCCAGTATATAGACGATCCGGACTACGAGCACGAGGACTTCACTCTCTCATCAGCTGCTACACTCAGAGCAAGGGTATGTAGCAATTACATGGGTTCATTTAGGAATTAATCTAAGGGGGGCAGGCGAGATTGAACTTGCGATATCTCAAGGAGGTCACTACTTTCATAAGACAGAAGAGGAGCTGGGCTTCGATTACCAAGACAATCATTAGAGCAGTGATAAACTTATGATTAAGCATTTGCAATCACCTTCATTCATTTTTAACTTCACTTTTTGCTTACAAAATTTAATAATATATCAAGGGGGTGAGTGCCTGCCCTCCCCTAAATGAACCCCTCAATTATATTAGAGTGAAACTCCACCTCCCATGTTTTAATTATTATTCAGATCAATTTTACTACCAAGGCGTGGCTTCTAATGTCTGCTTAACTTCATCTCTTACTCTCTCTTTTTGGTTCACCACACACATGCACGCACACACACATATACACTCATGCACACACATGCACGCACACACACATATACACTCATGCACACACATATACACTCATATGCACACACACCTTGACCTTGAAAGGAAGCCACCCATCGGATGATGCTTCTCTGCCACAAGTGACAGACTAGATCACAGTTATTACTGTTTCTGATGGTGGTGACACATCTGTGTCTATCAATGTCTTTCTTTCATCTGAATGCTCTCTCACACACACTACACTGGTATGGCTTATCTGTAGTTGTACTGCTACCACTGTTCTTAATACTGTCTTCCACACGTGTCCTTCTCCTCTCATCCTCTGCCACTCTAGCCTCAGTCACATCCTCGAGTCCTGTCCTGCTACTTCTCCTCCAACCACTCCTGTCCTATGCCAACTGATACCACCTCCTCTCATCAATATGAGAGGAGGTGGTATCAGTTGGCACAGGACACACACACACACACACACACACACACATTGCATATCCTATATTCAGTTAGGTAAAGTATAAATTGTGTATATAACTATTCCAGTCATTCTTATTCGAATAACCTGTTTGTTTGTTTTTTGTTTTTTGTTTTTTTGGTATTTACTAGTGGTGTGCTTGAGCACTAATGTCGAGTTAGTTAGCCTACCTATATTTTATACAAAAAGGATTCACTAATTTCTTTTTTTTTTTCTTATAAAGACTCAAATTTTAATTTTAACCTTATGTTAATAATTAGAAGCGAGAGCTAGCTGTGAGCTACAGCTTAGCATAATGTCTGTAGGTTTTGACATTGAGATGTTTTAACTTAACTCACACGTTTAACAATGTTAAGTCCAGTATAGGCTGCTAAAACAGGGGGAAAACCCCGACTATTTTTATTATTATGTATAATTGTATCATATAATTTGATTTTATTATTAGGTGAAGTGTAGATGAAATTGGGAATAAACTTAGTATTTCTTCTTCTTTCTTTCCCTTCTTTGACCAGGAGCACTCGTGGGAGGACCATGGTTATCCCTTCCTCAACTCACTGTACCCTGACTTAGGACCGCTACTGGACGACAAGTTCAAATTAGCCCTACAGATGACGTACAGACGGTAAGAGAGAGTGTGTGTGTGAGTGAGTGTATAGTAGTTAAGAATATAGCAATGTAGCAGTTAGTATTGTAATACATGGTTACTTGTTGCCACACCTCTGGAATGGATTTTGTTTGTTTGTAGGATCGGTACTCAGCAGAATGTGGACACGGGTCCATTCCGGCAGGCCACGTGGTACTACATTCACAGCATCAAGGGTATCAGACACGACGACTACCATTACAGGAAGGTACGTACGTTTATTTCATTTTCTTCTTCTTCGTTGTCATTGCTTACACCTTTACCAACAGTTCTGTGACGGACTCGCATTGAGTTTGGTTTCCTTCCTGTAGGTGAATCAACTGCTGGAGATTGAGTTCAAGACATATGTCAGAACTATCGGCTGCTTTCCTGAGAAGGCTAATGGTCAAGACTTCCTCGGTTGCATCCAGGGCTTGGAATATTCTGAAAGAGTAAGCTTAAAGATGTATCAAGTTGTAACGTGTATGTATAAACATGTTGAAACTGATGCCGAGAGTGAATTGATAAAGGAACTCCCAAGGAAATTTAGACAAACACCAGATGTGATATTATAGTCTAGCCACACCCACTAGCATACCACTATTGTGTCTGTTGTCTAATATAAAAATATCCACTGTACAATACAGTTGAACTGAAATTAATTATATTATTCCTAGCAAGTACCCCGCCACACTGTAGTGCTTGATGTAATAACTGATGCTGTATCATAAGGTCTTGTTATCCATTATCCTCTACTACTTTAGTTAGCTACATCATCAGTTTGCCTCTCATGCTCTCTTTCTTCCAGAGTCATCTCAGCTCTTGCTACCCTTCTTCTTTCTATTGTTGTCATTAATGACAATAATGATTATTATTATCCCAAATTGATTTTATGATATAAATTCTTTTTCAGATTCACGTGAACATGTTAGTCATGGAAGCAAGAATTCAAGCAGAGCTCATCTATTCACTTAGGGCCATTATGAACTATATGAAATGAACTGTCTTCACTTGTAGGTCTAATTCAGTAGTATTATATTGCTGCTGCCTGTACTTCCTGCCAGCTGCATTTCTACAGGCAAATTATTTTGCTTGTGGCTAGGAAACAATTTTTTCATGTGTGTACCTTTTTTTTCTTGTTGCAATTATTACTTCCATTTTGCACTGATACTCATTCATGGACTTAAAATAGTTTTAAAGGACTAAGATTATAGTTATTGTAACAATTTAATAAATAAAAAAAACAAGCAGATATATTACTGAGATTTAAAAATTTCAATATGTTACACTAATGTGATGAAGGAGGGAAAACATTGTTGGTTCATTTAAATAAAATCAAACAAAAATAAAATATTTATGAGTCAACTGAGTGATAATGGTGGCGTTTACGGTGATCTGTAAAGATTTCTTTATTCCTATAATGCCTGTAGTGACCTCCCAGTCCAAGTTCAGATGACTGCCGCTTGACAGGTCTGATGTATTGCCGTCGGTGCTCTCTGCGTTGCCTGTCATCACTGCCATGTGACGGCACAGATGAGAGACGATGGCTCCTGCTTCTGGGAGAATGTAGCGAATCGTTGCGGTAATGATTGTTCTCTTCACTGCTGCACAAAGCTGCGTTCTCATGACCATTGCGTAATGGACTACTGTTACTTCGAAAAATTTCCTCACTAGATTCTGAGGAAGAGGACAATGAAGAATCGCTAACTTCTCCCTCCTCCGTGCTTGAGCTGTTGGAACTGTCAGAAGATGACAGACTGCTTCTTTGTTGGGTAGGTGGAAGGACAGCCATGGGTGACACCAGACTATAGCAAGTGACCATAGCCTCTGTTGTTGTTGTTGCTACTGCTTGGATACTCTCATTGTCTGGGTAGTTGCAGCTGGAATCAAGAATAGTCACCTCTGCCGCACCAGATAGTCTGCTGCTGTTTTTACATGGGGACTGCTGATGTGCCAATTGCACGGTACTGGCGGACATAGCCACACCCTCAGCTGCGCCCTCTGAGCTGCTGATACTCGGAGAAAACCACTGAGAGGAGTTGGGGAAAGAGACACAAGCAGAATCTATCGGTTTAGGAGGGAGGGTGGCAGCATGACAGCAAGATGGCCTCAATGGTGACGGCACTAATGCTGTGCTGTGTGTGGATTTTAAGAAACTGTCTCTACTGGTTTCCGAAGGATTTTCCCCAAGAAGAGACTGATCTATTGTAGCGGAAGAATTGAAAAAATTCATGATATCCTGAGGAGATGTTACACTACTATGCCTTGAATGGCTGAACTGGAATTTTGGGTTTTTAGGAGAATTTTCCCTGTCATCTGTAATAATGACTGCATCTTGCAACGCAAGAGTGGAAATGGGTGTGGTCTTCTCGCGGCTAGTCTCGCTCAGTTGCTCCATCTCCTGTGTCTGCATCCACCCTTCAACGACTGTTCCAGCGAAAGCTTCAGAAACACTCTCTGGCACATCAAGTTGTGACAAACAGGAAGAATCTATGTTGTACCACGAAGAGGACTGGATGATTTGGTGGGCCAGATGTTCCAGATTACTGGGATGTGAGCTGAACTCCTGAGATGTGGAGGGTGGCCCTGGGTTCAAGCGCAAGGAACTATCAGCTGCATCAACAGCAAGGCACTTACTTGAAGAATGTTTGTGTGATGTAGGAGCTGAAATGAGTCTTGTGCTTGGAGGTGGAATAGCGCAAGAATTAAGCATCTCACAGCCAGTTTCTTGGCCCAGCCTTGGATCAGTGTGAACTTCCTGTGCTTCAGTGGGACCCAGGCTGTCAGAGCAATGGCTCCTAGAATGAACTTGATTGATCGGGGTCAAATCATTGCAGACAAGAACAGTTTCATTACACTGGAAACTGTTGGAGCTTGATGAGGTCTGACCCTCACTGGAGGACTCAGACAGGCTGATGTCACTGGAGGAGAAGTTGAAACACGAGTAATCCAGTGTCTTGGTGTCTGTTCCAATGCTGGAGGCAGTTTGTGGTGTGGGTGGAGTTAGGGGCAGAGCAAGTGGACTGAGGGGAGGAGCAAGTGGACTGAGGGGAGGAGCAAGTGGACTGAGGGGTGGAGCAAGTGGAGTTAGGGGAGCAGCAAGTGGAGTTAGGGGAGCAGCAAGTGGAGTTAGGGGTGGAGCAAGTGGACTGAGGGGTGGAGCAAGTGGACTGAGGGGTGGAGCAATTGGAGTTAGGGGAGGAGCAAGTGGACTGAGGGGTGAGTCAAAAGTTTTTTTTTGACTGAGGGTGAACAAGGGAGTTAGGTGAGAGCAGCAAGTGGAGTAGGGGAGCAACAATGAGTTAGGGTGGAGCAAGTGGACCCCCCCCCCCCCCCCCCCCATCCCCCCCCCCCCCCCACCCCACCACCCCCCCCCCCCCCCCCCCCTTTTTGTTTTTGTTTGTTTTTTGTTTTTTTTTTTTGTTTTTTTTCTTTATTTTTTTTTTTTTTGTTTTTTTTGTTTTTTTTTTTTTTTTGGGAGGAGCAAGTGGACTGAGGGGAGGAGCAAGTGGACTGAGGGGTGGAGCAAGTGGAGTTAGGGGAGCAGCAAGTGGAGTTAGGGGAGCAGCAAGTGGAGTTAGGGGTGGAGCAAGTGGACTGAGGGGTGGAGCAAGTGGACTGAGGGGTGGAGCAATTGGAGTTAGGGGAGGAGCAAGTGGACTGAGGGGTGGAGCAAGTGGACTGAGGGGTGGAGCAATTGGAGTTAGGGGAGGAGCAGCGAGAGGCTTCTTGGGGGTGCTCTCAAGAACCTTGGTAAAAAACATGTCCTTTTGATAGTTACTGTTGCAGTTGTTGGATACATTCAGAGACACATGAGACAGACGAGTGTCTTTACAGTCTGTGGCATTCAGTTGACTGCTGTCAAAGTTGTTCACCTCATCACTTTCTAATTCATCACTTTCTAATTCACCACTCTCCAACTCGCCACTTTCCAACTCACCTGAAATTTCCAGGTTGTCATTTTCAATCCTGCTTGAGTCAAAACTAATCAGTTCACCGCTTTCTAAACTTTCATTATTAATCTGCTGAGCAGCATCAGCCTTCAACATGTCCATACTGTGGTCTTCTTCGTGACCATCCAAGTCACCCAATATGACAGGGTCGTCCAAACTGCCCAGAGTAATCACCGACGACTCATCATCACATCTGGGTCTTAAAATGCCACACCCACCAGCAACACTGTTGTACTCCACTACAGAGCTAGGTGTAGAATGCCGATACTTTGAGTATGGTTGTACGCCATCTTCCCTGAAACGTTTAGACGGCGGAGGAGACAGGCTTCCTTCGAAATCTAGCAGCATATGCTCATCCCTTTGATAGGTTCTCTTATGAACATGACTGGACGGGCTAGATGAGCAGTGATGGTGACTTCGGTGGTGAAGATGACTCGTTCTTCTGTGAGATGAAGACATGTCTTCTCGTCTGCGATCAGGGGTTGTACTCTTCTTGCGGTAATGACGACGCTGATGTGATTTGGGGCTAGAGTCACGATATCTACTATGTCTTGATGTTGATTCTTTATTGTGTTTGGAATTGTGTCTATTAGATTCTTTCCGAGAACGGTCACCATCTTGTTGTCGGAGACCTGAACTTGTGTCACCATGATGTGATCTGGAACTGGGTTTATGATCTCGGGAATGTGAAGAGTGTTTTGACGTTGGACTAGTTCTGTTTTGTATTTTGGAATCACATCTGAGCTTCAAAGTAGAGTTGGATTCCTGTACAGACTTAGAACAGGTTTTATGTTCCAGCTTGGAATGAGATCGATGTGTTTGTTTGGAACTGGATTCACATCTAATTGTGGAACTGGATTCATGTCTAATTGTGAAACTGGATTCGAGTCCTGTTGAACTGGATTCACGCCTTGTAGTGGAATTGGATTCCTTTAGTTTGTGACTGGGTTCATGCCCAACTGAAGAACTGGACTGAACTTTTAGCCTGGATCTGGATTCATGCTTGTGACTGGAACTGGACTCATGCTTGTGACTGGCTCTGGACTCATGCTTGTGACTGGAACTGGATTCATGTTTGTGACTGGAACTGGATTCATGCTTTTGACTGGAACTGGACTCATGTTTGTGACTGGAACTGGATTCATGCTTTTGACTGGAACTGGACTCATGTTTGTGACTGGATCTGGATTCATGTTTGTGACTGGAATTGGATACATGTTCCTTTATAGAGGAATTGGTATGATATCTCAAGGAGGAAATTGACTTGTGCCTGGAATTGGACTCGTGCTTGGAATGAGACTTGTGGTTGGAAAAGGACTCATCCTTCATGGAATAAGATTGAGAATTGGGTATTTCACGTAGCAATCTGGAATGACTGCACACAGACTTGGATAAATCTTCATTGTGCAGTGAGCTGCTTGGACTTTGATGGTCAAAGTGGGAGGAGTTTGCATCATGTGACTTAGACTTAGTATGCTCAGATTGGGACATGCTAGTAGTAGCCATACACCTCTCTGGCTCAAATGTACCAGTTGGGCCACGCCTCTCTGATGGGGATGTACTAGTTGGGCCACGCCTTTCAGATGGGGATGTACCAGTTGAACCATGCTCCTCTGATGGAGATATACCAGTTGAGCCACGCCTCTCTGATGGGGATGTACCAGTTGAGCCACGCCTCTCTGATGGGGATGTACCAGTTGAGCCATGCCCCTCTGATGGGGATATACCAGTTGAGCCACGCCCCTCTGATGGGGATATACCAGTTGAGCCACACCCCTTTGATGGGGACATACCAGTTGAGCCACGCCCCTCTGATGGGGATGTATCAGTTGAGACGTGTCTCTCTGGCTGGGATGTGCCATTGGAGCCATGCCTCACTGACTGGGACTTGCTAGTTAAGGCACAGCTTTCTGACTGGGACTTGCCACTAGTTGAGCCATGCCTCTCTGACTGAGTCTTGCCATGCCTCTCTGGCTGGGATGTGTAAGTTAAGGCACACCTATCAGACTGTGACTTGCTCATTGAGCCACGCCTCTCAGACTGGGACTTGCTCATTGAGCTACGCCTCTCTGACTGGGACTTGCTCATTGAGCCATGCCCCTCTGACTGGGACTTGCTCATTGAGTCACGCCTCTCAGACTGGGACTTGCTCGTTGAGCCACACCCCTCTGACTGGGATTTGGTATTAGAGGCATGCCTCTCTGTTTGAGATGTGCCCGTAGAGGCACATCTCTCTACCTGAAGTGAGTTGGTAGAAACACGTCTCTGTGGCACAGATGTACAAGTAGAAGTACACTCTGAGCGATCAGTAGGTACATGATGATGTTGATGATGATTATGCTGAGATGAAGGAGAGGATGCATCTGACTGTGGTGTGGATGCAGCCAGTGTGTGGTCAGTGGATTGCATGCGGTGGGAACTAACACAATCATGCAACTCCTTCCCATCTTCTCTATGCTGCCTCAGTCTACTGTCCTGTGGTGACCTCTTCTTCTCTTCTGGACGAAATGGCGGCAGAGTCTCCATATCTTGATACTCGCCGCCATCACCCAGTGACTCCTCTCCTCCACTCAACTGCCACTCGCGAGCAAAACCAGCTACTGGTGCCACAAAACCAACATTGCTCTCATAGTCAGACTTGCAACTACGGTCATCACAGCTTGAAACAGGGCTGCCTTCTATCAGACATCTGGCGTGACGCCTTCTCTCCACTAGCAGCTCACTGCCAAACAGGCAGCTGTCTTCCGTTCTGGAACTGAAGTCACTACACCGAGACTTGCACTCAGTTCGTACTGAACTGAAAGAGGTAGACATGCTGGAGGCAGTTGAAGCAGGGCGGTGCAGATCCAGCTCTTCTTGAGTGACTTCAGACGCGTAGGGTGACTGACCTAGCAGGGTACAAGTTGGAGTTTCGTTACAAGCCACTGCGAAAGAGTCTCCGGATTCATTGACAGGAGTTAAGTCGTCGAAATTTTGCGTGTCAAATTCAGTATAGGAGGTTTTTGATTCCTTGAACGGAGAACAGGAAGCTGTCACACCATTGTTCACAGAGCAGGAAGTTTCGACCACACCCCTTGGAGTAGTGTGGGCCGATTCACTGAATACATTAGTTGGAGTCAACGACACACACTCAGAGACAGGAGTTGACTCTGATAAACCGGACGCCACAAAATCGTCATATGAGTCTCCTGCAGTAATTCCACTGCCGGTGATGACTTGAATATTATTGTGTGACCTTTTCAATTCCTCAGCATTGTTAGCACTTCCATGCACAGAAGTACAGATGGTGGTCGTAGCTTCCGAGTGGCCAGCATTATCAACAGAGCAGTCGCTGCTGGGTAGCAAGGATGAGTCAATGTGTGTGGTTAATGATTTAAAACCACTGATTTCTCCCTGGGATTTGCGAGGCACCTCAGGTGTGAGACTGAACGCCCTGCAGCGTGCTGAGCCCGGTCTTTCTCCTGTGTACTCAGTCTCAGTCAGAGAGCGTGAATGCAGCAGCACACGAGACTTAGAAGTCTTCCTCTTCTTGGGCTTGTCTTGCCGACTGCTATACTTGTTGTCGACTGACGATGCTTGAGCAGAACTTAAAAGATTTCCAAGTCTCTCTGATCCGTCAACACCAGTGACTGCTTTATCAGCACTTGCTCCTCCACCAGCATCAACTACATCCACTTTTTTATTACTAAGTTTAGGAATTCTATAGCGAGTTATTTTACTGCTGGGTTTGTTCCTTATTTCACTTGGTCTCGCAGCAGATGTGCCAGAGGTTTGCTGCTCCTTGGTCTCGCTGTGGGCGGACTCACTCACTGAACGATGTACCACGTTGCCATTGGTGCAGTTGTGGGAAGGTTTCTCCGACTGTTTCTCTGAACGATGTTCCAAGTGATCAGACGACCCTTTAATTAACGGCTCCACGTGATGGGATCCAACTGAACCTATATTTGGCATCATATTTCTGTTTTTGTTGTCGGTTGTAGTATTACCCTGAACCTCTTCACTCTCCGTGTGTGACTCCATCCCTGTGTCTCCCTCACTATCAATAACCTTGTTTCTCCGTCGCGAATGGCTCGTGCGCTTACGTTTCACGCGATTCCTCGCAGGATTCTCGCCGGAGGTCACAGCAGTTTTCACCGGAGTCAGATTGGCAGCCTGACTTTCACCTGGCACTACAGTGCTGCTGCAGTTGTTCACAAACCAGGTGCTAGAGTCTTCAGAGTCAAACTCAACCAAACTCTCTTTCTTATCTTCCTCTCCTTCTCCATTCCTGTCCACAACATCCTCCTGTTGGTTGCCAAACCCCACGACTTGCCCCATCTTTCCGACATCTGCCAAGCCCAACCTCTGGCTTGTAACATCCTGCTGGAACTGCTCGAGGCCGGTAGTGGTAGGATAATTGGGCAGACCAGATCTAGCTGCTGCAACATCTGGCTGTAAGCTAGAGTCGTCATCACAGGGGAAGCCGTGATTAGCGAACAGCACGCTGGCCGTTTCTCTCCCCTGGTCCAATGAATAACCCAATAACTCTGGGCTCGGTATCAGGGAATGGACCATAGAGCCTCGCTGGGCTAACCTTAGCTGCTGCATCTGGTACATCCTCACTTCGTCGTTGCCGTATTGTGAGGACCCCATGTGCAGAGGAGGGGTAGGGAAGAGGGTGAGGTGGGAGTGGTCAATTCCATTGATAGCAGATTGGGCATGCACATTGTCATGGTAACGCTGCTGGTACTGCCTCCGGTGGTTGTTGTTGTGCCGTACTTTAGCTTCCAGAGAAGATAGCCTATGCACGAGTGGAAAGGAAGGACATGACAATACAGATAAATTAAATTAGTATACAGTTATTGATAATGTCCACAATATAAATATTTAACAGTTAAGAACAAAAATTGTAAACAAGTATCATACGTTAATGCATCCTTTTATTAATTAACCCGAGGAGGCGTGCCTGTCTAAATACTACCGTATCGTATGCTCTTGCATTCATTTTTTTTAACAACCACAAAATTTAAACAAGTCCATTCCATTCTAGTTTCCATTCTTAGCTGGACATCCCATGAGATGGGATAGAAATTTCTGGCATTCACGGTCAGCTCTCTAAAGAGAAAAGGGAAAAAAATTCAACTGAAAGAGGAAATGCAAGATGAAGGGAGGCCAACACAGAACTTGCTTGCTGAGTGGGTAAAGTACAGAAATAGCAGTGTATGTGTGCACAAATATGGTGAGCAAGGCATCCTATTCACAATCCAAAAATAAATAAATAAATAAAATAAATAAATACACCAATTTTCTGTCATAATGGTTGTTGAAATACATTTGTGAATCCTCTCATTTACACACAAAAACAACAACAAACAAATAACTAAATGCTCCATCATAAAGATTATGACTTAGTTTACTGAGATACTCCTACTCATCAAGATGCTAATGAGTAAATTCATTCAACTGTTTGACAATTCATTTAAGCTTATTACTAAAAATTACTTCAGCTTTCTGAGTAGTAGTAGATCCTACACAGTTTACTGCTAGAATGAAATACCAATCGATAGTTCACTCTCAGCTACTAAAACCAGCAAAGGCTTTCCTGCTTAAAAGTTTCAATTATTTTATATAACTAATTGCCACAACTTTTTGTGAATTGAAAAACGAGGGGGGGGGGGGGGGGGGGGGGGGTGGGGGAAATCAAACAGTGTTAAGTCTTATCACCAACTCAAAAACTATATTTTAGATCCCCCACACAAGCTACTAAGCAGGGACCATGTACCATCCATACATATACAACACGTAACATATATAACTCAATATTCACTAGAACGTCTGTCTCGCTCGATTCGCTCACTTGCCAACGATAGCTAAATGTTTCAGCGCATACACTGTATCACTGAGAGTGTACATCTTGATCTATTGGTGTTTACAGTTTTTACTCTCTTTACCAGATAAAATGAGGATTCGGTGCAGTCGGCTAATTGGTGACATTAAAATGGCTGAAATATAAGTACATATGAGTTACCGCCTCATCAGTGTTAATGTTCCAGTCCAAGCAAATTTGGGCTTCAACCAGAGGTATCTTTACTGCTGATATGTATTAGATAAAACACCACGTAATTAACAAACTCGCAGTGCACATGCTCATGCGGCGACAGCAAGCTCGATAACCCAGCAATCTACTGAATGCAACTGGTAATGGTCATCAATGCCAGTAAATGTACTCAAAAGGATGAAGAATTGTTCTCACATTATACTGATGGCTGTACAATACACACAGCCTTAAAAAAGCATAGAGTGAAAGTAATAAATTGGTAGCCCTTAGCTAAAACTACTAAATTACCCTTAAGTAGCAGAATACACATAACTTAACTAAGTAGACAAAACTTAACTAAAGTAGACAACACTAACTAATATTAGCAAATTCTATTGGTTAACCAGAGAGCAGTGTCCGCCATAGCTATAGTTTGAGGAAGACTGAGTGTAGGGGTGAGTGAGAACATTTGATAGAGACCTATAAATATAACTGCATGATGTAGTCAATACCACTAACTTGTCTCTCATTTCTTTGATGATCCTTTCCTTCCTGTCTACCTCTAGTCGAGCTGTCTTGTACAGACACGATATGTTCTTCTTCAGAGCAACATTCTGCTGCTGCAACTTGGAGTTCTACACATAACACACACATCTGTCATTATACATGGACTGCCACAATAAAAGGGGCAGAACCAATTATGAGGCAACAATCAACAACAAAATCAACAACAAAATCCCTCTTCCCTGAGACAACAACATGCAGTTACTTAACAACGGCCAATCCCAACAAATCGATAACCCCAAACTAAACTCTAGTGATGTCTATGTGTAGTAGTGTGTGCCGTATGTATGTATGAATGTATGTATGCACATACAGTGCACATGTGAATAAGTATGGAAAATACTTTGAGTAGCCCAATATTCGCAGCAGGAATTGCACATAACACTACCGAGTGTTGCATACACAAGCCACTTCAGAGGAAACTGTGGACAGCTTCCTCCTGAAGAGGCACATTAATACATGCACCTCCATTCTACCTCTTTTTATCACCTCCGTACGTACATACAGCAGTGCTCCTCACACACATGAATATGAAGCAGTTTGAAGAGTAGTTAAGATTGTGGACTATTTTCGTCGCTGCTGCTAAAGGTTAAAAAATTAACAAAGTGGAAATTAAAAGCACGGTGTACAGCACCAATATCATGTGTTTAAACGTTCCAACCACTCCAGCACGCTAGGAGTCAGTCAGGCCAGTGTAGCTTGTCAGATAATACATGATGTCCAAGATAATGGTGCATTCCTAGGATGTGAGTGCAGCTGACGTGGACACACTTTCGTATGAAACATTGTAGTGAGGCCAGACAAAGTACACAAAAGTCAGGTGGCTCGATATGTTCAAGGATGTTTGTCTTATGCACGCAACTGGCGATAGTTTCAGACATGTGTTATTATTACCTTACTACACACATGTGTGCATGCACAGTGCGTCGCTTCCTAGCTCACTCTATGCCACTTCTTAGCTGGCTGGCAAGTCAGCGCTTAAAAAAAAAAAATTCTTCAAGCAGATTTGTTTAAAAACAGATTATTAAAACAAACATATGAAAGAGAAACTAAATCAAAAACGGGAAAATTCTATTTTTACCTTCACCCACACCCCCTAGCCTACGTGAAACAGAATGGAGACAAACTGAATGATACAACTGCTGGAATAAAACTTCAAATTAACAGAGGATGAGACACCAACTGTATTCATCATGCAATGACCGCATGGAGGAAGAATTAAAAAAAAAAAATTTTTTTAAAGTTATTACACAAACAACAAAAAACCCAGCAAAAGAAGGTGCATAGGTGAGTGGGTGTTAACTACAAGTAACATGGTCGTGCACTGCACACCTCTACTGTTCATTCAACTGAGGCTGTCATCCTCCATGTTATGTAATAGGATGCGACTCATCCTCCTCTAGCCACCATGGCAGCTACTAGGTGAACAAGACCACAGCCTTGGCTGTATGCCACACAGTGGAACTGAAGTTGCCCACAGTGGGAACCATGCAGAAGATTCCTCCCAACACAGCATTCAATCTCTCACCACCAAGTCCACCTCTGCCTGCTGTGTTGTATTACTTAGCCCCTCTTCATCCCATCCTGCACACACTACTAGATAAGCTTCTATGCTGCATGAAAAGGCTGACTGACTATTTAAGACTTTGAAAATGACAAAGATAAGGTAGAGGCTCATTACTACGTTACGTTATACACTTAATATAATTATTGCTATTAGTTGAGCTATGTTGAACGTAATATTCAATATAGATATTTTTATCAGGACGTTTCAGACCGAGGTCCGTCTTCAGCTGAACTGTAGCTAAATGGCCTGACAGAACTAAGATGTCTCTAAAGTAGGTGATGGTGACTTAGCTGGGTGGAAAAAAGAGAATGGATGATAAGGAAGTGTTAATTGGCTGAATAGATGGTAAAAATGGGGAATAGAAGATTAAAGAAAGTACTAATGGACCAAATGGAGGTCATTTAGCTACAGTTCTGTTCAGCTGAAGACGGACCTCGGTCTGAAACGTCCTGATAAAAATATCTATGTTGAATACTACGCTCAACATAGCTCAACTAATAGCAATAATTATATTAAGTGTATGACAAAGATGCCTAACTGATAGCTTGGGAGAACTTGTAAGAAAATATGTACACTATTAGTGGCGTTGCTGATCAATGATTACACCTTGGTTTATCCTTCACTTCTTCTCTCCTTCTCCTCCTCCCCCTTCTCTTTGGTAAAAGAACAGGAGTCAAGAATTTCTAAATCTTCACATAAAATGTAATTGCACCAAGTCTTTCTTTAATTTAACTGTATCACACAACAGCCAGTGCTTTAGTAGGGCTTATATAAGTTGTATTGAGCATGTGCCGACATGATCAGTAAAGGTGTCAGCTTGAGAAGCATTACAGAATTGAACCTCAGAGCTGCAAACCCTACATGAATTCAACTCTTACATATGAACTTAATATGAACCTAGTAATTATGAACCTAACATGAACAATGAACCCAATAGTTATAACTCAAGAACTTAATATAAACCCAATAGCTGTGAAGTTTATATGAACCTAGTAATTATGAACGCACCCAATGCAACATCTTAACTATTGTAAGTGCTAATGTATGGCATTTAGTGTCTAAAAATAGCATATGAACATTTCTACCCACTTATAACGTTCACCAAATCTATAGGAATTCATGTATTAGGAACACTTAATAAGAGTTGGCCTTTCTTTTTCACAAAAGCAGTTATTCAAAATTCTTGGTTCCTCTTCACTCTTATAAAAGCACAAAAACAACTCCTTTTTTTTAGCAAAGTAACACTCAAAACTGAAATGTCAAGCTAGTAATAAACTTACTTGTTCCTTTACTTCATCTAATTCCTTGTCGAATTCTGAAGCCTGTTCTGAAACCTGGAAAATATTTTTTTGAACGTTAAGTTGGGGGTGGAAATAGCTATTGATAGGGAGTGAGGATTCGATAAACCACTCACCTCCTGTGATTTCTTCTCCTCGCGAAAGAAGGGGTCTTCTATATCCTCATACAAAATGTCCATTCTCTCCGCTCATTTCGCACAGCAGCTTGCTGCACAAACTACTATACTCTCAGTATCCAAGAATGGCGGGCTTACTTTAATAACGACCTTTTTCCTAACGAAATTGGCATTTATAGTTGATAAATATAGTTGGTAAATATCGTCAACCAGTTAATTTAAATAACTCCGCCCTCTTTGGTCAGGTGCAAAAAGTGCTAACACAGCAAGCATACAGGTAGAACTTTTGTTATTGCAATAAACTGAGAAGCAGATCCAACCCCCTCCCAGTATTGTGTTACAGAGCTAGTCGCTGGCATGTTCAGTCCCCACGCTGCACAGCCTCCTGGAGCGGCGCCCGAGCCCCCTAAATTTGAAAAAGACTTCATTATGCTCAGCGAATTTTCTGAGCTCGTGGGTCCTGTACCGGTGGTAAGTGAACCCGTGTACTCTCATTTCTACTCTCCCAAATGCAATTAACTGCTAGGTTTAGTAATTAGCACCTAGTTAGGACTCATCAAAATATGAAGTGTAGTTTAAAATTGAAAACCAGGGTTTACTGGAGAGAATTTGTATGGTTTCTCCTCCTGTATGTGGAAGGCTGTAAGTTCAGACATTTCATGCAATAGGAGAGTATAAACTGTTTTGAATATTTTGTGACAAACATGAATAAGTGGTCCTGTTGGCGGTCAGGTTTAATGCGGTAGGCACTTTCACTCCTCAAATGTTCTGGTGATAACAAGATTAATGGTGGGGGCAATTGGGTCTATGGTCAACTGCACATGGATTAGCATTTGGTTTTCAGCAGACTCCAGCGCTGTGAAATCTAAGTACATTTTGCTTATTCCTACCCTGGTTTGAAGCACTGACCAACACAACTACTGGTTGTGGCCAGCAGCTGCGTTAGATTCAAGTCATGATACATACATACACACGTACATACACACATGGATGAGGTTGACTGGCTTCATATGCAATACATTCAGTGTTGTAATGGTCTTCTCTCTGGTTAAGGTGTACCCTTCCAAGGTTTGTGTGTGTGTATGGTGCTGCATTTATATGACCAAGGTAATCTTTAACACAATGTGCATTTCTGGAATAGCACCCAGCCTGTCTGAACTGGTGTTGTTTCCTCATGATAAATGGGCATGTCTTGCTTGCATGTGAGACGTCCATGGCATACTATGCACGACACACTGGTCCAATAGTAGCAGGTCAGAGTACGGTCATGAGAAATGGTTAGGTGACGATTGTTTTAATGATTCAGGTTGAAAGAGACGCAAACGACACAAAATAGACAAAATAGACCATATATGGTAATTTTGATAATTAAGTGAGTTGTGAGCTGAATAGTGGGAAGCATAACTGTTTGCTTTGCTTGAACTGCTCACACTTAGTAACTAAATTACAGAGGATCACTTTCAGAAGGTCACTAACCTCACCATATTATCTTCCCCATGACATGCTCCATAACCACTTGAGTGAGACTATTGCTCAAGGACCATCTCATGTGAGAATGGTCCCTCCCTAATCCTGTAGCAGAGCTAGATGCTCTCTATCCATGTTGTATATACTGCTTCACTGTCCTATCACACAGTGTAGTCTATCAAATCAACCAGACGGCATGATTCTGTTCCTGTTACAGTTAGCCAGGATTATTAGCATTTAATTTATTATTATTAATATTATTATTATAATTATTATTATTATAATTATTATTATTATTATTATTATTATTATTATTATTATTTATCATCGTTATTATTAATTATTATGTTATTGGTGGACTGGTTATTATAATTATACTGAGTTTAATTAGTGGTGTGCTAGCAGTCAGCTAGTCTTGTATTTCATATTGAATATTAGTTACTAATGAACATATTTATGATTTTCAGGAGCTTACTATGGGTTTTGAAAGACAGTGGCCTTTAAGCCCTTTGGTATTTCCAGTTATTCTGTATTATCTCGGGTCTAGTTTTCTGGAAGCTCAGATGGAACATGTTTAACAGCATACTGGAGTCAATCTGTATCCACCTTACAGTGACATACAGAAAGGATGTAGTGTCCCTTTTTAATGTCAACTCTAGTCCACTATACAGCCTGGCATTGAGATTGGCCTGGTCTGCTTAGCAAGGCCTGAATGTAAACTATCACATGCACTGCAGTAGGCCACACATGTGCACATATGCGCGCGCACACACACACACACACACACACAAAAAAAAAACATTGATGCCAGTCATTGGCTCAAATTGTACAGCAAGAGAACTGAAGGGAACATTCGAATGATTCAGATGTTGCGTGCTTTATCACAGCGTATACCCCCTATGCGAGCAGGGAAGGGGAGACGACATTGGGGAGCTCTATCACTTTATGTATGGATCCTTATAATGAAGCTGTGTAGTTAATGTGTTGTATTCAGCTGGAACACTCAGAAAGAGAAAGAGAAACCAGTCCGCTGAATTGCCCACTGGTAACGGGTATAAGGATGTAGTAGTCTTTGTACTAGATGGAGGCCATGCTCGTGAACTGTTCACCAGATGTACACGGGCATTAGTGACCAGTGTGTGTGTGTGTGTGCCATGAGCATAGGCAGCAGCTGTGCGTGTGTGTGTGCGTGCATGTATATGTGTGCGTGTATACACTTTCACACGTGGAACTATGTTATGAATGTGTGCGTGTCCCCTTAAATATGTGTGTGTGTGTATGTATGTGTATTATGAAGTCTTGTTTGCAACTTGCATGAAAACTGAGAGTAGGGCAGTGATGGGTAAAGGGTATATTGTGGGTAACTCGTTGAACTTGGAGTGGTGAGTGGTGCGAACAGCCAAGTATGAGCACCCACAGCTTATTTCTGACCACTCCTCGTTCCTGACCACTCCTGTTGCCGATGGTTCTGTGTACTTGCTTGGTAGTGTTTGGAATCTTCCAGCAACATTTGTGCCTTACTATAGATTGTGTTGTGTTGTCATGGTCACTGCAAGTGTTTCATCTAATGATTATGTGTGGCCGTGATTGTGTAGTAATCTTTTCACACATTTCTACTATAGGGAAGGCTACTGTGCCACACACTCACACACACACACACACACACACACATACTCACTCACACGCGCGCACACCTGATATTGTAATACTCATCTCTTCAGTGTTGTGGTTCACAATATCTTTCACTTTGTGGACGCTAAGATTGGATTGATTTTGATGTATTTCATGTATGTGTGTGTTTGCGTTGCAGTGCGTCATTCCAGACGACAAATCGGCCGGCACTTTCAACACCAATCACTTCGCAGTTCGGATCATGTCCAGCGACTTCCAGACTGCATCAGGGTGAGGTAGGGAGGGAGTGGTAACCATGGGGTAAAATGAAGCTTGAAGACTTGGACATCTTATGAATGAGAAAGAAGAAGGAAGTTCTCAATGAGCATGCCTTCTAGGTGTTAATTTGCTGTTTAGCTTGCCCCTCCAATTATTTTATAATGAAAAAAAGAAAAGAAAGAAACATGGAATTATAGTAGCAAGCCAGCTAGAGGTGTGTGTGTATGTATGGCTATATGTGTGTGTGTGTGTGTGTGTGTATGTATGGGTATACATGTGTGTATGGGTATATATGTGTGTGTGTGTGTTCTGTTCTGTGTGTCTTTGGTGTGGCAATGGCGTGTGCTAATGCTTCTTTCTTCTCCGTATACGTTTTCTTAGGAAACTGGTGGGACCAGACACGCAGGTAGTACTCTCGGAGAAACAGGACAACGCCTACGCATACGTAAGTTGGTAGAGTACATATTATTCACCCATAGAAGTGGAATCTAAACTGCTTCTGTGTCGGGCACCTTGTTAGAGTTGGTATCGGCTTGTGTAGCTGATGCGTTATTGCGGGAGTGTTTATGGTGTGCTTAATTTGAGGTTCCACTTTGTCACTATTAATTCCGAGTCTATTGATTAATGGTCGAAGTTGTTGGGTTTTTTTTTTTTGTTTTTTGTTGTTTTTTTTGTTTGTTTCTTTTGTTGTTGTTGTTGTTGTTGTTTTTTAAGCTAGATGGCTTTTCCCACATCTGGTAAGTGGTCACTTGTTAGTGGTCTGTGATGGTTGGTGTGATTCAATTTTATGACACTAAATATTTACTTGGTAATAAAATTACACTTGGGGTTTGTGGCATTATATTGCATGTCAATTTTAAGGCCTCACTCATTAAAGATGTGGCCTGTGTATGTTGGAGTGACACTATCCACCATGTCTTTTCCCTGGCTAGGCAAGTTAATTTAGTTCCAGTAAGGTACCTCTACAATTATAAATCAGATACATGTCACCTACTGTGAGAGGCTCTGTCAGATGTACGTAGTCTGTGTAATGTTGTTTTCTTTATGGATACGCATGTCTGGGGCGATTATGGCAATCTGTTAGGAGACATGTGAGGGACTGAGTAATGGAAGAGCACAGGTGCCTGTTCGTTAAGAGATTATTGTAAAACTGAGAATTGCCCTTGTCTGTTATTGTGTTTGTGTGAGTGAAGGCGTGTGCGTACGTGCATGTGTGTGATGTACGTATGTGTGTGACAGACACGTGTGTGTGTGTGTGTGTGTGTGTGTGATATACATACATGAGGTAAATGACTTAGTTGAACTATCAGAATGGGTAAGGTGGAACTGATATTGTTAGTTGTAATAAACTATCAGAATGGGTAAGGTAGAAGTGATATTGTTAGTTGTAGTAAACTATCAGAATGGGTAAGGTAGAAGTGATATTGTTAGTTTTTGTTGGGCGTTGGCCTAACACATTTACCTCTCAAGTTCATTGGTTATTTATTCGCTGCTTCTGCAGGTCCACTACTTCAGCTGCAACGACATGAACGCCCGAGGCTATCTGCGCCAGTATTGCTTCAGCTACGTCACCACCAGTCCACAGTGAGTCTCGTTTCTAGTGCACGTTTTAGTCTACCTTGACCAACCAACCAATAGCTAGTTTCCACCAGCCATGTTTAGAGTGCTACATGTCTTCTGACTGACCTGGACTGCTGCTAGTGTCTGTAGTTAGGGCCACTGGGCTATGTCGTACAAACCCCTCACACACACGTACACACACACACGCATACACACACACGCACGCACACACACACGCATGCATGTGCATGCACATCAGGTGACCTACATCCAGGAATGTTTATTTGTGACTAGATTGATCTCCTTCTCTTGACTTTGATATGAAGTTTATTTTGGCACCACTTGCTTATGTACTAGTGATGTACTTGAGCACAAATGGCGAGCGAGCCTAAAGACTATACTATTTTTATATGAATGATTTTGACTTCTAACACTAAAGCTACTGAAAAAAGGTCCAGTTTTTAAATTTCGCATACACGGTAAAGGTATTTCAGTGCTAGTAACAACTCTCTGCAACTGCTTCAATTGAAGGAAAAACAACAACAACAAAACAATGCACGTTATTTAAACGTTAACGGGCTCTAGTCAGAGTATGGTGGTTGTGACAGACACATACAACTTCAGGTAATATTAGTTTGGGGAAGTTAGGAGGTGGAGCCTACTCTAAGGCGAGGAATTGGTAAACACAGCATATTCTCTGTCTGGTGCTTGGCTCATGAAGTAGGAACCCCCCAAATCCCCCAAGATCTAGGAACTACAGGCCAATGATACGTGGTAGTGAAATTAGCGTACCTCACTGTGCCTGGGTAATCCGCTTGGCTGCCTTGAGGAGTACCTCTGGGGATGTCCTGATGTATGTCTGGTAGGCATGGCTGTGCCAGCGACCAAGCGTTTTAATCAGACGGTCAGGAAGGCCAGCCTCAGCAGCAGCTGTAGCAGCTCCTATTCTAAGGCTGTGGCTGCTGAAAGTTTCAGGGTTGATCCCAGCTGTCCGAAGGAGAGATTTCATTGTTGCTGATACTGAGCTCCTGGTGAGGTAGACCCCAGAACTCAAGGTGAACAGTGGACCTGAGGGGCCATACTGATGAAGTGTCAGGAACTTGGACATGGCCCTGACGGGACAAGTGGAGGAGCCTGTAGCACCGACTAAGATGGTGTGGGAGGTGCCAAATCTGTCGGTCTTAGAGCACTTCAAGGTGACGGAAAATGAGGAGTCAGAGAGAGTGACGTCATCACGGAGTAGATGTTTTGCTTGGTCAAATTTGCTGGTGGTGGGGCAAGAGTATTCGCTGACTCTGAGGAACCCATAGAAAGCCAGCGTAAAGGCGGCCCAGTATAGGAGTTTGTCATGGGATGAGAAGGTTGATAGGGAGAGTTGTGACTTCAGAGCGCGCAGGTTAGAGAAGGTAATTGGCGACCTTGTCCTGGCTTTCTTCCTGAGTGAGCGTCTGATGCCGGTGCAGAGGTATGAGAGGAGCGGAGTGTCTGTGGTGGGGTCGCTGTACAAGGTGGGTGTCTCCGCCTACTTGAGGTTCTGCAAATGCCAGCATATCCCGCCTCTACCAGCTTCGGAGCTCACTCTGCGGTATTTCTGTGCCCATATCAGCAAGAGGTTATCATACCAGACCATCAAGGTATATCTTGCTGGCATCAGACTGTATCACCTGGAGCATGGGCTACCCCTGCGGCCTGCAGCCGGTTCAAACATGCTGTTAGAGGAATGTTGGTGCTGCAGGGGTGGGAGTTGGCAGGAGGTCTGCGTGAGGAGCCAGAGAGCGAAACTTGGGCAGCTGCAAGCGAGAGAGTGCATCAGCAATACAGTTATCAATGCCAGCTATGTGGCGAATCATTACGTTAAAGTTATTATCAGCACAGCCACATAGAACAGGGCCCGTACCAAGTCCATTAAGTCAGGGCAGCGTGATCGACCAGCCTGCCAGACGTGGACTACTGCCTCATTGTCGCAATGAAACAGAAGCCTCTTACCAGACCAGTGCTTGCCCCAGGTCTCGCATGCCATGACTATGGCATAGAGCTCTTTCCACTCGATAGACATATCGAGGAGGTTGGATGACCAGGTTTTGCTGAACCAGTGGCCGTTCCAGTAAGCGCCGTAGCCGAGGTGCCCTGTGGCGTCAGTAAACAGGTTGAACTCGTGGGCGGGTGTCCATGATGGTTCTATGAAAAATGCCACCCTGTTCCAGTCTGATGCGAATCTAAGCCACCAACGCACATCCAGGACTGTTTCTTTTGTGATGGCTACCTGCTCCTCTAGTCCTTCTACAGAGTGAGCTGTGTCTAACAACCGTCTGAGGAAGATGCGTCCAGCAGGTATCACCTTACATGCAAACGCCAGCTTGCCTATGAGTGACAGCAATTGGTGTTTGGTGCATCTGCTCTGACAGCTGTAGAGGGAACTGAATCTGGATAGTTCTTCCAGCAGAGCAGTCAGCTTCTCCGGAGGGAGGCGTGCCTGTTTCAGAACAGTGTCTAGTTCAATCCCAAGTATCGTGAGAGTGGTAGCTGGGCCTTGTACTTTCTCAGGTTTCACTGGGGCTCCTACGGCTTCGCATAGAAGGAGCATGTCAAGGAGTGCATTGAGGCAATCAGGAGATAAGGCAGGAGCTACGAAGAAGAAGTCATCTAAATAGTGAAACAAGTGAGAGAGGTTAAAGTAATGCTTAAGTATCCCTTCTAGTGCGTTAGCGACCATGTTAAATAGATAAGGTGCAGAACGCAGTCCAAAAGGGAGACATTTGTCAACGTAGTAGAGGTTTTGCCAGCAGGTGCCAGTCTTCTTTACGTACGGGACATAACCGAAAGGCGTTTTTAAGATCTACTTTGGCCATGAGAGCTCCTTTACCACATAGGTGGCATAGCTTAATGGCGTCATCGACAGCTGCATACTGTAAGGAAAAATCCTCAGGGTTAATAAAGTCATTGATGCTGTTGTCGGAAGGTGCGGAAAGATGGTTGATCAGTCTCCATCCTCCGTCCTTCTTCGGGACAACACCAACGCCAGAGCAGCGGAGGTTGCTGTAAGGGGGAGTTGAATACGGGCCAGCCATTCTATTTTCTGCAACTTCTTTGGAAAGGGCGTCGTACACTACTTTAGCATGTTGACTTGCAGATGCTAGGTTTGGTGCTGTGAGATGTGTGCGAGGACCTTCATAACCGATATTGAAACCATGTGTTAAAGAGTTAACTAGTTCGGATACGAAACTTGAATCGGGGTGGGACGTGAGAAACCTAGCAAAGACCTGTGGACGTAGTGGCGTGTGCGGTGCATGATGCGCTATTGAAAGCGCATCAGCGTGCCTGGGGACAGGCACGTTTGGGGTGGGCTCCGTTGCAGCCTGAGCAGGCGTGGTAGTAAGGGCACTTTGAGCCGCGAAAACAAGTACCTCTGCGATTGTATATGCGGCAGTACCTGTCCTCGTCGCCACCTGTCCCAGGCTTGCTCTGCTTGTCGCCCACCAGCTGGGGGCAATCGCGGGCAAGGTGGCCCGCGATATTACAGACTGGGCAAGGGGAGGCTGAACGCTTGGATGTCCGTAATGGACATTCAGCGGACAAGTGGTCTGGACTTCCGCAAGAGAAGCAAGTGGCCTGGCGCTTGGTAGCGTCAGCTGACAACCAAGTGGCCACTAGTCCTGATTCAGTACTCGACCAGCGACCGGCTGGGTCCGAGGCCATCTTCATCCTGAACTGCGCATCATATTGCAGCCAGGCGTAGGGCTGAAATTTGGTACTCGACCTGGTTATAAAAGCCTGATACTGAAATAAGTCAGGCGCAACATTGGGTCTGTGAGCACTCAAGACCGCCGCATAGATGCTCCATGCTTCTAACCAAGAGTCTAGCCCTGTAATGGACCTGGTACTAGTGGACCTCTTGGAAGCATTACCACAACCCATATGCCTACTAAGGAGTTTATGTAATTCTATAAACTCACCTCGTTCGATGGCATGTCTGACCTTACGGGTAACTGGGGGAGCGTGGGCCTGGTGGCGGCTTGTGCTGTGTCTGCTGGACTTCTTGGTCTTGTGGTGCCTGCAATGACGGTGGCGGACTGGCGAGGGAGACTCAGAGGAAGAGGAGCTGATAGAGGAATGTGAGGAAGATGAGGAGGTGTGGTAGCCTTTAGAGCGCTTGGTTTTCGCTGAGGATCGGCTTTTGTGAGCGTCAGTTTCACTACTGGATGGGGAGGAAATCGTAGGACTCCGATGACGCCTTGACCGTTTACGCTCCTTCTCTTTCATGACCGATCTAATAGTCTCCGTAAGAGCTTTCCGTTGAGCCTTAGAAAAGCGGGCCGTGCTACTAGCTGGGGAGTTGTCCTTGCTGTGTCTCGATCTGTGACGGCCTGCCTGGTCAGGGACAGTGGGATCTACCTCGGGACCGTCATACTCTGACTGGCTGCTGCTATTACTATCAGAGCTGTGGTCGCTGCTGTCAGACTGGCTGCTGCCACTACTGGCGGTCTGAGTAGTACCTTGGAGAGACTGAAGGTGGGCATAGAGTCGCTGTACCTTGGCTGCCTTATTCCCATCTTGGGCAAGGTGGAACTGATTAAGGTAGAGCTGCAGGTTGAGACAGGCAGTCTACTCAGCTGGGACTGAGAGGTTGTCAGTGGAAGAACTGGGTCAGCGCCCTTATTTCTCCTGGTAGACTTCCCAGTGGACAACCTTAAGTTTTCACGTTTTAACTGCACCCGCAAAAGAATTCAAAACGGTAAACAATTCAATTTCTAGGGTAATACGGATACTGATCGATAAACCAGAGGATTCTGTTTAGTGCAATTTGGGACGGGGTCAACCACATAACACAAAAACGCGAGGGTCAAAGTACAAAATTACATACGTACGTCCAAACATATATATAAATAAACAAACATCCCCGATTTTCAATTGTGTTACCCCTGAGAGTGTCTCGCTTGCTCGCCAATGACTGACATAAAACAACAAAACAACTCACTTTGAAAGCTAACATCCTCCACAGTAAATAAGAAAAGAAGAAGAAATAAAGAAGCTAAATGCAGAAAAAGTTTTATGAGAAGAGATACCAGAGCAGGGAGGGAATTTAGCATCACAGTTATGTCAAATTGGGAGAATTTAACAAATATAATTGGAAATTCAAGTCATTAAAACCTCAATTATGACTCTAGCTTGCTAGTTTGTTTTTGTTTTTTGTTTTTCTTATTTTGTTTGGAGGATGTTAGCTCTTATTGTCACGTGTGTATTTGAGGTGCACTGGATTAGGCTCACATGTAGAATTCTCATGAGTCAGCAAGTTTGGTTCATTCTTTGATTATTTCTTTATTTTTCAGAAAAATCTTTGACAATTTTGAATCATTCCTCGAGAGGTTCAGTCAGGTATGTGTGTGAGTGTGTGCATATGGGAGTGTGTATACACGTGTGTGTGTGTGTGTGTGTGTGTGTGTCGTAGGTGACATCCTTGTTGAAAGCTGCCAATCACAGAATCTTTCAGAAGGACATGGACCATTATTTGGCTGATCTTTATTGCACATTAGGTAATGGATGTCATATCTGTGGATTTTGATAGCAGTCGCCAGTCATGTGTGGGTCTGTGTGTGTGTGTGTAGAGCTGTTACGTGCAGAGGGTCTCTCAGAGAGTGTCAACGTCGACTATTCCAAGCTTTATAGCAATGTAAGAATTTTAAGCTTCTGACAAAGCCATTCCTTGTGTGTGTGTGTGTGTGTGTGTGAGTGTGTGTGTGTGTGTGTGTGTGTGTGTGTGTATTGGGTGTCCACACCACTTACTGTGAGAATGGCCTGTTCTCCTGCGAGTTCCTAGCCCGACTCCAGGAGCTTCTTTGCTTGCACGGTTCACAGTGCCTGCTTACTGCATAGGCATCCTGGCTCTGCCAGGTGCATGTGACCTGCTTAGTGCATAGGCATCCTGGCTCTGCCAGGTGCATGTGACCTGCTTAGTGCATAGGCATCCTGGCTCTGCCAGGTGCATGTGACCTGCTTAGTGCATAGGCATCCTGGCTCTGCCAGGTGCATGTGACCTGCTTAGTGCATAGGCATCCTGGCTCTGCCAGGTGTATGTGACCTGCTTAGTGCATAGGCATCCTGGCTCTGCCAGGTGCATGTGACCTGCTTAGTGCATAGGCATCCTGGCTCTGCCAGGTGTATGTGACCTGCTTAGTGCATAGGCATCCTGGCTCTGCCAGGTGCATGTGACCTGCTAGCTGTAGCAAGAGAATTTGTTTGTGGTTTTACATTGTGTACTTGCTATTCCTTTACCATTTGACTATTATACATACATAGTTGTCACATTGAAGGTGCCTTTGATATGATATTTTATCCATTTAGGCTTGATATACTAGAATGGAATTAACTGCATGTGTTATGTTGTGGTTTTGCATGTGATTTATGTTTGTTGTTGTTGTTGTTGTTTAGTATGACTTCACCAAAGAGAATGTTCCAGAGCGTGATATAACACAGGTATTAAAGAACATAGATGACACAACAGAGATTTTGGCCACACTTAAGGAAGAGCTGGTGAGTGTGTTTGTGTATGTGTGTTTTTTGTTGTTGTTTTTTGTTTTTGTTTTTTGTTGTTGTTGTGTTTTTGTTTTTTGTGTGTGTGTGTGCTTAAAGAGAATTGTTTTATGGATGGTCATTCTTGTAAACACTTTTTTAGGAGACGGATGAGTCCACACAGGTATGGGAGGATTTGAAACTACTCCGGGAAAAGTACAGGGAGAAGTGCAGGAAGGACCTTAATGCTGAGAGAAACAATGCCTTCTCAGACAGAGGTGGGTGGGGCTATAGGGTAGTAAACAGAGGTGGGTGGGGCTGCAGGGTAGTAAACAGAGGTGGGTGGGGCTGCAAGATAGTTGCTGAGGTATTGCAGGCTTCACAAGGCTATACATATTACATGATATTGGTGTGCATTATTTCAGCTTCCACTGAAGGAGCATTCACATCTTACTTACCTACGTCTCCTGAGCCTTGTGCCAGCATAAGAATGTGTAAGTATGTGTGTGCAGATTGTGTGAGGGCGTGCAGTGTTTATGCGTGGATGCTTGTTGTGCGTGTGTGTGTGTATTATGTGTCTCTACAGCGGAGTCCCTTTCCAGCTCTGAGTCTTCTGAATATGTGGTGAGCATACATGCACACATACGTATGTACGTAATACATACATACATACATGCATACATATATACACACATACATACATATACATACAGTACATACACTAGTGATGTGCTTGAGCACAAATGGCGAGCGAGCCTAAAACTACACTATTGTTAAATGATTGATTTTAATTTCTAATACTCAAGCTACTAAAAAAAGTTGAGTTTTTAAATTACGTATATACGGTGAAGGAAATTCAACGCCATAGTAACCACTCCCTGCAACAGTTTGAATTGAAAGAAGAAAAAAAGCAACAAAAACAAGTCACATTAGCTATTTACACCTTTCTTTATGATATTATTTAGCTAAGTAGTAGTTGTAGTGCACAATACTTTTACAAAACTGAACATACCTACACAAGACTTACCTTCGTGGTTACTCTAGTGGACAATTAATTTTCAAATAAATACTGTTGTGTAGGGCTTATAAATGTGACTAATAGTACGGCACGTAAGTTGCCCATTCAAAAATGTATGGGAAAAATTGCTGTTCAATTGAAATCTCATGGGGAAAGTGAAATAGCGTGTAACTAATTGAAATACCTCGGTAGCTAAGTGAAATAGCATGGGTAAGTGCGCACGTGTGCAGAGTTAACCTTGGAAACATACAGTTCGAGTAGTTTCTAGTTGGAGACAATGTCATTCTTTACTGCAGAAGCTCTGCCGGTATTAGACGGAATGTTTTTCAACAGATTAGGAGGAGCCGCAGGTTGAAAACGAAGTTCCAGCAGAAGCTAATCCTGAAGTAAGGAGATGATGAGTGAACGATATAGTATATAGCTACAATTGCAAATGACTTTTTAAAAAGCTGGCCTACTATTAGTGAGTGATAGCACGGGTAACCTGTGCTACTAGGGGTCGATAGCACGGTTACCCGTGCTATTACTCATACAAATAGCGTATTAACTTAACACCGCCAATAACTCGAATAGAAATGGTACTCCGGCAAGTTTTTTAGTTTTAACTCCACCCGCAAAAGAATTCAAAAGATAAACAAACCGGAAGATTCCATTTAGTGAAGTTTGGGAGAGGGTCGAACAACGAGCTAACACAAAAATACGCGAGGATCAAAGTACAAAATGACATACATACGTCCACATATATATATATATATATATATAAACAAATATCCCCGATTCTCAATTTGACACCACTGTATAGTGTCTCGCTCGCTCACCAATTACATACATACATACATACATACATATGTGCATACATACTCTTTTCATTTCTTTTCTGAAACTCACAACTCACTCATTTCCTCCTTTTCTCTTCCCACAAAGTTCCTCTAGACCCCCAAGCTTCCCTTTCCTGGGAACTCTTCTAACGTCCTCTGAAACACCATCACCCACTCACTCACACCTTCCTCCTCCTTCTCCTCCCCCATTTTGTAATGGTTGTCTCTGTGTTCCTTTCAGCCCAAACAAGTGTTCACTCATTTTGTTAACAAATTTGAAAGACGTCTTCGCCCATTGGAAGAGTTGGCTCCCAAGGCACATCCCATTGCCATGGAAACAGTCAAAGATATACACAAGGTAAGGGTTGTAGGAGCTGTCGTCTACAGAAAAACTACAATAATAAATGACTGCATCTCTTTCTCTCTTTATTAATTTTTTCCTGATTCTGCATACATACTTGATTGTAAATTGGTCATTTATTCGTTGGTGGAGGCTAATTGGAGTAATCTCTATTTGAACCCAGTAAAAAGTTTACAAATAAACTTTATTTGACATTTCTACTTTTTCCTTTACATTATTGAAGGCTTTGGTACAATGTTGAAATGTCGGGTTAGGTATGTAGTTATACTGAGGAGCATTGACTATCTGATCTAATTGGGTTGGGGCATTCATAAAGTCAAATTGTTCTAATTACATGCATAACTATGACAAGAAAAATGCTTGCTGCTTTTGTTAAGGACCCAAAGTGCTATCCGTTTATGGTGGACTTCCCAACTTGAAATTCTTTTGAAATTGCAGTATCTGTAGCTCCTTCTTTCTCCAACTGCTTGTAATTTTAAGCTTTGTCTGATGGACGTTTCTCTTTTTAGCAATCCTTTTATTTTATTCCCTTCAGCCATTGTCTCCATGTGAAAATCTGAAGGTAAATGCTTTTGCAGCAAAAATAAAAATGTGACTGAAAAAATAGCAATCACTAATCATAGCCCTCGTGGTCTCTTTTCTCGTTCGGTTCATTGACGTCTCGGGTGATTGACATTCCAATATGTTCCCATTTATGTTGGTTGTAAATTGTTAAAATGTATTTAGATGAGAATGTAGTAATTTAGGATGCGGTTGCTAGTTTCTAGCGCTTATCATCAGCAATATTATATTAAAGGGTATATTCAATGAAAAAAATAAAAAGCCTCAAAATACACCAAAAGCACTATAATATCATGTATTAACATTGCCCTAAACAGTGTTGGTCAAAACTCACTGCAAGCAAAGATATAGTACCATGCTTTTCACTCTAAAAAGCCATTCAAGATTCACTTCCTGTTGTGGGTGGAGCTTCATTGTGATGCACATATAGGGATTTAACTGACCTCATGGCTATAGCTATGTCAACCAGTGTTGGGTCAAGCCCTGTAATTAAGAGCTTAAGTCCAAGCTCAAGCCTTTATAGATTTTTAGAGCTTATAAGCTCAAGCCCAAGCCCATCAATTTCGAATCGGATTAAGTCCAAGCTCAAGTCTTTATTTAAAGGCTTAAGTCCAAGATCAAGTCTTTATTTAAAGGCTTAAGTCCAAGATCAAGTCTTTATTTAAAGGCTTAAGTCCAAGCTCAAGCTTTATTCAGAAGTTGAAATTCTTTATTATTCATTTCATTGTGAAATAACATTGAAAATTACATAATTCAATAATGCAGACATCAAATCTTTTACATAGCCTAATAGGAATGAAACAAACAAATTAGTCAAGTTAGGCCTGTGTTAGCACCATACTAATCATAATTGCTCTTCTCCATAACTTCCCTCACAATAAAACCACCTTTCTTGTAGCTAGCTACTTGGGAAAAGAAATTGAGTATTAATATTTTCCCTTCTTTGTCTTAGCCTGATGCTTGCTACAATTATGATTGTACACAATTCTTCTGAGTATTTGAGCACCCAAAAACAATACAATTCCTTCCCATACTTCAGATTGGTACTACCACTATGGCCATGAGGTCAATTGAATCCCTATATGTGCATCACAATGAAGCTCCACCCACAATAGGAAGTGAATCTTGAATGGCTTTTTAGAGTGAAAAGCATGTACTATATCTTTGCTTGCAGTGAGTTTTGACCAAAACAGTTTAGGGCAATGTTAATTAATACATGATATTATAGTGCTTTTGGTGTATTTTGAGGCTTTTTATTTTTTCCATTGAATATACCCTTTAAACATAGCTACTCACATGCGAGCAATCTGATTGGTCTGTTACGTGGATCCATTGAAGTAGCTTCATGCTCTGTGGCATTTAGAAATTGAGTAAATTGGACGCTTATTGCTGTGCTCTAGGCTTTACTATCACAACATTTTTTTTTGTTTGATTCTCTAGGTTTTAGCCGTTGCTACATTCTAAAACAGTCAGATTCAGATACTGTGAATCATCAGCTTTTAAAATCTTTGGCCTTGATACCTCAGATTCCTGAACACAGTAGATTTACAGTATCCTAATCTAACTATTATATAGCTAGAAATGTAGTAATTTAGGTTGTTTTTAGCTCTTGCCTGAGCCAATAGCACAGTGCCGCCTAAGCAGGAAACAATTGAGAAAGGAAAATATTATAAAAGAAAATATTTTTAGGCGAATACAGTTTGACTAACTAATTGTCCTTCCAAAGTCACATTATTTTTAACCCAGTGGTGCCACTCGTTGCACTAATCATCCATCTCCTTGTGTTGTGTTGTGGCTTCTCTTGCAGTACTTCAGTCGCTCTGAGTTTGTCCTGGCTATGGAGAGAGAGGATGCTGAGTTGTTAGGTGAGAGTGGAATGCCCCTTTTGTATCTGTGTACATATGTGTGTGTGTGTGTATACATAAGTATGTGTGTGTGTGTGTCTATGTATTGATAAATGTAACATTTACCGGCTACTACAGAAATATGTTCCCCTTTTTAACTGCATTAAATTCTACACATTCCGTGTGTCCAATCTGTACGTCATTAAAGTTGTGACTTTTGTTAAACTTGATTTCCATCCTTACCACATGTGGCAGACCCGTGTTCGTCCCTGCTGACCGTGGGGAGAGTGCCGGTCATGAACTTCGTCCAAACTTCATCATCTGATCTGGACCCAGGCTTGTCTCAGACGTCCACATGCAACAGCTTCTGCTACTCACCTCAACACAGACTGTCATCAGTGTCTGCCCCACAACTGCCCACTCAATGGATCACCTCTCGCAACACATGGGGGCTCCCGATGCAGGTATGTTTGTGTTTTTGTGTGTGGTGGGTATGTATGTGTGTGTGTTTGTGTATGTGGTGGGTATGTATGTGTGTTTGTTTGTGTATGTGGTGGGTATGTATGTGTGTTCGTTCAGCATATATATTTAGATACAGGTATGTATGTGTGTGTGTAGTCTGTCGTGGTATTACTCTCACTGTCCGGTAACTCATTTACCAGTTGTATGTGTGTGCATGTGTGTGTGTGTGTGTGTGTATATGTGACCGGATTTGTGAAAACCCGGCTAAACGCGGCATCTAAAGTTTTCTAATTTATTCTACCAGTAGGCTGCACTGGGCCTTGGGATGCCTTCCTCCTGATTTGGAAGCTGTAGCACAAGCCGTCTTCGCCCTACGCACTACAACACTTCAGTATTTTTGCTAAACTTATTATTGCTGATTTCGAAAAAACGCCCGGTAAAGGCGTTGCTAAGGTCAGGGGGCGTGCCTTGTGTCCGTATACTATTACTGCATTTCTCCGGGACACTATGGAATAAATCGGTTACAGGCGGATTGAAAGAAGTCTAAAAGGCTTAATGCAGGGCTCCTTAAGAAACTATGATGACGAGAATTGCGTGAGTACGTGAATTATGTAGAATAGCAAGTGAATTAGTTAGCTACAGTTTTTTCCCGGCTGTTAGTGAAAAGCCCGCCAATAATTTCTTAGCAACTCTCCGTACACGAGTCCAACCGGCTAATGTTTCTAGCCTCCTAGTGTGAGTTCTAGAGCACGCCAGAACTTACAACTGCGTCATAAGCTAAAGCAAACTGGTGTCTATCCATTTCTGCCATAAAATTTTTTTCGAAAAAAATCGACCCATAAGGCTTTACCTGGTGATACTGAAAAAAATTGTTTGCCGCGTTTAGGCGGATTTTCCCAAATCCGGTCACATATATTATCTCCGCATTAGCTCCTTAAATTGTATTTTTGTAATGTATCTGAACCAGATACCAGTAGTATATTATTATTTATGTGTGTGTTGTGTATTTAGCAAAATCAGTCTCACCTGGTGATAGATGATGTAGGTGCCAAGCCGGGCTTTAATACAGAGTTCATGGGAGACAAGCTAGGACTGAAGCAGTAAGTGGTGTGTGTGTGTGTGTGTGTGTGTGTGTGTGTGGAGGGGGGAGGAGCTTGTTGGTTGGTGAGAGTTACTTGATTACTTGTGAATTCTTTCATGAATGTTGGTTATCATCATCCATTCATTTCCCTTCCTTCTTCTCCAGGTATCCTTTGTATATTGATCCTGTGTATTTTGGAACGAGAGACCCTCGGCCTTCAATCCACAACATACCTGACGATGGAGAATACAACGAAGAAGAAGAAATAGACTTTGCCAATGACAGCAGTGCCTACCCCAGTGACGACCCTGTACCAGAGAGTGAACAGTCTGGCCAGTACCTGTCCATTCCTACTGGGACACAGTCGGCAGCGGAGGAAGACCGTGCTAGTGTTGTCAGCAGCACGACATTCGCCACACCAGAAGGACTCACGCCTCGCTCGTCCGATGAAGAGGCCGAGGTCAATCCCGAGTCTCCTGCCAGCAACGGCTGTAACGGTGTCGTTGCTGTGATGAAGACGGAGAGGAGTTCTGGTAGCAAGATCAAAGCTGGTGGTAGTCAGAAAGAAAGTGACAGCAGTGCAGCTAGCAATGCCGTGATCTCGATACCTGCGCTGAACGTTGATGGGGAGGCGGAGTCATCTGACATGGGGGAGAATGTGGGTAACGAAGGTGCTGGGTGTTCGTCCCACGCGGTACCTCGGGAAGGGGCGTCACCACAAGGCGATCGTCGGGAACTGACAGTACCCACTGGAGACATCTCGCTGGAAGTTTCCGATGATGGCTCCTACCATTTCCAATCAGAGTCACAGAGCACGCTCACGGAAAGCAAGGAAGGAACTGGTGGGCGTGGCAGTATTGGTGGGAGTAGGGAAGGAAGCATAACTAGAGGAAGAGGAGGAGGAGGAAGGCTCGTGGAAGGGAATGGCGATCTTTCAGTATGTAGTGGAGGTACCTGTGATGTGGATGGGGGCTCGTTTCAAGGTAATTGTAAAATTCTGAGTAACAGCAAAGCTAGAGGGAGACTGTCACCTAGTGAAGCCCAGCCTCCTCCCTACAGTAGCAGCGTCGGCGGCAGTGGCAACAAGCCACCTCCCTACAGCAGCAGCCCGCGTCTCACAGACCGGAGTGTGGCGGACCGGCGTGTGAAGGCGGTGCTGGGCCATGACACTCGGCCAATCTCCATCAACAGCTCCGTGGAATTCCCTTACGTGGTGTCTTCAGAATGCTCTGCGGCAGTACAAACCAATAGGTTTTTGCCGTCTAGCGTCGGTGGTCACTCCAACCTCTCGGGCACTGGGCCTTCTCCTCCTTCTTCTGATCCTAGCAGCCAGAGACATCTTGGTGGGGCGGGATATCTTCATGGGCAGGAGCCATTGGAGGAGAATTACTCGGCTGGCTTAGGTCTCAAAACTGGGAGAGTCAGTAGCAGTCTTCAAGCTGGGGTGTCACCAGAGAGACTCCACGGAGCTCTTAGTCTGGTCAACGGCGTGAACTCCCGGGATCACAAGAGGGGTGTGGCCAGGGCCAGTCTGGACGCTGACTCGGCACCGATGTTCTTCATGGGGCAGACAGATGTAGGAGCAGAGGGGAGGGGAGCACGGAAGGGGAAGGGAAAAGGACTGTGGGGGAGAAGAGGTAGCAGGCAACCGCTGCTGGGATTGGCTTATACCAAAGACAAAGCTGTGCCTCAAGTGTTTTTCTCTCCTAATGCAGGTGGGTGAAGTAAGAATGGAGGCAGCAGAAGTATGAGGGGCAGTGAAGGGAGTTTGTGTATGTGTGAAGAGTGACACTGATGATCTGTAGACTTTAGCAATAACTTAAAACTGGCAAGTAATTTTTGTCTTGTGTTCTGAGAGAAGTGTCATTTAAATATTCTTCAAGCTACTTATGTGTAAGTAAGTAATCTATTACAGCATCTATTGCAGTACAATAGTAGCATAAAGAAAGTAAAGTTTCCCTTTTTTCAAATTCAGATCATTTTAAGATTCTTACATGTTCTGTTTCTTCTCCCTCCCATCCACTCAGGTTCCCACCCCAGCCTTACCTCGGGTGGACTTCCCCAATCCTCCTTCTCCCTCGACACTGCTAGTTTAAGAAGCAACAGCGGCCACCCATATAATATGTACCCTTCCATGGCGCCAGGCATGAGCAGTTTAAGCAGCATTGCCACGGAATTCCCCGACTCTTCCGTCTACCAAGGACCTTCTGTAGTCAAAGTCATCGGGTCAGTACTTAGTGGCTGTTGTTTGTTGTTGTTGTTTGTTGTGGGGTTGTTGTTTGTTGTGGGTTTGTTGTGAAGTTATAATATGGTATGCTGTGGATTTGTTTGTTGTTGTTTTGGTCTGTGATTGAAGTATAACAAAGTTTGCTAAGTTTGTAATGTTATACCAAGTTGTGCTCAGAATTGTGTGTTATTACATTGTGCTGTTAGTTGGATTAAAATAATTTTGGCAAATAATACAGTCTCGTTTTCCTGACTAGTGAGTTATTGATGGTATATATGTCTATTGTTTGAAGTGTAGATGTTTGTACTAGTAATAAAGTAATTGAGCATGCACAGTCTCCTTCCATTTAATTGGCTCCACCCCCGTCCTGCCATTTTGCATTTTGGCCTCCATTACCAAATTGATGTGATAGGTAATGTGTTGTTTACATAAGGTAAGGGATACCGCTGGCTGTATAGCTTGCCATTCTGTTGGGTGGACCTTATACTAGAGTAAAGAAGTTTTCTGGTCAAATTCAAAATTCAATCAAAAAAATTAGCTTTTGTCCGTTTCTTGGAGCCATGGTACAAGTCGATTGCACCCCTCCGTATTCAGTCGGTACAGGGTTTATACTATCCTCAGGCCTTTGGCCCTTGGTTGTGTAAATCCCATACCAACCTCCATGCCATGCTGTAACCTACAGGAATAGGATCTAGAACATTCACTTCAAGTTAACTAAATCTTTTTTTCTTTCCATTCATGTTTTTAGTTTTGGGTACAAATTATTAGCAGTGGTAAGGGCAAGCCATTACAACAGATGCAGTCTATAAGGGTTTGTAATTGTTATTTGAATTATAAATGCAGTGTCTCGCTAGTTATTTGTGCTCGAGCACACCACTGTATATAAATAGGTCACATGCTCTGTATTTGTATTCCTCCTGAGAGTGTGTCTCAGGCCAGTTATTGACCCCTTCACATAAATAATTGTTCTCTGTATTAAGAAAGCTTAGCTACAATAGGAGGATGTGTTGTGTTGTTTAATGATGGAATTACTTCCAGCTCATTTAGTTTGAGCCTACTTGGTCCTCAGGTGCTGAGTTGAGTAGAGGCCACCCACCTTACACACAGAGTTGACCACCTGCTCTCTGCCTGCACTCACACACGTAATCACTGGCCTGCATGTGCACACACACACACATGCACATACATACACGCACAGTGCATGTGGTACATGCCTGCCTATAATTGGCCGGTTATGGGGGCAATGGAGTGTGTAACACAATAGCTCTGTGTTCTCCTTGCTGCTGTTCTGCTAGTCTCGGTGTAAACATCCGTGAGAGCCTTAGAAGTGCAAAGTGGCCACTCCCACATGCCTTAAGGGGATAAGTGAAGTAATTAAATAATTAAGTTTTACTACACCAATTGTAGTGCCGAGGTTTTAGTAAGGTTGTGAGTAACATCCTTTTCTATTTCTTGTGACTTCTCCCATTAGGGGGAAAGTTCTAGTAGGTGGGGAGGGGTTACAATATTATTAGTTGGAATAAATTAGGAATCAGTTTACCAAACTTCTTGTTTGTTGTTGTTACTGGATCGCATTACTGGCGTTGCTATGGTGCTCAGTTACACAAGTTTCTCCCTGTCTTGATTGAGTGATCTCTCTAATTTCCGTTTATGTATGTAAGAAGTAGATATCTCTTGCAATCTGTGACAGGCAGGTGGGCACACCTGGGTGTGCTTGCAGGCAGCCATTCGATGTGAATCAATCAGGCTGCAATGCCAAACAGAAGTCTCACAGAGTGCTGCGATAAGTGCCTGCCTTCAAGTTTAAGATGTTGTAATACACAGTATGTTTTAATATACAGTTCATTGAAAAATAATGTTATACATCAGCAATGTGTTCTTTTATTGGAGAGCAAGCATAATCTAATACTCGCTTTTGATTGTTTGTAATGTTATGTGAAGGACTATTGTTGTTATGTAATTACAGTTTTAATAACTTGTGATATCTTATAAGGTTTCCTAAATCTGCACATGCACACTGTCTCACTTCCTGAATGGTGTGATTATATCAGCAACGCTTGCCTCTTCGAGGAAATTGGAGCGAGGGGGAAGTTGGGAGATGCGTGTGAGGTGTGGTGTGTATTAGTATAATAGTCAAGTGAAAATTGTAAGGACAGTTTGGTGAATTGGAGATAACAATTGATAGCTTACAATTAACGCCATTTTTAGAGTTGTTCTTTTAATATTATGGCATTCAATGGTTGTCAGTATATATACATACCTGTGTAATATTTCCACATTAAATTTGTATATCTTGCCAAGCATTGATGTATTGTAGTATGCACAGTAGTCATGAACAGAAGATGCTTCTCCATGTGTTTATTTGTCATGCTTCTTTGCAAACTAAGCAAGACAATATCAGGGTGTAAAAATTGAGCCAATGGGGAATATATATCCGGGTGCAATGCATCGCAGCTGCCTGAGAGTAGCAGCCTAATGACTGCACAGCTGCTATTGTTGATTTGGGTGCAATGCATCCCAGCTGCCTGAAAGTAGCTGCCTAATGACTGCACATAATGAATAATTAATAGGCTTGACGTAGGCATGGCTAGCTAATTATTGGTTAAGAGCATCACGTTCATCGACAAACACCAGGGTTGTGGAGGTACGGCAGTAAACTCAAGTTTGGCTAGTAGCAGTGACAAGAAGCAATCATTGCATATAAGTCGTAAATTTGCCAAAAATATTTTGTCATGAATATATATGTGAGGAATTAAAATAAAACAATTTCTTTACCTTGCCCGCTTGTGCTTGGGGTAATAAATACAGCTGGGTTAAAGTGCTCGCCATTTATACTGAAGCACACCCGTGCATGTGTCTGTCCTATATTGTGTGTGTGTGCATGTGTGTAATAAATATTATTGTGTGTGTTTGTGTGTACAGAAAGACCAACCTCCCTCTAGTATCCACGTTGGATCACATAGAGAGTAACATGCCCTTCAAACCTGGTAAAGGGATACTGAACTTCTGCCGGGACATCCCAGTGGTGAAGGACCTGTTCTACTGCCTGTTGCATGGCAGACCGCTAGTCTTGCTGGGCAGGCAATCGGAGGAGAAGTGAGTGGCGACGTAACTAAGTGCGTGTGCACCACGCACGACAGTGCCGCTGATCGAATGCTCTCTCTCTCTGTTGTTGCATGAGTTTGAAAAGAAAGGCGTGGCATTACCTTAATTGGGCCAAAGTGGTCAATAGTGGAAATGTCTACGCCCATAATAAAGAAAATCAAATTTAATTTTTCTCCATAGTGGCGAGAATTAGTAATGTTTTATGTTTCTGAGTAGTGTAGATACCACAACTGCATACATGACATACTTAAGGCAGACTGTGTTAGAGACTCTCCCTCTAGACACTCGTTACTCACAATATTGCAGGAGCTACCGATCCCCTCACTAGCTTTCTCACACTAACATTATTTGTGGTTCCCACGGCCTTATAAAGTCATTTAATACTTGGGACCTATTGGTTTGATAACATCCTCTGTGAGTCCCCCTGTTTCCTTCTGCTAGAGTAGTAGGAAATTGAATTATATGGCTTGCAGTGTGAGAGAAAGGAAAAGGATGAAAATGAGTTTTTAATGATGTCAGGCATACGGCCTAAGTTTGCCTTAATTTACACCTCATCCCTTGGGGAACCTGCCAGTATTGTCTGCAACACAATAACCACTGTTACTTTCATGAGAACAGCCGCCATATTAATGTCAGAATTTTTTAAGCTTCTGCATTGGTACACTCCATCAAACAGTGTCACTAATACACTCACCACACGCATGTGTGTCCAATGCAGCTAGGGGACTAACTTGTACTTGTAGCAATTTATAAGGTTGTGTGTGTGTGTGTGTGTGTGTGTGTGTGTGTGTGTGTGTGTGCAGTTTAATTCGCAGACTGATCAGAGTTCTCTGGCTGTTTGTCCCGGGTCATTCCAGGTGAGGCGGATGTCATGAAGTGTGATTTACTACTGATATTAGAATATTTATTGCTTGTATTATACATTCATATGCGAGAGCAGAAAAAGTAGAAAAATGAAATTCAAAGAACAAATAGAGGATTATTATATTGTTTTTTGTAATGTTCACTTGGTCAAATCAGATCAAAATATTTATTTAAATAAATAATTACTATGTCTACTTGATGATGAATTTGAAAAAAAACAAAAAAACTTTACGAACATTTTTATTAATGCGTCATTGTGTGTGTGTGTGTGTTTGTACTTTGTATATTAGTCAAAGACAAGTCATAACTTGGCAGGACACGCCCCTAGACATCAGAGATCTCTCCAGGTTAGTCTGAGTTCCTTTATCAATAATTGTTATTACCTGTTGTATATCATACACCATTTTATTACAACTTGCTGTTACTGATTAGTCATAGCACATGTCTCCTGATGCTTGTACATGCATGTGTATCTCCATACTTGCCACTGATATTGTATATGCACATGTATAATGAACTTTATCAACATAGTTTGTTGTTGTTGTTGTTGTTGTTTTTTGTTTGTTTTTAGAGTGCGACTTATCGGCCTAAACAAATCTACAGCTCCTCTAGAACCTCATGTCAAGGTATACTTGTGTGTATTATGAGAATCTTTACAAGGCATGCAACGACAGCCAATATTGTGGTTCAAAGTCCACACACATATATGTCTGTACATATAGCAAGTAATGTGTTAATAATGAATTTTAGTAGCAATAGACCTTTGAAGTTATAAACATTTAAAATATGAAGTGATCACTCAGCAAATTCTTATAAATAACAGCCAATGTGAGCGTTAATGGGTAAGCGAGCTACAGCTGATATAGCTAATGAGGGCATAGTTATTTTATGTGATCATATTTGCACTCGGGCTTCACAAGAACGGTAGAGGTGCTACAGAATCCTTAACAGGGGTTCTGTGAAAATACTGAGACATCTATTTGTTCATTTGTTACATACATGGCTCTCTCTTGCCTGGCTCATTACTTGTGCAGATGGTAGGCTTTATAGTGAGTATTTGGATGAATTTGTGCAGTCTTTAGCAGCACCCTGAAGTTGAAGAATTGTTTGTCTTTTAATCACAAGTAAAGAGAAATAACAGTGTCTTCTTTAAGAAGCTCTGTAGAATACTGGTAGGCTGATATACGCATAAGAATAAAAGGTAAGAGTATGTGTGCCTGCCCCCAAGACTAGCCAGTTCTGCTAGTGACAACTTTTACCAATTGGTCATCGTTTTTATTACTCTGTCCCATGCACTACATTTGTGCCGCACATGATTGTAACCGTTGGCTCACAATTTTCTCACTATAATGGAGTTAAGAGACTTCTCCATTTCTTCTGGACGTACTTCACTGCAAATCTGTAGCTGCAGATTTCACAGCCTCTTCAGCTGTCCTCAGTTGCTGACTAAATGATGCAACTATTTGCGAATAGTTCTGATAAGCTACGTAAATACATCGAAAGTGAAGAGACTCCCCTGCCAAATTATATCAATTCTGGGAAAACTAGATGTGATGCCTTGCATCAATGTTGATTAATTTAGTTAGTGTTTTGGTATATCAAAGGTATAAAACTCCTGGAATTGGCATCTAGTTGTCCCTTCATGATCAGAGTCTGTATCCTACAGGGATTTATGTAGCACTTGGTTTGTTAGTCAGCATATCGCAAGAATGATGTGCATTTAGCTGCTGGTACGGATGTTCAGTGTATGGAAGAATCAGGTTCAAACAAGTTGTTGTGTTGTTGTTGTTGGTATGTATTTGTTTTCAGCGTTACGTGTCATTTTGGGACTGTACCTCAGGCAAACTCTTTACTCCAACTTATAACGTAAGTTTTCAATGTTTGGTACATGCACATGTGATGCATACATGTATGAAACTATAGCAACCACAACATCACACATCCTGTTGATCTGTACTGTGTCCATTGGTGTGATATCTAAAGCTGTGACTGTTGTTATGGGACACTTAACCCTAATGTTTTCATTAATTTCATGAAAATGACAAAACACACCTGAAATTTAACAAAATAAATGCTGATTTAACTTGAAATTTCTTCCTAAAAAATTAAACCCTGCCGGTGTGGCTATAGTTATTGCTAGTGGGTGTATAGTTGTTACTATCAAACATATTACTGATATTAGTTGAGCTCAAAAGATTATTATTAATTTATATCACTTGCAGTAGTCACTCATTCAGAGCCGGTTAGTTGTTTGAAATTATGCAGAACTCTTCCCCACTGAGTTTTCCGAACTATATAGTATATAGTAGAGAAATGAACTCTAAAGATTATTATTTATATCCAGTTTGTAGTATTCACTTTCCTGTACAAGTAGCTGCTCATCCTAAATTGGTTTAGTGTTTTGCTCTTTCTCTCTGCTGTATATACGTAGTACCTACCAATATGGTGTTTCCTGGAAATTGGGTGGAGGAAGTTTTCCTTATAATTTTAATTATTTCTGAGTTTGTTAAAGTATTTATCTCAGAGTAGGGGGGGGAGGTGTGAGAATCATCTGCATGCTGTCCACATGGCATCTGTCTTACCTCTCCAGCAAGAGATTAGTGGGAGAAGGAAGAGAGGATGTGTCTGGTACATTAATAAAATTAGAGGGAGGAGATGGGGGTGTGTCATCGTCCTTTAATCAGTCAGTTGGAGCTCCCGGGTTCTGGATGTTTGTGTAGACTAATTGAATTGGATGTCCAGCTTCTCATGCTTCCCATGTTGGTCCCATGTACGCTGTCTCCATGGTGATGGCAACACTGAACACAGGGTTTAAAATTTAATAAAATAATAATAGATTTTTTTTTTTTTATTTAAAAAAAATTGAGAGGGAAAAGGTAATTTTAATGAACTTTATAGTTAACCATGGGAGCAGTATTCCCATCAGCCCTAATTATATTATATCTCATCAAGTAACTGTAATAATAATAATTTAAGGACATGATCACTAACTGGTTGCATTGGTGTCCCTTGTGTAAATTCTTACTGTGTGTATTTCTTTGAGTGAGTACAAACAGACATGCAAACCCACGTCATAATACTCAGCTATCTAATAAAACATTACTTACTTTCTCTGCCTCTTGCCTGAACAGACCCTTTCCCACTGATCGCATCACACTGGATGAACAGGGATCTGCCCTCTGGCAAGACTTGCAGACAATATTTGCATACGTAGGCTACATTACTGTTGAGGCTACATAGCTGGTGGACAGACGGACAGGCTGACGTACCAGATGAGTCGATTCCTCAAACCTTATCATGCATGCATGTTTAGTATCATTGAGTACGTGCCGAGTATATCTTGAGTACATACTAAGTCATTGAGTACATACTGAGTACCATTTGGGTATAGAGAAAAAGAACTATCATTTTTTTTATTTGTGTTGTTCTAGGGTGAACTTCTGACTCCGATAGTTACTAGGACCAAAGACAAAAAAGTGAGTTATAGAAATGATCGGGTATAACTTGTGTATGGAATTTGCAGACATGTGCTTTTTTTCCCTGCAACTTGTCTGATTCGCTTCCTGTATGATGTCTGTGTGTATGTTTAATCTGGAGGGAAATTAATGCTAATGTGTTTGTGTTGCGTAGAATGAGGAAGTATTTCTCGCTCATGTTCACAGGTAAGATATAGGGAGGTAGTGAGTGGGTGAGATATAGGGAGGTAGTGAGTGGGTGAGATATAGGGAGGTAGTGAGTGGGTGAGATATAGGGAGGTAGTGAGTGGGTGAGATATAGGGAGGTAGTGAGTGGGTGAGATATAGGGAGGTAGTGAGTGGGTGAGATATAGGGAGGTAGTGGGTGAGATATAGGGAGGTAGTGAGTGGGTGAGATATAGGGAGGTAGTGGGTGAGATATAGGGAGGTAGTGAGTGGGTGAGATATAGGGAGGTAGTGGGTGAGATATAGGGAGGTAGTGAGTGGGTGAGATATAGGGAGGTAGTGGGTGAGATATAGGGAGGTAGTAGTGGGCACTGAGTGTTTATTGCACAACATAGCATGTATCTGGGACTGTTGCTAAGGTCAGCTAGGATTGTTGCTAAGGTGGGCATAAAGAGACAGCCGGCACCAACTAGGCATTGCAATAGCTACTTTGCGCGTCATACATATGTGGTGGTTGCTATGGTGGCCTCCTAGAGGGAGAGGTAGAAGTCTAAAGTAGTTGCAGTAATAGACCAGTAGAGAAGAAGAGGTCAATTTGTTAAGTCAATCAGTTTGTTTGATGGAGGAAGGTTATGTTGGCTTTGAATATATGTAGCTAAATAAGCTGGTTTCAGGTGGGTGTGGCCGAGTGTACTCTCTGACTGACTGGCATGGTTCAGGATTGTGTCTGGACCTTCTCTTAGTTTGCTGTAGTATAGATATGTCTTCAGTGTCATGTCTGCCAGAAATGTAGTCAACTACTTAAATTGAAAACTGGCAAAATTGTCCCTTCTACTTAGGATTCACACCTGGTGTGTGTGTTGTGTGTGTTGTGTGTGTGTGTGTGTGTGTGTGTGTGTGTGTGTGTGTGACATCCAGTGTCTTGTTAGACATAGCTATGAAGGCATTTGTCTACTACTATGGCTATCACAGCTCCAATTCTAGAAGGTGAGTGTTATTATTGAAGCTACGTGTGGTAGATATCGTACAAGCCAGCAGGTGCTAAAGTCTTCATCTTGTTCCTTGGAGACAAAGGGATGGCCAGTAAGCCATGCATCAGATAGTATGTTGAGTCAAGTGTCATGGTGTTGTTTGTGATGGGGTTTACCCAGCCAGCTGTTAGTGTAGCCAGTTGGCATGTGCAGTCTGTCAAATAATTGAGTCTAGTTGGACCAATGGATTAGTTGCAAAACCATTTAGCAATTCATACACAGTTTGTTGTGGGGGGGGGGGGGTTTTGTTGAATCACAAAAAAAACAATAAATGTTAAGTCTGCATGAATATGGTGGAAGTCATTACTATGGAACAGTGAGATGAAAACTTTGATGAACTGTTGTGAAGAGCTATTGAAGGACCAGAACTAGAGAAGTGTTGGTTTTGAAGAAGTGTTGGACTAAGGGTAGAATAAGGGCTAGTTATACTGATCATCAATTTTTTTTTAATTCAGTCGGGGTAAAAAATTTAATTTTTGGGCTCCCAAAGTCTGTATGAAACCCTAAACCCTGTAGGATTCAGTGATTGATGAATTGATTGAGATTAAAAAAAAAAAATTTACCAGAATTTAATGGCCACAGTACTTTGTGTTGTTTTAATTTTTACTTTAGATATTTAGTCTATAGTAATGGAGAGCTGTCATGACAGCACTACTCTATAACCTAAATACTAGTGTTGATCCTATATTCTAAATACTAGTGTTGATTCTATATTAGTGTTGATTCTATATTCTAAATACTAGTGTTGATCCTATATTCTAAATACTAGTGTTGATCCTATATTCTAAATACTAGTGTTGATTCTATATTAGTGTTGATCCTATATTCTAAATACTAGTGTTGATCCTATATTCTAAATACTAGTGTTGATCCTATATTCTAAATACTAGTGTTGATTCTATATTAGTGTTGATTCTATATTCTAAATACTAGTGTTGATCCTATATTCTAAATACTAGTGTTGATCCTATATTCTAAATACTAGTGTTGATTCTATATTAGTGTTGATCCTATATTCTAAATACTAGTGTTGATCCTATATTCTAAATACTAGTGTTTATTCTATATTAGTGTTGATCCTATATTCTAAATACTAGTGTTGATCCTATATTCTAAATACTAGTGTTGATTCTATATTAGTGTTGATCCTATATTCTAAATACTAGTGTTGATCCTATATTCTAAATACTAGTGTTGATTCTATATTAGTGTTGATCCTATATTCTAAATACTAGTGTTGATCCTATATTCTAAATACTAGTGTTGATCCTATATTCTAAATACTAGTGTTGATCCTATATTCTAAATGCTAGTGTTGATCCTATGTATATTCTATTGTTTGTTTAAGAAAATAGTGTTCATTGTGCTGAAACACAGTCTATTCATTGTATGCTACTAATACATGATGTAAAGCAGGATTGCAACAACAGAGGCTTTTTAGTATGAGGTATTGGGAGAAAGAATTTAAAATAATATTTATAATAATAATAATAATAATATCACATTTACTCAGTTCTAACTGCTAGTATATTGTTTAATTAAAACTTAACCCAGTTTAAGTTTTAATTAAACATATATTGGCTGTTGAAACTGAGAAAATTTGCTGTTATTATAATTATTTCAGGCAGATGACTGGATATTTAATAATAATGATGATGTCGATATTGAAAGTCCCAGGTGTGAATAATAATTTATATTCTTGCTAAAGTTTCTGCATGCTGACTCTCAAGATAGTGGACTAGGTTTTCTATTGCGTAAGAACTTATAGCAACATCACATCATAGAGAATGGAATTATCCTGAAGTGTCCTGTCCCAGTATACCAGGCACAGGAGTGTATCCAGGATAGTGGATGCTGGATGCCTCAATGTGTCTCAAGTACTGGAGTACATTATTACCAGCCAGTCTAATAGCAACACTTGACATTTTATGAGCTAAGAGATAGTTTTATACAATTAGGTGTGTGTTTTTGCTTGATACATGTGTAGAGACATTCATTAATTCATTAAATTTATCTCTGTCACATTGTTTATTCTTTCTTACCTTGGTTCCAGCTAGCTGTGTGAGTTGTAGTCAGAGGTGTGTATTACAGGTTTTAAATACAGGTGTGGGTTATACAACATTCTGATGCTACATTACAGATTATAGAGTCACACCTCTGTTAGTACATTTGGGGACTCATTTACATATATTTTTTTTTAAATTTTTTTTAATAATATCTCAGAGATAATTTTTTTTAACTAGCTAGTTCTTGGTTGGCTGTCCATAGTATAGTTTGCAGCTGTTATACTGTACCATTAGCAAGACAATGCTTAATATTTTGCCAAAGATATAAAGATTTTTTTAATCTGAGTTTGGAAAAGTAAATAAGTTCAAAACACAGTTACATATGTACAGTGGGCACTGCAACTCACACAACTTACTTAGGACTTGTTTGTTTGTTTGTGTGTGTGTGTGTGTGTGTGTGTGTTTCATTTGTGGGCGTTTCCTTCCTATGGGGTACAGTCTATATTGCAGATGGAGTCTAATAACTCAGTGAGAATAGAAGGAGGAGTGGATCCAGGATGTTTGTGGTGTATGGATTGTATATGCATAACGCTCTGTCAAGTGGTATAAATATTAACCACCAATTAATTCTAAAAACAAAAGGAGGAAGTGAAATTTAATCTACATTATTTATATATCTTTTGTACCCAACTCCCCCCACCCACCCACTCACTCCAAGTTTTAACAAAAGTTCCAGTAATAAATGGAGTAAAGAGTTGCCCATTGACCAGCATTGGTGAAGGATCTGGTAGCCATTAGCCCACCTTGGTGGTGTAGTGGTAGTGACCTAGCGCGCCAAGACGTGTCCGAGTCGCCGGACGATTCAAGGTACACCACCACAACGCCGGTATCTCTCACACGACTGATCCCATGCTGAATTTAAACCTGAAAGAACTTGTGAATCCCTCACTACACTCTCTAAAGATCATGCACCGTATTAGTCGACACCACAGTCATAATACAGATCTACACACCACACACTTACCCATCCTTTACTAGAATTCAATGCATCGTGTGTCAAGCGCAGACATACCCTGAGCATTACTGAATTTCCGCATAGGCTCTGCACGCCACTACAACACCAACAGGCTAAGGCGCAGATCTCACCAAGGCCGGCAATCAACACGTACGCCAGTGATTACGGAACTTTGGTTAAAACGAGTAGTGGGTGGTTTGGGATTGGGTACAAAGAATATAAATCATAGATTAAATTCACTTCCTCCTTTTGTTTTTGAATTAATTGGTGGTTAATATTTATACCACTTGACAGAGCGTTAGTCATATACAATCCATACACACAAACATCCTGAGCCACCTCCTCCTTCTATTCTCACTGAAGTGTTAGACCCATCTGCATATAACTGTACCCCATGGCAGAAACGCCCACGAATGAAACACACACACACACACACACACACACAAACAAACAAACAAGTCCTAAGTAAGTTGTGTGAGTTGCAGTGCCCACTGTACATATGTAACTGTGTTTTGAACTTATTTACTTTTCCAAACTCAGATTAAAAAAATCTTTATATCTTTGGCAAAATATTAAGCATTGTCTTGCTAATGGTACAGTATAACAGCTGCAAACTATACTATGGACAGCCAACCAAGAACTAGCTAGTTAAAAAAAATTATCTCTGAGATATTATTAAAAAAAATTTAAAAAAAAATATATGTAAATGAGTCCCCAAATGTACTAACAGAGGTGTGACTCTATAATCTGTAATGTAGCATCAGAATGTTGTATAACCCACACCTGTATTTAAAACCTGTAATACACACCTCTGACTACAACTCACACAGCTAGCTGGAACCAAGGTAAGAAAGAATAAACAATGTGACAGAGATAAATTTAATGAATTAATGAATGTCTCTACACATGTATCAAGCAAAAACACACACCTAATTGTATAAAACTATCTCTTAGCTCATAAAATGTCAAGTGTTGCTATTAGACTGGCTGGTAATAATGTACTCCAGTACTTGAGACACATTGAGGCATCCAGCATCCACTATCCTGGATACACTCCTGTGCCTGGTATACTGGGACAGGACACTTCAGGATAATTCCATTCTCTATGATGTGATGTTGCTATAAGTTCTTACGCAATAGAAAACCTAGTCCACTATCTTGAGAGTCAGCATGCAGAAACTTTAGCAAGAATATAAATTATTATTCACACCTGGGACTTTCAATATCGACATCATCATTATTATTAAATATCCAGTCATCTGCCTGAAATAATTATAATAACAGCAAATTTTCTCAGTTTCAACAGCCAATATATGTTTAATTAAAACTTAAACTGGGTTAAGTTTTAATTAAACAATATACTAGCAGTTAGAACTGAGTAAATGTGATATTATTATTATTATTATTATAAATATTATTTTAAATTCTTTCTCCCAATACCTCATACTAAAAAGCCTCTGTTGTTGCAATCCTGCTTTACATCATGTATTAGTAGCATACAATGAATAGACTGTGTTTCAGCACAATGAACACTATTTTCTTAAACAAACAATAGAATATACATAGGATCAACACTAGCATTTAGAATATAGGATCAACACTAGTATTTAGAATATAGGATCAACACTAGTATTTAGAATATAGGATCAACACTAATATAGAATCAACACTAGTATTTAGAATATAGGATCAACACTAGTATTTAGAATATAGGATCAACACTAGTATTTAGAATATAGAATCAACACTAATATAGAATCAACACTAGTATTTAGAATATAGGATCAACACTAGTATTTAGAATATAGGATCAACACTAGTATTTAGAATATAGGATCAACACTAATATAGAATCAACACTAGTATTTAGAATATAGGATCAACACTAGTATTTAGAATATAGGATCAACACTAGTATTTAGAATATAGAATCAACACTAATATAGAATCAACACTAGTATTTAGAATATAGGATCAACACTAGTATTTAGAATATAGGATCAACACTAGTATTTAGAATATAGGATCAACACTAATATAGAATCAACACTAGTATTTAGAATATAGGATCAACACTAGTATTTAGAATATAGGATCAACACTAGTATTTAGAATATAGAATCAACACTAATATAGAATCAACACTAGTATTTAGAATATAGGATCAACACTAGTATTTAGGTTATAGAGTAGTGCTGTCATGACAGCTCTCCATTACTATAGACTAAATATCTAAAGTAAAAATTAAAACAACACAAAGTACTGTGGCCATTAAATTCTGGTAAATTTTTTTTTTTTAATCTCAATCAATTCATCAATCACTGAATCCTACAGGGTTTAGGGTTTCATACAGACTTTGGGAGCCCAAAAATTAAATTTTTTACCCCGACTGAATTAAAAAAAAATTGATGATCAGTATAACTAGCCCTTATTCTACCCTTAGTCCAACACTTCTTCAAAACCAACACTTCTCTAGTTCTGGTCCTTCAATAGCTCTTCACAACAGTTCATCAAAGTTTTCATCTCACTGTTCCATAGTAATGACTTCCACCATATTCATGCAGACTTAACATTTATTGTTTTTTTTGTGATTCAACAAAACCCCCCCCCCCCCACAACAAACTGTGTATGAATTGCTAAATGGTTTTGCAACTAATCCATTGGTCCAACTAGACTCAATTATTTGACAGACTGCACATGCCAACTGGCTACACTAACAGCTGGCTGGGTAAACCCCATCACAAACAACACCATGACACTTGACTCAACATACTATCTGATGCATGGCTTACTGGCCATCCCTTTGTCTCCAAGGAACAAGATGAAGACTTTAGCACCTGCTGGCTTGTACGATATCTACCACACGTAGCTTCAATAATAACACTCACCTTCTAGAATTGGAGCTGTGATAGCCATAGTAGTAGACAAATGCCTTCATAGCTATGTCTAACAAGACACTGGATGTCACACACACACACACACACACACACACACACACACACACAACACACACAACACACACACCAGGTGTGAATCCTAAGTAGAAGGGACAATTTTGCCAGTTTTCAATTTAAGTAGTTGACTACATTTCTGGCAGACATGACACTGAAGACATATCTATACTACAGCAAACTAAGAGAAGGTCCAGACACAATCCTGAACCATGCCAGTCAGTCAGAGAGTACACTCGGCCACACCCACCTGAAACCAGCTTATTTAGCTACATATATTCAAAGCCAACATAACCTTCCTCCATCAAACAAACTGATTGACTTAACAAATTGACCTCTTCTTCTCTACTGGTCTATTACTGCAACTACTTTAGACTTCTACCTCTCCCTCTAGGAGGCCACCATAGCAACCACCACATATGTATGACGCGCAAAGTAGCTATTGCAATGCCTAGTTGGTGCCGGCTGTCTCTTTATGCCCACCTTAGCAACAATCCTAGCTGACCTTAGCAACAGTCCCAGATACATGCTATGTTGTGCAATAAACACTCAGTGCCCACTACTACCTCCCTATATCTCACCCACTACCTCCCTATATCTCACCCACTACCTCCCTATATCTCACCCACTACCTCCCTATATCTCACCCACT
>WLWD01000631.1_pt1 | contig 118319 bp, 110 predicted proteins | sample 6712731 | NCBI WGS metagenome assembly WLWD01 (sample SAMN12718690, study PRJNA576275) | sponge metagenome | isolation source: marine sponge | host: Mycale hentscheli | place: New Zealand: South Island, Marlborough, Capsize Point | collected 2014-11-01
CCAACCAATACAACACAATGGTGTTATCACACCAAGCATAAGTGTCACATAATGTTAAGTGCTAGCCGGGTGCTGGTTAAGAGTTTGGCTAGCTCCACATAATTCCAGTTTAGGAATAGATAACTTCTTCAATGGGGCGACCTTGGTCTTAGCAGTTACTAAGGATACTGTGGGAGGGTTGTTGCTGTAGGTTGCTCTGACATAGATGACTGCTGCATATGCATTTTCAGAAGCATCTGAGAAGCCATGGAGCTGGATAGTGTCTGGAGTTGAACTATTTCGAAAGTAACAGCGTGGAAGTGAATTTCCTTTAAGCAGTGTGAGTTGTTGTCTCCATTGTCGATGCTGTCTTGATAGTTCAGCCGGAATTTCCTCGTCCCATGAGAGTTTGAGTTCCCAGAGTCGCTGGAACATAATTTTCATGACAATTAGAGATGGAGCTAGCCAACCAAGAACATCAAAAGTTCTGGCAATGTCGGAGATCACTCCTCGCTTGGTCGGTGTTATTGCCTTGGGTTCACCTACAGACACACTCATAGTATCTGATATAGAATCCCACACCATACCTAATGCCTTGGGGTGTTCGGACGAATGGTCATCAGTCAGTGACTTTGTTGGAATTTTTTCATGGAGAGTTGTATCTATGTTCTGCAATACTTGTGTAGAATTGCTTCGCCACTTGCGCAGATCGAAGCCTCCGTTCAATAAGAGTTGCCTTAGCTGTTGTTGGAGTTGAAGGGCCTCTTCAGGTGTGTTGGCTCCAGCTAACAAGTCATCAACATAGAAAGAAGAGAGCACATGAGACTTAGCCAGGGGGAAAGAATCACCGAAGTCATGGGGCTGTTTGCTGCAGAGCTTGAACTGCTAGATAGGGAGATGATGCTACTTCACTCATGATTTAGAGGTTCTTGCTGAAGCTAAAGAATTTGAACTCTTTACTTAGAAGGAATTCTGTTGTGTGATTAGCTAACTAGCTAGTTGCACAGCAGTGGTGGCAGCATATCTACCTCAATTCCCTCCCAGCTGCCAGTCACATCACCACATTACTCACACCTCCTACTTCGCTTTCGCACCTATACTGTTGCCATATCTGCCGACATAAGCAAGATGTACCGGGCAGTAGAGTTGGCAGAGAAAGATAGAGACTTTCATCGTTTCCTGTGGAGAGCAGAGAAAAATGAACCAATCCAAGATTACAGGATGACTCGAGTGACGTTTGGAGTGATAATGATACATGTGTTCAGTCTGAGCATGCTCAGTGAAGGTGTGTGCAATGAGTCAGCATGATTCAGCATACATACTGGTAAAGGATGAAACAGAACAATAAACATAGTTATATATATAATGAGTAAGGTAAGGTTCAGTCTTTCTCTTGCATTGTGTGGTGGGCGTGTCCATAATAGTGGGTAGGGTCACCACAAGTAACATGTCATTGAGTGATACATTGGATGTGGTTTTTGCACTTGCATCAAAAACCACTCTCAACTTGGTTGAGGTGCTGCTGGCCTTAGTCACACTGTGCATAGGAAGGTAATAGTGTTCACTGACCGGACTGTTCATGGCTGTCTTCGGAACTAACTCTGCATGACCCAGATCAAGATACTCTTGAACCACTTGTTGAAATGCAGCCCACCTCCCTTTTCTGCAAATTGATCTCTCATTTGCTTCAAATCGTTGAAGAGCCTGCTTCCTTGAGTCTCCGAGAGAGAAAATGCTTGCCTTGCGAGGGAGTGATACCTGGTATCTGCCTACAGACAAATACACATGATTGTCATTGAAATGTTGCACGACTACCCTTTCTTCAGACGTAAGGCTGGTAGTCAGACTTGAGGCTTCCTCAGTCTCCCAGAACTTGAGTAGTAGTGAATCCATGGTTTCACTGGCGGAGAGGTTGCAGACAGGAACTGGTAGAACTGGAGGGGAAGAGTGATCAGGTGTGTATCTTCCAATAATTGCCCAACCAAAGACGGTATTTCTAGCAGTTGGCTCGTCAGGGTTTCCTTTCTTTGTTTCGGGTTTCACTATGTCTTGCCAAGCATCACAACCAATGAGGAGGTCCACTCTGCCTGGTTTGTCAAATGTTGGGTCGGCAAGATGGAGTGCTTTGATATAGGAGAGATTCCGAACCCCAGTGGCATCTTGGAGTGGTAGGTTGCATGTCACCTTGTTGACCACCGCAGCTCTGAGAGGGATTCTGGGGCTACAGACACGAGTGGGAGAAAGAGTTACATTCACAAGACAATTACTGTAACCTAAATTAACTCCCTGAACACCAGATAGGGACAATTGTCGAGGAGACTTTTGCAGATTAAGACATTGCACCGTCCTGCTGGATATCAATGACACCGATGATCTAGAGTCTAATAAAGTTCTGGCAATAAGCTTCTTGCCCGAGGGTGCTTCTAGCATGACTTGAGTAGTCATCATCAAATTGGGCTTGAGGATAGGAGATGGCTTCGAAGCAATGGTGTTGAATGATCTACCTTCTGTTTGTGATGGGAGCGGCGCTTGTGACGGAAGCAATGGTTGAGGTGGAAGTGTTGGTTGTGATGGGAGTGGTTGAGGTGGTTGAATGGTTTGAGGAGGACTCTCGGACTGATTGACAGCTGGAGTTGACTCTCGATGAAGAGAGGTGTGATGAAGTTTAGAGTACTTCTTGCAGCGAGTGCTACTCAGGCATTCATTAGTCTTATGACCGTAGCCGAGACAGTTGAAACAGCGATGAGCTGTTTTCACATGAGTTGCTCGATCTTCTATAGACATACCATTGAACGTTGGGCACACATATAAGCTATGTTTCTCTCCACTGCAGAGAACACAGTTGTGCCGAGAGGATGAGTTGAACTGGTGCAGGTTGGCTGTGGTGTACAGCAGCTTTACTTTTCTTTTGTTGGTTTAGCTTTACTTCCTGTTTATGAGCTAGAGTGTCCATGTCTAGTAGCCTTTCTTCTAAGAACTCAAGCAGTTTCGTGATAGGTAAGACATCCTTTGTGTTTGGTACGTTGTTCCCAGGCCGTTTGAGTGATCTTGGGTAATTTGTACGCATACAATGAAGTGAGAAATGAACAAAATGTCATACTGACCCATGTTTTGGAGTCCTTGAAGGCTGTTGCATGTTCTGTCAGTAAGAGCTCGAAAGTCACCTTTGCTCTCCTTGGTGAGCGGAGTCCAATCCACTAATGACACGGCATAATTTTTGTGTATTAGACGGCGTTTGTCATACCTTTGTTTCAGGTCTTCGTAATGATTTTCGAACTCGATGGCGCTGAAAAGAAGAGGTGAGACTTGAGGATCTTTAATGGCACTTCTCAAATATGTAAGTTTGTGAGCTTGACTCAAATCATTGTTATCATGGATGGCAGCCTGAAACTGGTTCCAGAATGCTGCCCACTTCGTGGGGTCTCCACTGAATGTAGGGAGAGCAATCTTAGGAAGCTGTACTTGAGATGCACAGCTTGAAGAGCTACTTCCACTGCTGCTCACATCGAGTCAAATTGCAGGAGACTTGTCTGTTGCAGACAATGAGTGATAGCTGAAGAAAGTTCCAACAGCAATCTTCGTATCAGGTGATCCTTGGCATTGATGAGCGATTGAGTTCAGCTTCAATTTTGCTGAACCTTTCCATGACTATAGCAATGGATGCACCATAAGACTTGTCAGAAAACTCGTTGATTTTCTGTTCAATATCCTGCACTTGACCACGTAGAGAGAGAGCATCATGATAAGTGGAGGCAAGAATTAACAGTTCATGAGCAAGTAAGTCAGCCTCTTCATAGGCATCCAAATGCTTGGCTAGAGTTTGTTCTTCTTCATCTTGATTGATGGCATTAGAATAATTGTCCACAATGTCTTCGTGTATCTGCAGGTATGTATCGTTTGCTGACTTCAGAGAAGAATGCATCTTTCCAGTTGAGGAATGTTCAATGCATCCAAATCTGCCCGTTGAGTATCTTACAGTTTTTTGAGAACCCTAGTGATGTTTCCTGCTTGTCCTGCTCTTTTTCTCTTTAGATTTTCCATCTTCAACGCTATTCGAACACAGTGAGTTGCAGAGACTTGAGAATTGAGATGAATCTGAGCTGTAGAACTGATCGAATTAGTAATCCGGCTCGAGGGACCAATGAATTAAACCACCGACTTGACCCAACCGATGGCTAAATAAACTGACAAAAGCTACCTTTGACTAACAAACTAGTAGAGGTAGTAACCTTCCAAAATGAGAGATGATACCAAAAAATAATAGAGAGAGAAAAGTCCAAATCACAAAGTTTAGAGAGAGAACCAACAACTGAACAAGGAAGAGAAAGCAATCAGTATAAGAGTGTAATTCTAACAGTAATTAGTGTGAGAGACAGAAATACGAATACTAGTGAGTGAATGAAGGCGTGAACTAGTTCAAATGTAAATTAGTATTTATGATCATAAGTTAGTTTTCATGCAGCGGCTTCAACAGACTGTGCTTTCCTGTCGATGGCAGAAGGAGGAACAACACTGACTGCTGCTCCGGTGTCGACGAGGAATGTAAGGTGATTGGTGGGGTCATGTATGTGCAAAAGACAACTTGTGCGATTGGTTCGGCCAGGGTAACTCGTCGTCTCTAGCGCCTGACCACCTAGTTTGGGTAAGAGCACGGTGAGTTGCACTTGCGAGCCTCATCATCAAATTTGCGATGATACCAACAGACTTGCTCCGCAAGCTGAGAGTGAAGGGGTGGGTGAACGTTTATGGCGACGTTTTGGAGATGCGCTGTTAGCTCGAGTGAGAGCCTTCACTGAGGTCTGGAGTTTTGGCGAGCTCTGACAGGATGCGGTCGAAGTCTGCCGCCGTAGGTAGGCGGGACTCTGTTGAGGTGATGGCAGTCACTGACTCAGGTTGCTTGACAGGTGGGGGTGGGATAGGTTGACTTACACTGGCTACTGGATGACTTGCAACCTCCATGACACGATCAGCAAGTTCAGCCAAATTGTCAAGTGCATAGTTGCCAACTTTTTAAAATTAAGTTTAGGTACACCTCAAACACCGCCCATTTCTGTAAACCACACCTAAAACCACGCCCCAATTTCAAATTTCATAATAATATTTGGATCAAATTTCAGTTTAGTGCTTTGTGTGTGGCCTTTTTGCAATTTTTAAGTAGTTCGTCATCAAGCTTTACTTCGTGGCAGCAATCATCACTGTTGAACTTGATGGACATCAAACTAACTAGTGTTGACTGATCCAAATTCGACCGTTGGTCAGTGTAAATCTTACGAAGTATCGAGAAACCCCGCTCAGAGTCTGCATTCGAACACGGAATGGACGGTAGACCAGCCATGAGTTTAGCCAGATTGGGAAATTTCCGGTACAAATGTAGGCTAATTACAATTTAGGTGCGGTACATTACAGACTGATAATTCCGGTATTGTACCGGATGTTCAGGTACACTTGGCAACTATGCAAGTGAAGTGTCACTAGGAGAAGCAGCCAGAACCATCCTGATATTGCCAGGAAGTCGTTGTAAAAATAGTTTCCTTGAGGAAGGTGCTATTGAGACCTATCCTATCTCCCAGGAGTTGTTGCATGTGCCTCAAAAGCTGAGTGGGCTTCCTATCTCCCAGCTCTTCCGTCTGAAAAAGCTGCATTTTAGATGAGCGTTTCCTTCAAAACAGTGTGTACGGATTGGCTTCCGGGGGGGGAGGAGCACCAATTAAGTCCCGGATTCGGTGGCCAGGTCCGGCGTTAGCGACGATTGCGAAGGTTGCTTCGACCTACCTGCGCGAACCAGACAGCGGGGTCTGCAGGCCAGAATGGAGGAAGCTTGATGTGGATGGCGGCAGCCAGCGGCTACTACTGGAGTGGCGGAATGGGCTGGAGAAGCGTCTTCCTCGGTCATGGCGAAGCGCCGAGGTCACCAATATAGTTTTTGTCTTGCGGGCACTCCCTGTTAGCTATTAGCTAGCCACCGTTCGGTTCTGAACGGAGTACTACAGATGCTAACTATTGTGGAGTCAGAGAATTATTGCCTTTTCTAGATAACGCACACCGCATGAGGTGATTATGATACAAAAACTTAAAGATTGCGAAGTGACGTAATGATGATGTAATGTGTTGATAATGACATTCGTAAAGTAGTACACTTGTGATGTGGGCTTGGTTGGGCGCTTGGTAGACGCTTCTCACAGGTGGGCTGGTATCAGGATGAGGTTGCTGCCACCAGAGTCAACCAGTGAGTGTGGCTTGGCTGTCCTAACTCCTCTATAACCAAAGGTAAGTTGGATTTTTAATGACCCTGACACACAATGAAGCACACAAGCACAGGATAGAATGTTGAACTGACTGCTATTTATAGTGATGTAAACATGTTCACAAGTCGTCTGAACATGCGCAGCAATAACTTGTAAGCATGTAATAAAACCACAAGACCCGCTCAAACAGTCGGTCATCACACAAGTCAAGATGCTGGCTATGAGACTTGTTTGGTTGTTGCTAGTAATAGCATTAGCGACGCCGGTTAACTCTCCCCAAGACGAACACCAGGAAATGCAAAGATGGAGATGCTGCAGTGCTCTACTTCCAACTGCGGCTATGAGTCTTCTCTATCAGGTATATATGATACTACATGTATTGCATACTATTTATAGTTGAACTAATACTTGCAGGATCTGGTGTTTGTCCTATAACAGAAAACTGGACAGTTGCACAGAATCCTTAATTGGAACTATTTAACTCTTTTTTAACAATAAACATTTTCATAACTTTTTGCTATTTGTTGTTGTAATTCCTACTATACTTGTACCACTTTAAAGTACAAGGCTTTTCTTTTAACACTCATTCAGTGTTAGCTACATATTAATAAAATTAAAACTTGGAACACTCCATAACATGGAAGGATTATGAGACTGAGTGGAAATGTGTAGGACAAGGTTGAAGTTAAGCAATTTTGAGTCAGACCAGTGAGTGGATGGGTGACCACTCACTGGGAGTTGGCTGTCAGCTCAACAACACAGATTATACCAATACCTCTTCAATCATACAAGAACAATCAGCCCAAAATAATTACCAAGGGAGTGAAATAGAATACTAATTATAGGTATTGAGCTTCTTGGAAGACAACAATAAGGAATTCACAATTGTATGGTCATCTGAGTAGAAATATACAGGAGGAAGAAGCAGATGCACTGCTTGAACTAATATGAGAACAAAATTCAAGGATAAGATAAACGTAATGAGAAAAGGTGGGAAAGAAGGTGGATGAAGTCAGAAGGTGGGAAGTCAAAAAAGAAGATAACATGAAGTATGGATAGCAGAATAGTTTGTGAATAGGGAGTAAGATAGCAGTTTTATATCTACAGTGAATAAAGTTTGTCAGATGAATAAAGTTTGTGAATAGCTAGGAGCTATGAATAAAGTTTGTGAATAGCTAGGAGTTATATCTACAATGCAGTGGCAGAAACACCACTTCAAAAGTGGGGGGGCAGAAAATAACTGGGGCATAATAAAGAAATTGCTTTGGAAATCAAAACTGCATTTTGAAGATGCAAAAAAATTATGAGCCTAATAAAAGTAATTGGATCGTGACAAAAATAAAGAACTAAAAAGTTTATAAAAATGACAATGAATCAGGAGTACCAGCTGAAAATATACGAATTATAGTGTGCTTGACCAGAAACTCAGCAAATTTGTTTCATTACAGAGGTACTAGCTACTTAGTCAGTGGATATGAAAGGTGATAACAAAGGTGAGATAGTCAGTTACATAAGAGTATGGCCTCAACTTTTGAAAAATGTTTAGGGATAGGGGTGGCTATCACTCTCCTGATATAAAATAGGGCCTCTGCTCTTTGTAGTGTAAAAGTGGGGGGCTGTGCCCTCCCTAATGAAAGAGTGGGGGGGCAATCGCCCCCCCCCCCCTGCCCCCCCAGTATCTCTGCCACTGCAATGAATAAAGTTTGTCAGATGAATAAAGTTTGTGAATAGCTAGAGCTATGAATAAAGTTTGTGAGTAAGTGGTAGCAGTTTTAATTTACAATGAATAAAGTTTGTCAGTAAGTCAATTTGTGAGTTTGGTATTTAGAGCCAGAGGCAGTTTATATCTATTTTATAGCCAGCAGATTTCTGTTCTTGGAAGTGAGCCTAAATCTGATAGCACAACAACTAATATTGACACTAACAGTTATGTAAAAGCAGCGATTTCACTTTTAGACTTACATAACTGCACTTTCATTATCAACAGCGACAAAACACAAAGGAGTAAAAGAGGACTCTTATTCAATATTGTATTAACTGAGTGTTTCATCGTATATGCTTTTTATCGTCAACAACAACAAAACACAAATTACAGCAAAATGAATAAAAGAGAACTCCCAGTATTGTAGTATTAACTCACTAAACACGTTAATTGTTTGATATTTGATTCAAAAACAACAATAACATGTAGAGTGTTGGGTATTATAAACAAACTTGATAACAATTAGCTCTATTAATAGGGGTGAGCATTGTCATTCCAGCAGAGCTGACTTGGTTGTCAGACTGAGCTATACGCAGGTCAATCAACACCAATTAATATTAATCATCACACATACACAAACAAGTTCTGTACACAGGTCAACACCAAATTAATATTAATCATCACACACAAACAAGTTCTGGGTATATATCAATCACCTCATCTGAGTTTTATTCATTCACCACTAGAAGGCCCAACAAGCCGAAATATTATGGTTTAAACTTAACTTCATCTCTTGAAGGGATCACACTTGGGGTAGCCTAGTAGCAGTAGCTACAACCTAACACTGTTTTCCGAGCGCCTTCATCGTCCTCGTCAGGCGCTCGGAAAACCTGCCATCATGTGTGTATGCTGTTCATTTAGCCTTCTCTGACTCCATTTCCCCCATCTTATCTTTAATTCTCTTCTTTCTAATTATTTTTCTTTATCTTTCTCTGACATATAGGGGTGAGCATTGTCATTCCAGCAGAGCTGACTTGGTTGTCAGACTGAGCTATAGACAGGTCAATCAACACCAATTAATATTAATCGTCACACATACACAAACAAGTTCTGTACACAGGTCAACACCAATTAATATTAATCATCACACACACAAACAAGTTCTGGATATATCAATCACCTCTTCTGAGTTTTATTCATTCACCACTAGAAGGCCCAACAAGCCGAAATATTATGGTTTTTACTTAACTTCTATCTCTTGAAGGGATCACACTTGGGGTAGCCTAGTAGCAGTAGCTACAACCTAACACTGTTTTCCGAGCGCCTTCCTCGTCCTCGTCAGGCTCTCGGAAAACCTGCCATCATGTGTGTATCCTGTTCATTTAGCCTTCTCTGATTCTATTCCCCCCATCTTATCTTTAATTCTCTTCTTTCCAATTCTTTTTCTCTATCTTTCTCTGACATGTAGGGGTGAGCATTGTCATTCCAGCAGAGCCAGCTATACACAGGTCAATCAACACTAATTAATATTAATCATCACACATACACAAACAAGTTCTGTACACAGGTCAACACCAATTAATATTAATCGTCACACACTCAAACAAGTTCTGGGTAACACTGCAACAAGAGAAGGCAACACATTTTGAAAGTCCATCATTTTTGTTCATTGATTTAAAGAGATTCCTATTGTTCATTTGTTCCAAAACAGGCAACAAGCTGGCTGCAAGACAAATATAATCCTAAACTTAGCTAGCCAGTGAACTAACAAACCAAGCTAGTTGATCATTTCTAAAAGAGTGACTGTATTATAGTTACAATGACTTACTGTAACCATCAAACTGTTGGAAACAGAGAAAAAAAAAAAAAAAAAAGCACAAAACGGCGTGAAAAATTATGTCTATACGCATCTAGTGCTATTTAAAGCCATACCTGTCTAGTACACAATGTATGGTCTAAACTGAGTAAGGCCTCCCCCATCAATGAAGTAAGCGGCCCCAACTATAACTTACTGCAGTTCAAGAGATGAAGTTAAGTTTAAACCATAATATTTCGGCTTGTTGGGCCTTCTAGTGGTGAATGAATAAAACTCAGAAGAGGTGATTGATATAGACTGAAGTCCTCATCATCACTGAAACCTTTGTCCAGTAGGCTTAGCTAGCTCACCTAAAGTGGGGCAGGCTGATATCGCGCCAAAGCAATCACTACATTAAAGTTAATGTAATGCACAATTATTTAACTATTGTAGTAAGTTAAACAAAAATTAAAAATTGCCAAAGTATCTTTTTCTTTCATCTAGTTTTTCAACAAATTCTTCAGCTATCAAAATTAAATCCAAGTTTTCTGTAAGCTCTTTGTGAGCATTTAAAAGTAACTCTGCCAGTTGAATAGCTGGGCCTTGAGGTTTTTAGGCAATCAGCCACATCTCCCACATTCCTCCTCTTAGCAGCAGACACCAGCTTCTGGAGCTGTGACACTTATGTGCTCATGGCCAGGTCTGCGCTGTCTGTAGGATCAACTGGACCTCCTTCTCCCTCCCCAGACTCCTCCCCTACTTCATCATTATCAATGTCGGTGGGAGAGAGAGAGAGGGGGAGGAGGGGCCAGTGGAGGAGACACTGTGGGGTATAGAGAGGATTGATGTTTGTACACCGGGGTAGTTGTGTCTCTGCTGTTCACAGATCTGGGTGTGTTCTCTGTGGAAATGGGCGGAGTCCAGCTGCTGACACTAGAGTCTGGGCTAACTACTGGTAAGGTACTTCTGAGTGTAGCTAAAAGTAACAGGAAAAACAAAGAGTTGATGGTACATGATACACAAATAACAAAGACTAATTATGCTAATAATAAAAGTTATATGAATGACAGAGAGTTTATGTGGGCTGGCCCACAAGTGAATTATTGCTTTTGTTTGTGGTTTTTATTTTATTTTATTTGTTTATTAATTAGTATGAATGATAGCTAGCCAGCTAGTACCTAGATGTGCAGGACATGAACCTTGAGGATATATCTGAGAAGATAATTCTCAATGGGCACTACTAAAGCTATTTATAGTGATGTAAACATGTTCACAAGTCATCTGAACATGCGCAGCAATAACTTGTAAGCATATAATAAAACCACAAGACCCGCTCAAACAGGCAGTAATCACACAAGTCAAGATGCTGGCGTTGAGACTTGTGTGGTTGTTTCTGGTTCTAGATTGTGTTGACGCCATGTTGACTACCTACGCCAGCACTGACATGGTAAGGGATAGTTGAGAAGTGGATGGGTGGTAGGGCAAGTTGCTTTATGATGCTCTCTGTGATATACCTGCTAATATTCAGCTAATAATTCTCTGGCTATGTTTAGTCTCAAAGATTTTTTTTTGTTCTGTTTGTTTGTTTGTTTTTCCAGTCTCACGTGTTTTTTTTGTTTTTTTTGTTTTTTTGGCAGTAATCACACAAGTCAAGATGCTGGCTATGAGACTCGTTTGGTTGTTGCTAGAAATAGATCTCGTTGACGCCTTCTTCAATTGTACTCGTCTAGAGGAAAGCCAAGGCACTGATCCGTTGGTTCGTGGACTTTTGGAAAAGAATGCAAGGAAGGTGGACGAGTTTTTAAACAATATACTCACCACCCGTTTATTCGCTGATGACGCAGACACACCTGGACTTGATCTAGCTTCTCTTAATGTTCAGAGAGGACGCGATCATGGGTTGCCAAATTATCTAAGGTGGAAAGACTGGGCCAAAAGAACATGTGGAATCGAGAGCAAATTTCATTCTGAACTCACCAAAATTCGTCTTCTTCAAACGTATGGCTCTTTGAATGATGTAGACTTGTTTGTTGGCGGCTTAGCAGAGCAAGCGATACCAGGAGGACTGGTTGGGGCCACATTTGCATGCATTTTTGGCCAAACATTCACTGCTGTGCGGGATGGTGATCGATTTTATTACGAAAACACTAGGACACCTGGTAGATTAACCAATCGGCAAATTAGAGAAATAGAAAAGGCCTCTCTTTCTCGAGTGATATGTGACACATCGGATAATATCAAAAGGATACAAAAAAATGCATTTTTGTCCGGCCAGCCACGTGTTCCGTGCGATTCCCTGGACTCCGTTAATTTGGATGCTTGGAAAGCAAGCGGGTCTTTGTGCTCTATAAGAGTGCTCTCTGACACTGCAGGATCCATTTTAGTTGTGAGTAGGGTTAATAGCAGGATTCACTTGAGCCTTCGTGGAGTGTCAGCCAACCAGAAGACATGTGCACAGTTCCTGTGTCCATCAGACAATTCAAAAATCGCTGTGTCATTCTTGCCCAGGACTACCAGCTGCACTTTCACACCTAACAACAACCTCCCTCCGTCAACGACAGCAAACTTCTACAATGCGGTTATTAGCCGCAGTCTGGTGCAGCCTAATAATGGCCTCCATTTAAATCAAGGTGACTGCAACTCTGGTTCCACAGTGGGCATGAGAGTGACTTGTGGCAGGTCTCCATCTTCTGTTGAAATACAAAGTAGCAATGAGGAAGTTGAAGTGGATGTTGATGATGTCTCCGAGATAGTGCCATCAGTTGGTGAAGGGAACATGGATTTGCTGGACTCTCTGAATTCTGGAGACACTGGTGGAGCTGGCTCTGAGAAGAAGCTCATTTCTCTCATGGAAAATGTCTTGGCAGAGCTTCAACGTTCTAATGATCAGGATACAGAGGAAGGGGAGAAAAGCAAGAAGGCAGAAGCTATGGGAGGCGAAAAAAGTGCTATGGCTCAACTTGAAGAATATTTCAAGTCTAATTAGTTAGCTATAATAATATTATATGAACAATTAAAACTTTTATTCGTTGGTTGTGGGATACAAGAAAATAGTACATTTGAAACTGACTAGTTAACCTTTAGCTATGGTGAACAGCTAATTTTCATACACTTTACTTACTAAATAAACTGGATTTATACTTGACCTGCTTTCACGGCCCAATGAAACCACGCCCTCAGTACCAAGCTGTAATTATTTATAGTAAGTACTGTGGCGGTCCTCCGCAGAATCCTCGGTTCCTGGGATGGCCACGCACTTAGTAACAGCTCAGTCGCTGCCACCAGAATGTTAATCTAGACGTTCTCGCCGTAGCTAGCGCCTAGCCGACTTGTCGGTACTTCAACTTATTGATGTAATTGAACACTGAACTGAACAAGACATGACAAACACTTTTATAGAAGAGGGTTAACTCCTCCCACAATGACTATGTATGACGTACAAACGACTCGTGACCATTATGCATAAACACTCAGAGTTCATCAACACTAATTAACGAAATAAATGACTGAGTTCATCAACACTAATTAACGAAATAAATGACTAAGTCCACAAACAACTTCAAATGACATGCGCACACATACAAGTTCTTTCATACACACAACAGATTGACTATACAAACACAAGCACACACGGCATCAGTATACAGTCTCTCTTCATCTCTTTATCTTATCTCATGTGGGCTTGTCCTGCAGGCCCACAAGTACAAGCTGTATTATTATTATAGTACAGTGGACGATTATTACCGTATAGTAACAGAAATAATCATCTCGATTGAAATGGCGTATAGATTGGTAAGCATGTTCTTTTTGGCGAGCGAGCAAAGCGAGCGAGCAACTCTAAAATGTAGTCTATGGAAATCCTGAATACGTGGTCCTTTAAACGCGAGCTCGTCGTTTAAACGCGTTTAAACGCGATACGTCGTTTCCATTTGCGCATCCTGAATACGTGGTCGTTTAAACGCGAGCGCATTCCATTTGCGCATATCGCTCATGCGTGCGCATGCCCACCAAGCAACTAAGCAACAACAAGTTTGGTTCTCTCAGCTCAGCTCACCATGGCACTTACGGAAGAACAGAGACTGAGAATTACATATTCTACTACTAATAATGAGATGTAAATAAATAAATAAACAAACATCCCCGATTTTAGATTGTGTTACCCCTGTAAGTGTCTCGCATTCAGATTTGGCAACCTGCAGGAAGAAAACCAATGCAAATTCAAATCAAACGACCCCAATGCAATTGAAAGTGTCAACATTTCCCCAGAACCTCGCTCGCCCAACCAATGCTACACGAGCATTTTCTAGTTATGCTAACTTAGGTGTTCACGCGTTCTTATGCCTAGGTTCGTACATTGTGGAGGACGGCCGGAACTGGCTCCCCTCGGCAAGTGCTGCGGAAAGCGGTAATAGGACCCGTTAGGTGCAGTAGTTCAAGTAGTGTACCCGTGCCTGTTACTACATTCACTGAGGAAGAAAAGCTCATGAAAGAAGCAGGTACACTGATGGATGTTGCATACAGTGAGATAATTAATGGTCCCTGCAAGCAAACCTTTATCTCTTTACTAGGTGCTCATAAATAGTTAATTGCAATCATCCGTGAAGATGCACAGTAAGGGTGCTACTTAGGGTCTGATGATCCTAAATATGGTAGTTCACAAGGCTGCACAGCACCTAACTGATTTAGTTTGACTATAACAACAAAATTGATAGTGAAGTGCATTGCCTAAGTAGTTACCTACTGAGGGCGTGTGGGAAGCCACACCAAACATTCTACATTCATTGACTTTAATCTCCATAACTCTGTGTGTGTGCCGGAAGTTTGCAGTCGCTCGCCCGAAGCCGCGCCCCCTCTTAGGGCTCGGCTCCGCCTATGCCTTGTTGGGGTGCAGCGCGCCCTCAGGCCCTTTACCCTGAGGCTCACAATCGTGCAGCTGATGCTTACCCTGCGGCAGCTGTACATCCCCCACACCCCACGCAACTCTTGCGTGCGACCTCAAACTCGTCACGGGTTACCCTACGCCAATCTAGGGTCCCGGAGGAACCCTCCACAACAAACACCCCCTCTTTCACTTTGGGATGCGGTGGGTGGGCTCTTCTCTGCCACGGGTCTCTGCCGTGGCCTTCCCCAGCTGTCTGGGGTTCCTCTCTCTCTTTTCTTTCTCCATTCTTTTCTCTTTCTCTTTTCTCACTCTTCTCTTTTTTCTTTTCTCACTCTCTAATTGATGCCCTCAGCGCGAGGCCTTTACCTCACTCGCGCATGCGTTCGCCCGGCCCCCTCTGGCCCGGGCTCCTTCAATCTCTTCCCCATCCCTTTAACCGCCGGTAACCTCGGTCCGCTCTGCTTCACCTGCCGTTACCTACTGAGGGCGTGTGGGAAGCCACACCAAACATTCTACATTCATTGACTTTAATCTCCATAACTCTGTGTGTGTGCCGGAAGTTTGCAGTCGCTCGCCCGAAGCCGCGCCCCCTCTTAGGGCTCGGCTCCGCCTATGCCTTGTTGGGGTGCAGCGCGCCCTCAGGCCCTTTACCCTGAGGCTCGCAATCGTGCAGCTGATGCTTACCCTGCGGCAGCTGTACATCCCCACCGACACCTCCCCAACGGCACCCCTCGGAGAGTCCCGACTGCTCCGACGCACACACTACTCGCAAGCAGGACTAGCTCCTGCTCCGCTCCCACAATCACCTACGCACAGTACCCTGTTCTCAGGTCACTACTAGCATATACACAACATGATGACAACTGAACAACAATACACATGACAACGGGTGACTATGACTCTCACGCTCGGACTCAGTTGGACTTCTCTTGCTTTATAGCCTCCGTCCACTTCTTGGCCGACGCTGCCTGGTCACCACCTGGTCTTCTGATGTACCCTTTGTACTCCCTGCTCTTCCATCTCCCCAGGGCCTTCACCTCCTCGTCGGTGGACCCGCTTTCCGCAGCCGCCATGGCGGCTCCGATTCTGAAACTGTGGCCCGATATTCCGGCTTCCGGAATACCCATCTTCACCAGAGCCCGTTTGACTTCCTTCACAAAGTTTCGTCTGGTGAGCCCCACGCCATCCTGGTCCTTGAAGAACGGGCCCCGACCGGGCGCCCTGACTAACATAAACTCGAGAACCGCCCTCACTGGGCAGACGTCCAGATCGGTCCTCGGCAGTCTCACGAAGGCCCCCTCTCTCTTTCTGTCCGTTTTGGACTCCTTGATCCGTACTCGGATCCAACTGGGGCTCGCGACGCCTTCCATCTGCACGTCCTCCCACGTCAAGTGGGCCTTCTCGTCGAACTCGACGCCGTCAGGGGTCAGAGCTTCCCCCACCCTGAGACAACCAAAGAAGCACATGCAGGCCGCTGCCCACAACATCTTTCCTTTCTTCCCCTCGGTGCTCCAGACGGCCTGCATGGCTCTCATGTGCGGCCACTTCACCGGCTCCCTGCACAGTATGTCTCTGTCTTTCTTGACCTCCAGACGCGCCAGCCCCTTTCTCAGCTGGACCAGTCTAGCCATGACGCCCCACTCCGGCGCTGCCATGCCTGCTTTTATCTGAGCCATCCTCAGACCGGCCAGGTGATGCTTCACCGTCTCCGCTCGCAAGCCGTCCCTGGCCAGCACCAGCACGTACGTCGTGGCCTTGTCCTCCGTGACAGGCAACGGGGCCTCTTTCATCCGGCTGCACCACTCCGAGTACCTCTTCCACGCCGAGGCGTAACGCCTCCGCGTGGGCTCTGCTACAGACTGATCGATGACAGCGACGACAGTCTCTTCCAGTCCTGCTCTGACCATGATTGACTCGGAGTGGTCAGCATCTGCAGAATCTCCCCGGGCACTGCCACCGGATCTCTCTCCGACACCTGCATAAAAGAACGAGCCCTTTCTAAGTCGTCCCTGGACAGAGCGTCTGCCACCACGTTCTCTGTCCCCTTGATGTGCTCGGCTCTCACCGTCAGAGGCACTCTAGCCTCGACGAACGCCAAGCACCTGAGCAGGTGCATGGACCACTTCTCTTTGCATGCACCCGCCCGGACGGCCGCCACCACCGACATGTTGTCGCACCTGGCCTTGATGGTCAGCCCTCTCCACTGACCCCCCCACACTATTGCCGCAACCACTATCGGCAGCAACTCTTTGGGCATGATGCCCCACTCGCTCGTTCCAGCCAGCGCCTTCCACTGGATCTGGAACCACTCTCCCTTCCAGGCTGCACCGCAGCCCCAGCTCCCGGACGCGTCCGAGACCAACTCTTCGTGGCACTCTACTTCCATGACCACCGACTTCATGAGGGAGGTGCCGTTCCACCTCAACCCGAACTGGTGCCACCACTCAATATCGGCCCTCGCTTCTACGTTCAGCCTCACCCTTCGGCCGTCTCTCTCCACGGTGGTCATGAGGTCCTGTAACCTCCTCTTGAAGGCCCTCCCCGGCCTCACGGCTTTGCAAGCGTGGTTGAGGGACCCCACCAACGACTCCAGGTCCCTCCTCTTGCAACTCTTCATGCCCCTCCACCTTGCAAGGAGAGCCCTCAATTCGGTCAACTTCTCCCGAGGCAACCTGACCTCCATCTTGACCGTGTCTATCTCCATACCCAGGAAGGTCAGCACTTCGCTGGGTCCCTCCTCCTTGCTCTCGTCCAGCGGCATACCGAGCCGCTGGCACACCTCCTTGAACACGACCATGCCTCTCTCGCACTGGTCGGTGCCCCTCTCTCCCACTGCCACAAAATCGTCAATATAGTGTCTGAGCCACACGGCTCCTCTCTGCGTGGCAGCCCACTCTATGGCATCTCCAACCGCCGTGAACAGCAGGGGGGCTGATCTGAGACCGAACGGCAGAGTGCCGTCCACGTAGGTCTCGCCCTCCCACTTCATTCCCAGCAACCACCTGTCGTTGGGGTGCACGGGAATGTTTCTGTAGGCCGCTTTTACGTCGGCCTTGGCAATCAGGGCGCCTTCGCCCACCGCCAACACTCTCCTCACCACGTCGTCTACAGATGTGTACGCCACGCTCGACAGTTCTCTATCAATGCCGTCGTTTACGCTGTGGCCTTCCGGGGCGGACAGGTTCACTATCAACCTCCACCTGCCCGGTTTTCCCTTCTTTGGAATCACACCGAACGGGGAGCACTGGATACCAGCAGCGACCCCCGTTACCTTCCACACTCTTTTGCTCTGTACCTCCCTCTCCAGGTACTCACTGATAATGTCTCTGTGCTCCGAGGCCTCATACATGGTTCCGCTGCCCTCTCTCAGCACGACTCTGCTCTCTTCATGCCCCAGCCTGAACCCCTCTTTTATGCATCTCACCAGGAGCTCCACCCACTCTCTGTCCGGGTGCCCTTCCAGCTCCTCTTCCCACAGCTGCCACACCAGAGGGGTCACTACCTCCTCCGCTCCTTGCAGCACTTTACTCCTTTTGCTCTCCGACCTCCTCTCGAGATCCCTCAACTGACTCGTGAACCGGTACCCTGCAAAAGCATAAACACTTCGTCAGCTTTGCCCCTCTCCGCACCGGTCCACCTCCCTATCCTAACTACCCGAGCGTGTGCGTGAACTACCCACCCCTCCCGACTAGGTAACCCTTCCCCCCAGTCCCACTACGCCTGACTACCCCACTAGCTCCTACCCTCCCTTGACTACGGACCAGTGGTTTCGAGATAAGGTCAATCAAGATGCGATAACATACAAACGTGATCGTGAGTGCGTGCGTGTGTGACAGAGTTCACTAGCTATCTGATCAGTTCTTAATGTTCACTCCCGGCTTGGCGCAGTGAAACGCCGGGTGGTCTCCTCCGCAGTCGGAGCAGACGTGCGCAAATCGGCACTGGGCGCCGAAGTTGCACCTGCCCTCGCCCCGATTGTAGCGAAAGCAGGATCCACGTCGCCTCTGTTCCAGCCTCCGGGGCGGAGTGCCAATCACTCCTGCTGCCTGTTTGGGCTCAGGCTTTCCCGGCGGTGTGGCGTGGACGATGTCCAGCAGCAATGACAGGTTCTCTTCCTCCCAGTTCACCTCGGCTCTCCCCGCCGCCTCCTGCCTGAACCGCCTGTCGTAACGAGCCACTTGGGTCCACTGGTGTCTCTTCGCCAACTTTACTATCACCTCTCTGTAGGCGGACAGTGGAACCCACATCTCTGGCTTGCTGCTCGCCCACGCCACCTGGAACAGAGTGAAGCAAGTGCCCCACCCGGCCAAGTCGGGTACCTCTTTGACACTTCTCCTCCTGCCAGCCGACCCAGCGGCAGTACTCTCGCCACTCTCTCCTTGGCTGGCCCTCCAATCTCCAGCTTCCCCCGGTCCATCATCAAAGACCGGGAAGAAGGCGAAATCCACGAACGAGCCTTCCTTTATCTTCTCTACCACTTTGCTCGGCAGAGGTGGCTGGTTCTTGAGGAGATGCACTACTTTGTGTGCCTTCTTCTCCTCCCTCTCCTCCGTCCCGACTCCTTTCAGGGACTCCCAAAACCTCTTAACCAGTGGCTCCTCCACCGACTCTCCCGCTGGCGCCTCAGCGGCTCCCTTGCCCCTGGCGTCCTTCGCCATTTGGGCCACCACATCTATTAACATCAACGGCACAGACATGAACACCTCATCGTCCATGACCAGCCCTCCATTCATTCCCTTCACAGTGCCATACACACCCCCGCACTGGCCCTTGTTACTTTCTCCGGTGATTCTCACAGAACTACCTTCCCGTTCTGGACCTCTCCTTCACCCTCTCTCCTTACCGCCTTTCACAGTGCCACCCTTTCCTGCACTGGACCATACACTCTTTTCACCAACTCCCCAGTGCCTCTCTTTCCTGCACTGGGCCTCTGAACTCCTTTCACAGTGCCTCACTTACTTCACACTGGACCTTAACCCCTCTTCCCCCCCCCCCCCCCCCCCCCCCCCCCCCCCCCCCCCCCCCCCCCCCCCCCCCCCCCCCCCTTTCCACAATGCTTCTCTCTCCCGCCCTGGACCATTCTCATTTCCGTACTCATCGTGACTTCACAGGGCTACTCTCCAACCCTGGACCCTTGTCACCCTCTCATCCTTCTATACTTTCACAGGGTCGCCTGCCGCCCTGGACCCTTGTCCCATCTCTTCACTGGGGACCTCCTCCATGCCTAACCTAACTACCCCGAACAGTCCTACCCCTTAAGCTATTCTACTAACAACCCCACCTTAACTACCCCATCCTAACTACCTGCAGGCCTCCATCACTTCCACCTGCCTTCCTTGGTCCCCCCCATCTTGTATGCACTCGCCCAATGGACGCCTCCACAAAAGCCCACTGAGCTCGGTTTGTCACGCACTACTGCTAGCACGGAGGTGAGCGTCAGGAACGTTTGTCTTAGCCTTCCAAGCCTCCACAACCCGTCCCCGACTACGTTAGCTCACTCTCCCGCACTGTGTCACCCACACACCCCCCTCTTTACAACCCTTGCATACCCTCTTTCTCCGGGAGTCTCTCCATAACTGCCTTTTGCAGTATAGCCACTTGCTCCGCCAGGGATCTGAACACCGCGACGGACACACTCCCCTCTGAACGATTCTCCTCTCCCGCACCATCGTCCTCACTATCGACTGCGGTCGCCCTCGTCTCCTTGAGCCTCTTTGGAACGGGCACCTCTTCTCTGCCACGGGTCTCTGCCGTGGCCTTCCCCAGCTGTCTGGGGTTCCTCTCTCTCTTTTCTTTCTCCATTCTTTTCTCTTTCTCTTTTCTCACTCTTCTCTTTTTTCTTTTCTCACTCTCTAATTGATGCCCTCAGCGCGAGGCCTTTACCTCACTCGCGCATGCGTTCGCCCGGCCCCCTCTGGCCCGGGCTCCTTCAATCTCTTCCCCATCCCTTTAACCGCCGGTAACCTCGGTCCGCTCTGCTTCACCTGCCGTGACCACTCCTAGCAACACATATTGTCAAAGTAGGCTGGGTTTTTTTTTTGGTTTTTGGTTGTTGTTTTTTTAATAAAGGATTTCTTCAAGAACCCAAGCTCTGTCCTGTTAGCCAGTTTCGTAATCTAGGTTTTTTGAAGAATACACAACAAATAATGGGCATTTAGTTGATTAATCCCATATATATACTCTATTTTTCTTATTTTTTCACTCGCTTAAACCATTTATTAGTTTCTAGGTATGCCAAGGAGCAAGTACAGCCGCTGGTGCGGGAAATGGATGAAAACTCCAAGATGGAGCCTCCTCTAATAAAAAGCTTATTTGATAATGGGGTAGGCTCGATTATTTGCTAATTTTAACTTCATTTTATTTGCTTTTTTTTCTTTTTTTTTCTTTCCCCTGTTCATAAACTAGCTAATGGGTATTCAAGTAGACCCCAAGTACGGTGGTGCGGGTTCCACTTTCTTTGCTTCAATTGTTGCCATAGAAGAGCTGGCTAGAGTGGATGCCTCGGTGAGTGTGGTTTGTGATGTCCAGAACACTCTCATCAACGACTTCTTCACTACCTACGCCAGCAAACAGCTTCAGGAGAAGTACTTCCCAAGGCTGACAACTGACATGGTAAGGGATAGTTGAGAAGTGGATGGGTGGTAGGGCAAGTTGCTTTATGATGCTCTCTGTGATATACCTGCTAATATTCAGCTAATAATTCTCTGGCTATGTTTAGTTTCAAAGATTTTTTTTGTTCTGTTTGTTTGTTTATTTTTCCAGTCTCACGTGTTTTTTTTTGTTGTTGTTGTATTTTTTTTTGTTTCAATGCTGCCTTAATAATAATAATAATAATAAGTAATAAAAGAAGGGAAACCTTTCAGATTACCCATTCTAAAATCATCATACTTAATACTACGGACTACGGATTACATATTGAATAAATGAATTTGGTAAAGGATCTAATCACTAAGCGTTGACTTTTTAAATTGCATCAATTGGACTTAGTCGAGGTGCCCATTTTTGATTACAATAAATTATCGCAGAGAAGCCAAGCGGAAATTTTCAATGCAGAATTGTATGAATGATATACAATTATTTCATAATTCACCATATGCACATTCCAATAATCACCAATTATTAGCTATGACTAAACTAAACCAGGCTTGTGGTGTGATGCCATATGACCTCTGTTCCATCAGGTGGGTAGTTATTGCTTGTCAGAGCCGAGTTGTGGAGCAGATGCCTTCGCTCTGAAGACCAGTGCTAAACGAGACGGAGAGCACTGGGTGCTGAATGGGCAGAAGATGTGGATCACCAACGCTGAGCATGCTGGAGTGTTCATTGTGATGGCTAACACAGACTTCAGTAAGGTGAGCTCACAGTGAGGGCTCTAGTAATGCAAGTTCTTGTTCTATTCGGTTGTTTAAAATTACTTTTGATATTATTTTTGTATGTTGTTTAGGGATATAGGGGTATCACTGCATTTGTGGTGGACAGAGACACTCCAGGCCTGGCAGTGGGCAAGAAGGAGGACAAGTTGGGGATTAGAGCATCCTCAACTTGTCCAGTGTACCTCGAGAATGTTAAGGTAAAGGGTAGGGAGTATGTGGATTGGTGTTGGATTATTTATTTATTTATTATTAATTTTATTTATTTATATTATATTTATTTATTATTTTTATTTTCTTTGTTCAGGTGCATGAGTCACAGGTTATTGGTGAAGTTGGTAAAGGTTACAAATATGCCATTGAGACCCTCAACACTGGCAGAATTGGGATAGCAGCACAGGTAAGGTGAAGCTGGATTGTGCAGGACATACCTGGTGGGCGTCACTATATGTTGGTGGGCGTCACTGTAGGTTGGTGGCTGTAGTTATAGGCTAATAATTTCTAGACACTGCTCGAAAGCACACCCACTGATACCTCTCTCCTGCTGTATTAATAAATTAATAAATACATTAGTTCATAGTAATATTATATACCCATTTCTTATGCACGACTTCTGGTTGTTGGACTGAGTCTATGTCGACTTACATTTATTTATTAAAAGACAACATGCAAGTTTAGTCCAGGGCTGTGGTGGGCATGCTCAAAAGAGCACTAATAGATTAGGATGAGGTGACCTTTGAGAGTAACAATAATAGACATGATGAATCTTCATTAAGGCAAAGCACTAGAGAAAACAGTCATTAACTTGTACCTATTGTTCATTTCTGTAGATGTTGGGACTGGCGAAGGGTGCCTTGGATTGTGCGTCAGCTTACATCCGTGATAGAGAAGCCTTTGGCCAGACTATAGGCAGTTTCCAGGCCATGCAGCACTTGGAGGCTCAGTTGGCTATGTTAGTGTCGCAAGTACTGAAACTCTGGTTATTCAGCTATAGAGTTGTTCTCATTTTCAAAACCTGGACACTCTCAAAAAAACAGAGAGCACCCAACCAAAACCAAGAACAAAAAACATGAGTCAGCATATGTGAAAATCAAATACATTAAAAAGAGTGTTTAATGGGTTTTATGACTCCATTATTTAATGAGTGTTGTTGACTGTTCAGTGCTGCTCAACAGCAAATAGTTAGTTGATGTTTGGGAAACCCAAACATACTCCGGCCACAACATTGAAGTAAGATGCACGAATAGAAAAGGTGACACCACGTAAACATTGAACATGTAATCCTTGTTGGGACAAGTAGCCAGTGACATTGACTTTTACTGTGTAGATGTGGTGTTGGTGTTCTGGCAGCCATCGGCTTTTGAAGTGGAGTTGGGTTGAGGAGATGCTGCTTTGTTTTCATCTGCTTCTAGGTGAAGTGGAATCAGCATATTTATAGCTCTTCTGTACGTTTTGTTGTTGCAGTAAACATCCACCACTCTGACAGCTCCGTCATTTCCAGTAAACAACTTTGTTATTCTCCCAAGTGGCCATCTGTCATGCTGCATCAGGGTGTCATCCTTCACAAATACTATGTCACCAACCTTAGGATTTTGTTCAGGCTTCCTCCATTTGCTTCTGGCTTTAGAGTGATTGGAGGTAGCTGCTTCTCCATGCTTGTTCAAAGTCTTGCTGCAATCTTTGCACAAGTTGCCACCTTCTGAGAGATGTGATTTTTGCAGCTGATATTGCTGGAGTGGGGGGGTGCCTTCATTGGCCTGTAGATAAGAAAATGAGCTGGAGTCAGAGCCAGTCCTTCCTCAAGTTCCACTCCTTCAGCAGATAACAGTGGTCTGCTGTTCATTAAGGCTTCAATACTGGTGATGACATTCATGAGCTCATCAAGTTTGAGTGGATGTGGTTCCACCATCTTCTTCATCAAGGTCTTCATCACCTTTATTCCTGCTTCCCAAATGCCTCCGAAATTTGGAGATCTTGGTGGTGTAAAGTGCCATTTTATGTTCTGCACATGAGCTTGCAGTTGTTGTTTTGCCTTCTTCACTATCTGTTGAAGCTTGTAAAACTCATTGGCTGCACCTTGGAAGTTGCTTCCGTTATCTGAATACATTTCTTGTGGGCATCCTCTTCTGTTGCTGAACCTCCAAAAGGCAGCTAGGAAATCTTCAGTGCTGAGTGATTTGCACACTTCCAGATGCACACACCTTGTGCTCATACAGATGAACAAGCAGAGATGTTGGTCCTGATGGGTCCTGATGGATGGCAGCAATCCCATTCTCTGAGACATAGGATGAGCATTTACTTGTTGACACTTTGTACATGTTCTTGATATTTTCTTCAGCTGATTTTTTATTCCAATGATGTAGAATTCATTTCCCACAATGCTGATGAGTGTAGTGTTGCTTGCATGAGAGTAGAATTGATGAAGTGTCCTCAACATCAGCTTGGTCAGAATGTGCTTTCCAGACAGAGGAATCAACTTTCTGTCACTGACTCTTCCGGAAACCATCAATACTTGCTTGTCAGAGATGCTGACACTCAGGCCCGCCAGAGGAGATGACTTGGGAAGTAGCTTGTTTTTTGAGATCGAATTCCATTCCTCAGGAAAGCTGTCCATTTGTTGCTGCCTGAGCAATGTAAATTTTGCATGTCTGATGTCACTGTAGGATAGAAAAAGTTCGTCATCTTGAATGGTGGTGTTATTGTTGATAGTTGCTGTTTTTATTTTCTTCTTTTTGGCAAGGCAACATCTGTGGAATCTTAGAATCCAAGCCACAATCCTCAATAACTTGAAATATGATGAGTAAAGTTCCCAGAGAGTGCAGTTTTCTTCAGTTTTGTGTAGTGTCAACAGCACAGTGGTAGTGGATTTCATCCCAGGCAGTTTGTCACCAGTGAAGTAGTGGCAATCATTTGGCCATTGACTTTTGTATTGCAGAATTTTGAGGCCTTTCCACCAAAGTGTTGATTTCACCATATCATCAGCTGAGATGCCTCTGCTTGGAAAATCTGCAGGGTTTTCTTCACTGTTTATGTGTCTCCATGGTACTCCAGGCAGAAGTTCTTGAATAATGGCAACTCTGTTTGCCACAAAGGTTATCAACTTGTGCAGTGGCTTCTGCATCCATGACAGTGCTATCATACTGTCTGACCAGCACATGGAGTTGTTAATTGGAATTTTAAGTGCAGCAGCAGTGTGGGAAAGAAGGTGAGCAAGTAGTTTTGCTGCCTCCAGTTCCACAGGCAGGGTTCTTGTTTTGAGGGGGCACACTCTTGCCTTGCTGCACAGAAGTGTTGTCCTGACTGAGCCATCCTCACCCACATTTCTCAAATAGATTGCAGCTGCAAAAGCCTTAGTGCTGGAGTCTGCAAATCCATGCAGCATGGTGTTGTTGTTCACTGCCCCAGCAAATCTTGGTGGGCGGGTAAAAAGGCGGGAAAATCCAGCCAATAAAGCCTAAGGGTCGACTATATATAGTTATAATAGTGCATCCAGTAACAAAAGGATGGAAGAGGCCAGGCCAGGATAAGAAAGCGGCGAAAAGCCTGGCCAGGGCTGCCGGGGAGTCTGGCGGCAAGGAGAAACTACCACCCACCTCTACCCAATTCATAGAGGGTTAGGGGATTAATAAATTCATTCCGATATTCCCATCGATGGGGAGGGATGTCATGACTGGTTCAGCATGAGGCTTGTGGGAGACAAAGCTCTGGCAAAGCAGCAGCACGAGTGCGCGGCGCGCGCGTGGGAAAAAATTCTCACGCGCGTGCCGAGCGGGTCGATTCCCCCACACCTCTCTGCGCAACGGTGGCCTATTTGGCTGGTTTTTCTGCTCACAGAGAGTGTGCCAGCTACCCTTAGAGGCAGATTGGTGAGGGATGGGTGACCACTCACTGGGAGTTGGCTGTCAGCTCGTGGACATGCTTATTGTGATGTAACTTTCATTTTAAGACTTGCATCAAGCTGTTTTAAACATGCAGTTTACTGACAAAAAAAGGATTTTCAATGACATTGAACTGTAAGCAGAGTACAATTCAACATTCAGCTCTCAGTTTCATCATAATGCTTTTTATCATCAACAGTAACAAAAAACAAATCACAGCAAAATGAATAAAAGAGGACTTCCAGTAGAGTAGTACATAGTGGCGTGCTTGAGCACAAATGGCAAGCGAGCCTGTGCACAAACGAAACAACTTCAGAAGAATCTATCAGTCCGTTTCTAATAGTATTAGTACGTAGCCATTGTGACCATACTTTATCTAACAAATACAGAACTACTTTCTTACCTCAATTTCCCGAGTACTGGTATTTTCCGTAGTCTCTAATATGCATTGTGACTATCTGAGTAACCAGTAGCTTTTGACAACAAGCACTCACAGCTAGTATAAACAGCCAGAGTTTTTGAAATTGTCTTGTAAAGGGTATCGATATCATAGTAACCGTTCACCTTAACATTTGCGACTGGAAAAAACAAGAAGTTCTAACAAATTACTGCACACAGTGTTGAGTCTAACAGTAACTTTTAAGACCTAAGTGCGTCTTGTGACATTTAGAAATAACGTAATAAAAAGAGGTAAACGATTAAATTTCCTTGAATGATACAGGATCGCTAAACCGAAAGATTCTGTTTAGTAGAGATATGGGAAGGGGTAGACCACGAGCAAACACAAAAACGAGAGGGTCAAAGAACAAAATGACATATGTATGTCCACACACACATATATATAAACAAACAAATATCCCCGACTTTCAATTGTGTTACCCGTGTAGAAATCTCTCCCATGGTATTGACCATCAAATACCAAGGGAGAAATCTCTCCCATGGTATGGACCATCAAATACCAAGGGAACTGCCAAAATTTTCCTGGACATTACAACTGCTAGAGACCAAACTGCTAGAGACCAGAAGGATTTTCGATGGATAATAGTCTGATATTATGACCTATAATAGAGATACCTGGCCACAAGAGAATTGTAAAACTATTGTAAGAGGCTTTGAAAGCGAGTAGAACTTAACCCTTTCACTTTATTTTTCCAGGAATTTTGAACAAGGTAAATCAACATTACAATTTTTTTTTTAATATCTTGGTAATATCTTCATAAACTCCCAAATAACTATTATATTAATAGAAAGCTGTGTACCTAATGAGGATAACTGGTTTTTGTTGCCTAGTAACTAAATACTAAGGATTGACACTTGGTTAGTTTTTTTACCAATTTTCATGGAAAAGCAGCTATTCTCTCTCTTCTTTTCATATATGTATTTCTGTGTGAATGGCACCAGTGCAAACCTCAGCACTACTATACTCTAGCTAGCTATTACAAAATTATTTCTCAGACCAAAAGAATAATTTATTTGCCTATTCCTAATCAGGTATCAATACGGCTCAAGCAATGAAAAACGGTAGATATAAATGTTGTCTTCATAAAAGAAGTAGCTAAACATGTAGGATACACTCACTGGTATACTATAGTTTCAACACGAAACTCCAATTCCAGCACAAATTAACTTTTCAGCATAAAGCAAAACTACCGTGGGCAGAAAGAAATTATTTGCTCAAGTGATTGTGACATGATGATAGGGGGAATTACCCACGAAAGCTTGTGCCTATGTGCCTTTGTGCGGAAGTTTGGAAGTAAGGGGATTGAGGGAGACGGGTTTCAATGTGCTAGCAGCCTTTGCATTGATGCCAGAGACTTCGTGTACGTCTCCGACAGCAAAAACTCAACTGTGTGAAGATATTTGATCCCAATGGAGTCTTCAAAATGTCCTTCGAAGGGTTGTTCCAGGAATCCTTTGGGATAGCGATGGATGAAAGTGGACACCTGTTTGTGTCTGACAGTTACAATGGGAAGGTTTACATGTACCAGTAGTAAACTATGTAGTAGAACATTGTCTATTTGTATTAATACTTTTTTCTATTAAAAACAATGTGTGAGGTAAGGGTACTATTAAGGTACTATTATTAAAAGAGGTGAACATAGACTTATAGAGGCAATGGGGATAAAAACTTGTGTTTACTGTTACTAAAGGGAAAAAAGAAGATGAAATTAACTAATAGCTATTTGCGTGGAGTTTTCAAGTATTCCTCGTTCGGCATGATAATGTCTGCAGCTGACGGGGCTGTCCTGAACTTGTTTACTACTCTGAGACCCCTTGCCCCTCGAGGGGCATTACCAGTCTCCTTGGCACGGTGGTGGTACAGCTTCTTCTTCCAACTCATGGCCAGAAATGCAGCATCTGGACCTCGATCCTCATCGTCATCATCTGCTAAACTGCTCTCCCTGGCAGCTGTTAAGTTCTATTAAAAGCCATATAAACACTTATTGCAATAGTCAGAATACAATATGGGCATATATTTCACGAGCATGCTTATGTATTTTAATGAGTGTGAGAGTGAAATGCCATCCCCATATCGTACGAGTGTAATATATTGAATATTGAATATTTTACCAAACTGGTAAAACAGTTTTCTTCAAAAGCCTTGTAGTTCTCTACACCATGCATTAAAAAAAAAAGAAGCAGTTGTCCAGAGCTACACATGGGCTCTTTGGAATGTTCAATATGCAGTGTTCAATATGGAACAAAATTGAATGCTTGCATGGTGTGGAAATACTCAAGGAAATATCCAGTGTACAATAATATATATAGATAGATAGATTGTGTGGGGGTGGTTGTAAGGTACCTGGCAGCTGGTGATGAGTAATGCTAAGGACCAGCTCTATCTATTTATTTAGATTGAGCAGTACGATTAGCAACCACAGCTAGCTAGGCTAAGTACTAGCTAGAGTGACTACTGATAGATAAAATATATAAACTATGCCTACTATGAAGGCAAAGCTAAAGAGATAGATTGAGTATAGATACTGAGCTTGCAGCAGCTAGGTTTCAGATTCTTCAACAAAAAGGGAATGAAGACAAAACAGAGATAAAAGAGTGATATATATCATTGGGTTTAGTGGGTGGTGCCTACATACAGAACTCAGACAGTGAGGAGACTGGGCAGGGCCAAACAATCAATAGCTACACAAACAAACCAATTAACAAGTTCAAAGTTCATGCATTATTGGATGACACGTTATTTTGCACACATAGGGGTCCGGGTAGGCCTGGACATAGATAGATAGATGTATGTAATTATATATATATAATACTTATAGCACGAGTCAGAGTACAATATGGGAAAATATTTTACGAGCACGCAAAATATTTTCACGAGCCAAAGGCGAGTGAAAATGTGGCGTGAGAGTAAAATATCATTCCCATATTGTACGACGAGTGTGATAAGTGATTTATTGCTTCTTTGAAATTTTTACTTGAATATTTCCGCATCACGCGAGCGTTCTGTATTCTCCCATATTGTACGGTTTATATTGTACGCTCCTTGTAGCGCGCGCGTAGCGAGTAAAATCAATGAAAATTGTATTGTAACCGGTTGAGAAAAATTTCAAAGAAGCAATAAATCACTTATCACACTCGTCGTACAATATGGGAATGATATTTTACTCTCACGCCACATTTTCACTCGCCTTTGGCTCGTGAAAATATTTTGCGTGCTCGTAAAATATTTTCCCATATTGTACTCTGACTCGTGCTATAAGTATTATATATATATATATATATATATGAGTGGGTCTAGGAAAAGAGCAAACCAAAAAAAATTGAGTCTTTTGTGCTTATAAAAAGCTACAATTTATCTCAACTTAGTGCTAAAATACTGGAGGGTAAACCTTCGACGTGCAGAGAAACTGGCAGTTGAACTGGGCTGTATTCAGCACTGCAATTGAACTAGAAATTGAGAAAACATGAATTGAATTTCCACTTCCAGTATAATTAATGTTTCCGTATACTTAACGGCGTACTCCGCATACGCAATTAAATCGTACAGCCGCTTGTTAATGGCGACCAACGAAGTTTGCGTAGATTTTTTTTAAGCTTTCAAAGCGTCTCACGGCCTGTCTTGTCAGAATGCTTGGCTACTCTATTCGTTGTAGCGGTAAACTTTCAGCCAGAGGTAAGCTGTAGAGTGCATGCAATAGTCTCAAAGCTATGCCGTGTTTTTAGCTGCTTCTTTGAAACTCCGCCCATCCTCCGTTTATTGTACTTCGAGAACGAGAGAGAATAAAAAGTAGTTTGTCTTTCCACGGCACGCTTGGGGTCTTTTAAGTTGTTTTGACATTTGAAATTTGGCATAGACGTAGAGTAAGGGTCACTAAGACTAATTCTGCAAAAATAGAAAGAAAGAATTTTTCCGATGACTTACTTCTGGAGCCTATATCTCAATTTCAATTTTTGCGCCGTAAGGTCCCTTTTCCCAGACCCACTCACATATATATATATATATAATATATACATACATAAATATGTATAGATATATTTATGTATATATTCACAATGACATGTTTGTAATGCTCTAGCAAGTGTCTTAACTAGTACTAAATGCCTTGAAGTAACTTATGTAGTGCTTTATGGAGGGAGAACCACACCCACCAACCAACCACCCACTCACACACACTTACTTTCATGCAGGCAGCCTCTGCAGCTCTCACTGTGTTAATGACCACCTTCATCAGGTTCTGTGCGTTCTTTATCAGCATCAAGTCTCCCTAAGAACCACAGACAGGTAATGACATCATGACAACTGAAAGCAGCAACGACAAGGCTGGCTAATGCAGGAACACCCTCAGTTATCACTAACAACCAATGTTGAGTCTCAACTGAAAGAACTGTTCTAGCTGGTATGATTATTATGGATTTGATTTGTTGCTTTTTGGTTTGATTTCATGTCTTCAAAATACAGGAGCAGACTGAAATAATATTGCAACTTACACACTCACAAATAATACCATTTGTCATATTATGAATGGAAATGAACCGGTTGGCCCGAATGGCCCCTCCTACTTGTCCGAGTAGCCCCTCCTACTTGTCCGAGTAGCCCCTCCTACCACTTAGATTTCAGGCTTACTGCGTAGTTATTCTCGGCTGTGGAAGACCGGACAGATGCAAGCATGGTGAGCTGTGTGCTCAGGGTAGGGATCATTTCCGCGTGGCACTGTAAGTTGCTCTTAGTCTTCTGGTCCCGGCAGTGCTTGCAGATAGACTGCGCTATCTTGAAGATTTTGTTGCTGTTCTCTGCAGCCGCCTTGGCTGTGTTAATCATGTCAGCTTTGCTCTTGAGGTCTCCTCTGCCACGCCCAAAGTCTGCCATCTGAGTCATCTGCTCAGATATGACTTTGCCCACTGATATGAGTGGGTTGTCATCTTCTAGGAACTCGTCAGTGAACTCTCGCAAAGACATCGCAGCTGCCTGGAATGAATGAATGAAAGAATGAGTGAATGAGTGAATGGATGAGTGAATGAATGAATGAGTGAATGAATGAGAGAATTAATGAATGAGTGAAGGAATGAGTGAATGGATGAATGAATGAGACAATGAGTGAATGGATGAGCGAATTAATGAATGAATGAGGGAATGGATGAGTGAAAGAATGAGTGAATGAATGAGTGAAGGAATGAATGAATGAATGAGGGAATTAATGAATGGATGAGTGAATGAAACACACTTACAGTGACAGACTCAAAAGAAGGCATTTCATCCCCTGAATCGGGTGCTGCCCAGGCTGGAGGTGTGGAGGTCACACTCCGACGCTTTTGCCTTTGTGGAACATGCCTCAGACCCATCTCAGCTAGAGAAGGAATATAAGGCTTCTTCTTCTTGGGTCGAAGCTCCACACTATTGCAAAGACAAATTTGCACTGCTAATCTGCTGTCTCTCTTTTGTTATGGTCAGTTTCACTTACGAGGGTGTACTGGGCGCGTGCAGCTCCGTGTCTTCAAAATCGAACCTGGTGGTGGGAGTGATTTGCTCAGTGGAGTAGGAGCGATGTAACGGTGAGGACAGGTCTATCCTGCTGGACTGGTTGGACTGGTCAGAAACATCCGACATCATCTCCAATGCCTTAGGACTGACCGCAGTAGCCGAGTCATGAAGAAGAGCCATGAAGGCCTCTACATTGGGAAGGGAAGATGTTAGAAATGATGAAACAGAATAGGAGGATGTGGCTATGCATATTGAAGCAGAATTAGACATGCTACATAAAAGAGATCTGCTACTATTACAACAACAACAACAGCAACTACTACTACTACTACTACTACCACCACTACTGCTGCTACTACTATTACTACTACAATTACTACCACTACTACTACTACTACTACTACTACTACTACTACCACTACTGCTGCTGATGCTGCTACTATTACTACTACAATTACAGCTATAACTACTACTACTACTACTACTACTACTACTACTACTACTGCTGCTGATGCTGCTACTATTACTACTACAATTACAGCTATAACTACTACTACTACTACTACTACTACTACTACTACTACTACTACTACTACTACTACTGCTGCTGATGCTGCTACTATTACTACTACAATTACAGCTATAACTACTACTACTACTACTACTACTACTACTACTACTACTACTGCTGCTGATGCTGCTACTATTACTACTACAATTACAGCTATAACTACTACTACTACTACTACTACTACTACTACTACTACTACCTACTACTGCTGCTGATGCTGCTACTATTACTACTACAATTACAGCTATAACTACTACTACTACTACTACTACTACTACTACTACTACTGCTGCTGATGCTGCTACTATTACTACTACAATTACAGCTATAACTACTACTACTACTACTACTACTACTACTACTACTACTACTACTACTACTACCACTACTGCTGCTGCTATTACTACTACAATTACAGCTATAACTACTACTACTACTACTACTACTACTACTACTACTACTACTGGTGCTGCTGCTACAATTACTGCTACTATTACTAGCTAGTACAATTACAACTACAATGAAGTGAAACTAGAGAATACATAATAATTAATGACAACAGCGAAACAAACATCTTCTAAAAAAGAGCTTGTATGGATAAAGCTCCTCCTACCACACAACATCAATCAGTTATGATGGGCGTAGTAAATGGTCACGTGATTAATGTAGTAGGGATGGTTGTAGCATTCACATGGTCAAGTTTTTGCTTTCTGCTTCTTTTTTTTTTTAATAATAATAATAATAATTATAACAATAATAATAATAATAATAATAATAATAATAATAAAACACACGGATTTCATTTTCTTTAAGAATGTCATCTTACCTATAGTTGGTCCCATGTCGGCCATCTTTATCTTGTTGAGATGAGCCATCAGGAACTGGGCCTTGGTGGCCCACTGTCGATGCAGATGGTTGAAATGCTCCAACATGGCTGACCCAGCATCAGCTACAGACAAACAGATAAACAATCATCTCTCCAATATCTCTGTCAGTTTATAGAGATTCATTCTTACTATGCATGCATCAGAGTAGTATTTGTTATAAGTTTGGTAGTACGTACAATTATTCTCCTAGTTTCTAACATTTCTGCTTTATGAAGAAAACCAGAGCTGAAGCATGTGAAATATTATTAAATATCATATTTTACTATGAAATATGTTAACTAAATTATAATTTGCATCAGTATCAGTTTCACTTGTATCACATCAACTGCAAACAATCACTCACTGGCCAAGTATCGCACAGCTCCGATGGCATGAGGTGTAAGGTTGCGCAGGAACCCGATGGCAGCCTTGGAGGTGGTAACGGCCATCTCTGGAGGCTTCTGATGCTCCTCCTCTGCTGCCATAGTGGCCTCGTTGAAAAGAGTCTCTACTGTTTCCAGTTGTTCTAGCAGGGAGCTGGACTTCTCTTCAAACTTGTTCATCAGGTGCTGCTTGGCGAGTCTGCTGGTGCGGTTGGCCGCTAGCGAGAGCTCCATGAGTCGATCCAGAGGGGCGGAGGCCTCGGCAGTTATGTGATCTATGTGTGCCGTCAGGAGGTGGAGCTGCATGGGAGTTAGGTAGTGGGTGTGGCAGTCAAGCCCAGAGCATGGATAATATAACAAATTATTAATTAAGAGGAAAAAAAAAAGTTTCCACTGTTGAGTTTGAACAGTCTATAAATATTAGCCCCCAGAGCTATATACTTGCTATGAACCATAACATTAACAACAACCAATCATTACTGGTGCACTCCAATATACATCTTTTACTACTCACCTGCGATGACCACTCCCTTCGCAGGAGCTCCGCCTCTTCCCTAACTTCCAGCGGAGGCTGCTCTCCATCTTCATCCTCTTGGAAGGTTACAGCCATTTGAGACGCGCAATCCACCAGCCTCGCTGACAGCTTGGCAATCTCCTTGGCTACCACCCTGACCACCTTTACCTTTTCTTCATTCTTACATCTACATGTATAAACACAGAACACATAAAGCTTGGGTCTGACACTTGAAACAAACTTATCAGTGTTTAGCCTTATCTTAATAGTATTCAGCCAGTTTGAACTTTACCAGTGAGAAAAATATAAATAAATAAAAAAAGAAAAACTTTTAATCAGCGAAAAATTATCAACACTACTAGAATTAGCTAGAGCTGATTTGCATGTTGACGAGCAAATGTCACAGTATGTAATGAGCATGCTCAGTACTCACCCTTCAATAGCATCCCTTGCCATGGTCTGCAAGGAGCTAGCCAACGTCTCGATGGACTTGGCTTGTTCCTGGAGGAGGCCAGTGTCTCCTGATTGTGCGGCCAGGATCAGGGTGTCGGCAGCCCCGCCCATCCCCAGAGTGATGTCATCAACACCCTTCATCAGGACTTTGGCCTGTGGAGAACACATGCAGTGTGGTGGTGACACTAGGGTAATGTACAGGCTGCATGGACTTGACTAATACTAGAAGGTTACTGCCAGAATTCACTGCACATACAGTACCATGGCTACAGCTATTGCTCACATGACCCGGAATCTTCACATATTCTTCACTGTACCAAAATAAGGTAACTGTATGTATGTATGTGTAGATAAGATTACTATATACATGTAGCACTCGGTCAGTCTTGAACTAACTCATATGGACTTACTAAAGACAACAATTGCTTCACAACTTCAGATTTAGGTAAAGCCACATTAAATTAAATTAAACTAACAGCTAATACAGCTATAACACCACATGCATGCTTTGTGAAGGTTTATGCTGTTGTTTTTTTTGTTTTAAAAAAATGCAATTTGCATGTCAGAATGTGTCACCTTAGTGGCCCACTCCTGGGACTTGAGGTGAAGATGTTCAGATGAAGCAGATCCGTGAGGCTGTCTGGATGCCATCTCCGCTGCTTGCAGGAGTTGCGGAGTGAGTTTCTTGATCTCGTACACCTTTGCCTTCACAAACTCCACCTGCTCCTTCATCTCCGGGTCTACGTCCAAGCTGGCACCACCGATAGCATCTTCTGTCTGGGCAGCCTCCATGGTCAGGGTTGCTATGTCAACCATGCGATCCATTTGCGTGCTGATGTGGTTCATCTGAAACATAAAAATGATGTTACTAGCTACTATACTATGGTAAAGACATTATCCTAAGGGAAAATTTATATTGTACACACACACACACACACACACACACACACACACACACACACACACACATATATATATGCTGTGGTAAGCTTGATATAAAAAACCACAGCAACAACAAAGACAATAGTAAATGAGAGAGACCACGGCTAGGCGGGACTAACTTTGTCTTGCAAATCTTTTCCTTTCTCTGCCGCTTCCACGAGTTCCTTGGCAGAGTGTGACCACGGTAAATTGGCCTCCTGGGTAGCTTCAATAAGGTCCCGAACATGCCCCGCCCATTTCTGAGTGGTGGTTCGAAAGTCGTCCCAAACTTGCCCCTGGTCCCGCTGGCTCCTGGACGCAGCTCGAGCCTGCTTAACGAGCTTGGGAGTGAGCAGGCTCACTTCTTCAGACTTGGTTTTGATGACTCTGCAAGTGAAGAGTGAAAGGATAAATTATGATTGATAAAAAATAATAGTTATAATAATATCATAATATAATAATAATAATAATAATAATAATAATAAATGTATAATTTTTAAACAGTATAGAATTAAAAATTCTGTATTGTTTAAAAAGCCTGTGAAAGAGAGAGAATACATCTAAAGAGTAAAAGAAGGTTGAGAAAGAAATTATGAAGTGATAATAATAATAATAATAATAATAATTATTATATAATAATAATAATAATATTAATAATAATAATAATAATAATAGCAACAACAATAATGAGCTCACTTGGCTAGCTCTGTGTCTTCCTCTACAGTTGAAACAGCTGCATCGGCCAGCTCCGCCAGTCGAATAGCTCGGGCCTCGAGGTTTTTAGTGCAATCAGCAACATCTCCCACATTCCTCCTCTTAGCAGCAGACACCAGCTTCTGGAGCGGTGACACGTATGTGCTCATGGCCAGGTCTGCGCTCGTCTGTAGCGGATCAACTGGACCTCCTTCTTCCTCCGCAGACTCCTCCCCTACTTCATCATCATCAATGTCCGGTGGGAGAGAGAGAGGGGGAGGAGGGGCCAGCGGAGGAGACACGTGTGGGGTATAGAGAGGATTAACAGCCAAGGAGGGAACTGCAGGTGTTTGATGTTTGTACACCGGGGTAGTTGTGTCTCGGCTGGTCACAGATCTGGGTGTGTTCTCTGTGGAGATGGGCGGAGTCCAGCTGCTGATGCTAGAGTCTGGGCTAACTACTGGTAAGGTACTTCCGAGGGTAGCTAAAAATAACAGAGAAAAAACAAAGAATTTTTAAAGGAATGAAGAAAATCTATGCTAACAATGAATGAATAAATTGATGAATACACGAATGAATGAATGAATGAATGACAATTAGTAGACTATTATGCAGTCATAGATACATTAATCTACTCACCATTCACAGAATAATTGATGTACTGGTGCTCTACTTGGGAAGCTTTGTCTTTAGTGGGCGAGCGAGGAACTTGCTGAAGTGCACCGCTAGTCCCGCCTTGACTCCTCCCACTGTGAGACAAGTCTTCATTGCCTTGCCGAGGCCTCCTCCATGCCGCATCATCATCATCATCGCCTCTTCTTCCATCATTAGTGGGCTTCTAATTAATTTACAATTCAAATAAACTTAACTACTTGATACGTCAGTGAATTATTGCTTTTGTTTGTGTTTTTATTTTATTGTATTATTATTAAGTAGTATGAACGATAGCTAGCCAGCTAGTACCTAGATGTGCAGGACATGAACCTTGAGGATATTATCTGAGAAGATAATTCTCAATGGGCACTACTAAAGCTATAGTGATATTTATAGTGATAAACATATTCACAAGTCATCTGATCGAACATGCGCAATACCCAATCATAAGCTTATATATAAGACCACAAAGCCGGCCCAAGCAGTTAGTCATCACACAAGTCCAAAAAAAAATCCAAGATGCTGCTGGCTGTGAGACTTTGTTTTTCCTTGTTGCTAGTAATAGCATTAGTGAAGCTGGTAGACTCTCCCCTAGACAAACATCAGGAAATGCCTGCAGTGTCTAACAAGATGGAGATGCAGTACTATACTGCCAACTACAGCTATGAGACTTCTCTATCAGGTATATATGATACTACATGTATTGCCTACTATTTATAGTTGAACTAATACTTGCAGGATCTGGTGTTTGTCCAATAACAGAAAACTGGACAGTTGCACAGAATCCTTAATTGGAACTATTAAGACAAGAAATTCTTCCACTGTTTGTTTTTATAACTTTTTTAACCATACAAACTTTCATTGCTATTTGTTATTGTAATCCCTGATATCCTTGTACCACTTTAAAATAAAAACAAGTACAAGGCTTTTCTTTTAACACTCATTCAGTGTTAGCTACACATTCATAAAATTAAAACTTAAACACTCCATAGCATGGAAGGATTATGAGACTGAGTGGAAGTGTACAGGACAAGGTTGAAGTTAAGCAACTTTGAGGCAGACCAGTGAGTGGATGGGTGACCACTCATTGGGAGTTGGCCGTCAGCTCAACATCACAGATTATACCAATACCTCTTCAGTCATACAAGAACAATCAGCCCAAAATATTTACCCAGGGAGTGAAATAGAATATCAATTATAGGTATTGAGCTTCTTGGAAGACAACAATAAGGAATTCACAATTGTATGGTCATCTGAGTGGAAATGTACAGGAGGAAGAAGCAGATGCACTGCTTGAACGAATATGAGACAAAATTCAAGGATAAGATGCACAGTTAAGAGGAAGGTGGATGAAATTCATGATCCACAAGCTATGAATAATAAAAAACAACAACATGAGAATGAAATTCATCTAAAACTATATTTCTTAGGAATGAGATTCATGAGCCACGTGGCTATGAACTGATACAGGAGGAGCTGCAGGAGGAGCTGCAGGAGGAGCACTGCTTGAACGAACAAAATTCAAGGATAAGTCAGTTAAGAGGAAGGTGGATGAAATTTATGATCCACAAGCTATGAATAATAAAAAACAACAACATGAGAATGAAATTCATCTAAAACTATATTTCTTAGGAATGGGATTCATGAGCCACATGGCTATGAATAAAAACAACACCAGTTGATACAGAATGGGAGGAGCTGCAGGAGGAGGTGACTCGCAGGTGTGGTGTGAGCAGGGAGTGAATAGGTGAGAAGTTTGTAAAGTAATGTAAGGCTTGAACATGCCGCCCCGTCGAAAAGGGAGTTTCTTTTCTAAGATTCTGGGGAGATGAGCCGAACAATCTTCGCTGTAGGTCTCTTGTAGGCACAACTCGCACATGTCCCCAGGATAGATATTTGCCCATGGGCCAGTGAGAACCTGCAGATTAGTAGTTGGAGTTCTGTTAAAGCGCTGGAGTTGCTGGAGATATTCGGTTGACCATCTGCGCCAGAAGTGCTGACTGATGGCTTGTAGCAGTGACCATCGTCGTAGGAGTGGCAGTTTCTTTGAGGTGAGGTCAATCTCAGGCAGAGCTTGAAGGTTTCATCCAATTAAGAAATGACCTGGTGTGAGAACATCGATGCCGTCGTCAGAGTGTGATTGGAGAGGGACTAGAGGTCTACTGTTGAGGCAGCATTCGACTTGGCATAGCACAGTAGTCAACTCTTCAAAGGTCAGTCGCTGTGCTCACTAACAACCCTTTTGAAGTGGAATTTAGCACTCTTCACAGCTGCTTCCCAGAGCCCTCCAAAATGAGGGGCTTTTTCAGGAGAGAAATGCCATTCAATTCTTTGGGATGTAGCAAAGCTAGTGATGGCTGTTTGAGTAGTCTCTGACAAGAGGGCATAAATATCCTTCAGCATGTTGTTGGCCCCCACAAAGTTTGACCCGTTGTCTGACTGGAGGTGAGTAGGGCATCCTCTTTGAGCTACAAATCTTTTGAGAGCTGCAAGGAAAGCTTCGCTGGTCAAGTCGGATACCAGTTCTATGTGAACGGCTTTGGTGGAGAATCATACAAACAGACATGCATATGCCTTTAGATAACTGGCCGTCTAGTGTGACCTTTCTTGATGATGAAAGGTCCAGCAAAATCCATTCCAGTGTGGTTGAAGGGAGCAAATGGAGTGACTCTGGATGCAAGTAGTTGTCCCATCATTTGTTGCTGAGTAATTGCAGAGGTTTTGCGGCACGTTATGCAGCTCCTGCACGTGGTCCGAATTAGTCGCCTAGCACCAATGATGTGATAATTGGCTGCAGTAGCTGCCATGAGAAGTGTGGGTCCAGCGTGAAGTAGTGCTAAATGTTTGGTGGTTACGATTAGGCGAGTGAGAAGGTCCTTGCCATTGAGAATTATAGGATGACGTTGAGATGCGGCGAGGGCTGAGTTCTGGAGTCTGCCACCCATGACAATGAGTCCTCCTGATCTGATAGTGGGAGATAAACTTGCAATGCAACTGGAGGGCTTGAGTGTCTTGCCACTCTGAAGTCTTTGCAAATCAGTGGGGAATGAGCATCTCTGTGAGCGAGAAATAAGTAGCAACTCGGCTTCTTTGATTTCAGATGCTGTTAGGAAGGGATCAGAACAATGGTTTGGAGATGGTGATGACTGTAGCTTCCTTGTTCGCTCGATAAATCGCAGCATCCATGCGGTGACCCTTACCAGTTTGTCATTAAAACAACTGAATCACTCCTCCAAGTCCATGTGTGGAGCAATGGTGACTGGCAGGCATATCGCTTTCACCTCTGGTATGTTGAGAGGAAGTGTCAGAGGTTGGGTTGGTAGTTGTGGCGGATCTGTGAGCAGCCAAGACGGTCCTGTCCACCGGTTGGTGCTGTAGCAGTTCTTGAGGAAACATTCCTCTTGAAGCGCAGTCTGCTGGATTATCTTGGCTGGGCACATGTCTCCAAGCAGTGGGAGGTAACATCTCCAGGATGTTGGCAACTCTGTTCCCCACAAATGTCTTCAGTCTTCTGGGGTTGCCATCCAGCCAGTAGAGAACAATGGTGGAGTCGCTCCAGGCATAGGTGTTAGAGAGGTTGATGTGAGTGCGGCTCCTACAGTAGTCAGGAGCTTGGCTAGTAGATGTGCTGCACATAGTTCCAGGCGAGGTATAGAGAGCTGTTTCAGAGGAGCCACCTTTGTCTTGGCAGTGACGAGCGTCATGGTGGGAGGTGCTGCAGCATACGTTGTACGGAGGTACACTACAGCAGTATAGGCCTCTCCGATGCATCAGCAAATCCATGGAGCTCAGTTTGCAGGATCTCCTCCCTCTTTCTAAAATAACATCTAGCAACAGGAAAGTTAGTGAAACATGACAGTTGACTACGCCAGATGTGATGACATTCTTGGACCTCTGGAGGTACTTCCTGGTCCCAATCAAGCTTCAATTCCCACAGCCTCTGAAACAGCATCTTCATCTTCACTGTTGCTGGAGCCAGCCATCCCAAGACATCAAAGGTTCGGGCAATGTCAGATACGATGCTTCGTTTGGTGGTAGACTGTTGGGCTGGATCACCTATGGACACAAAAAAAAGAGTCAGTTTGAGCATCCCAGTGTATACCTAATGCCTTCGGGTGAGAAGTTGCAGTGTCTTGGTTGAGCATTTTTTGCTGAGAAGGCTCATGCAAGTCTGTAGGAATAGTGTCCATCACTCGCTCCGAATTGGACCTCCACTTCCTCAGTTGAAAACCACCTTTGAGTAAGAGTGTTCGAAGTTGTTCTTGCAGACTGATGGCTTCCTCTGTGGTCTGAGCACCATCCAGAAAATCGTCAACATAGAACGACTTGCTGACATGAGGGGATGCCAATGGATAGTCAGCACCGAAGTCTGCGGCAACTTGCTGGAGACTACGAATGGCAGCAAAGGGAGATGCAGCTACTCCAAATGTTACTCGAGTCATTCGGAATTCGCTAGGGTCAGTAGAGATGTCTTGGCGCCACAGAAAACGATGAAAATTGCGATCTTCTGGTGACAATTGGATGGCTCTGTACATCTTGCTGATGTCACTAGACAGGGCTATGGGATATGTCCTGAACTTCATGAGGATCTGTGATTGGTGGGTATAACGTTGGTCCAACTGCCAGAGTGTCATTGAAGGAATGACCAGATGATGTCTTAGCGGATGCGTCAAATACGACACGTAGCTTGGTTGTGGAGCTAGATTGTTTCACCACGGAATGCATTGGCATGTAGTAGAGTTATGAGTCAAGGAGCTTGAGTTCATTGTCATGGCCGAGATCCATGTACTCCTTCACTACGTCCTGAAATTGTTGCCACATGCCCTTCTTCAGAAGAGACTGTTCATTCGTCTTGAGACGTCTGAGAGCTTGACTGCGGGATTCCCCACAGGACTGGAGCATCAGCTTTCCGAGGCAGAGTCATTTGATACAAACCTTGAGAAAGAAAAACATGGTTAGATACAAAATGTTCTTGAACCACCTTCTCCTCTGAAGTATGGACTGGAGCTGTGGAGACCTCCTCTGTTTCCCAGAATCTCTTCAGTAGATCGTCAGAGGTTGGAGTTGGACTGACCACATTGACTGATGATGTTGCAGAGTTAGACGTTGATGGGAGTCGCCCCAAGATTGCCCAACCGTACACTGTCTTAATAGCGACTGGCTCAGAAGGAGCTCCTCGTCTGAACTCGGGCATGATGATTTCTTGCAGTGCATCGTTTCCAATTAGGAGGTCGATCTTGCCAGGTTGATCAAACTGTGGATCTGCCAGAGGGAGATTTTGTAGGTGTGGCAGATGTCTGAGCGAAGGTGGTATTTGAGCTGGCATATTTCCGGTCACCTTGGGGAGTACAAAGACCTTTAGAAATAGAGGTGTGGCATCTTCTGCTGTCGAGAGAAAGACGTGTGATGAATGAGAGCTGCAGGCAGTGACATCACCCACACCAGCCATTCCCAGCTCTCTGGATGCAAGTGTAGCTGTAGCAGTTGTGCAGCTCTTCTGGTCATAATAGTCAGGTGTGAACCAGTGTCTAGAAAAGCCCTAGCTCGAAGCTTGCATCCATGAGATGATTCTAGAGTGACCACTGCTGTCATGTGAATAGTGGGATCAAACTTGGTCATGATGGGAGCCGCAGTTACTGAGTGCGTCTGTTGGGTCTGGTTCCCCTGCGATGAGGCAGCTTGTGCTGGTGAGGATGGACCTGGGGCTTGTGAAGATGCAACTTGTGTTTATGAGGATGAACCCGGGGCTTGTGAGGAAGCAGCTTGGGCTTGTGGCTCAGTTGGAAGTACTGGAGCAGACTCTCTATGGAGAATGATGTGGTGGTTTCTGTGACACTTCTTGCAACGTCCGAGACTCCGACAATCTTTGACCCTGTGTCCATAAGTCAAACAGTTAGAACATACATTGTGTTTTCTTACATGGTTTTGCTTGTCATCGAGGGACATGGTTATGAACGTAGTGCAGTAGTAGAGACTGTGACGATCTCCTTTGCAGGCAGAGCAGGCACCCGAGTTGCTCCGGCTTGTGGAAGGTTGCGAGACATGAACAGCAGCCTTTGGCTTGCGTGCTGGATCCCTTCCCATCTCAGCTCTGTTGAGGATGTTGCTGGCAGTAGCAGTGGAGTTGGCGTGCTCAGTGAGAAATGCTAGCAAGTCTTTGACTTTACAAACAGCCTTTGTATCTCGGTGTGTAAGCTCCATCTGTCAGTTATCACCTTGGGAGCTTGGAAGTGGCGATTGAAGTGAGGATGGATTCTGCATCAAATTGTTTAGCATTCTCCAGAGCTCTGATGTTGAGAGAGAAGGTATCTATGAAGGCACAGAGCTCCTTCACAGATTGGCACTGATCAGTGCCATGACGTGATGTTGATGGATGATCCGCTTCTTATCATAGCGTTTCTGGAGAGTGTCGACCAGCTCATCATACTGACCAGGAGCAATTGTTGTAGTTGACAAGAGTTGAGAAACATCAGGATCAGTGATGGCCTGGCGTAGATATGTGAGTTTTTCATGGTTGTCAAGCTTGGGATTATCATGGATGATAGAACTGAATCTTTCCCAGAAGACGGCCCACTTCAGTATGTCTCCATTGAATGTAGGCACGGTGAGCTTTGGTAATTTGATGTGATGATGATGATGGTCACTAGTAGTAGAACTGGAGATGCTAACATCAGCAGGACTAGCCCGTGCTACAGAAGCTGACAAATCAAGCATGCGTGTGTCAAATGCTCTAACCATCTTTGATACTCTGTGATCGTGAGGTATGGTAGATTGATTGACTGTTTTCTCCATTTGAGCCAAGGTATTCTCAAGTTTCTTCAAAGCATTTGGATAACTGAGTTCTGGGTTGGTTGCGATCTTTGCTTCCAGGTTGGCTAGCTTCTCATCGAAGTTGCATGCCTCATGTGAACTGACTTCAAGTCCACCAAACGTTACAGGGCGGAGAGGGTGAGTGCAACTGACTCCTCGTGTGAATATGCAGAACGACTTTTCTTCATAGTTTCCATGATGAGTGATAGTAGAAGTGTTGGGTGAATGATAGATAGCAGTTGAGTTGAATAGAGGATGAAGAATAGGATCGACCAATAGAGTTGGGTAATTCGGCTCGAAGGATCATTCAATGTTGTGTAAATCCACTAGTGATAATGGATTGCCCTCTGTAGCTGGGTTGTAAGGCCAGCTATGCGCAAAAATAGCTCAGTCAAACTTAACTAAAACTATCTTTAGCAGAAAAAAACAGAGAGAGTGAAATGATGCAAGGTTCTAGTTTAAATAGTGGGATGAGGAAAGGTGAGCATGAGTGGAGAATATACATATATGGAAAAGAAGTGTTTGCATGAACATGTGTATATAACTGTTCCACAAATTTGCATAATGATACAGAATGAATGGAGGGTAGGGTGACTGTTAATGGATCAATGTTTATTTAGCTGCAGGAGGAGGTGACTAGTGTGGTGTGAGCAGGGAGTGAATAGGTGAGAAGTGGGTAAAGTTTGTAAAGTAATGTGAGGCTTGAACAAGGTTAGCAGTGGAAAAATAAAATAAAATAAAAAATAAAAAACATGAGAGGTCAGCACTAGGAGTGGAAGTAAAAAAAATATCTGATGATACAACAACTAATATTGACACTAACAGTTATGTAAAAGCAACGATTTCACTTTCAGACTTACATAACTGCACTTTCTTTAGCAACAGCGACAAAACACAAAGGAATAAAAGAGGACTCTTATTCAATATTAACTAAGACTTGTTGAGTGCCAGAAAAGATTATCAAAGAAAGCACTGGACATTGCTCGCTGGAAGCTCCCGCCAATGTACAAGAGAACCATGTCAGAACGGCATGAAGTTGTTCAAATATGCTGTTTACTGACAAATAAAAGGATTTTCAATAACATTGAACTGTAAGCAGAATACAATTTCATTCTAGTAACATTCAGCTCTCAGTTTCATCGTATATGCTTTTTATCGTCAACAACAACAAACACAAATTACAGCAAAATGAATAAAAGAGGACTCCCAGTATAGTAGTATTAACTCACTAAATACATTGATATTTGATTAAGAAACAACAATAACAGGTAGAGTGTTAGGTATTATAAACAAACTTGATAACAATTAGCTCTATTTATAGCTCTCTCCGGTCATTTTCCCATTACTTTTAATGGTTGCTACGATCTATATCAACCTTTTCCCTCTAATACACTTTCGTACAGCAATATCGGGGACTACATCAGATTTATAGTACTCTACAAGTGCAGTCGCTAAGGTAATGGGCTATAACTAACCTTTAAAACAGGTATGACCTGATGCAGTAGGAGAATGTAAGTCCCTTTTTCAAATTTTGTGCTAGTTTGATAGATCCCACACATGCAGTGAATTCAGTCACTACCTTTCTTTAGAGCTACAACAATTGAGGCACACCACTCAGTTATCTCTGTTACCGGAGTGATGACGTATTGGCTACTAGAAGATCTATCTCTTATTTTAAATTTTCCTTGTATGCAAAGGGGATTGTCCTCGGTATTAACTCAAAATGGCTGGGAATCATCTGTAAGTGATATTTGCAATGTCTCCCCTGGCATTGTGCATATCTGACCATCAAATACCAAGAGAAACTCTGATATGATTTCTGCCAGTAGTAGGGATTCCTGTCTCGCTAAGAAAGAGTGTTGATGGTTGCTATTGGGTTAAGATAAACCTCTGGAAGAATTCCAAACTGTTTCACTGTTACCCAAGAAATCAGGGCACCATTTATCGAGTCATAATCATGTGAACATCTTCAAGTTGCCTTCCTGCCATGCACTTGAAATGTGACTGCAGGAATCTTCTTGATGGGAGAGAGAGTGGCACTATTCACTGCTCTAGGGGCAACATCAGAGTGTGCCAAATAGTGTATGTGCTCTCCTCTACAAATTTGCTTCCTGCAGCACAGATATCAGCTCCAGAGTCGGGTAGAACGTCAACGTGTGTCTGTCTGGCACGTGGTTATATGCATTGCATTTTAATTGTTGGAGCAGGAGTGATTGACCCCTTCTTTAGATTCAATAATGTCACAAGTGGGATTGCTGTATTTACCACCATTTCTTGGGGTGTGGCCATATCTGGACACCTGAGTGCTAAGTTTTCTGTCTACATACTTATCTGAAGTGGCCATGTTCCACCACCACAGTTACAACAGACCTGATTGTAAGCTGAGCATTTTTTTCTGCCTCCATCATGAAAATGCTCATGGTAGCTGCTTCTAGATAGCCTTGGGGCTAAAAGTGTGTGTGACCTTATAGATCTCTTATGAAGTCCAGTACATCTATAGGCCTCACAACCCCACAGCTTTCTTGTTGAGTAAAGACAACCCTGGCAGAATGTGACCACTCCACAGTCTCTAAGCTTGAATTTGCTGCCTCAGAAAAAATTAGCAATTTAGCCGGGCAGTTTGAAACTGTTTTGCTTTGCTAAAGACTTGACAGGCTAGTCACAGTTCACATTATAAGGTTAACTGTGTTCAGGAATTTCAGGGAATTCACATTAATTTCTGTGTATCACCTCTAGTAGTCTCAATCCTACAATATATTCTATAGACAGATTGAATTAAGCAGTTTATTATTTCTCTATGAAAACTGCAGCACTGTAATTAAAGCATTATGAGTACTTAAAATACTGCATTACTGTCCCTTGATGTATCTTTCAGTCTCCTTGCCCTTTGTTATAATAGCCTCTAGCAGTCTCCCACAGTAGTCTCTTAAGGTCTCTACCCAATTTAGCAGTCCCTCAATGTCTATTACTGACTGTAAGAGACTGTGCAGGAAAGGGCAATGTAAGGATACCAATAACTTTATTGCAATATTCTTGCAGTCTCATCACACCACCTCTTTTTATACAGTTTTTGCAGTTTGTTTCTAGTCTTGAATGTGCACTTGCTCATCTTCCAGTCCATCATTGTTTAAAGATAGTCACCAAAAGCTATTCACACTGTGTCAGTGGTTGCTCCTTTGTAGCCTCATGATAATGTAAGGCTTCATGACCTTTCTCCAACTAATGTAGTCTCTTAGAATATCATAAGTTTTAGTAGTTAAATGGCTGCAGTATTTTGTTCACTTACAGTCTCATATGATTTATACTTGTTGTATCACACTCCTAGAACTCATGCTAATATACTACAGATTCATCACCCCTTCCTATACCTGTAATAGGTAGACTTCCATCCCTACTGGCTGAATTACTTTTTCTCTAAAATGGCTAAAATTGCCATTCTCCAAAAGCTCAATAGCTTCAAAAGGTGTAATGAGTGTGAAAGCCACACCTATCTCTGGTGGCCATGGCTTAGAATGTCTTATTTTATACATCTGATAAAATTTAGTGATGCTTAAAAAAAAAAGGCAACCCTATACCATCCTCCCTATGCTACCTCATTCACACTCACCTTGTGAGAAGCAGTCCTCCAAGAGGGAGATGCCTGGGGTGACTCTCTGTCTCCTGCTTTGTTAAGGCTCCTCTTCATCCATCTTTCTTGGAAGGTAGACTTCTTCCCATGTCCACTGGGATGAACTGGAGTGGCAGTCTCTGCTGGGAGCAGGTCGTCTTCATCCACACTGGACGTCACCTCCACGGCAATGCCCAGGATGGTCTGGATGTTTCTCAGGCATTGAGTGACTTCTTTCAAGGAGCTGATGAAAGCCGCCTCCACTTCAGGATTATCTGGGTTGCCTTTTAGCTTCTTCGATAAGGAAGTAACCCTTGGAATAGCTGGAGGAGAAGGAGATGAAGGATAAATGTTGTTGTTGTTGTTGTTATTGTTGTTTGCATGTCTTGCCAGTAATAGCACATACCTTTGTCGAGTTGATCTAGTGCCTGTGAAAGGGAGTGTTTGTAGGTATGGTCTGTTGCCTTGGCGAGAGCATTTTCTCCCACCTCATGGGCTCGGCGAGCTTTGGAAGTTATCCTGGTCACAAGCTCATTCAAGACCTCCCAGTTCCTGTGCTTGACAGCACCACGACACCGATCTATGTCCTGCTGAATAGTGGCCTCTGGAGAAATGGCAGAGAATTTGTAATTAATCATGCAAGTTATCTATTAATAGCTAACTAAAATATCATCTTTTTTTTTTTGCAAACCTTTACGGTCTTATCAGTAGCCAGAAATATAGTATATTATTCAGCAATTGAATGCAGTAAGAATAATAATATAATTCACGATGCTTCGGTCCTTAGACCTTCTTCAGCTGTACTGAAACTGGCAAGAGAGGGTACAGCTGAAGAAGGTCTAAGGAAAACGTCCTGAATTATATTATTATTCTTGTTGCGTTCAATTGCTGAATAATATTACTATATTTCTAATATCCAACCTAGTAATGAGCCTTTACTCTATAAAACTATATTAGTAATGCTAACAATGAATGTAAATTTAGCCTTTCTTGCTAAAGTTTTCTCTGCTTTAGCAGCCAATAATTATATGTATTGACTGTTAAATCAGAGAAAATTAATGAAAGCTGTGTTTAATCAAATACTTCATAAAATATTTAATATTTCTGATCTAACACCATTAAATTACTAGGCAACTACACACTAGTCAACTATTTTTCAATACCTGAGAGGGAGATGAAGTCCTCAGGATCGATGATGTCATCAATAACTCGTTTAAGTTTGTGGACATTGGAGGACCACTCCTGCCTCAGTGAGTCCAGTTCTTCTCTGTTCCTTTGCCCAGGATTGGAGCTCACCTCATGAGCCTTGTCTGCTACTCTGGTGGTTAGCTTATCTACCTTGCCTGCCAGTTCTTGTATCTGCTTTATATCTGGAGAGAGCATAGGAAAAGGGTGGTTAGGGTTATGAATACTATTAAAAACCCAAAGCTGTTCAGTGCCACTTGTATAAATTATAAACTAAGCATCTCCCATGAGGAGTAGATCCTTCCTTTTTTATAAAGGTTCAAGTGGATGTGATGAGTGGTGATTCAGTGATCCTTGCTGACATGTGCTGCCCCACAATGTTACGACATTAGCACATGACCACCTGATCCACTTCAGCAAGGCACTGAAGTGACTAGTGAGAGAGTTTCAATAGAAAGTAGCACTTGTTTTGTGCTGTGGGAACTTATAAAGATCCATCTTTGAAGAAAAAGAAGAGAATTTCAGATGTATTGTTAAAAAAAGCCTGTGAAAGAGACAGAATACATCTAATGAGTAAAAGATGGCTGAGAAAGAAATTACGAAGATCTATCAAGTATAAAAGAGGAAGGATCTAGTTGCTTTAGAAGATATATTAGTGTGTGAAACTTTAACAAGTGGCATAGAACAAAAGAAAGGGCGGAGAGGGAAAAGAGTTGCCTAACTTTTCTCATCCCGCTGCATGATACTAAGAACATAAGTCTATTTCCTACAATCAATATGACACTCACGCCTGGTGTCCTTCGACCTCTGCGCTGCATATGAAGCCACCTCGCCAAGCCTCTGGGAGTGTCTCCGGAACACTTGTACCTGCTTTTTCAGTCCGTCCTCCTCATTTCCTCCACCAGGTCCATTTACTTCTGTGGGTGGGGTCTGTGTCGTACGCTGGCGACGCCCAGATACGGGCTTATCTTCACTCATGTGGTGTTGGTCAGACCGAGTTGGGGGGTAAGTCGTTGAAGGGGTACTAATATTACTGCGAGGGGTCAGGGTTTCGCGGGGGGATGGCAGTTTCTGGCCCCTCCCATGGGCCGTCTTAACCAGGTGATTGATTGGCCCTGTCGTTTCCATGAACGCATCTGCTACTTGATGGACGACTGAGTCCTTTACCCACCATTCCAGCTCGTTCAGCTTCTCACACAGCTTCTGTGCACACCTGTCAAATGCTCGCTTCGCCCAGAGAGAGGATGGTTCAGATGCAACAGCATCAGTATGGCTGCCTAGCTCACTTCGCAACTCAAGCACCTTATAAACAAAAGATAAATAAACTTGGAATGGAATAACATCAGAACCACTTTTGCTTGCAGATTAACCTCTTTTACAATCTGTATAGTTACTATCAGTTAAGTAAGTGTAATACAGACACATAACAGATCACAATCTACCCCAAATAAGAATTTTCACAATCACAATCCAGAGTGGGTGTACCTAAATTCATATTACTCAATGTATACTGCTTTTTTGTCCTCCATGTTTTTTTTTCTGTTGAAAACTACTATGGGCATCTGTTACCATTTTGTCAGTTTTAAAACTTCCCTGCATATTCAGTAAAGCTTGACAAATTTCTTACCCGCAACAACCCAGTCATTCTTTATATCTGGACATATTTGAGCAAATTTTCTATCAGAAGTAAGTGATGCTTATTTCCAGACATTCAAGCCTCTGCGTACCTCATCACACTCTTTCAAGATGGCCTTCTTGTATTCATCGCTGCTGAAGTTGGCCACAGCCCTGGAGTTCTTTATGACGGCAGTGATGTGGCGGTCCAGGTCTGGACCCACAATATATCCCTGCTGGCTCACCCTCGACAACCTCTCCTGCACACGCTCCACATTTTTGGCCATCGTCGGGTACCCCGGGGACCACGTCTCGTCCACACATTGCAGCAGCTCTCCGAGAGCTACTGAGAGTTGCTTGTGGATGGCATCTTTAGCCTCCTACACACACACACACACACACACACTTTCATATGCAATCCTTTGTGAGTTATTTGTCATAAAAATAACTAAACAAGGTTATTATAGTATAATGAAATGTTGAGAAAAAACAACAACTTCTGAATGATGTATACATGGCAAGACTTGTTCAGCCGTGTCTACTTGTCCCTCACCATCCCTCACCTCCGTACCACCATACCTTCGAACGATCTGATTGGCTCTTGACATACGTCTGCATAGCGCTAGAAAATTTAGGGAGCAGAGCTTTCATTCTACTCAGAGATTCAAACAACAGTCTCTTCTTCTCTTGGTCCAGCAGCTCCTGCAAACCACAAACAAAATAATGACAATTAGCTACAATAGAGTCAATTGTCCAAACGTCAGTTACCCGAACACTTCAGTTAGCCAAACACCCATAATCCCAATAGTAGCACGTGCAAATATAAAAAAAAAAGAAGTGTGGCTGCACCCTCCAATTAATACTCCACAATCCGTTAGAAAATTGACTTTCTATAATATATGCATGCCACATGCTAGTGTATCGTGCTCTTACCTTCTGTCTCTGATCAATCAATGCCAACACCACTTTCATTGCATCAGCATAACCCTACAAATAACACGTAGCATTGAGATGATGTAGTCTTACAGGATAGACCATACACCTAGTAATAACAGAAGCATTAGGCACACCCACTCAAATCCAACAAAACCAATGGGTACTACTGCTGACACACAAAAATGTGTTTTGTTAGAATAAAAAAATAAGTCAATGTTTATTATTTAGATATATATATAGAAGCAACGACAAAACAAACATCTAGCTGCAACTACAGGCCACCATTTTTTCCCTTCTAATTCTGCCTACTGTTGATTGGATATCTGCTTACCCTAAAGCAGAGGACTAAACTTCTCATGGACTTAGAGCCACACATTATCTCCAGCTTGTCCAGAGACAACTGACCGGCATCAGTGATCTGCCTCACGGCTGCATCATCCCAATACGTGAACACCTAGCAAGATAACATATAGTAACAACTATTATTTCTCCACGGTGAGCTGACTCTGCCTACGAAAAACATACTAACTTATTCCTAAAGGTACACACCTCTATAAGTCCTAGCTTGATGCCCTCGGTGGACCCTCGGAGTAGAGCCAAGCCATGCAGAGAGCTGGGTGTCTTCCTGAGACTGTGCGCAGCCTCCACCAACCTGTCGCTGGAGAGAAGAGTCCTCTGGCACGCTGTACACAATTCTTCCTTCAGTTGCTGTAACAGTTGCAATGTTTCAATGGTTTAAAATTAAGCTGGCTGTGATGGTAGGAGTTTGTGAAGGAAGATAAACTTACTTCATCTTGAGTCTGCACCAGCTCTCTGTCTAACACCCTCTTCAAAGCTATTACAGCTTCTCTTACCGACGACGCAGCGCCCACCAGGTTGGGAAGTTGCGCGTTACCAGCGTTCCCGTCCGTCAGTCGTGTCAAATGATCCACCTGCGAACAGTGCTGGTAAAATACTTAGATCTTTAGCCCTTATTCCACTCACCTCCCTCACCACAGGGTCCAAAACTATCTGCAAAGAACGCGTCTTCGCCTTCATAGTCTTTATAACCGTTTGCACGGTTAGCAAAAGGTACGCCCACTTAAAACCGCCCAAACCGCAATATCAGCCCCACCCCCTCAATCATACGCACGAAAATTGATGAAAGAAAATGTGTAATCAATACAAGAAACATGCCAAACATATTGAAGTTCAATAACATCAGTGAGCCAGTCATGAAAGATATGTCCACCAGCCAGCGCCAGGGAGTGGGTAAGTTAATTAAGTGGTCATGATTCTAGGGGCAATACTCATGGAGAGCAGCTCTTGGAAAAGTAACTTGCAGGCATAAGGAATCTCAATCTGTGAAATCTAAACAAAACAAACAAAATAACACAATCAACATATGAAATCAACAAACAAACAATAACATAAAAATCAAATACTCCCCTACACATCAATTATGAGTACATCAAGGTGACATCAAAATAAACAAATAAATAAATAAATTACTATCCAGCTGGATTGCTTTATAGAAATAACGATAACAATAAAGAAAAGATGTAATTTGCACATGTTTATAAGGAACAATACAGCAGAAGTGTGTATGATAATCTGTGGCATTCGTAGGTTAGCGTAACTCTAGAGAATAAGTAGAATAAGAGAATAAACATGCAATTCACAGCAGAGACAGGAACTAGAGCTCAGGTAGCACTGGACCCACGCGCTATCCAGAGTGACAGTGATATTGTCAAGTGGGTGTAGAACAAAATGCAACAAGACGTCATTTATTTAAAACTGGTCCTTGGAGCCACACAGTGAGAGCTGTACTCTAATGGATCCATACCTGAGTCTTGTTCTTGCAGCCGCGACATTCGTAAGAGTTTCTCTGGATGTTGGCTATGACGATGAGTCCGCACAAGTCACAGACGCACACCTTGTAGGCATCCGACACATTGTAGAGACGCTCGTGCAAGAACTGGGCAGCTCCGTGGGCAATCTGACAGTCACGCTCCATCTCACCAAACCTCAGGCCACCGTCACTGCAAGCAACATATGGAGAGTGAGAGAGAAGTGAATCCAGATAAAGGGTACTTTTCGGAACAAATTTTGGGGATGTCAATTAACTTTTTTTTTCTTCTAGGAAGAGGGGCAGGGGACTGTTTTGCTCATAGAATTAGGTGTCCGTTTTGTAAAATAAAAAAGTGGGGGAGAGGGGGGGGGGGGGCCCATTCAGGGGGCAAAATCCTTCCTTAAAAATCCCTGCAGATATGTCCCAGTCACATTCATGATTAAAAAAAACAAAAAAACAAACAAACAAAAACAAACAACACTGGGGTAGGGATGAGAAAAACGGCTAAAATTTCACACATTCTCACCGAGATCGTCCCTCCATAGGCTGCCTCGTAAGAATCTGCACAGGCCCGCGTGCTCGAGAGTGGATCTTATCGTCCACCATATGTTTGAGACGCTGGTAGTAGGTAGGACCGAGAAACACCTGAGTGTTGAGCTTGCGGCCGGTGAACCCGTTGTAAAGGACCTCGTTGCCTCGTTGGTGATACCCATACTCACGCAGCAGGTCAGATATCTTCTGCACATTGACGGCATCATTAAAGGGCGTGGCATCTCCAATCTCACCCTTATTAGCAGACACCTAAGAGTAACACAATACAAAACAATTTATCAGTAAACTACAAATAGTGTAAAAATAGTAACACTAAAAATAACAGCTTACAAAATTATTAACCAAACAAACATTAGCATTCAAATTGTAGTACATCTTAAAACATATATATATATACAAACAACAACAACAACAATAACAACAACAACAAATTGAATTCTATTACAAACATTAGCATTCAAATTGTAGTACATCTTAAAACATATATATATACAAACAACAACAACAACAATAACAACAACAACAAACTGAATTCTATTATCAATTTCACTCATATGTTTATGTGATAATTTGCAACGGATGGTATAGTTACAGCAACAGTTACAAGCCTCCATGCTAACTAGAGTCACCTTGACAACAGAGCTGTGCACATGCAGGCTACAATAACACAGAGAAAGTTACCTTTCCTTGAAGACATTCGATTAAATGTCCGATAGTCATTCTAGAAGGAATGGCGTGTGGGTTGATGATGACATCCGGACTGATACCTTCACATGTGAATGGCATGTCCTACCACACAACACAAAATAAATCACCATGGATACATAAACAAGTGGTCATTGTCACATGCAGAGTACATGCACATGTATCCCAACAGCACGGGTGTAGTAAATAATGTACTGCTGCATAATCACATGCACCATCACATGGTCAGGTCATATAAGACATCATGTTGCCAGCAGTAACCTGTGGCTGCGGGCACCAGTTAAGGTTACAGACACGCACAGTAGCATGCAGTCTCCACCACAGCACCGTCCTTCACTCACCTCCTGTCTGTATGTGATGCCACACGTTCCTTTCTGTCCGTGCCGACTGGCAAACTTGTCTCCTATCTGCGGTGTCCTCACCGAACGCACCTTGATCTTGCAGAACTTGTAGCCATCTTGATTGATAGACAGCATGACCTGGTCGATAATCCCAGTCTCGCTGGACCGTAGGAACGTACTGGCGTCTCGCTTAGTGAACCTACGTGGGGCGCCCTCCAGCTAGAGAAACCATACAAAACAGAGGACACACCCACACGTATGTACGCAATGAAAATGAGTCCAGAGTACAAGAAGGAGGGGAAGGTGGTAATTACCTCGTCATCATTTTCCGGCAGAGTGATTGTTTTGCCAATGATGACATCAGAGCCGCTGACACGTATCCCGGGAGAGATGATGCCGTCGTCGTCCAACTTGTCGTAGAGTGCATTGCGCATGCCCTGCACAGTCTCCCGGGACGGCTTCTCAAAGTGCTCCTCCTCGTCAAAACCCGACTTTGACTCTTCGTCCTTGTAGGAGCGATAGAAGACGGACCGGAAGAGCCCTCTGTTGATGGCGAACGTGTTCATGATGACAGAGTCCTCCTGGTTGTAGCCAGTGTAAGACAAGATGGCCACTATAGCGTTGATACCTACACATGCACACACACACACACACACACGAAATATCCATCGTCACTAGGTAATGTAGTACAGATCCAGCATTAGAGACAACAAATTCACTTATTCAACAATGGTTGCCTATGTCTAATCTATTGTATCTATTTTTGCTACTCTACGGCTAACAAGTGAGAATGCAAACAGACACATGTCGTACACATACCAACAACTCTTGACAATTGGATGACCACCCTTTACCTGCTGGAAGCTCTCTGAACCGGAGGTACTCCATAGACCTGGTGGTCACCAGAGGTTTCTGAGGGTACCACAAGACATGGGCCAGCGTGTCCATGCGCACATGGAAGTTGGTGATGTACACGCCCATGGCCTGCTTGCCCATAGCAGACTGGTATGTGTTACGAGGAGATTGATTATGATCGGGGAAAGGAATAATGGACGCACATACACCTGGAGACAACAAGAGTGGGGGGATGAAGAGAGCAATGGAAAGAATAGGGAAACCAATTCAGTGAGGTATTTAGGGTAATAATAATAATAATAATAATAAAATAATAATAATAATAATAAAATAATAAAATAATAATAAAATAATAATAATAATAATAAAATAATAATAATAATAATAATAATAATAATAATAATAATAATAATAATAAAATAATAATAATAATAATAAAATAATAAAATAATAATAATAATAATAATAATAAAATAATAAATAATAATAAATAATAATAATAAATAAATGAAGTGATTTCACAAACTAGTTCTGTCCAATGCTTTCACTTCTATTAAGTAAAAATTCCTGACTCAATTTGAAACTGTTACCAGCAAATATTCTGTAGAGTGGGTATAGGCAGAGCTAACGAGCAAGTCCATACCTAGGATCATGGCGGGATGTATTTCACAGTGAGTGTAAGTGGAGCAGTAGCATCCTTCTCCTTCCTGGAGGTCCTCAGGAGTCATGGCCAACATCACAGTCTCCTCCTCTAGCGTGTCAATGTACTCCACCACGCCCCCAGCCACCAGGTCCTGCCAACTATGAGCACACACACACACACACACACACACGCGCGCACACACACGCACACACACACACACACACACACATTAAACCTGTATAAGCTCATACTTGTACATCGCTCTATATTATCTAGTCGAAATATTTCTGGGTCTCCTCAGTATCTAACTAAATGGCATCCTCATGCAAGGAGATGTGGTGCCGGTGAAGGAGTACCAAACATTGTGTACAAACTCCTGGTCTTGGGGACGTATAGCCAAAAATTTCTACAAGGATGAAGGGGAAGTGCATGTAGTCGATGTTTGCATTGCAAAGGGAATATTATAATAACTGTTTCCATGTAAAGAATCAACGATGAAGACTTGGTAAAGTACAAACATTTGACAATATTATATAGTGATTGTAATTCTTATTGTTAGAAATATATGATACCCTGTGATTTCATTGAAGTGATTAAACTTACGCCAGCATATAGCATCCACTGCCTCACCTTGCACTGTTGTACTCTCTGTCCTTCAACATCTGAATGTGGTGCTTCTTGAGCAGGAGCTTCTGGTTCTCCACAATGAGCAGAGGACGGCAGATGCGGCCGGCGTCAGTGTAGATGCGGATCTCTCTCTCTCTAATGTCTCGTATCATGGACACTTCAGACACGATGATGTCCATCTGGCGACGCAGCCGACGCAACGTGTTCATCAGGTGCTCCGGCTCCTTGTGGATGCCCACCCAGCAACCATTCACAAAGATCTTAGTTGCACTGGAACCCACACAAATGAGAATCAATTACTTAATGCAATTCTCACCTCAGCTTTCATTTGTACAAAAATTAATTATAGAGTTCAATAGGTAACATGGGAACATGGTACTTATAAAATCAAAACATCTCAAGCAATGCTTCCTTTTCAAAATGCTATGCTGTGAATATGTAAAAGCTTACAGTACAGCAGAATTATTCCATCAGCTAGTTAGAACATGCTTGTGTCAGGCAATCTTACTTAGCGATGGCAGAGGGAGCGATTTCCTCCAAGTTCTCCATGCTCCATTCCTCCAAGAATTCCAGGATGGGACTCGGCTGACTGCCCACACTAATGTACGCCATCAAAGCCAGGTTCTTCACCAAACCCACTGCATGACCCTAGAAGATAACAACAACAACAACAACAACAACAATAATAATAATGATTCAGTCATTCTCGGCTGAAATAATTATAATAATAGGAATTTTTTCTCTTTTTAACAGCCAATATTGTTAATTATAACTTAACCCGATGTTTCGACTTCTTGACCCCTGAAGAGGACTTCGGCAAGAAGTCAAAACGTCGGGTTAAGTTTTTATTTAACAATATTGGCTGTTAAAATTTCCTATTATAATAATAATGATGATAATAATAATAATAATAATACTATGACAGCAAGACAGTGCTACAATGACACTATACAATGTGCATATGCAGAATATAGTCTCATAAATCTATTGATGCACATGAATTCCTCCTTTACCAGACTACCAAGATACAAGGCATCTTTCTCATCTAACAAGCTAAAAACCCAAGAAATAACTTAGTAACATGGAGTTGTAGGCATTTAAAAAACTTGGGGAAATAGCAGGACTTCTTCTAATGCCCAACTAGACTTGATACGTATCCTATAAATTGACCCAGTACATTTACTCCGCCATGACATGTACTCACTTCAGGTGTCTCTGCCGGGCATATCATGCCCCAGTGTGTGTTGTGAAGCTGACGAGGTCTGGCCAACTTCCCGTCACGTCCGATGGGAGAATTGAGGCGGCGAAGGTGAGAGAGAGTGGAGGCAAATGTGAGTCTGTTCAGCACTTGAGAGACGCCAGCACGAGACGTGTGGGCCTTGCGCTGGTCACCCCAGTTACCTGTGGCCAGGGAGTACTTGAGGCCGTCCGTGATGGTCCGGGTCTTGATGGCCAATTCCAAGTTGAAATCCTTTACACACACACACACACACACACACACACACACACTAGTGCACATAAGAATTCACATACACACACTCCTGCACACAATCCCGAAGCATATGAAGTTGGGGGGGGGGGGGGGGGGGGGGGGGGGGGGGAAAGGAAAACGGGAAAAAATTTTCTGGAGAAACATTCTAGGTACAGAACTAAGAAATTGAAAGTATTATAGCGCCAGTAAAATGAGTATTGAAAGAAAAAACTCTACGTAATTGCATGCATGCATACATGTATGTATGTATGATGTATGTATGTATGTATGATGTATGTATGTGTATGTATGTGTGTGTGTATGTGTGTATGTATGTATGTATGTATGTATGTATGTATGTATGTACGTACGTATAACATGGGAGAGGGGTTGGGGGGGTGGAGGGGGCACCAAGGTTTCTATGGAATCTATGAAACCTTGAATGGCATAACTGATAGGTTTATGAAATGGTAGTTTCTGGTTATTTTATTTATTAGCTTTCGTAGTAGATTATAACTATAAATAGTCAAAACGTTTCGACCCGTAGGTCTTCATCAGTTGACAAAAATGGTAGTTGTGAAGGTTAATAAACAATTCATTATTGCTGCACAAAAACAAACACAACCACACAATCGATCACAACACTGCCTTACTCGTCCTTTATCAATGAACTTCTGAGCATACAGACGGACCTCCTTGGTCAAGTTGCGGAACAAACTACAAAACAAGAAAACGTCATGCACAGCCAACACACACACACACACACACACACACACACACACTAACCCTCTAAACAAAAATGCCAACAGAGGACCAGCAAGATCTAGACGTTTGTTGCCATAGTGATCACGATCATCAAATTCTCTTCGTCCGAGAGCTGCCTGGAGCAGACGATGCACCATATACCTGACCCACATAGAACAAGGAGATGAAATTAGCGGAAGTAACAGCCTGAGAAGGGGGAGGGGTGGGGGGACAACTTTTCCTTGGTACTGATATAAGATTCTCCATCAGTCAGAATAAATAAGACACAAGTATGAGTGGACAGACACCACGTGCATGCAGTGACACTTAGTGAGGTAATTCTGACAGAGTAGCTGGCTGCAAGCACACACTTACTGAGTCACATGATGTGTTTCTACTAGTTACCTAAAACAAGTGTTAACACATATGTGACCGGTTTTGGGAAAATCGGCCTAAACACGGCATCTAAAGTTTTCTAATTTATTCTACCAGTAGGCTGCACGGGGCCTTGGGATGCCGTCCTCCTAATTTGGAAGCTGTAGCACAAGCCGTCTTCGCCCTACGCACTACAACACTTCAGTATTTTTGCTAAACTTATTATTGCTGATTTCGAAAAAAACGCCGGGTAAAGGCATTGCTAAGGTCAGGGGGGCGTGCCTTGTGTCCGTATACTATTACTGCGTGTCTCCGGGACACTATGGAATAAACCGGTTACAGGCGGATTGAAAGAAGTCTAAAAGGCTTAATGCAGGGCTCCTTAAGAAACTATGATGGCGAGAATTGCGTGAGTACGTGAATTATGTAGAATAGTAAGTGAATTAATTAGCTACAGTTTTTTCCCGCTGTTAGTGAAAAGCCCGCCAATAATTTCTTAGCAACTCTCCGTACACGAGTCCAACCGGCTAGTGTTTCTAGCCTCCTAGTGTGAGTTCTAGAGCACGCCAGAGCTTACAACTGCGTCATGAGCTAGAGCTAACTGGTGTCTATCCATTTCTGCCATAAAAAATTTTTCGAAAAAAATCGACCCATAAGGCTTTACCCGGGGATACTGAAAAAAATTGTTTGCCGCGTTTAGGCCGATTTTCCCAAAACCGGTCACATATGTGAAAGAAAATAAAGGCATATTGTAAATGGAGTTCAAACACACCACACAGCTGTCGCTAGCTATCTGAACACAATATTTCAGCAACAAGTGTATATTCTTAATTGCACCTTGTCTATATAATTTCCATACATTTAACTAGTGATGTTCAAAGCACGAGTGAGCCTGCCTAGCAGGGGGAAAATTTTTTCCTTATAATTTCTGAGAGCTAATCAACCAATAAAGCTTACTATGAACTGATAGATAAAAATTTCTTTTATGAGAAGGTCGTTTATGAATTCTATAGTGTATTGTATCCTATAGTGTCTCGCTTCCAGTTTTCTCGAAGCTTAAGTGCTATCTTTGGAAGCACTCTGAAGCTGAAGTATAATCATTTTTAAACAGGTGATGTCCTGCACTGACTTCTCAATGGCACTGTGGAGAGAACTGGCGTCACTCTTATAACAGTTCTCCACCAGTGAGCTACTACAATGCAATGCATTGTATCCAGTGTAATAGTCCAGCTCTGTAAGGCCTGACAGTTTTTTACCATGTGGTTTGCAGTTTCATTACTCCAACACACGTGCTACTAATATTCCACATTTACCGCCACATACATGAAAACTAACAGTTGGTATACACCCCTAATAGTGTCTCACTCTGCCCACCAATAACCACCCATATACAAACATCTATATAATAGTAAGTTTGTCTGTCAGTAACAATGACGACGGTGTGTGCAGTCATGAATAATTGTTGAGCTGAGCAGGGTTGGTAAAACATCGTCAAAATGGGTCAGTATAACAACGACAGTTGCTGTGTGTATGCATTGTCATGAATAAATCTGACGGGTCAGTAAGAACAATAGATAAGTTGAGTTGGTAAAGAGTCATCAGTACCGACGACGGTGTGTACTTATCGTGAAAACTGAGCCAGGTTTGGAGAGTCATCAGTAACAATGACAAAAGTGGTAATAATATGTGAGGAAAAAAACGGACTGATGTAACTAAAGAACTAAATGGTAGAAGGGAAACGCCACTGTGTGGCAGGGTACTTGCTAGTACTAATAAATACATATATATTATATATACACACACAATACATGCCTACACAACACACCCATAAACCTCTGTTTAAAGCTTGCTTGCTCACTCACTCACTCACCCCAAGAAGTAAGCCTTCTTGGTCTCGCAGAAGCTGCTGATTCCCACATGGGGCAACAGCTCCTTTTGAAGAATATCTTTGGCGTAGTGGATTCTTTTTTCCCGGGTAACACCCGGCTTTGCCCCTCTTACACCAATAAAGTTCAGAGCCACGTTTTGTTCCTGGATCACAAATGCTTCATCTAGAGAAGGTTTGAGCTACACCACACATATACAAGAGACCTTTACAACATTGAATGCTAGGAAAAAACATATGGTGGTTCAGATTTGGAGAAATTAAGACTACACTAATAAATGGGCTCCTAATTAAATATACCTTGAACTAACACAACTCCCATCTCCCTAATTTTTTTTTAATCTCCATTTACTATTTAATTCTTTCCTCCATTTTATCCTCCTTCTCCTCAGCTATCCCTTACTACTTACAGCTTCCATCATTTCCATGTCATTGAAGTCGTAGATGATATGCTCCAGGATGTCTCTGTCTGACACAAACCCCAGAGCACGGAACACGATCATAATGGGCACCTCCTGCCGGATGTACGGCAGAGTGGCCACAATACGCCGACCAATCACACTCTTGCGTTTGCCAGCTCCGCCCCCACTGGCAAGCTGACTCACCCACAGCGAGCTCACTGGGCGAGACGAGTTCTCAATGTAAGAACGAATCTCGGCTAAAATAAGGAAAAGAAATAATCTAATAAAAGATGATTGTACCATAAATAATATTGAAGTGAAGACTAAACTCAATAAGTTAGATGTGTGAATTAATCTTCAAAACTGAGACACAAACTATACCCTAATAATTCAGTCATGCATAATAATACTCCTTTTATACAGCCAATAAAATTCATTTGAATATTCTTGTGTGACTAGGTATTCGTTAATACCTAGTTAGTTCTACATGTAGCAATTTCCACTAGTCAAATGACACAAGTGCTTCAACCATTTCACAATGGTCATCACCAGTGTGCGAATGGCAGTTTTTAGTGGAGCTAAACTATGCCCTGGGCAAACTTGTTGTTATTAGTGGAAAATACAACACATGGAACTTAATTTATATTTAAAACTTAATCTGACATCTCGACATTGTGCCTGAGGAATTACAAATGTCTGGTTATGTTTCAAATAAACAAATGTATAGCCTGTATACAGAGAAAATTGCTGTTATTAAGACCATATTATTACATAGCACTCCCACTTTCTAATAACCTACCTGTATAGGCATATTTGGATTCCTTCTTCTGGAACACATACACGGTGTTTGTTGCCATCTTCTCCTGCGCAATGAGTACTTTCTCTGACCCGTTGATGACGAAATAGCCCCCCGGATCGAGGGGGCACTCGTTAAGCTCAGTCAGGTCACGATCCGTGAGTCCGTTGAGGAGGCAATAAGTGGAACGCAGCATGATGGGGATTTTACCGATGAACACTTTGGGAAACTGTTGCTCCTGGGGGTCTTCATCCCCCCGCTGAGTGGTCTTGGTGATGTCTACGTACAGGGGGGCAGAGTATGTCAGGTTGCGGAGGCGAGCTTCGTTGGGCATGAGAGGCACTGGAGAGCCGTCTTTCTCCCAGTGGGTGGGTTTGGACAAATAAATCTGCTCAAATTTCATGGAGTATTTAGGCTGTGGAAGAAAAAGGTAAACAGCACATATGATAGACATTATCTCGATAGCTCTGAGCTAACACCACGATGATGTAAAAATAAAAAATACGTAGCTCAAAAGAAAGGTGTTACTGGCCACAATAATAGTTTGTGTAATATATATAAGCAAACAAGTAAAGATGAGAGCTTGACGATTATAGTGTGGGGTAGGGAGGGAGAAGAGAGAAGATGCAAAGGGAGTTCTATTGAATGTTTGTCTTAAAAACACAAGTTAAAATAATGCATTTGTTTATGAAATATTTAAGTATTATATAAAAAAAATTTTTTTTTAAAAGACAAAATAATTTTTAAAAATTCTGACTATTTTTAGCATACCGGAGCTTCACTGTCATCGTACTGAGATTCTGCCTGCAGCTCAACAGCGGGAGAATCCTCCACAATCCTCTGAACTGACATCTGTATGAACTCATCAAATGAGTCCAACTGCTGTCTCACAAGTCCTTTCTCATCAAAGTATGAACTGCAATGGTGGACGAGAATTAACTTGCTTTAAAAGTTCCACACTTTTGAAGTCATTGAAATTCACTGCTTGATTAAAGTAGTTGATATTCTTAAAATCTCTGCACAGACTATAATAATTGTGGTTATTCTCTCCCTATGAAAATACCGAGCAAAAAAATTCTTCTTGAAAATAATACATAGATGTTAGTAGATCTCTATTTTTATTGTTATAAGCCATGAGAAATAAAAATAAAAAAAGTGTAAAAAAAAAAAAGTGTTTTGCCCGCCTTAAATTCAAGACCTCAAAATTTGTCCAAAGGAATGAACACAACACATGAATGCAAATTATAACTAATAAATTTACTGGAATTACAGGCGATATATGCATTAATAAAATAAAAGCATTATAATTCACACCTATCATTAGAGATCCTACCTGATTACTATCCAACAAGCTTCCTGCCACAAGTCTGGGGATATCTCCTCATCCTCCTCTTCAAATTCTCCTGCAATTCAAGCATAAGTTCAGATGCAGGAGGGAATAATAAATAAATCCGGGTCCCAATCAACCACGAGGACACACCTCCTTCCCTGACGTTTTCAGAATTATCTTCAGCCTCACGGTAGCCCCCAGAAGTATCCATACCTTCATGGTGATACTCAGGGCTATCCATTTCTCTCTTTTCTAAACTAAACGCACCACCAACAGCATTTGCCGCTTTCTCCTGCAAATTGTCAACTCAGCACTTTAAACGATTCGCAGAAGATTTAGCATCACATGCCATATGCATCTAATCTAGTCATTATGCATGCGATATTATAAACAAGGTATGTCCACTTCCGGTGTGTACTTCCTGTGACCCTATCACTTTGGCTGCATGCAGGAGAGAGTGTCTCCCACTGGTACATACTGCAGGTTGACGACGCTACACCATCACCACTCCGGCTGCTTTTCAGAAAATTCGGGACTACGGAAGCAGCGGTCGACCGTTGCAACGAAACCGGTTGCACTCTATTTGGAGTGCACTTAGCAGCTCTCATTGATTAATTATTTTCTGGAATACTTGGAGTGAATGTAACGAGAAGGTGTCAAACTAGATCAAGCGAGCACCTTCAGTAGTGTATAGGTCGGTGTGTAAGCTCTGGAGAGAGAACTGTAGCATGGCCCTTGCTGAACAGAAGTTGGAAAGTAGTACTTACAATAGTTCAGTTAATCTTTCAGAGGAGTCTCCATCTTGCATGACTCCTCAGGAGCCTTCTACTGCCATTCTGACAGTTCAGGACTCTTCCACCAGATCTGTCACGTCTCCGGAGTCTCCACTGGATAATTATATGGACAACATGGAAGGGATAGACTATGAGAGTCTACCAACAGCCAGCCTGACCACCCACTTGTGTGCAGGAGCAGCAGCAGGTACCATGGAACACTGCCTCATGTACCCAGTGGACTGCATTAAGGTGAGGCAATTCTATTCATAATACAGTACATAGTATTTCCTGAAGGAAGTTTTAGGTGCCTTCAGTAGTTTTTTCCAGGAAGTGATTAGCTCCATAAACGTTTTACTCTCTTTAGTATACTTTTTAATAGCAAGTAGTTTTGTTTGTGTTCGCTAAGTTTTGAAGGAGGCCTTTGAACAATTTTTTGAGACCTCTTTTTTATTACAAATATTCTTAATATAAAAATATGTTACTCTCTTCCGCTCTTCTTGACTTTCAATCAAATTCTCCAGCCCTGTAATAATTTGTACAAAATAAAAAAGGCTCAACATGAATGTCCCCTATCATGTAACAAGCTAGCAGCTGCTTCCTGGCACATTCTTGCCCCTACTTTGACAGTGTGACTCATTTTCTTGCTGGTGTAACTACTAGCACTATAGCCCTGCCCACAATCTGGTGCTGGTCTTAGTATTCTATTTTTATACATTATTGTAAATTGTATGTTTGGTTGGTAATGGAGGGACAGTATAAATTGTGTCAGGCCCGTGTTCCCTGCAGGAACAGGGACTAGACATGCACACCATTCTTTGTTTTGCTTGTGGTGAAGAAGTGTCCATTCTGTGTGGTATGTATTTATCAGGTAGCTGAGAGACTATGGCTTCCTTGTACATGTACATGCAAGATAAGTCCCCCCTTACAATATTGTACTGTATTAGTTGAGATTGTAGTGGGTGTTGTCACTGGCAGGGGACTGATTCGCCGACTGTTTCACCTGTGTAGTTGCTTACTCCAAGGTGTAAAACTGACACCTGTAGTTTTTGGTGTTATATACACAAAGTGTTGTTGTTTTTAAGGTGCTAACAAATGATAATTTAAAAGTTTAGCTTTTTCGATTTATTATTATTGTTATTATTATTATTAATAGGAGATATAATAGCACAAAAAAAGCTGTGGCATTCGGGACTGATAGCACGAGTGGTGTGAGATAATTTTCACGAGGCGAAGCTAAGTGAAATTTCTCACTGCACGAGTTCTTTCAATCAGTTTTTCTGTGTTAACCACAATGTAATTATGATAGCAAAATATAATAATTTATTTCTGCAATTAAGAAATCAAAATTATTATCTGGTACAAGTTGCAGTATATTTTCGTTAAAGAGATCACCTCACACTTTTCTTTCAATGATTCTGCCACGATATTGCTGGTAGATATGAGGTCGTGCGGGGTCACAAACAGATCACCATGACCAATCAGATTACAGTTTTCCTCTGCTGTGATTGAAAAGACTCAGCTTTTTATTAAATTATTATTATTGTTGTTGTTGTTGTTGGTTTTGTTGTTGTTATTATTGTTGTTATTATTGTGGTTGTTGTTATTATAGCTGGCATGTGAGACAGTATATGTTATCGGCGAGCGAGCGTAGCGAGCGAGACACTTACAGGGGTAACACAATTGAAAATCGGGGATGTTTGTTTATTTATATATATGTTTGGACGTATGTATGTCATTTTGTACTTTGACCCTCCGTATTTTTGTGTTCGCTCGGCGTTCGACCCCGTCCCAAACTTCACTAAACAGAATCCTCTGGTTTAGCGACCATTACCCGTATCACCTTAGAAATTGAATTGTTTACCGCTTTGATTTGTTTTGCGGGTGCAGTTAAAACGCAAAAACTTATGGGAGCTCCATTTCTATTCGAGTTAGTGGCGGTGGTAAGTTTATACACTATTTGTCACAGTTATAAGCCCTACTCAACAGCATTTACTTGACAATTCATTGTCCACTAGACTTACCACGAAGGTAAGTCTTGCGTAGGTATGATCAGTTGTGTGAAAGTATTGTGCGTTACAACTACTATTAAGAATATCACAAAGAAAAATTTAAATAACGTGACTTGATTTTGTTGCTTCTTTTTCAATTCAAACAGTTGCGGGGAGCGGTTACTATGGCATTGAAACCCCTTTACCGCATATACTTAATTTAAAAACTCAACTTTATTTTAGTAGCTTGAGTGTTAGTTGTTAAAATCAATCATTTAACAATAGTGTAGTTTAAGGCTCGCTCGCCATTTGTGCTCAAGCACACCACTAGTGTATACATAAGTATGAATGATACGAGGCTTTTTAAAAATGTGTACTGTCCTTTTTTTTTTCTTTTTTTTTTAGCCACAGAAAAAGTACAGATTTTAAGTTTACATATGGTTTCTTCTAAAACTACAACTACAACAGTAGTTGAGTGTTAAACTGAACTCTATGTGATTATTTTTTTAATTTTAATTTAATTTTTATTTTTATTCCTGGTCTGTTTGCTATGGCATTGAAGACCCTTTGCAGATATACATTTGAAGATATCTGTTAGGTTTTAGTAGTTGAGAGCTTGTTATCGAGAGTTAATGGTACTAGAAGCAGTAAAATGTCTATATTATGACGTGTTACTTGCTCACCATTGAGCACGCCACATAGTTGTTATTATTATTATTATAGGATTTATAGTATGGCTCTGTGGCCATTATGCACAGGCATACCACCTAGTTATTGTTATTGTTGTTGTTTTTATTATTTCCACGGGGTCAATTGTAGCGATTGCATGAAATCAAGGTATAATGGTCTACCAGTAGTTTCAGGTAGGAGCAGGTAGACGGTCGGTATGTATACAACTACAGGCATGGGAGTACAGCATTGTCTAAAGATGTGCTACTGCTGCTATCTTCTAGTATAATATAATCCAACAGACAATACTTGTAGCCTGAGTGTATAGGTTGCCTCAATAACTCTATCCATAGTATGGTAGTTTAATAGGATGAGCTTCAAATCATTCTGGACAACAATAAGCAGCCGTAGCTGAGTAAGCCAATAGTGGAGTTTCTGTTTGTAGTCTCAAGTGACAGGGTTTCTTACAGGATTTACGCTGGGGTGGGAGGCACTCCATGTACGTTGCCACACCCTTTTTTTAACTCGTACTACTTTGATGCACATGCTATGAGAGTATATACTTCACACTGATCAGTGTTTGGTCACATGAATGATTTTATGATCTTGCTACTCACAGAATTCAACTTAAACTGATGTACTGTATTAACTTCAGAAAATTCTGGAATCTGGTGGGGGGGGGGGGGGGGGAATCCAAGGGCTGACCCTTACTTGAAACCCTGTGTGGCTGTTGCCATCTCATCCTATTGTAGAAAGGCTAACAGATATGTGCAGGTCACAGAACTGACCCTCACTTAATTACTGCTACGTGTTGTCTAATGTTGAAAAGAAGTCGTGGGTATTGTTAGACTGATTAGCATTTATGAGACGCTTTGCTGAAATTTCCTCTTCTTCTGCTCCTTCAATTATGAAGGTTAATTATTATTCTATAAATTTTGATTGAACAATTCCAAATATACTCATTATAGCAACAGTGTGGGTGATGCTTGGGCACACACATATGTATGTATGTGAGTACATAATAGACTGTCGTAGTTTCTACAGTAATTATTTGCCACTTTACTTCCATCCATCATGTTCAGTTCATATTGGTGATGCAGAGCAAGTGTTGTGGCAGCATGTTCACACTTTAGGTTATTTCTTTAATATATTTGCACTATTGTCTCTGCTATAAATATTTCAATAATTGATTAACTGAAAATAATTTGTATGTACAATAACACTATTATCAGTGGCGCTTTTATATTCATTACATGTGAAAATGTCATTGATGAAGACTCAGCAGGGTCTAAAAGTCATGATATATATATATAATATATAATATTATATATAATTGAAATTATTAAATTTGTTTGCATTGACTACAGACGCGTATGATGGCCCTGAACCCTGACCCCCAGGCTCGCTACAAAGGCATGATTCAGGCGTTCCACTCAATTGTGACCAAGGAGAAGCCTCGCGTGCTGTTTAGAGGGATAGGTGTGGTCGCATCAGGGGCGGGGCCAGCTCACGCCATCTATTTCGCTTGCTACGAGTTCTCCAAAAATCTTTTGAGCGGTGGAAGTCGCAGTACAGTGCTGTCTCAAGGTGAGCTCGTAAAAGGGAGTGTCATTATAGGAGGGTGGGCGGGGCATTTTCTGGTTTGGAATTCAAGTTGATATCGTGATGTATTATTAGGTAAGGTGTGGGTTGTACAATGGGTTAGTGGGGTGTTTTACTTTATGTAGTTACATGTATCAAGATAGCTAAGTGATCATTAATATTAGTGCAGTAGAACAAACACTTTAGTTACCAAACATCCCAAATCTAATACATGTAGCATGTGTAATCAGAAACAATATTTTGACCACGCCCTTCCAGAAACTTGCCCTTTCATTCGTCCTTTTTTTTTTCTATTGTGTTTAGTTATCCAAACATTTCAGTTATCCTAACTTCCCTCTGTCCCATGGTCAGATAACTGAATTCTACTGTAGTAATTTTGAGTGAACCCAGTGGAGGTCTTTTTGAATATTTCTGTGAGGGTCATTACTGTGTGAATCTCCTTCTTTTAGCGTATTTGTTTGAGTGGTTGGTTTCGAAGGTTGTAAATATTTACCTAATTAGCATTAGACGGAGATTTGGTGGCCTCTCCGTGACCCTGAATGCTAGCCTACTGGGAGTGATCAAACATCCTGTCATACTCTTGCCTTGCCAGACAGAACAGTTTAGTTGCAGGCATGCAGCACACCATCTGATTGTAGAGTTTGGGTTTCACATTACTATGAAGGATAAATAAATTAAATAATAAACATAATCACTTTAAGATTGCAATTTACCACACACCAGATTCTAGAAGTAGTCTACAGGAGTACAGGGTTGAGACAGGTTCACTGTGTCGTTAGGTCTGAGAGTGATGCAACTGTCATGTCTGGTACTTAAAGCATCCTTTTTTTTTCTTTTTCTTTTTCTTTTTTTCTTTTTTTTCTTTTTTTTTTTCCCCCCTCCTTTCCCCTTCCTTTCCCTGTCCCCTTCACATTCCTACATTTCTTGGCCACTGTATTCCTACATATTTATCACTTTAAAGAGAAGCAGTGAATTTAGTGTGGTGCAATGCATTCATGTATTAGACTCTGGAGGTTGATGTATTAGTTGTAGAATTGATCGAGTGTTGTTAATCTGTGAGACTACATTTTATGTAGAATGTAATTAATGTTTATGTGATTTTTCCCTGCAGGTGGTGCTGGGGCCATAGCCTGTCTTCTTCATGATGCCTTTATGAACCCCATAGATGGTAGGTAGTTGTTACTTAGACTTAATAGTATTTATAAAACTACTTTACTAAACTTTCCTCCGCTTCAGCTATAAAGGTGAATGTATATCATTCTATAATGGCTATTTTGATTGAACAATAATATTACCAATATCCCCTTGTGGCACCAGATTTATGTAATACTTTGGGTACTCTTGTGTGCAGAATAATTAGACTGTCTGTCGTAGTATTCAATAGTTATTATTAGCCAACACCATGCTCACTTCATACTGAAAAAAGTATTAATAAGCTAGAGAACAAACATCAGGTTCATACTGTGGGTTATTTCTTTATATACTGTTCTGATATATTGATATGTATTGCTAAAATTCTGCAATGATCTCATCTCTACATATTTCGTAGTGGTGAAGCAGCGACTTCAGATGTACAACTCGCCGTACAAGGGCGCCTTTCACTGCGCCAGAACTGTGTACCAGTCCGAAGGCATCTCTGCATTCTATCGCAGCTACACCACTCAACTAAGCATGAGCATTCCCTTTCAAGTCATCCAGTTCATTGGCTACGAGTTCCTCCAAGACCGTCTCAACTACCAGCGCAAGTATGACCCAGTCTCACATATGCTGTCCGGAGCGGGGGCGGGGGCATTTGCCGCCATTATCACGAACCCTCTGGATGTGGCAAAGACGTTACTCAACACAAGATCGCAGCGTCTTGACGTGACGGGCGAGAAGAAGATAGCTGGTGTGTTAAATGCCCTCAGGGAGATATACAGCAAGTCTGGGGTTCGAGGGTACATGAGGGGAGTCACTGCAAGGGTTAGCTACCAGATGCCGTCCACTGCCGTGTGCTGGTCAGTTTATGAACTCTTCAAGCACGTTTTAGGGATGACAGATAACCATTCTAACTCACAATCAAATTCACTTGACTGATTCTTCGCTTCTACGTGGCCCCGCTCATACGTCGTCATACATGTTTCCATCTCAGTTCGCATTTGGCACACTTTCAAAAGGTTTTCAAGGCAGACTCTGAACACGGTCAGGTCAGCTTGATCTCTACTTTTTCTTTCATCTTTTATATTTTTGATTATTTATCAACATTGTGCACATAACTTTATTTTTAAGCGTTAACACTTGTAATCATAAAAATGCTATTGAACTATGTTACTCTCATCTGGTTTATTGGAGGATTAGCGGAGATGTGTAGAGTGTTAAAACGTACATCTCTTGGCATACTGGGATTCCCTAGCTCATTTTTTAAAGTTAATAGCAGATTTACACAGTAGATGTACGATCCCCTGACTTGTATATCATAGATTACTACAATCCCCTGACTTGTATATAACCTCCGATTACTTCAACCTCCTGACTTGTATATTGTAGATTACTACAATCATATGACTTGTATATTATAGTCCCCCTGACTGATTACTAGACTTTGGATACAAAAGAGAAATCAGAGCCTGTTTTGATGAATTTAAAAAAATAATTGATGATTGAAGGAGAGAATGGAAGGGAATGTAGTTCAACTTTGTTCATGCTTGGTAAAGGTGACTTTGAGGTCTTCTTTGGGTCTTGATATTGGCAAAGTTTTGTACTTGAGTTCCTGGTCTGGTAATATTTCCCATGAGTAAGCACGCGTCACTTCCACGAGGCACTCCTAAATTATATATGTAAAGGAAAAGGGTCATCACTAGTCAATGGTGTAGAATTCACACACATGCATACCTGTAGAAGGCTGGATGCCAGGTGCTTGCCAATACAGTTTCTAGCTCCGCCTCCAAATGTCCACACTTTATCTCTGTCACTGACATTCCTACAGGATAGAGAGTTTTAAGTTTTTAATTGAACACAACAATGATAAAAATCCTCACAAACATGCATGTATGCAGGAGTGCGACCATCACTGCCATTATTTTCCTTCCCCACTTCTTACTCATTCTTCCATCTCTCTGGGTAGAAATCGTCAGGTCTGGGGAACACAGCTGCATCTCTGTTGGCGGAGTGGGAAATGTAGGCCACTTGTGCTCCCTCCGGGATGCTGTAGCCAGCTACTGCACATGCCTGGACAAACATGGCCACAACATCATCAACATGCCTTAGCCCTAGTCCAATGAGTAACAAACTACATAGAGGAATAGCTAAGAAATAGATACACACATGCATTGTAAACACAAGATGGGATGGGGGGGGGGGGGGGGGGGGTGGAATAATTTTAGGAGACACACATCAATATAAAGTGTAAATTCACAACTTACTCTTGTGCACACTCTAGCTCCACCTAAAAATGGAGGCCACAGCCGCTGCACTTCCAGAAGAACATCTTCTGCAGCAGATGAGTCCTCCAAAATCATTTGCTGCCATTTGTCCTACAAGACATGAAAGGGGAAGGCATTGTTACAATATTACAATTTATCACTATCCAATTCCACCTATCAAAATTTGAAGTCACCCTCTCTGGCTTCCAAAATATTTTCCTATGAAATTTTGTTTCTTTTCAGTGAAATTTTGGGCAATATTACACAGCTACTATTTTTCAAGTATACCAGAGCATAATGATCTTACATTTATGTGTGTATAGCTATGCACCTCAACTTGAACTAAGTCTTCCTTGTAATAAACATTTTGTACTTGTATTTTCTTACATTGCCAGGTTTGGAGAGCTCCAAGATGGCGGAGGTGAGCAGAGAAGCCATGGCCTTGGGAATGAGAGCACACACAAACAACAGCAAATGATCCGCAGCAGATTCCTGGAATACTTCACTCACACTAGTGGCTATGCTACAACAACAACAACCAACAGCAACAAACAACAGCAACATAATTAAACTAAACTGTAAAAATAGCATATTTTGGAGTTGTGGATTTCAAAGTATCTGACTATTTGGTTTTCTGAACTACAACCCGGTAATGGTCGTCATTTATGCACACACTTTAACTACTCTTGCACTTAGTTCAACTTTAGGCCGACATTATCATGAGATACTAGTCTAATACACAAAATTCAACCTCTTCCTGTGCCACCCTTCGCAAATATTGATGTAACTACTAGACACACATGTGTGACTATCTCACTAACGTACGAGGATGCTTCTCCATTCTTGAGGCGCTCCCGTACAGTCTCCAGTAAACTGGCCTTGGATGACATGGCCTTTCCATAGCCTGACCTCCATCCAGCCCAGGGGATGGTAATGGGCAGGGGCACAGATATTATCCCCCTCCAATGATGAGTCATGTCTGAAGAAACGTCGGCTGCCTCCTCTGCCGTCATGTTGTGGGAGAGAAAGAGAGATATGGACAGCTGTGTGGCCAGCTCTTTAAAGAACTTGTACACTTCCACTGATTCACTGGGAGGGAGGGAGGGAGGGAGGAAAGGGAAAAAAATAGCAAAACAATAACAAATTTGAACAATCTCTTCCCATCATTCTCTTGTATGATCTCTCTTAACATAGGAGAAACAGTGAATTAGTAAGTAGTAACTATCTAGTGGTAAATTATTAACTCTCACTCATTATTGCATTCCTGCATTTTTCCAACTCACCCAGGTTGGATACGCTGCACATGCTCATCTACAATAATCCTACAATTACAGAGAAGGCAATGATAAGCTAGAATTTCTTGGACATGAAGTTAATAAAATTGTAGCCATGAAAAGTTAAAGTACCACTGAAACAGCAAAGCTAAGAAATGAATGTTAATAGTGCCATTCCTCCATTCCATTCTAACATCTGCTAACTGGTGCCATGTACACATGCAAATGTGTTCGTACCCTAAACTAAACGAACACATCAACACAATTGTTGATATCTCCATCACTGCTGTTATCAACAGTCAGCAGCAGTAGCAACAACAACAACAACAACAACAACAGCATTTGAAATGTAAACATTACTGGTAATCTGGGAGGAAGAACTAGCAGGAAAGTAGGTATCTATCTATACTGACTTCTTGCTCTGTTCGACTGCTCGGATCACAGATTGATGATCAAACGACCTCTCTAGCAGCTGCCTTGCCTCCTTCCACTCGTCTCCTAGAAAATACACACTGACAAATAAACACAGCCCTGCTAACATTGTTCTCTACTAGTGCCACGCCCACACCTCATACACACATACGCATTCACACCATACACACGCACATATATATACCCCACACATCCACACTCATGCCACTCAGCCAATATTTACTTTATTGCAAACCTCTTTAGCAAGTCAAGTATGACAACTATTATATATAAGACATTTAAAATATAAATTGGAACAGTAGCCATAAAAATGTTTCAGAGATCCCAAACAAAAGATGAGCCAAGAGACCAGCATTAACACAGAGAGAATTGATATCAGTAATTTAACATACATTTATACATCTTAGTGGTACTGCATAACCTGAACATAACCATAAAATGTTCTTTTATGTAAGTTTAAGTGCAAGAAACAACAAACAAATACTCTCAGCTGACCTCCAACTCACTCTCTCCCTCTTCTCACACACGTACCTTCAAGAAAAAGCAAGACGTTATCGAACAATTCCCTTAGATACAGCTTGTAGGCCATGTTGAAGCAGTCTGCTTTCCCTGTAACACACATGGAGATTGCACATGCTCAGTGTAAAACTTCCCCAAACACACAAGGTCCAGGTAGTGGACAACAGATCCATTCAAGGAGGTATTTGTACTCACGGGTAGACAGCTGGCAATTCTATGGCTTGAGTTTACTACATCGTCACCAGTCCTTGGGAGACTAGATGGAAGTTCTCAAAGTTAACTAACTCAGTATTTGTGGCAAAATATAATATTAGCTGCATGAACCTCTAATGCTCTATTCTTTAGGCAAAAATAAATAATTAAGTTAAAACTATAAGCAAAATAGTTCACTAGTTACTGTAATCTATTAAATACTTTCATCACTAGTTCACTAATGGTGCTTCAGAATAAAATAAACTGTCGCCCTTATCGTGTGTGTGTGTATGTGTGCGTATGTATGTATGTATGCATGTATGTATGTATTTATGTATGTGTGTATGTATGTATGTGTGTATGTATGTATTTATGTATGTGTGTATGTATGTATGTGTGTATGTATGTATGCATGTGTGTATGTATGTATGCATGTATGTATGTATTTATGTATGTGTGTATATGTATGTGTGTATGTATGTATATATGTATGTGTGTATGTATGTATGTATGTATTTATGTATGTGTATGTATGTGTGTATGTATGTATATATGTATGTGTGTATGTATGTATGTATGTATGTATGTATGTATGAGTAATGATAACCTAGCATAGCTGACATGCTTTGAGGGAGACTTAAACATTTGAACTTTCACTCATTTATTCACAGCCAAATGCAACGTATCATAGCATAGAAAAACGACACCGTTTCTTTCAGTTTGCCATAAAAGGCAAATGCACTTGAATTTCACTGCGTTGTTCAAGGCAAACACACTTCAGCTACAGTGCCGCTAAAACATAAAAAAAATAATACTGCATCTCAAATTTACATATGGAAAGTTAGCTATAGTAATACATATGGAAAGTTAGCTATAGTAATACATATGGAAAGTTAGCTATAGAATACATATGGAAAGTTAGCTATAGTAATACATATGGAAAGTTAGCTATAGTAATACATATGGAAAGTTAGCTATAGTAATACATATGGAAAGTTAGCTATAGAATACATATGGAAAGTTAGCTATAGTAATACATATGGAAAGTTCTAGCTATTAGTAATACATATGGAAAGTTAGGCTATAGTAATACATATGGAAAGTTAGCTAGCTAGTATAATACATATGGAAAAGTTTAGCTATAGTAATACATTGGAAAAGTTAGCTATAGAAACTAGGAAAGTTAGCTATAGTAATACATATGGAAAGTTAGCTATAGTAATACATACATAGGAAAGTTAGCTATAGTAATACTATAGTATAATACATATGGAAAGTTAGCTATAGAATACATATAGTAATACTAGTTAGCTATGGGTTAGCTATAGAATACATATGGAAAGTTAGCTATAGAATACATATGGAAAGTTAGCTATAGAATACATATGGAAAGTTAGCTATAGAATACATATGGAAAGTTAGCTATAGAATACATATGGAAAGTTAGCTATAGTAATACATATGGAAAGTTAGCTATAGAATACATATGGAAAGTTAGCTATAGAATACATATGGAAAGTTAGCTATAGAATACATATGGAAAGTTAGCTATAGAATACATATGGAAAGTTAGCTATAGTAATACATATGGAAAGTTAGCTATAGTAATACATATGGAAAGTTAGCTATAGTAATACATATGGAAAGTTAGCTATAGTAATACATATGGAAAGTTAGCTATAGTAATACATATGGAAAGTTAGCTATAGTAATACATATGGAAAGTTAGCTAGAGTAATACATATGGAAAGTTAGCTATAGAATACATATGGAAAGTTAGCTATAGAATACATATGGAAAGTTAGCTATAGTAATACATATGGAAAGTTAGCTATAGTAATACATATGGAAAGTTAGCTATAGTAATACATATGGAAAGTTAGCTATAGAATACATATGGAAAGTTAGCTATAGTAATACATATGGAAAGTTAGCTATAGAATACATATGGAAAGTTAGCTATAGTAATACATATGGAAAGTTAGCTATAGAATACATATGGAAAGTTAGCTATTAGGAATTTAGAATACATATGGAAAAAGTCTAGCTATTAGTAATACATATGAAAGTTAGCTAAGTTAATACTATGGAAAGGTTAGTAGCTATAGTAATACATATGGAAAAGAAGTTAGCTATAGCTAAGACAAATAGGAAAGTTTAGCCTATTTATAGTAATACATATGGAAGTTTGGAAAGTTAGCTTAGTAATACATATTGGAATACATATGGAAAGTTAGCTATAGTAATACATATGGAAAGTTAGCTATAGTAATACATATGGAAAGTTAGCTATAGTAATACATATGGAAAGTTAGCTATAGTAATACATATGGAAAGTTAGCTATAGAATACATATGGAAAGTTAGCTATAGTAATACATATGGAAAGTTAGCTATAGTAATACATATGGAAAGTTAGCTATAGTAATACATATGGAAAGTTAGCTATAGTAATACATACGGAAAGTTAGCTATAGTAATACATATGGAAAGTTAGCTATAGTAATACATATGGAAAGTTAGCTATAGTAATACATATGGAAAGTTAGCTATAGTAATACATATGGAAAGTTAGCTATAGTAATACATATGGAAAGTTAGCTATAGTAATACATATGGAAAGTTAGCTATAGTAATACATATGGAAAGTTAGCTATAGAATACATATGGAAAGTTAGCTATAGTAATACATATGGAAAGTTAGCTATAGTAATACATATGGAAAGTTAGCTATAGTAATACATTTTTTCTGCTATTTTTAGTGCCCAGTTTAGGGAACATTTAGATGCAAAGTCTGGAAAGAAATGATGTCGTGATCATGTCAACACACTCTAACCAAAAATATTTTAATTGATGTAATTAGTAAAACTAATAGCTATATCATGTCCACTCACAGAAGTCTGGTAACACTCCTACACTAAATCCTTCTCACATGAAACATTTTCTTATTCTATTCTTTGCAAACTTTGTATAGATATGAATGACATAATGCAATGCCAATTCAGTTAAATGCATAAAATACGATTGGTTGGTAATACCAATTGACCACAAGTAGACTGGTTCCCATGATACTTTGTTAATAACTTCATCTTATGTATATTAGTAGTTCTCTCATTGTTCCTATTCTACTGCCAACAGGGATCTCAAATTAACTGGGGAAATCTTTGTTTAAAATCTTTGTTTAACTTTACTCAGCTGATTGGGGGCCTATATGGAGTTCTACGATAAATCTGCTACTGCTAGACTACCACTATACTAACCTATTAAAAGTTCTTCTACTGCTTCATTTGAAGTAAGGAATATGTGTTGTTTGTTCAGAATTCTTGCCTGAAACACTGCTCCATAAGTCCGCCTTCTTTGCGCAATAAAATCTAGCGGAGACCGGACTAATTCTATAGACTTGTCCCCGAGGATGCCGTAGCCTAAGCTCCCAGGAACCTGCATGGTGGAGTCTTCAGCAGTACAATCTACAGCGTCCCCTTCCGTAAGACATACGACATCCGATTTTAAGTCTTGCAACAAAACAAGCACGGTATTTTATTTCTGAAACCCTTTACCATCCACTCCGTAGCCCCGCCTTCAAATATTTCCAGCTCCACCCTCTCTCAATCAGTTTAACTCCCACTAAAGCTCCGCCCATCGCATTTGCGCATGAATAGAAGGTGGGGCTAAAAAATAGCAGATAAACGTTCACACGATCGTCACTTCTGAAAGTGGCGAGCTAGTTTCTGGTGTTCTAAGATGCAGTTCGGCAATCGGAGGAAAGTCCGTCCTTATCACGACGACGAAGATGAGGACGTTATGGAGCAGGAATTTCACGACGTAAAAAAACCGGCGCGATATCCTCCGCTGACTGTCTGCGTGCAAGTCATTCTGATTGCGCTTATCCTCGTCATTCTTTTCTTCGGAGTTCTAGTCACCCTTATTGGCGTCTGGGCTCACCACTCCCAGACAGTCTACCTCAGCATCACCCTCGACCCCACAGAGCTAACCAGATTTCCCATGGCAACCATGGTCACAGGTATTTTTGTGTCTGGGCTGGCTCTTGTGGGCCTCATTGGTAGCATGTTCTTCAGAACTGTCACTGGGAAGACCCTACTGGGCACTTTCACCTTTGTTATGGTGCTTCTCATCATATCAGAACTGGCAGCGGGGGCGGCCATATTTAGGTTTCAGTCTCGCATTAAGAGTGTATACTTGGAGAGTGCCATTGCCTCCCTGATGCTGTACGAGGCTAGCAATGTAACGTCAGACTACACGCCCACTGGCCCCAAGTGGGACCATTTCCAAGAGGTGCACCGCTGCTGTGGAGCGGAAGGCTACATCAATGAAGTCCCGCCTTACTTTGAGGTGTTCAACAATAATTCCGTGCCGATGTCTTGCTGCGACTTTGACAACTCAGAGGTCAGTGAGGAGTACTGCGAAACTTACGCACAGGATGCAGTTCAATACAAAGAGTTCATTTACAACACTGGATGTCCGGATGCAATCATTCGTAAAGTGGAGGACTACATCTTAGTGGTAGCAGTGTGCGTGCTCGTAGCTGGGCTGAGCCAGTTATGTGCCGTCGTGTTTGCTGTTACTCTTCTCTACATCAATTCCCGACAAAAGACCAAAGAGAAGTCCTACTACAAATATAACAAGCTCTCGCTGAAGGGAAGTAATCCCATAGAATCCTCTTAACCACTGGTACATTCAAAGGACTGTCAATCAGGACTACTACACTCATTGCATGCACTTACCGATGGTTTTCAGGCTGTCATGGTCATCTCTACACTACATGCTGGCCCCGGACCAGCTATTAATCAGAACTCCTGTTCCTTTAAAATGTTTCCTTAGTTGTCCGTTGATGCAAAGTACATGTGTTATTATACATTTATATATATATATATATATATATTTTTTTTTTTTTACTGCAAATTGACCACAATGGACTGGCAAGCCCTGTAGGAGTTCAGATACTATAGGTTAGGAGTAGATAGGTAACTAAGTTGAGAGTGAAGGAATAGTAATCCACAAAATTACTACATTATAGCTTGACATGACCTTGAAAATATAATAGACCAAATATTTACCCATTAAGAACAAGTGACATCATTCTTCTTGCTAGACAGGACTTTGAAAGTATGTATATACACCAATCTCTACCCATTAAAAAAGATTACAATATTATATATATATTCAGGTTTGTTAAGTGTGAACTTAGAAATCAGCTGGAGGGCTTCTTCCCTCAGGGCACGTAGTGTAAAATGCGTCAATCTTCACAGTGCTGTCCGACACTCTTGTTTTCTAGCTATTACATACACGAGCATTTAATCTCCACAGGCTACAGCTGAACCGGAGTATACAATTACATACTCACACTTGCCCAACTACTTCTTCTCCACCAAAGTACTGCTACAGATAAATTCTGTAGGTGGTATGATTCACGATGTGCACGTACACAAATGAGCCCACGTCTGAAATCTTACAGAGCACAAAAGCAAATGTGCATTAATTGTAACTCACAAAAATTATGAAAACCATGAAGAGAAGAAAGAAATGAAATAGAGCTAGTCTTGCAATGACAAAATTATCACTGAATAATGTAAGTATGAGTAACAAAGAAGAGTTCCTGACTGTGTGAAGAGATGGTTCCCCACCAGTGACAGCTGTCTCCATACAGTGCCAGAGTTATTATTACTGAATTGCACATACACCAGGAGGGAAAGGGAAAAAAAAGAAAAGAAAAAAAAAAAGGCTGATACACTAGTTCAACACAAGAAGAAGTCAGCATAATCCTAGTTCTCTGTCCATCTCTATCGAGTACATTGAAAACTTGGAAACAAAATTGACAATGATCTCTCCAACTTCTTCTCTGACGCTGGCAGGAGGGGCTTCCCAGCTCTCTATAATCCCCAGCTGGGCGGAGGATAATGCAGCTTGCCGTGCCTCGCGATACTTTCGGGACGTCTTGAAGTAGCTGGCCGAGAGAAGTCTGATCACATGCTTGTAGTCAGCCTGCAAAAGGGGGGGAGAAAGAGGGAAAAGTTTGTAATACAGCCATCTCCTCTAGCAATTCACATCAATGTAAGGAAATTGATTTGCGGGCAAACTAAACTGAACACCTGGCTAGGAAACACACCGACAGTTTACAGAGTTACGTGTCCCTCTGTTTGATTATGAGGTGTGATGCTCGATCTGGCCTCGTGCAATACATGATGAAGCATGCACTATGACATAAGGCACTGTATGTAACATCACAGATACACCAGCAACATGATCACATAATATCCTTTACCAAATATAATACTACATTCTCTCTGTTCGTATTGACAACTCTCGAGTTAGGTTCTGGACTAGAGTGTATCATGACAGAGAGTTAGGTTCTAGACTAGAGTGTATTACGATAGAGTGTTAGGTTCTAGACTAGAGTGTATCACGATAGAGTGTTAGGTTCTAGACTAGAGTGTATCACGATAGAGTGTTAGGTTCTCGACTAGAGTGTTAGGTTCTGGACTAGAGTGCATAACGACAGAGAGTTAGGTTCTGGACTAGAGTGTATCACATGATGAGGTATCTGTTATGTCCATTGACATTCATACAAGACATGGGAACTTGCCTCGGCCTGTTCTTAAACATAAGAAAGGTCCAGACTATGCTAGCGAACATTCAGTCACATGCCAGAAGGAAACAAACAAACAAACAAAAACCTCTAGGCTTGAAACTTCAGCTCTACACACATAACAATACTTTAAGTGAGAAAGTTTCGATCTAGTTTGTATGAAGGGTCAGAACTTGACAACAAAAATACTTGCAGCAATTTTGATTTCCTTCCTTGTGATGGAAAATTGTACTAAACAAAAACCGCTACTCGTATGCTTGTGACAATGAACACATAAAATTGTACTTGGTACCAACAGAAATTATAATATTATTATTGGGTCAAGCAGAGAACATTGCTGTTATTAATTACAAAACTTACGACTCCATGCCAATATTCTCTTCAGGGTCTGACGAAACCGCAATGAAACACTTGCTCACGTAACTTAACCAAGGTGCGTCTATCCTCCATGAAAAAACTGGCCAGAAGTCAAAACATTAAAATTAAGCAATCAGTCACTCTTGGTTGAAATAATTACAATAGTAGTTTTCTTTGTTTAAACAGCATAATTAAAACTTGACCTGTTCGGTTAAGTTATTTACTTAACAATATGCTTGTGTGTCAGTAACGATGACGACATGAATAATTCATTAGCTAAGTTGGATTGGTAAAGCGTTGCCATGCTATTAGTGGGTACAGCGTCATCATATTCAATAGAATGTGATAAGACGACGACCACTATATTGTAGCTACAGGTCTAAGTCCACAACATGGTAGAAGGAGAGAGAGAGAGAGAGACAGAGAATGAGAAACAGAAGAAGTTTGTTTGTTACAGCAGAAAGAAATAAGGGACAGAGAAATGAACAGAGTTAGACAAAAAAAGGAGAATGGAATCCATGACTTAAGAAAAGAGCTAGAGAAGGAAAAGAGAACGATAAAAAGAGCTGGATGACTTAGGAAGAAAGATAGCAGGAGAGAGAAAGGATGAGAAGAAAAAAAGGAAGCAGGAAGGAGTGATAATGTGAGTGAAGGCAGAGGAGGAGACTCAACATGAGAAGCCCTGATAGAGCTATGGAGAATGAAGATAATGTAAGGAAGAAGCAAGAACAAAGAGCTTTCCAGTCACCATTAGCTACAGTTCATAGGAGAACAAGTAACAAAGGAAAGCTTTAGTGCCAGCAGTTAGGGCCAATGATGTCCATGTGTGATCAGTGACAACAGCATTTTTTGGTTTCTTTCGCCTCAGGAACTCTTCTGTGACTGAGCCACCTGCCTAGCCTGGGGAGACACAACAGTCAACAGTCAGAGAACTCCTACCATGGTCACAGTTCACTTCAAGAAGTCCAAATGCGACCAGTTCTGAGAGGGGCAGATGTAGTGGTGGGAGGGGCAGATGTAGTGGTGGGAGCCACTGGGGACAGCTTATGTACAGTATTGAAGTAACTGAAGGTAAAGGGTAGCCAGCAAGACGGGGTAGCCAGCAAGGACCCCCCCTTTTCCAGAACCCAGATGGGAAAGCAGTCACGAAAGCCAGGTTTGTCGAACAGATCCGACTAATACTCGCTGATATCACAGCTCCGCACAGCCAGTGTGACGGCCCACAGCCTTCAGATAGGGACAGCAACCACGGCAGCAGGTCTGGCTGGGTGGAGGACTCTACTGTACAAGACCTTGGACTATGGTACAGTGTTGCATTCCCGTAATACATCAGGACGCCAAAAAGAGGACCTTGCCACGCTTCTCAGCTACTCTGGTGGCTAGACACAGGAAACCTGGAACTGGAGGGATCAGAACCAATAGACACCGTCAGTCAGTCCATCAATATGGCCGCCACTGGGTCACCTAGTTACATTCTATCAGATGATACATACTTGTCAGTACTGCTAACAGATGATTGCAGGTGATGCCAGTTCGGAAAGGCACGAGCACTAACCGGAGCCATTACATCATGCAGAGCAGAGCCGTGAGTTTAACGGTGGGAGGAGTAGGTAGGTACCTTACTCCCACCCAAAGCTTGGGGGTGTGGCCCCGCTATCATGGGCCATTTGGGCTGGGGTTCGGGCATCCCCAGGTCGTAGCAGGGTGGATAGGGAGGAGGCTCTTGGGTCACCCCCAAACTGCCAAAGGGAGGGCACAATCACATGACATGCATGCCCCAATACTCGCATGCAGCTAGCATAGCCAGCTCAACTCTCTTCCAAATACACCTGTCCTTAGGTAGGATTTCGCAACAGAGTCAAGCAACCATACATAGTTAATTGGCTGTTAAAACAAAGCAAACCTTCTACTAATAGTAAGAAATAATGGACCACAAGTATCACATTCGCGAGAATGTCTGAAGTTATCTATTCCAAGACTTGATATAAACCATACATCAACAAGCAGCCCCTCCCCCTCCCTTCCCCCAGGAGTGACACATGCCACACCCACACAAATGTATATAAAACATACACACTTACATACCTCATTAGAGAATCTTGACCGATAGGGCTTTATAGAAGAGGCAAATTCGCGACGGACCGAGTCTTCTAGCTGCTTCCTCAGTGCCTGCTCGCTTGCAGCCTTTGTCTTCCTATTAATGCACACTTTCATGGTTTTAGGCTTTGCTGGCCCGGTTGTCATCGCCATATCTCCACCTTGCTGCCGGTGGGTGGGGTTTAATTCACGCCATTGCACGAGACACTCTCCAGATATGACAGCGTCCTTGCCTTTACACGTCATCTTAAGGGGAGGAGATAGACTGTCAACCACATCTTCAAAGAACTTCTGAGTTCCTGCAGTGAAAATGGGAGAAAGAAAACTGTAACTGTAAGTACTGTAAAATATTTCCCTAGACTTCTGAGATTAAGCCAAACACAATACAATTTGTGTAAGCTAATGAAATATCTAATAATTCAGTTCAAGCTGTTTCATGCGGTGTTTCAACTTCCTCACTCGGCTTCAAACTGATACCCAAACTACTACCAATTTAATTTTTGCAGGCAGCGAGTACCTGCTCACATTTGAATACAAGTCAAGTGTGGGGAAAGGGGAGGGGCAGTGGTCACATGACTGACTCTGGCTGAAAGGCTCACATTCCTTTTAAAAAAAAAAGTTCATTTTCTAACACTTCCCAAATCTGAAGCTTCTATTAGTTTCTGCCATTACTACAACAGAATACACAGCTAACCAGTTTAGCCAATCAATGAAGATCTCTCCAGATAAAAATTATTACACAAATAACTAATTTTTAATTAATATAATATCTTCTATATAAACAATAAATACTACTAAATATCCAAGTATCATAAAAACAACAAACAAAACAAACAAATAAACAAACTGTTTTATCATACCAGCTGCTAAGTGAAGGATGAGGTTTCTTTTACCTCCCTCAGAACTCATGGAAAGGTTTTTGATGTGTTGTTGAAGAAGCAGGCGTGCCTCTAGCTGGGTCACGCCTGGAGGGAAGGTAATCTCGTACGGGCTAATGCTGTACAGAGGAGCGTACCGGTTCCCAGAGATGGCTTGAAGGCAGAATTCCTCGGCACGCGATACCTGTATGAGAACACAATGAAAACATGACTATTCAGAGGTATTGTTGACAGGCAGAGATATGGAAGTGTTTCTTTATTCCCCAGGACTGATGGACATCAGTGTCCACCAGATCACTACAACTTCCTCAGGGCATTCCTGACATCATCTTCACACGTTATGTCTTTATGAGACCAGACATCATCGCTGCTAGTGTTGCACCAATCAGATCACTCAAATAACTCATTTAAGAACAATGGCTAGCCAGCACAGATCGGTTGTAAACAGCTCAACACACGTTTTAAAATCATCTCCCTAAAGTAAGACTCAAAATTCGTTGTCATGACTACTGCCCTACTAGTAGTCATGTGATCATGAGATTGCTGTTGTATTTTAATCTAGCAGAAAGCATAGCTATAAACTAATGTAAGTATCCATGTAGTAGTATATACTGGCACTTTCCTGGAGCCTTTACAATCCAGTATAGTTTCTTGACTTCAATGGTGCTACCTACCTCAGTTTAGCCAGCACAGCAGAAAGAGCACATACAACAGAAGGTGCATTAGAAGCTATTTAAAGATAAATGACCCACAGGAACAGAAGGTGCAACACCAGCAAATCTAACACCAGACTACACCCTTCTCCTTGATAAATGCAAAAATTAATTTTCTTGATAATCCAACACTTAATACTACTACTATAATTATCTGAACTCCAATAAATACGGGAAAATAAATAAATAAATAAAATTAAAAACTAATGTGTGGTTAATACAAAAAGTTATTTTAAGTTTTATTTAATTAAGTAACAATAAATCAAAGTCGCACCTGTTCACACTCAGACAGCAGCTTAACGAGCAAGGAGAACGTTCTGGGTCGACAGTGGAGATGGTTTTTATTGATAGCCTCATACACAGCTTTGCATGGACACTATCACTCTTCGTACACTTTATCCAGGCAAATCTTGGCATCAGACAACATCCCACCTTCAAGACTACACCGAGCGACAGAAAGAATCAGCTCCAACCTCTGAAGCTCCTCCTCTTCTCCGACAGCTTCCACCCAGTCAGAGCTGTCGAGGACCTCCATTGCACTAGTAGTACCGTGATGAATATGAAGGCACAGGCCAGCAGCCATGAGAGCCACTCCACAGGACGTCGGAGGACTGAAGACGAGGATGGGAAGATTGGACGGAGGCTGTGAGAGCTTGACGTACGGGATTTTATATAAGTGGAGTGTCTGCAGCACAGAGAATCCGCCATGCCAGTCCTTCTTCTGCTCGTAAAGTCTAATGAGGGCAATGCCTAATTGGGAGGCCAGCCAACGGTCGCTGGACAAGAGTGAGGAGCCAGGACCAGACTTGCCCCCTCGGTTCACCGGGTTGAAACTGGAAGAGCGCGATTTGTCCAAGTGATTGAGGAAAGATGAAAATGCTGCTGCAGGTTTCTGAGCTTGGGAGGTTGCCAGGATGTCCCAAATGGAGAGCACCAGACTGTCATCGTACCAGCTGGTTGTGGACTGGAGATCAACCAAGATGGAAGTGACCGCTCCAAACTGACCCATGCGCCCATTGGTCTGCACAAGATCACATAATGTAAACATGTTTGAATTCCTCTTGCCCCAAATCAATTACAGAACAAAAAACAACAACAACTACAATACAACAAAAGACGGAAGGAAAGATATAGCTAGCTCTATTCGTATAGTCAAGTTTCTTCAATTTACAGCACAGAACATGGAACTGCTTCAACATTTCCCCATTGTCTTTTCAATATTTGATTTCTTAAACTAGTAACCATGGCAGCTAATTACACACACACACCATGGCAGCTAATTACACCCACCCACACACACATACACACACCCACAGTTTACTCCAACATCACAAAACACTAGTACAATGATACAAGAAAAGCAAGCATACCTGCAAAGTTTGCACATACCTGAATCAGTGTTAAAAGTTCTGGGGGTGTGGTTCTGGGTGTGGTCCAAGCGGTTGCACCACCGGACGCATGCTCAGTAGCCCTCAATCCATTGGCAACAGCAGATGGTGGGGAATGGTGAAAGAGGTAATGAGAGGCTCTCTGGTCCAGGGATTCACGAACTCCATCAGGAATGGATGAGCTGGAAGACTCACCAACTGTTGCAACAGGAGACCTCTTCTCACCAGCAACTGTGGACACACTAGACATTAAAAACAACAACAATAACAACAACGAACAACAACAATAACAACAAACAAGCAAACAACAATAAAACAACAAATGTGCCATAAAATTGAAGAAGAGAGGGAAAAAAGTACAGTAAATTAGTTCTTGATAAACTGGGTGCTATGCAGCCACTAAATACACATCAATATAAAGTAAACCAGAGAGAAACTGGTTCATCCCTCTTCACCATATGATAAGCTTTGACTCCAGAGTAGCAACCCACAAGTTATTCAGACCTGAAGTTCAATACTACAATAGTTTGCTAGACAAGTTAAGGAAGCTATGCACGTTCCACATCACGTCTTCAAATAAACAGCTAAGATACACACCCATTTGATGATCACGGCCAATGATCAAAAGCAGCTAACGAGATTACTTCTACAACTTGCAGTGCTAAATATTCAAACAATGAACATACCATCACAAAGATAAGGTGGGGTAGTACTACTACTATTATGACTTATTTAAGGAAAATCTGTGCCACTTTAATTTTAGTCTCAAATTAGCTTACACACACACAAAAAAAAATAATAAAAATAAAACAACAACAACAAAAAACAAAACAAAAACCTTGTGATTTCACCAACCTGCCTGACTGCATCCAGCTGTGTAGTGGTGGCAGTGTAAGTAGTTCTGATGGAGCAGCTGGTGCAACAGTGTCTCCCTCCAGACTGTCCCCAGACAAACTATCTACCTCCATGTCCATCGACCCTCCATTGTCCACTTCACTCGGCTCCTCCTCACATGTAGCTTTAGCACACGACTCTGCAGCAGCCACGCCTCTTCCCTTCTCGCCTGACGGTTGTGAAGTTTTCCCTGGTTTGACCAATTCCCCTGCGGACATAAGAGTAGCCAGCCTGGCCGAGTCTGGGTCTTGCCCCCATTGATTCAGCTCAGCAGCTGCTTTCTCGTAGAAGGCACGTCCCATCTTCACATTGCATTTCATGGAGACCCTCACCAGTTCAGACAACTTGGAGTAACACTTCTCTTTGGAAATAAAACACAGCACCAACTCCAACAGCTGTTCCGGAGGCTACAAACAACAGCAAACATTCAACACCAGACACGACTAAACGGTCGCTCAGCACACAACACAGAGTTAAGTTTTTTAAGTTTTTTAAGTTTTACAAACATTAATATCAGTTTGAAATAATAGTTGACCACACACTTTTGCTTTCAAGAAACCATTCCATGTTTTTTCATTTTAAACTTTACAAGTATGGTTATAAAAGAGAAGTGCTAATATTACTGGATGAGTTGTGTACTGTGTTAGTAGATAGTCTAGCAAACGTTCGAATTCGAGTTGCTTTCTGTACTATAGAACTTAGATATTGTTAGCTACTGTGAAACTTCATCAGCACTGCATTAAAGCCAACAGAAACAGCTGCTCCCAGTAACTGTCATGTGTGTGTGTGAAACTCATGTTTATTTGACAACTTGTACCAACGACTTTGTGTTGCACCAGCAACACAGTTCAAACTAGAGCACTAAGTGCAAACCCTCAGTGTTAGCTAAAAAATGCAATAATTTGTAAAGGAAGTCACTATTGTTGAATAACCAAGTCATTAAATGTTTAGCTTATAACAGTAATAATGTTGCTCTATTTATGAATACAAATTTTAACTTGTCTAGCTAGGGCATTTTAAATTGGCCTGCTAGCATCTCTGGGATTCTTCAGGCATTTCAAGGGCTTTTTATGTGGACATGAACATTTAGAACCAACCCATGTTCGGGAGGCGTAAACTCCCGAGCATGTGAGGTTGAGGTCAAATGAGTGTGGCTTGATATGCCATGCCCAAAGGACCATGGCGCCGAGTTCTACTAGTGTGCAGCCGCTGGCGTAAGCTTGCAGCCTTATAAAAGCACCCGTAAAGCGCGCACTCTTTAACTTTTAAAGTCAAAGTTTAGGTAACACAGACACAAAGGAGCAGTAAATACACAAGACATTTATGGAATAGAGGTGAAGCCCAACTGAATGGGAATATATGAATATCATTAAGATAAGTTATTTGTTATTGATGGCTAAGTTACTTGTTATTGATGGCCAGGCTAAGATTGATAGTGTATGTAGTTATGTAGGAATTCATTCAATGGTCAACTTTTCATATAGATTTTGGAAACTTGTGTTTTTTTAACATCACATAGAACTAGAAATCAGCTGTTTTTCCAATTTTTTTTCAATACTCGATAACCACAAAATTCAAAATGGCAGGGGCAAAATCTTGGATGATTTTTTTTCCATACTTTCAGACACATACAAGCTGTATATAGTCAGCACCTGCAACCTATGTACAAGTGTGGTCTTGCTTGGTTTGTGCAGGAAAATGCCTGCATAGTCCTGCACAGTCATTTACCCTTTGAGATCTTGTGCATACTCAGCTAGCGGCAGCTGCTGAGTGTGATTTCTATAGCTATATAGTATAGTTATACGAGGAGATCCATTTTCCCTGTTGAGAAGAGTTGTTGTGCTGTGATAGTTATACAAGGTTGGCTGTTCTGGCTTGATGAGCATGTAAGTTCTAGTAACATAATAGCCTTGCTAATCAATTATTTGATGTTTTTCTTCTTTATTGCCACAGAATGAAGAACCCCCTGAGAAAAGGGCACGCACAGAAATCAACTATAAACTATGCGTAAAGTGCCAGAGCTCTAAAAAAAGAGCAATTGAAAAAACCACCACAAGCTGAGGTACATTCAACATATGACAAATTAAAAAGTGAAATCAAAACCTGTAAAGATCTATTGGACGCTTTGTTTGTAGTGTTGACAGTAAATTGGTTGGTTGATGCATATGTAGTATTTGACAACTACAGCATCAACAATTCACTGAAGGACAGAACCAGAGAGCGGCGCATGGCAGGGAGAACACAGGACAAAGGGTATAAAGTAGATGATACCACACACATTAAAGATTTCAAGTCCTTTCTGAGCACAAAGGATACAAAAGCCAATCTTGTGTTATATCTTGCACTAAAAGCTGTTCAATTGTGCAAAGTGCCGATCACCACACACACACACACACACACACACACACACACACACACCGAAAGGTGTACTTTCTTCCCAGCCAAACATGGTGAGCATTCCAAGTACACAAGAAGAAGCAGATACACTGTTGATCTTGTATGCATTGGCAGTGAGTCGTCAGGGCAACACAGTTCACATATACTCATGTGCTAGTGCTTGCTCTGCGAAGAGTTCAAGATCTCAAGCCGGAGAGTGTTATCACCATGGGTACTGGAGATCGACGACGACAAATCAAGCTCAAGACCATTTATGTTGCTCTAGGTGCAGGAAGAGCAGCTGCATTGCCAGGATTTCATGCACTCACTGGTAGTGATACCACTGGTCATATCAAAGGAAAGGGGAAGTCATCATGCTTCAAGGTTTTCCTGAAAGCAGGTGAAGATGTTATCTGTGCTCTTGCTGGGCTGTGTACAGAGCTCTGCAAGTGTGAAGAAGCAGAAGACTCGTGCAATAATGTTGCAATGAGTCAGAATCCAAGTGATGATGAGGAAAATGAGGAGGAGGAAATGGAAGACTTGGATGATTAATTATTATTAACACTTATGTTTATTTATAACACCTATATTATTATAAAACACCCATATTGTGACTATTATTATAAGAGAATATTTATATTACCTCTAAAATTAACAAATTCTTGTTTATGGCGGCCATCTTGAATTTTCATAACCACGTATAATTAAAAAAATTGGAAACAGCTTTTTTTTGTGTTTGTTGTGAACTTAGGAAGTGAAAAATTATAAGTTTCCAAAATCTATATGAAAAGTTGACTGTGACATACACTATGATGGCCAGGCTAAGTTAATGCAAGTTCTTTGTTCAGGTGGATCCTGAACAACCCATATACACACCTGGGACTGATCCATACTTCTACAGCTGTTTTATGAGCTTGATACTCAGCAATACGGTTTTTAAGACTTTCTGAGGACTTCATGGCATTCTCTGGCTTTGGTATTAATTAAAGGGACTTAAATTGTCTTCTTCTCTCAAGACATAAAAGTCCACCATTTTAGAAAGCTGCTGTTCACAGAGTGACAGAATGAATGAATAAATGATGAACACACTACCATAACCCTCTCGCACATGTGCACTGAGTGTTAATAAATTTGATATCACACCCACAAGGCTGGGATTTATCACGTACAATGATAATTCCAATATTTCACCTAGCTCCAAGATAATATACTGAAAAGAAGAAGAAGAAAAAAAAGAACACCCTCTCTATACACACACATGTTCCTAATTGGACCACAACTCACAGCAATGTGTCGACGCACAAGTGTGGTGACTACCGGGAACAGATCCTGCGTGGTACTGACCACACCCCCTGAGGTGGCCACATCCGTGAGTAGAGGCAATGGAGGAATGACGGGAGGTAAGCGTTGCAAACCATCACTGAGTATACTCATAGCTAGACTGGAACTCTTCTGGGACTGCAACAGCTGCACCAACTGGACCGTTCCCTGCAATACACACACACACAATTGATAAAGAAGGTCTTGCATGACACACTCTGACTAAAGAAACAAGATGACTAATTATATAAAGTCATTCTGTTCCTTCTTTTGCAACAGTGTCTTCTTTTACACTATACATTTTTTCTCTCTGTGTATTCAATGGTTAGCTATGGATTCATTTATGGGGAAAAAATTAATTAATTAAATTAAAAAAATAAGTAAATCAGAAAAAAATGCATCTCTCTCTCCCGGGCTCTTGCTGCCAATAAAGAAAGATTGTCTTTCACAGGATTGAACCCAGGACTCCATTTAGTGCACACTCTCTACCACTGAGACATGCCAACCAAACTGCTACCAACTCCTACAATTTTACACTGAAAATCCCCTTTCATTCTTAGAATTGTCCAGAATTCAAAGTAATTAAAAGAATAAATAAACAAATGAAAAAAGACAATAGTCAATGTGTTATCAACAGTCACTGTGTTGTCCAGTCTTATATCAGTGAATAATCAGTTGACCAAACCATACTTCGTTAGACAGCTTGCTATTGGAGTTGGACAAGGCCTTGTAGAAGGAGGAAGCCTTCTGAGACATACGATGCTGCACACACCACAACAGGACCTTCTCCCACGTCTACAAAAATAAACAAAGAGAAAAATAAATGAATGCTAAAACAAATGGAAAATTTCAAGTTAAAAAAAAAAAAAAAAAAAATCAGAACTTTCCATTGAACACAACTGAGCCAGCTCTCTGAATCTGATGGAAATAATCGTGACAACCCTTTACCTGAACACTCAAGGAAGACTTTTGACCTTTTGTCAGTAGCTCCACCAGTCTCACTACAGTGCTTGACACGCCCTCTTGCTCCACCACCAGCTCCAGAGGCCGACAGACGCTACACTTGGGCAGGCTGGACCACAAGTGCACACACTGCTCCAGGAAGACAAGGAGAGAGGACCACAGCTGACATCCTTCCAATGCCACAGAGACCCGCCTGAACAGCTTGGAATCGATCCTCTTAGAGAAGGGAGGGAACGCCTCCAGGAAGTTCAGGACAGCAAGCAGACAGGACTTGGAAGACAACACTTTGTCACTAACTTTATCCAGGAGGTGAAGAGCCAGTCTAAGGAGTTGGAATGTGAAAGTATTATTCACATAATCCAATAATCCATTCAGTAGCCATTTAATGAAAGACCTGCATCCTTACATACTATGTGAGAGTGACATTCTCTCTCAAGTATTCCCTCTCTCTCAAATGGACTGCGTGCGTATGGAAGACTACATTAATTATTTCTTTAGATTATTCTATATAGCCAACTAACACCACCTAAGTGTTTGATAAAGCCACACCCCTATTTATAGTCATGACAGAGAACACACGTTTTAATATAAGACTAATTGAAATACATTTACAACTAAAAGTAAATCCACTTCAAACTCACCTGCACGAGGCATCCTGGTCTGAAGAAGCACAGTGAAGCAAATCACTGAAAAGACAGAAAACCCTGCAGAAATAAGAGCACCATTTTAAAACAATGGTCCATTGATAAGTAAGCCACGCCTACAACACGGGGATGGAAGGAAAACAATCTTACCAGTCTCCTAAATCCTCAGTGTATTTAGTAATCTCAGTGAGGATCAGCAAGTCTGGATGAACTCCTTTCTGAGACAGAGAGAAATGAAGTCTCTTCAACCTAGAAAACAAAACAGCAACATCAACACAACACACACACACACCACACACACCCACAATACACAACGCACACACACACACACACAGTCACACATGCCCACACACAAGCATACACCCACACAAACTATCAATCTAAAGTTGGCATGACATATTTCAGTTACTACTACACACTCTTCAAATAGTCGCTCCTGTCCAAAGATTTCCACCATATTGAGGTAGTCGTCCAGGCTCAGTTGGTAAGGGTCGTTAAGGAGCTCGGTAGCCAGAGTCCGAGCATTGTCCAGGTGATTGTTGTTGCCAGCCAGAAGATGCAGAATCCGACAGAGCAATAGGACATTGAACTTTGCCCCCACGGAGGCTGTGAGGCACTGCCAGTGCTTCACCATAACACCTGCAAACAAGGAAAAAATTAATAAACAAGTGAACGTACAAACAAATTTAAAATATATATCAACATTGGGTAATCGTGAGACACTCGACATTATTCTAGCATGATATATAATATCACTTTGATAGCCCCATGAAATTATCGCCCCATGAAATTATCGTCCCTTACCAACATCTGAGTTGATGATGGCCAGCAGCATTGTGACGAATGACTTGAAGTTCAACTTCAACAAAGATGCAGAGTGGGCATCCAGTGCGTAACGGCTAACCAGCTCGACTGAAAGCTGGCCAATTGGACGCACTCGCTACATAAACATCAATAAAAAACATGGTCAATGGCCAACACTTGGAGAAGAAGAAAAAAAAAACCCAAAAAACAACCAAAACCCCCCCCCCCCCCCCCCCCACCCTTTTAATAAAAAAATGGTGCAAGTTTGGGCTTACCATGAAGTACTCCAAGATGTAAAGAGGGGCCACAGTCAAGCTCACGTGCTGGTACTTGCAATGACTGAACAGACACTGGCCTTTCATGAGGTAGTTGAAACATAATCGACTCTGGGGTGGAAGTGGTAAGGTGTCATCACGGACGAGGCCACTACGCACACACACACACACCATGTCACACTTAAAAAAAAAATTGGATAGACACAAATGAAGGCGAGTACAATAATTCTACTGGTCCTACAAAATCAAGCTGGAAATTATCGACTAAAAATGTTCAGAGGCCAATAATGCTCACATGGTCACTTTTAAAGTTGATTAAACCGATAACCCCGATTGACGCGTACATGCGGCTAAATCGATAACCGCGGAGGATGCAACAATGCGTCAAAAATGCGTCTTCGCGTCCACTTCTCCCTACAGCTTTGTGGAGTCAAGGAAGCCACCAATCACAATTGCAGACGATTCTATAGTGTTGCAAGTATATTTTAGGCTTATAAAATACATAGACTGCCATAAGAAAATGTTGAGTAAATTTTGTCACAACATTAAGACTTCTTTCTGATAAAGTATAAATTGAAAATATATTTCATAATAATAATAAAGGTACACAGAATATTTTTTTACAAACCAATATTACTTTAGCTATAACTGCTCATTATATGACAAGTAGAAAGCTATCTTGGCAAGTGGAACTCTGGCACTTCAGCATCCTAGTGATGAAGACAATATTCTTGACCTGGCACAGCATGGCAGTGACCAGGATGGCAGTAACTCTGGTGGTAGTGATGAGGAGTTTGATGACAGGAAGAATGACTTCAATACTTCTATTATGCTATGACCAGTTGCACTTGATAGTAAGATCACAAGCTATTCTGTCAACAATGCAGCCTACCAGCACATCAAAGTAAAGACACCTTGGAGTACTAAACTGAATACACTCAAATATTCTATCATTCATTTGTGATGTACACATTTTCACACAAAAGCCAATAAAAAGCTTCTCTGTTCACAAAATTTATAACAGATGCTCAGTTCAAAATAGTCCACATCCTAAATAAATATCAACAAATTATTCCTGATTGTAAAACAGATGTGTGCAAAAACACTATCTCTTACCTCTATGACCCAGTAGCAAACTGCTTCAGCCATGAAACCATACTTCCAACCTTACTAGAGTGCTTACTAAGAGCCGCAGTGTGATGCCATAAAAGTTTTTGCCAAACGGTGCGAGTACTTTGTTATTTTTAAGTCGGGAACAGCTCCTTAGCGTCAAATTTATTCTTTCCCAATAGCCTAGAGCGTACTCTATCGTTTGATAATACTGTTCCCGAGGCAATCTTCAACCGTTCGTCTTCTTTCTCTCATTTAGTGTCACCCTCCCACCAGGCAATCAATCCTCTGTGTCTCGCATGCGCCCGTGACCGCATTATGTAAGGCGCAATTAAAAATTTTATTCGCGTGTAATCGGTTAAATCAAATGAAGATAACCAAGCTTCCATGGGGAAAAAAAAAAGGCCAACACCGCGTGGATACTATATAATAGAGGGTGGCCATCGCTGTGCTGGAGAGTCCATGCAGTCTGGCAGCACTAATAGAGGGTGGCCATCGCTGTGCTGGAGAGTCCATGAGGGTGGCCATCGCTGTGCTGGAGAGTCCATGCAGTCTGGCAGCACTAATAGAGGGTGGCCATCGCTGTGCTGGAGAGTCCATGCAGTCTGGCAGCACTAATAGAGGGTGGCCATCGCTGTGCTGGAGAGTCCATGCAGTCTGGAGAGTCCATGCTGTGCTGGAGAGTCCATGCAGTCTGGCAGCACTAATAGAGGGTGGCCATCGCTGTGCTGGAGAGTCCATGCAGTCTGGTGGCCATCACTGTGCTGGAGAGTCCATGCAGTCTGGCAGCACTAATTGAGAATGGCAACTACTTGAGGGCAAAACGATTTCAAGGAAATGTGCTAGTTAGACAACATTAGTATAGGTCATCAAGATGGGGTCCCTTATGAACATCAATAAGACTTTGATGGAGGAAACAACTCAAGGGCAGAAATCTACTCATACAAATAATAATGGAATAGAACCCCACACCCATCCACCCCACACCCACCCACCCACCCCACACCCATCCACCCCACACCCACCCACCCACCCCACACCCACCCACCCATACCCACCTTGTGTGCTGTCCTGTGGTTTTAGTGGGAGGTGCTTGCAGATTGGTCGTCACTGATGGTTGCACGGCTGACTGTTGCACTGGCAATGGAAACAGAGGAGGCACGATGGCAGGAGGAACAGAAGCTATTAATGGTGGCTCTGCACTATAATTGTCATTGTAAGACATCAAAGGTTCTAAGAAGGAAACAGACTTGGTGGATGGTTGAGGAAGAGAAGAGCTGAAGGGGGAATTTGTTGTTTGGGAGTTAAGAGGCGGAGCCTGGGCAGGGTTACAGTGACTCGACATAGCTGTCGCAGCAGAAACACACCGACTGTTTGATTGCTGCAGACCACCATAGGACATGTCTCTACCCAGGCCGAGTCTGTCTTTCACAGAGAGACGTTGAGGTCTTTCATCTTTCTGCCACCTGCTTTTCCGCTGCTTCGCGTCTTGCACAACTGGAGACTTGCTCGTGCTTGGCTTCGCAACTTCTTGGGCAGCCGAGGCTGAAGATGACCGTTTTACAAAAACCCTGTTAAGAGTGTCTCCTTCCACATCTGAGAACATTTCCTCAGCATCTACGTGCACGTCGATAAAGTCTTCGTCAATGTCAGGAGTCACACCCCTTCTCTCCTCCACCTCCACGCCGTATTCCCTGGATGAACACCTGAGAGGTGACGGAGGAGCAACTCCGACTACCTCAGTCGCGCTCCCTAGAGAATGAGCATTCGGAAGATTCGCTGGCTCCAAAGATTCCTCCAAACATTCTGACTGAACTAACTCCAGAGGTAAATAAGACGGCACAGAGCAGACACCAGAGGACAGCGCGGCCCTGCCAGACTTCACTAGGTTCGAAGCGACCACAGAGCAAGACTTGGACTCTTTAGTTAAAGTGGAACCGCCATTTTGTTTCATAAATTTGAAGGCCTTAGGCTTGACCTTAAGACTAGTTTTCAACGACAGCCTTTTCTTTTTCGTGGAAGGGCTTCTCACTATTATCTTCTTCTTCACTTGCTTCGTTTTCCCAGTAGAAGTAGACTTAATGGCAAGCACGTCACATGCCGGAATGTCTGAGACGACACCAGAAGCCACTCTGACGAGAGCAGGATTATCCACGCTAGGGCTGGCACGGGTGATACAGGCGATGGAGGAGGGGTTTGTGCTACTGGAGGCGGGACAGAATGGAGTGGGGGTGGAATTGCTGATGACTGATGCACAGCTGGTGTTGTGGAGGAGAGAGGTGGGGCTGGTGACAGAGGTGTGGCTTGTGATGGTGTTAGGAGGAGTGTTACAGGTGGAAGGGGAGTGTCTGGTACAGAACTCAACACTGGAACTGGATGGACCCATGCCCGGAGTGGAACTAGCACCAGACGAAACAGACATGTTCCTGCTGGAGTCAGTGAGCACGCTGCTATCGAGATCCGCAGCACGGTTAGATGACATGTCGCTGCCAATCAAACTCGTCAGAGCTGGCGAGCTGGTAAAAGAGGGCGTGACTGCAAGAGAAGATGCACTAGCCATGGAGCACGAGAGATGATCAGGAACAGAAGTGAGGGTTGAGGAGCATGCAGCAGGAGTGTGCCGGTCTGAGTTCACCAGAAGAGGTTTGGTACCAGAATCACCGTCAGCACCTTCTGACCCTGCTGTAACAGGAGATGACGAAATTGCGGCTCCGTCCGTCACGTCCTTTGACAACTGCACATGTGCCACGCCCACCACATCCACGACATCGTCTTCAGCGACAGGAATAACCTCCAGATAAGCTGGTGAATTCATAGTAACGGAAGACTCAACCATGGAGTCAAAGAACTGAGACATACTGACTGGTGGAGGAGGTAGCTCTGACGCTATGAAGGGGCTGACCTCCACATCGTCAGTGAGCTCTTCAACGAGTGCATCCAAAGAATCATTTCTCATCAACAAACCAGCAGAACTCGGCCGCGATCCCCTCCGTGTACTAGCAGGCTCAGATGTGACCAGGGAATCGCAGCCAATGCCAACAGGAGGCTGTCGGCCATTGCCAACTTGAAGGTCGCTCGCAACAGCTGGCATGGATTCTGAATCTGTCCTGCCACTCGTACATGGAATGTCTTCTGAACTTGTCAGCTGGACCTGAAACGGCCGTCTACTTCTCGGCATTGACCTCAGTTTCACCATCTGCACCATCGGTTCCTTCAGGCGAACCTTGCTACTTGGCCCTGCCCCTACAAAGCCTAAATTGGTCCCAGTTCTCTTCTTCCTTCGCACGATCACCACTATGTTGTGACGCTGACGGCTAGCCCCACCATCATCGTCAGAGTCATCTTCAACTCGGATCTTCCCCACCCAGCAGGGACCTTCCCCTCGCCTGAGGGCCCCTGCTCCTCCTTCTTTCTCACCACTGTTCGATGGTTGAAACATGGTGATGTTGTTCATGCCTTTGCTAGATGCTCCTCCCCCATCGGCAGTCTCCTCTGAAAGCATCAGCTGCTGTATCGGCAAGCTGATGAAGTCCGTAAACGTTCGGTTGTCAAAATTCAAGTCCATTCCCAAATCTTCCAAAGAGGTGAGGCCAGAGGGCGTGGCTAAAAGGTTGTCTTCGCCGGAATCAAACCGCTGCCAGTCCTGTAACAATGTCCTCTCTATTTCCTCCCACTTTCGATTCTCGCTCTCCTTCCTGGACTGTGCGTACACCATCTTGATATACTCCATCTCTTCCTCCTCGTCGTAGTTGAAGCCCTGAGAGCGAATTTTCCAAGAAGGAGTGATCTTCCTTCCAAAGCGGCTCTGGGAGTTCCTGGCTGACAATGCCTTGGGCACATTCCTGCTACTCGGAGGCTTGGCAATCTGTTCGAATTGACGCTTCTTCTTAGGCCTCGACGCGGATGAAGCAAGGCATTTAAGAGACCTGTTAGGAGCAGCTTCAGCAATCCTTCCATCGTTGTCCTTCTGCGTCTGTGCTCCGATGGACGACTGATCATACGCAGATCTTTGCTCGTCGAAAGAGAACATGGAGTTGCACATGCCCTGGACGTCCAAATCCAGAAAATGGCTGTCGATACTCACGCCGTCTTCATTGAGCTTGTCAAGCAAGTCCACGGTATTGAACGTCGAGTCTAGCATGAAGTTGTCCCCTGGACAATCTGTCCCGGCACACATTACCAGATCTTCAGGCTCAAACATACAGTTAGGACTTACACTATTACTCAGAAGGACGTCAAAGTCTTGCAAAAATTCCTCACCGGCGTTGCCCGTGCTAAATGGCACGCCACACAGCTGCACCGATCCATTCTGCCTCACAGCTTCGTCCTGGTTGCCTCTGGTACGGCAGAAGGCTTCGACTTCAATACTCGGTTCATTGTCAACTTCTCCCACTCTGGGGGAGAGGAACTCCATCGGCGAAGTACTGGACGAAAATATTCCTTCCTGCATCAAGTGGGGCGAAGACTGGGGTTCTTGCACACGCTCACTGCTGCACACTGAATGAGGGTAGCCGGAGTCCTCGGTTGAGCTGCTGCGCTCGGTGGCACCAGGATTCCCACCGGTGGGTTGGGGACTGACGCTGCTACTGTCTTCACTGATGCTGCAGAGTCTACGAACTGCCGGCTGAGAAATGCTCACTGGCCTGTTCACCAACTCCAGACAGAAAGAACCTTTGGAAGCATAAAATATACAATAGTAGAACAGCAGGTTTAATGAGACAGTTTTAATTCAAATTATATTAAAGGTAATACATATGTCTTGCCACCTCTTGTAAACCACACCCATTCCAACTAAAATCTCTTTTACGATCAGTTACAACTCACTAGTGTCTTCGTCGCTCGAGCTGTTGAGCTCACGGTCAATCATCTTTCGGCGTCGCTTCCTCCTTCCTCTCTTGACAACCGACATATCTCCCCTGTCGCTATCCATCGAGTTGTGACGGCAACGAGACAGCTGCTTGAGCTCGCTGGCTACCCCATTGTTGGGGCGGATGGAAATAGAATCTTCAGAGTCACTCTGGTTACAAGATGAACCTAGCTGGAACTACATGAAGGTGAACAATAGAAAAGGAAAGGAAAAATGTCTAAATGAAAACTAGAGCAATTAGACACATTCACTATAATACGCACTGTCTCTTAGATGCAGTATAAAGTGCAGGCAAACTTACAACCAACAAAACAGTTTCATGTAATATATCCACTATTCTGGCCTACCAGGAAAGTAATAATATAATGTATTGGATTTAAAAAAAAAAATTTTTTTTTTAATTAACAGGGTATTTTTATAACCAAACTTGAGAGTGGTTGAATGAAAATTTCTGAAATTTCACAGGGCTTCCCATATCATGAATTAGATGAAAATTTGGTGGCAAATGTCACCATGAAAGTCATAATAATGCTTCGAGGATGGGAGGAATGGGGGGGGGGAGGGGGAGGGACTATTGTCAGGGGCTAATGTCCCGTAAAAGGCCTAATAAATTCCTGAATAAATATATTTCTTATCAAGTTCTTCCTCACCTCATTGTCAGAGTCCTCAGATGAGATAATGCCCGTGTTCATGTTGACACGCCTCTTCCTCACAATAGCTGTGAAATCTCGCGTCAACTCGCCACTGTCTCCGCCCTTGCCGTATTCAAAGAATTTCTTCCTGAGCATGCCCACGACAGCCGGCGTGAGCTTCCTCAGACTGATGTTCACAGTGAGGGAATCCTCACCTCGCTTGACACTCGGCTCCAATCTCACGTTCTCCACAAACTTACACATGACCCACTGGTCCACCTTCACACGGTTCAGCCGGAGACTCAAGATGGGCGGAGCCCACACTGACCGAACTGCACACAAATAAACGAAACAATAAATCAATAAAGTCTTGTTAGCTAAACATTTGAGCACGTATAGACACTAATATCACATTCCCATTCTCCTATTCGAAGTCCATCAAATGCTCATGTTGCACAGTAGACAAGCTCAACCATCTTTACCCAATAACCTCTATAGTGAACCAGTCAATATCATTGGCAGGATACCACATACTGATTATCAGTGGTATAAACATAAAACAAATAAAACGAAGCATTTTATTCATTTACACCAACACAGTGAAAAGACCGTTAATAACTTTTGAACGGAAGTAGCTACACTTCCAGTGGTTGTACCATTTGAATGCTCGTGCCGAAGCGGTCCAGAAAATTCCCTTTAAAAACTTCTGAGCCAGCGGGAAAGTGCAGTTCCAAAACTCAATAGAAAAGTCTATGGGAATAAATAAAACCACACGTTTCCCGCGCTACACGCGGCGGGATTTAGTCATGCACTCAAACCGGGCCAACCACGTGCGCAGTACCTCAGAGACAATTGTAAACAAAAAGCAGTCGTAGTTTGGTGACTTCGTTTCTACCCTTCTGCTTGACATTCTGGTTCATTTTAAGCTCAGGACTTTGTTGCTATTCAAGGCTACTTAACAAGAGCAAGCTACAATGTTTATAGCACGGGTTGCTTGTCCACTCAGATTTTCTTACCTGTTTAAATAGGGCCTATTTATTTAGAAATTCAGCCAATTTACTGTTTGCTGACCAAGATAATAAGATATACAATTCATATTAGACTCTATATGCCACTATTTATGCTTTAGTTGTCCATTACTCCTCATGTCTATATAGGTACAGTTCTCTATGGTTATGGTGGTGCTATTTACCACCCTCCAAATTCAACTGCTGCTTGTATCTACCACAATTTCATGTCATCATAAAATTATATAATATATATTATATTGTATATTTTATTATAAAATTATATTGTCAATTTTTTTGTATAATTAAAAAAAAGTTGAAATTTAACAAGTAGATAGAAAATATAGGCAGAACAAAAGAACTAGTTGGTCACTACTTTATAATCTCTATCCACACAAGACACAACTCTGCTTACCACGAGGGAGCCCGCATTGAACGATATGATCCAAAACTTCTTTTTCCAGCTTAGACTCCATAAAAACGTGAGTAGCTCTAGGATAAAAGAACAGAGAGCTCAGTCTAGCAGGAGCACTACAAAACAACCTTCTCAACACTTGTATAGTTTCTTCCCAGCTGATCTAAAAGAACCAACGATCCATCACATAACATAGAAAAGGCGCGCGATCCGCAAAATATTTCTTTGGCAAAATCCACGTGGGTGGCTTCATAAGAGAGGGTGCGGCTTTTGCATGGCGGCGGCTAGCTACTGTGCACGACATTACGACGTCAGGGCCTGATGCTCGGAAAGCGATTAGGTAAAGGGGGTATTGAGACTACAATGCACTCACTCTGCGGTGTAGCGTTCAACTGTAACTGTTGTAAAGGGTCAGGGTAACCCTGTAGCTACAGGCTTTACTTGTTTACATATAGACAATAACATTTTTTGAGTGTGAATGAATGCATTGATCAATCCAATCAGTATTGGCCCCATAACGACAGTTCCTGATGTACTAAGTGCACCTACCCACAAGCAATAAGAAATTCATTCAATACAGAATATCCATAGTGTAGCTCTGAAGGAAAATAAAACAATACTTGTAGTACATACAAGATCAAAAATGTGTTTATTAAAGTGTCACAATGGCTACTGCAGTGAAGTAAAGCCATGCCACTGGAGTGTCCAGCATTGAGTGAAGTCCAAATTGTGCGTATTTAAAATGCCATCACATTCTGAAAATTAGATCACAGTTGATTGATTCTTCCTGCCTCTTCCGTTCCTGTACCATTTGAGTCCGAGGAGCTGACAAGAACTGTTTGGCCACTTTCTCTTTCCTTGCCCTCTGGATGAGCAGGTCCAAAACCAAATACAGAGTGCCCTTCTTGGCCGCCTGGAAGTCGTCATTCTCCACTGCTGACCTTTCTTGAGGATTATTAGCAGATGATCTCTGGCCACTTCCTGAGGAAACACTGGACGACATCAAGATCTGACTCTGCATAACGGACAGGTACTCAGCATCTTCAGCACTGGTGAATTTATAGTAGCTGTCCGGAGTAGCAGAAAATGGCTGCACTACCGTGTCCGAGTGAGGTCTAGCTGATTGTCCTTGATGAGACTGTGGCTGCCTCCCTCCTCTGACTGAGCTAGCGTGACTACTGGCTGGGTCCACTGTCGTATAGATGCCGTGTGATGCAGAAGTAGTCATCACGTCATTCCTGGCTCCTCCCACTCCGTTTCGTAGGCCATCTCTCTGAAGCCTGACTTCCAAGTCTTCAAATTGCCGCCCCCTGCTTCCAGGTGTCCTTCGTGACTCGTAACTCGAAGCAAACCCTATGTCTTGCTCTTCATCAGTCGAGCAAGGAGGCGTGACTAGCACCGTAGAGGAAGCATCTGAAATAGCGTGTGGTCTCAGCACAGGCAGGATCATTCCCCGATCCAACAGGTACTGGCCGACTCTGCGAGCATACTCTTCGTTATAGTCAATCACATTGCCGGTGTGGTCCACAGGGTGATCTCGATGAGCTGGACTTTGCCTCTCATCATCAGCACCGTCCAGTGTCTCGTCCAAAGCTCCTCGACCCACCTCCATGACCTTGGTGACAAACTCCATACCACTGAAGCTCCTCCTGTTAGAGCGAAGCTGCACCCTGAGTTTCTGGATAAGGGACTTGTCGGCGACCTCTGAACCACGAGCTTGTCTTGGCTGAGCTTGATTGTGAAAATGCTAAAGAAAGCGAGGGAAAAAGAAGAGGATTATATAAAGATGAGTTTGCCTGGCATATAATGGTTGTACAACTATGGTATTATTGTGTAACATAACAATATGCATCTTAACTTACAAAAGTGTTGAGTCTGTTAAATATCCCTATAAGCTGGTCAGTGGAGCGTGTCATGATGTTTAGTAGGCCTTGCAAATATTCCTACACACACAGAGATATGTAAATGAGATATTTGAGGGAGGAATAGAGCCAGGGATAGACCGCAGGAATGGACTTAACACATTGCACTAGTATCCTCACTTTTCACCTCGTAACTATAGCAATAACAATAATTACTAAAATGAACACCATTCAGGATTTGCTGTAGTAAGTCATTAACAAAAATAGTGGAGTGCTTCAGCTGAAGGGGCAGGCACAGATTTAAAACAAAAGTTTGTTGTTTTTAATAGTTGCACAGACTATAAATTCCTTCCATGTGGGCAGTTTTCTTGAAGCTCAAGTTTAGCAACATTTTGAAAAGTGTAGGCTGCACTAATGATTCTTTTAGCATTGAATTTAGTGGAAATAAATATACTGTAGTCTTATAACTGGACCACTTACAGATGTTGTACTGAGAATATCAAGGTCTAGCCCACGATCCGTGTCATCTCTGTCATTCATGAACTCTATCAAATGCTACACACACGCACACACACACACACAAACAAATAAACAAACACACAGTATAATTTTACTGGGCATGTAATTTTTCTCAGCTACTTTTCTAGGCAGACCAGCGGATGAGGAATAAACTTCCCTCTGCTCCCCTTCCATCCCCCACTATTATGACTTACTATTAAGACTCACATGTAATATAATAATTAATATAATGTAAAAGCATTACCGTCAGAGACTGCAGTAACATGTGAGCTTTATCTGTCACTGGGCGCTTGCTAGACCGTAACTTTGTGGCCTCCTCTTCCAAATCCTGCACACCACACAGAGTTAAACAAATGTAAGTTTGAGTTATGATAATGTACTACCAGGATGCACCACACAGAAAACACATTAAACCCCTCCCCCAAACAATATTTGAAAATCTAAACAAGTAAGCTGGTATCTAGATTACTCTGTTGCCTCATGTTTCAACTTCCACCTCATGTTCTCACAATAAATCGGTAGTATTGTTCCTTTCAATCTCCTTATCAAACATCTCCTTAAGTCCAGCAACACCATCCCTCTTGACATCAAAGCAAGTGTTTCTTCCTCTCCATACAGTCTTAGCGTACACCACTCATACCCCACCACCTGCAAGCTACTCCATCATCCTATCTTTCCCTTTCCTTCCACCTCCTCTCCTCTTCCCCACCTCCTCTCCTCTTCCCCACTTCCTCTCCTCTTCCCCACTTCCTCTCCTCTTCCCCACTTCCTCTCCTCTTCCCCACTTCCTCTCCTCTTCCCCACTTCCTCTCCTCTTCCCCACTTCCTCTCCTCTTCCCCACTTCCTCTCTTTTTCCCCACTTCCTCTCCTCTTCCCCACTTCCTCTCTTTTTCCCCACTTCCTCTCCTCTTCCCCCCACTTCCTCTCTTTCCTCTCTCCCACTTCCTCTCCTCTTCCCCACCGTTCCCTCTCCTCTTCCCACTTCTCTCCTCTTCCCCACTCACCTCCTCTCCTCTTCCCCCACTTCCTCTCCTCTTCCCCACTTCCTCTCCTCTTCCCCACTTCCTCTCCTCTTCCCCACTTCCTCTCCTCTTCCCCACTTCCTCTCCTCTTCCCCACTTCCTCTCCTCTTCCCCACTTCCTCCCCCCTCTTACACACACATACTTGCAGTAAACAGTCCCACAGGTTTTCCATCACGTCTTTGTAACAACTGGGATAAATGTACTTCTTGAGAGCCACCCTGTGTCTGCTGAGATAGTCCACTATTGGCTCCAGCCTCTTCTTTATGGACACTGTGGACAGTCTCAGTCCCAGCAGCTCAGACAGAGCTCTCTTGCAGAACTTGTTCATCTACACACATCATATCAGACACACACAACACTCACTACCAGTATACTCTCTCTCTCTGTAATCATTATCACAGCTTACCCTGATTGCAAGCATTCTGACTTGATGACCCTGTACCTGCTTCAGGTACTGTAGGCACTCCAGTGACTGCTTGGGAGGAGAGTCTTCAGGCTCCGCCTTCTTTCTCTCATAATGGTTGTTGGTGGCTTGATCTGGCTCCATGGGACCCAGACCAGTGCTGATAGAACTGGGCCAGGAGGGTGCTACAAAAGATGAGAGTGGGTAGGAGTGTGTGTGTGTGTGTGTGTGTATTGAGATTAAAGATAAGAACAAGAATATCACAAATATAATGCCCACATTAATATTCACCACAAATTGTGCTGAATCACTCTTCGTACATTCTGCAGAAATTCATCCAAATCGTGTGTTTACACTCACTTTTAGACTGTGGATGAGTACGGCATGGTGCTGGGTGGTTGGTCTTTGCCTTGAGGAGTCGATAGTTAGCTGAAGTATCGCTGTGATCGCTAGAGACGTAGCCAAAGGCAGAGATAGGTTTCTTCAAGTCTGTCCTGACCAAATCATAAATGTGACCTTCCAATGACTGGAAGATGGTGATGAGTACATGGATGTTGTTGACACGAATACACATCTAATACAAACAAACAACCAAACAAAAGAACAAATAAAAAGTAATGTATCACCAATACAATTTATATTACTCACGTCTCTGGTCACACATTCAAACTTGTCTTGGCTTTTCTTGTGACAGGGAATGCCACCTGGATGAAGACCTGGGAGGGAGAAGGAATGTTGCTATAGCTACTTGGAATTCAAAACATAATTGTAAATGGCATTATATATCAGAGCTTATTAGTACGGTAGGCAGTCAGCCGTATACTGCTCAAACCTCGCAATAACAAGCCTTGTTGTTACATGCACTGCCACTGACCATGATTGGCCTCCACCATGTGCCGACAACCCCAGATCTCCTCATTATCTCTTCTACGCCTCAAATTATCCAGTCTCTAAAAAAAGAAAAGAAAAATTAATAATGGCCAAATTATAAAGCAAAGTTTATTAGTCCAACTTTACATTGTGACAAAAAACAAACAAACAAAACAAAAACAAAAAACAAAACAAAACAAAAACCACACCCACTAACATAGCCCACCCCCTCACCTGTTGTCCTATGAGCCTGGCAGCATCGTGCACAGGCCAACAGCACAAGTCCATGCACAGCATGTTGTCTGCATACAAGCGAAGGGAGTTGATCATTGTGCGGTTCAATTTTTTCAGAAACACCATCTTCAACTGCTTGGCACTCTTCTGCCTTTCTGAGGCTTTATTGCGAGCTTTGGTCACCTCTGGAGCACACTCAGTAGCAGGGGTGAGCTGCATGAGGTTGGGGGAAAAAAAAAAAGAAGAAAAAAAAAAAAAAAAAAGAAAGAAAATGTTTGGGTAATTTCAATTTCAAAAGCACTCTGACAAATAAACACAACAAAAACAACAAACAACAACAAACTACTATGTACCAAATATTAAAAATAATGTAGAGTAGCAAATGAAATTATTAGTCTAGCAATTATCATCAATTTTTCCAAACCTTGAATTCAGCTGAGTTGACTTTAGGCACGATTGTGTTGAGCAGTTCTCCAGTGAAGTGAGCCATGCGGCACAGCATAGTGACCAGGTCCAATGGAGAGTTGGACACAGGAAACAGGAACGACTTCAACTCCCCTCCAAGCATTTGCTGCTGCTCCTGGTTGTGTTCCGCTATAATGGGCGTGACTGTTTCACCAGACTCGTGGTCCCCACTGTCCATTTCAGTGCTGAACCTCTGTCTGAGGGTCTCGTCAGAGTTACGGGTGGTAGTAGACACATCATGCACCGTGATAGATCCTTCAGTCACGCTCACCTCTTCCACATTGCCGGCTGTACTGTTCCACGCGGTGCGTTGCTGATGAGGCGATCTATTGAATTCATCGCTTATGTTGCTCTCCGCTCGCTCCCTGGCAGGAGAGGGAACTTGCGGAGCTCCGCTGACGGGATCCGGTTTGGATCGGACTTCATCGGACTCTTCAGCGCCACATTTGTCCAGGAGGTTGTTAAATTTGAACGAGGAAGTAACAGAGGTTCCACTCTGATCGGTCACTCCCACAATCCCATTCGAGTGATCTGGTTTGTCATCGATTCCCTTGACGACCGGTCCACTAGAAAACACTAACTGCCCAGTAGAGCCATTCCCCACGGGTAAAGGAGCTCCTGCCCCTGTCATTACTCCATCAGAGGACTCCGAAGGTGATAGTTCTTCATGGTCTCTATTGGGGGCCGTCGAGTCTTCAGGAATTTGTCCCAGGGTTGGGGGGCTAAGAGTGTCTTCTGGAGGAGACAGCTGCATTGGTGAAATGGATGCAAATCTGTCCTCGTCAGAGCCTGAATACACGGATACTGACACCTAACACACACACACACACACACACACACACACACACACACACACACACACACACAACAGGACAAGGTGTAACACTCGACCTTATTATTATCAAATACAAATATTCTCCTAATTGAAACAGTCTAGATATGTAATTACCAGTTGAAGATCTTGCGAAAGTTTTAAGCAAATGCACATCAACATATGTACATATTACTACATACATATTACTACATACATATTACTACATACATATTACTACATACATATTACTACACACATATTACTACATACATATTACTACATACATATTAATACATACATATTACTACATACATATTACTACATACATATTACTACATACATATTACTGATACACTTTCAGTGATGAAATTAATGCTTTTAATTCCTTTGCTGTAGTTTTTCTATGATATATTATAGGAATACTCATAACTTTTGAATTTATGTATGCAAAAAATGGTAATTATTTGTTGAGTTTCTATCACTTTACATATATAATTTTATCAACAGCAAATTAACACACTTGTGATGCGCAATGCAGTTCAATCAAGTGCATTCAGGTGGGCGTGGCATTGCACATTCACACACTAACTTCTTTACCTCTATCTTGTGCGGGCCTGCCTTCACTTGGCCATTGGTCGACGCCGAGGAGTTGAAACCTCTGCCAGATGCTCCTACTCCTCCAGGTTTCTGTGCAAAAGTCAAAATGGAGTCTCGAGGTACCTTCTTGTTGGACTTGGAGAAGTGGTATGGGTTGTCTCCCGCAATAGACAGAGAAGTGCTGCTTGAAGTCTCCATCTGAGAAGGAGAGTCCGTAATGGCACCACTGGTCTCACTCTAACACACAGACAATGGTGTAATTCAACAAGAAGCACACAACATCCGAAAAAGATACACATTATTTCACTCTACCAAAAAACAACAACCCTGCATTCCAAACAGCTAAGATTTTTTCTTTGTTTGTTCTTGTTGTTGTTGTTTTTCTTTGTTTGTTCTTGTTTTTTTCTTGTTGTTGTTGTTTTTTCTTTGTTTGTTGTTTTTTCTTTGTTTGTTCTTGTTGTTGTTGTTTTTTCTTTGTTTGTTGTTTTTTCTTTGTTTGTTCTTGTTGTTGTTGTTTTTTCTTTGTTTGTTCTTGTTGTTTTTTCTTTGTTTGTTCTTGTTGTTGTTTTTTCTTGTTTTTTTCTTTGTTCTTGTTATTGTTGTTTTTTCTTTGTTTGTTCTTTACAGTGATCTCACTCACTAATATTTATATTAATAGCTACAAAATTCAACAACAGCACTTTATCATTCTAACAACTAAAAACAATGTCATGCTTAATAATAAACAAAGTAACAACAACAAAGTCAGTAACTATATCAAATAAATCCAGCTTCACACACACACACACACACACACATCAAACATACCATAGGAGATATCTTGGGAGGTAGTCTCCTATTTCTATCATACGGCGTGAAGGCGCCAGACCCCCCACCAATCCTCACGCGGTTATTTAACCTGGTGCTATGACCTACATCAGTGGCGGGAGGAGAAGGAAAGGGAGACTGGCGGATGCTAGAGACTATCTGAGCGTTGGCCAAGGACTTGTGATGCCAGCTCGAATACGCCATGGACTTCTCAAAGGTTGTAGGAGAGGCAGAAGGAGATGGACCATGTGACTGGTCAATGCCAGGGAGCATGTCAAGAGCCAACAATGTCCACTGGAGAAACAAAAGGAGAACAGTTACGCATGCAAGCGTAATATGTAGACCCTTTACCTCATCATTCGCAACAGCCCTGAGCGTCCAGTCTTTGACTTGGTTCCCAAGTATATCAATCCACAAGATGGCCATATTTTGGAAGCGTTGTCTCCACAACTGCACACTGATGGCCATGATATAAAAAGACACACAAGCAACAAAAAAAAAAAAAAAGAAAAAAAAAAAAGATTGAATTATTAAATCTTCATCTCAGCACCATTGTTGCTAGCTTACTCTGGTTCTATCACAGCTTGCCAGTCCATGTCTCTTTCATTCAACCGATACATCAATCCCAGCATCTCCAGCGAAATGGTCTTCCTGGATTCCTGGACAACACATATCACACGTTGGTCATGTGACAGTCACATGAAAATAATGTAAACTTACCTCTTTAGTGATCATGCTAGCACACACGCTGCACGCATCATTGGACAAGTGTTTGTAGAACTCAACCTTGGCAAAAGGAACAATATCGAAATAAGGCCTAAACACAACCTGGAATTTGTCTCTGTATTCCAACACTTCATCCCTCGTGTCCAGCAGTAAGGAATTCACCTGAAACACACACACACACACCAATTATTTAATAAGAGAAGCAAAATGACATGTAATATTAAAGTGGTATTAAAGATGTATGTGCAGTTGTCACATGATCATGACGAGCTAGCTGCTGGATACAGTGCTCTATACCCAACACTTCCAATGAAAACTGTCCATGAATCAAGTTACAGTGATCATTAATTAGTATGTCCACAAATGTAAGTACAAGCTGTTGGAGTAATGGACCACATTGCTCATTAAAAATCTACAATAATAATAGTAGTACTTATAAGCTTTCCTTCAGACAAAGGTCTGAGTACTGGGTCACAATGTGGAAAACACAAAATATAGTCAACATTTGAGAACTTTCTGACTATACTGTGTTGTATATTAATTCCTGTCTATTGTTGACAAAGAGCATTTTACACACACAGAGAGAGAGAATACATAAAAAATGTGAAAAAGCTATTTTCCACTGACATCTCAGCAAGCCACTAACCAGTGTGGGTGTGAGGACAAATGGCTGCACCGTCCTCGTCTCTGTCGTCTCAGCTGATGCTATCTGCTTCCTCCTCTCGTAGCGCAGAGCAAATCCAGACTTCAAATAGCGCACGAGCCAGTCCTTCACTGGACGCACCTTCTTGCCAAACAAGTTGAGCTCGGCATCGAGCACTTCCGCAAGCAGCTCAATGAGACAGGCCACGCCCTTGCGAGGGTCAGAGTTCAGGAAGAGACGGTCTATCCGAGTCAGAGAGTTGTCTGTCTGGCCGTGGAGAAGGTGAATGGTAGCACGGAGGATGTCCATTTCCCGGCGCACTGCCGTCACTTGGTTGCGTATTCTCGGGACGAAGTGACGGATGGCACGCAGTTCCTCTGTGCAGTGTTTGATATACCAGATCTCGTAATCAAAATGCCTAGAGGTAACAACGGCAAATTCAGGTGACGTTAAACAACAACAGTAAAAGCAACACTATAGCTGAAGCAAACAACAACAACAACAACCAATGTGACAGCAAGCTGGAGATAGTTGAGGTTACTTACTTGGCAAGATATTCCAGATACACTATTCTTCGATACAACTCCCCCTGTGGAAACGAAGTCACACAAACAGAATCATTACATGGACAAACACATTACAAAAGAATTTGTAACTGTGTGTGTGTGTGTGTGTGTGTGTATGTGTGTGTGTGTGTGTATGTGTGTGTGTGTGTGTGTGTATGTGTGTGTGTATGTGTGTGTGTGTGTGTGTGTGTGTGTGTGTGTGTGTGTGTGTGTGTGTGTGAAATATATTGCTAGCCTTGGGTCATGATACTTGACTCACCACGCCAAATCTGAGGCCAAACTCAGTGAGAAGACGTTGGGCAGTTGGTGACAGAGGGGAAGATGGAGTCTTGCCAGCATACACAGGCTCTCTCCTGTCCGTTCTACTTTCCGCGCTACAAGAATTTTTAAAAGACTAGTAACCCAAAAGACAGAGCAATATATAACAACTAAAATGCATCTGAAACATGTAAGTAATAGTATGTTTACAACATTTTTGTTAGAAAATTCAACTTACTTGATAACCTTTCTCAAGAGGACAACGTATGCCTTGTGGTAGTCAATGGGGTTGTAGTTTCTCCAAAGCTGTGGGCGTGGCAAGGAACAGTGCCAAAACTTGTCAATAAGCTTCCTGACTCTTTCTTTCTCTCCTTGAAGCCACAAGTCATAGCCATTACGCGTCTGAAGAATGAGTGAGCAGAAAAACACATCATAAAAGTGAAGTTACGGACTTGACACACACAATCAACTAAAAACAAACAAACAAACAAACAAGACAAGACAAACTTACCACGAAGAGCTTGGGCTTATAGAAAGGGTGAGCATTGTTCTCCAAGACTTGCAGCTGACCCACCAGTTCCTTGGCCAGTATCTGCAAGTATAGTAGAATACATGTTAACATGACTAATCCAACGTACATAAAACACTTTCTGTGATTTCAATATCCTACCAATGCATATTCTAAACACGACAGTCACATGCTCACTAAGATAACCATAGCTCTTTGTGATTATGTTCATACACACACATCCACCCCCACCTATACATTCTGCAGGGTGACAAGAGCTTGTCGCAATTCAAGCATAATAGAATCTGCCACTTGCTTGTACTTCATATGCATACACACACACACACATACACCATACATACTAAGTTTTTTAACATCTATTGGATGTTTCAGTAGCCAGGAAAATAATTTACACGTGTGAGTGAGGCAATAAATAAATTAACAATACCAATGAAGATTTCTCTGTTCAAGGCTGTTGAAACTACCTCTACTATCTGTCCAGTGTTTCTGCTCACCTCTCCTTTGCTCCTACGACTGTACTCCTGTTTGAGTGTGGCCTCAAAGTTAATCTGCTGCTCCTCAGTCTGTCTGAAGGCATCCCTCACCAGGCTCAGTAGCATCTCCCTGTTCACCATCGGACTGAACGGGTGCTCTCGACCACTGGCCATCCCTGCAACTTCCTGGCTGCCAGCTGCTCCACCTGGAACTAGCTTGACAAGTTCCAATTCTTCGTCCGAGTCCACAACAGAAAGTTGGTGTCTATTCAAGGTGGAAGACTCAGACGGTTGCCGTCTCTTTGTTCTGACTGTCTTGGACTTGCTCGAGGCTGTCGAGCCAGCTGTAGGGTAAAGAAAGAGAGGAGATGGTTCTTCATTGTACATAACAATATCTTCAATTATTAAACACTCCTGAACTATAAAATCTGTCATTGGTGTAGTCCATGTCTCTTCACTGCCTTACAAACAGAAACTATACTATGCACAGATATACCAAAGATATCAGCAAAATGCTAAATTACAGCCCAAGATACACACAAACTAAACTTTCATATGATACAACAGATGTGCAGATATTGTCTATCTTGTGTAAAGAATTTCACACTCCACTTCATTCTCATAGACTCACATCGGGTACTTATGGATTCATCTCGAAGATGCAGCTCTGACTGTACAGATGCGTCTATGCTGGTAGCTTGTGGTGGAAGTTTGGCTGCTCCATCGACTGCATTGGTCGGGGGTAAAACTGAACGAGGAATGGAATTGTGGAGGTTCAGTTTATCACCATCACCATCCACAGAGTCTGCATCAGCTGCTCTTCCAGAGGTATTGGAGGATTGCCTGGCCAAGGAGTCTAAAAACAAACAAACAAACAAAAAACAAACACAAAACTCACAAAAAGCTATATACAGTCAATAATAAAATATGCATTATACTGGTACAAGTAAAAACAAATTTCCATGGAACCACCAATGTGATACACTACTAATAGGAACACAATCTCACTCTTTGCTCAGTAAAGAAAGTATGAGGTCTTCCTCATTCGTCATGACTCAGTGTAGGTGGACAAGGCAACTGCTGCCAAACAAATCATTTAGGTGTGAATTTGAAGGGAAAAAAAAAAAAAAAAAAAAAAAGCAATCATTTAGTAAGAGTCTGTCCCCCTCATGCTTAAAAAAGGTGTGGTGTGTGCTCTACTCAGTTATAATACTTAGAATCAGCAATTACTAACATACCTGCTTGGAAATAAGGTCTGGATGTATCACTACTTATCTGCAACAACAACAACAACAACAACAACAACAATCTATCAATCAATCAAATGAATAATGAATTTAAAAAGGGAAAACTCCCCACAAAGAGCCACACCCAAATTATTCCAACGCTTTTGACCCTAGCAACCCAATCTCCAAGTACATCAGTGTGATAATGTGTACGCTGGAATATCCATGACATATGGCTAATACTGCTCATAGTTGCTAGTTAGCTAGCCAAACTTCACTGAGCAACATTCCATAACTTCTGGAATGCATAAATAGGCACTTGAACAAAAACACTTCATGTCTACTATGACGTACTTACAAGGCCACACACACGATGAGTAGCCAGTCTTGCTGACTGTCTCTATCTAAGCTACAACTATTGTTGTGTGTGTGTGTGTGTGTGCGTGTGTGTGTGTGTGCGTGTGTGCATGTGTGTGTGTGTGTGCAGTATAGCAAGAACTAATTCCAAGAAACAGCAAGCTTCACAGGTAGGAGATGATATTTGTACCTACCCACCTACATGCCCTCTTACCCTCCCTTCTTCATCTTTAGTGATCCACCACCTCACTGGTGACAGCTGTAATAGCTTGTCTCTGCCATACAACCCAACAAACACAGACATAGGTGGGTAGAGGATATCTTACAAGCTTTCTACAATGGCAGCACAAACACAGCCAGTCCTGGTACCTTATAACCAGCCACCTGCTGGCTCTTTCCCGACAAGCAAGCTAAACCCAGAACAACACAGAGGCAACACTGGACTTTGTTTGAATTCTGGGGGAGTGGCAAAGGATCCAGATGGAGCCAGTAGTAACCCTTTCCTTATGTGAGTGAGTGAGTGAGTGAGTGAGTGAGTGAGTGAGTGAGTGAGTGAGTGAGTGTAAGTGGGGAGTGGTAGATAAAAAAAATAATGGTTTGAAGGACAAGCCCACAACTAATTAATGTTGTGTTCTATGTTACTGGTTGCTCCCATCCCATGAGTTAATTAATTTCATGGCTAATTTGTGTGATGTTTTTGTTTTCAAAGCTGCATATACATACATATCTTTATTGCTTATATAGACTAAAGCTTATAAACTAAGCATACGAACACTAGCCCTACTGATACAATACGAACTCTTGTGTCAGGATGGTCTATACCCAAAGGGTGTCTATAATCCACAAATAAATGTCTAACTCAAGTAAACAAAGATGCCTTCATTATACATTATAAAGGTTGCTGTAACTTGTGCATTCATGGAAGAATTTACAAGCATTGTTTGAAGTATGTACAACTAAACGCATATCTACACTGTGTGCACACACACACATGTAAACACGTGCAGACATACTTATACATGCACTAACAGAGTCTTATATTTAATCAGTAATAGTGTGTATGTGAGTGTGTGTGTGAGTCTTAAGTGTACGGTTGGTCACCTTGCTACTGTAGGTATCTGAAGTGGGAGAGCGTGAAGTATGTGAGTGTGAGGTGTGGTCACTGGAATCATCTTCCTCTAACGACGTCGTCTTGAACACAGATGGGAGGACAGGAGGAGGTGGAGTGGGGGAGTGACCCTCAGGTGGACATGGGGCACTGAGCATGGGAAACTGGGCACATTGCAGGGCACAGCGATACACCAATAGCTCCTAAGCATGAACAGACAAATATACATAAACTTAAGAAGGGCTTCATATAGAGGTATCCCACAATTTCCTCCTTTTAATTTCATGGTGGAGTAGGTGGGTGGGTGAGTGGAAATGATGTCAGGTATCGTGCAAGGTTGCCATGTCCAGCTCACACACTAGTATACCACTGATCAGGAAATCACTACTACATGGTCATGACAAAAATGGAGAGTTCAGTCTTACTCCATGGTTTAAATAAATAAATATAAAAAACAAAAAACAAAAACAAAATACAAATACAAAAACAAAAAACTAAACAAAAAAAACAAACAAAAAAAAAAAACGAGCTACTTCCACCTAGGTTGTCCAGCTAGGTTGTTATGCAAAAAAAACAAAAACAAAAAAAAACCCTGGTATTTACTACTAACACATAAAAAAAACAAGAATTTATTTTTTTAATAAGGTGAATAACAATTATATACAGTCAGTTCACAGCCCCACTTCAGCTTGCTGAGAGACTTAGACAAAAGAACAGCAGCTCTCTGTCATAGTCCTTACCTCATCTCTGAGTATAACCAGAGACCCTCCTCCACCATTGTTGCGATGAAGAATAGCCTCACGGACAATGCTGCGATCCTCTTCTTCCTCAGTTTCCATCCGTTCAACATGCTGGAAGAACAATACAATACACCCACATGAATAAGTCGTGCAAGAAGAACTAGGCTGTGCAGTAAAACTGACACTCCTAGTGCTTCATCTCACGTAGTGCAGACTTACTCTGAGTGCTTCATGGTTGGCTTTTCGAGCTGTGAGGTGAAGGCAAGCATGTGACTTCCTATAATACAGAAATACATTTTAAAATGATAAAAAGTTGTATCCTGTTTACAAATGGTACTGTTTGTTACCTATAGTATAAATAGCTCGAATTACAACTACATGTACACAGAAATGTATCAAGCAACAGAGAAACGTATTGCTTGGGCTAAAATAATCCTTATGGGCAGGGCTGGCCATCATCACATTCCACAATGTTCAATGATAAAGCTTCACCAAAATATGGAGTCCAGCAGACACAACACTAGTAGGGCCATCACACTAGTTGGAGACATACACTGGTAATATTGTTTCATGTCCATGGCTGTCTCAAACACATGCTAGGTTGTAGAAAGCCCACTTAAACAGTTTCGAACCGAAACTACCTTGTAGCTGCTTTAACAAGATTCATCATTAGACACGCTAGCTTCATAGTGAATGCTTACTTATATTAAAAAAAATTACGTTTTTTTTTAATATTACTTGTGCAAACATTAAACCACTTGATAAAAAAAAAAAAAATTTTTTTTAAATTGCCTTATTGACAAGCTGTTGCCAAAACAGAAAATACCAAGGCTACCACTAAATCATGTTATAAACTTATCAACTGGAATACAACCTACAACCTGTGCACAAGATCTCACACGCCACATACACATAAAATAAAAAAACCAACAAACAAAAACAACAACAAACATTATAACCATGCTCAACTCACTCTAGTTTTCTGAAGTACTTGTGAATGACACTCGTGAGTTGCCCGTACCTGCACAACATTACCAACACAAACAGTTACTATGACCTCATCTAAACGAACGGGTAGTAAGCATATACAAACCCTACCTAACAAAATACAGGTCTTTGCCCCTCTCTGCATTCAGTGCAGTCACTGAGCCTTCAGGAGAGATATTCCCAGCAACTGGTGGACTCCTGCTACTCTCTGAATCAGAATTTTCTCCATTCAATCCTGTGAAACATAATATTAAAACTTATGTATGTGTGCACATATTTTTGAGATATGATTTAATATTATTGGTTTGGGGGATGGACCACAGTAATCGTACTGATACAGCGAGTGTTCTGATAGTAAAGTGGCATAATATAACAACAAAATATGACTAACCCAGTGAATGCCTCAAGAACTCATTTCTTTCCCATAAGACCCTCTCCTGAGACAGCAATTCCCCCAGAAATCCATTCAAGGCATACAGTTCGGTTGGGGTGGTAGGCCCCAACTTGCCGGCCCCACCGCCGTTCGCTGAAGCATCTGAACCTGCTCTCTTCTTACTCTCACTGCCTGATGTTTGGCGGGTTTGCCCAGTGGTAGGGGAAGTTATAGGATGGTCACGAAGGTTCTCTCGCTCCTCTTCAATTTCTTTCAGCTGCGGAGGTGATGTGGTTGGGCGCGGGCCATCCAATCTCAATTGGGGGTTTGCATATACGCTGACTTTACTCATCTTTAGCAGCACGACTGTATATAAGCAACATGCTTTCAATATAGGTTGCTCACTACTTTTACTAAATAATAAATCAACTACACTGAGGTTAAAACTTTGGCACCCAAAAAAAAACCCTGCTAAATAATAGTGAACCCTAATAGTTAACTTTACGTTCTTGACTGTATAAAGATTATGGAGACTATATAGCACTATTTAACTCATTGCAACATTTGATAAGAATACACGAAGGTGCATTTAACAAGCCCAATACAGTAAATTGCTTTTACTTACCCACTCTTTCCTGACAAGGGTGAAAAACACCCAGATAGAGAAGAAGACTAACAATAAAAACAAAGCATTCTCGCACCGTGTGACACTCCTCTCTTCTAGTCACGGGCCCGTGGTAACGATATTCATAGTCACATGGGTTGTGGGTGGAGCATACGTGGAGAGTCTAGTTGACCTTTAACCTTCTACTTTATACGGTGCAAAATATGGCCACTACATCCGAGACTAGAAGTTTTCCAACTGTAGATAGTGTCTTGAATGAACTTAAGAGCAATGGGACATTCGACAAATTCAGGAAGTCTTGTTTAGCTTCGGTTCAGACTGAGGTGAGTTAAAAGTCTGACTGTGTTGAACGGAATGACGATTTT